>Ga0247819_10001666_pt1 | contig 11850 bp, 16 predicted proteins | sample 13C_Xylose_Day6_FD_193428 | JGI IMG/M metagenome (GOLD analysis project Ga0247819, IMG submission 193428) | Soil microbial communities from agricultural site in Penn Yan, New York, United States - 13C_Xylose_Day6 | ecosystem: Environmental > Terrestrial > Soil > Agricultural land | place: USA... | reverse complement strand
GTGCGGCAGGTGGTCGCCCTGGGCGGCGAACGCTTCGTGCTGGAGGAAGGGGAATGCCTGCACACGGAGAATTCGTACAAGTTCACCATCGACGGGCTGCGTGCATTGGCCGTCCGCGCCGGCTTCCGGCCGGGACCGGTGTGGACCGACCCGCAGCGGCTGTTCAGCGTGCACTGGCTGCACGCCCCCTGAAGGAAGACTGCATGAAGTCCCGACTGCGCCGACAAACCAGGCGCATACCTGCAATCTCCGGTGCTCCAACGCTTGGGAGTGCAGCGCCGCGCAGTGACACTTCCAAGCGAGAACGAGCACCGGTCGTCACAGCGAGCAAGCAAGACATCCTTTCGGTGGGAGAATCCAACGGTCGAGCATCGAGAGCCGTGCACGGCTGAATGCCTCAAGGAGAACAAGTGATGGCGAACGGCCGAACGAAGCAGGTGCAGTCGTATTTGGGGCAAGACCAGGTTCACGAGCAGTGGCAGTCTGACTATCTCAACCCGGATCTCGATCGTCTTTACGATCGAGCATTTGCGCGACTGGTTCAGGCACTCGATGCAACGGCGGGTGCGAAGATCCTGGATGCCGGTTGCGGATACTGCTATCACGCGCTCCGTCTTGCTCGCCATGGCCTGCAGGTCACCGGCGTGGACTTCTCCGAGACCGCGTTGAAGCAGGGCCGCGCCAACGTGGAGCGGGCGGGCTACACGGATTCCGTCCAGGTTCAGCAAGGGGACCTGCTGCGGCTCTCGTTCGCAGATGCGTCCTTCGATCACGTGGTTTCCTGGGGCGTCCTGATGCATGTTCCCGAGGTGGAGAAGGCGCTTTGCGAGCTTTCGCGGGTACTCAAACCCGGTGGCAAGTTGGCGCTGATGGAAAACGACATGGACTCGCTGCACGTCAGGTTGTGGGAACCTGCGTTGCGCAGCACGAAGCGCTTGTTGGGCCGGTCTGTCGCAGAACGGAATCGCACGCCGCGCGGCATCGAAGAGTGGCTGCCGGCCGAGAGTGGTGGCCTGCTCGTGCGCAAGGTCGATATGGATTGGCTGACGCGCTTCTGCGCGGGGGTCGGGTTACGCTTGGTCGCTCGCTTTCCCACCCAGTTCACGGAACTGTATGCGAACTTGCCGGGACAAGCCCTGAAGAAGGCCGTTTATCTCTTCAATCGACTCTGGTTCGAAAAAATTGGCAGCCATCGCGGTGCGATGGGCAATGTGCTCATTTTCCAGAAAGTCGCTCCTGACGCGGGTACAAGCGCAGCGGACCCGAAGGATCAATCCGCCGCTGCCTAGCACCTTTCCTCTGGTTCAGTGCATCCATACGATCACGGCGGGCCAACCCAGGCGCGCGGTGGTGAGGCTTCACCATCTGGGCCTCCGGCTTCGGGTCCGGGTAGGCCGGGTGGCGTTCTGGAAGGGCGTGAAAGTAGAGCCCTGAGCTTCAGGAACAGCTGGAGCCGCCGCAACCGCTGATGGCCTCCACCGGCATGGCCGAGGGCTCCAGCATTTCGCCCGTTTCGGGGTCGAAGCCGACGCCGCGCAAGTGCAGTGCCAGCGCCGCGTCCATGGTCTGCGCGTGCTGCGGAAACCAGACAGCGAGTTCCCTGATCATCTGCCGCGCCGGCGCGAGGTCGCCCGAGGCGGCCTTGGCAAGGCCATCGCGCAGCACCTGCAGCACCACCTTGTGATGGGAGCTGTGGCAGTTTTCCTGCGCGAAGCCGGTGGCCAGCATCCATTCGTCCTCGCGGCCGAAGTGATCGGCCGTGTGCGCCACCAGCTCTTCCCAGACGGCAGGCAGGGTGTCATCGTCGGCTGCTTCCGCCTGGGCCAGCAGGTCGATGAATTCCTTGTGCGTCGTGTCCATGAAGGACAGGCCGAGTTCGAGTCCTTCGGACCAGGGCAGGGCGGGCATGGTGATCTCCTGTACCGGGCAGCTTAGAAGCCGCTCCCGGTGGAGGTCTTGACGCAGGTCAGGGAATGGCCGGCGCCCGGTTTCGGTAAGCTGGCCGCATGCTGCTGCGTCCCGCCACCACCTCACCCGACCAGCTGCCCGCGCTCATGCGCCAGCAGGGCTACGCCGTGCTGGGCGCGCAGGGCGTGTGCGAACTCGCGGGCTGCAGGCTCGCCGAATTGCAGGACCTGCGCGCCTCGTGGGCCGACCTGCCACCCGATGAATACCTCAAGGACGGCGGGCGCTACCGGCGGCGGCGCCACTCCTGCTTCGTCGCCGAGGGGGAGCGCCTTGCGCAGGTGCCGCACCGCGCGCACTGGCAGCCGCTGGAATACAACGCGCTGCACGGTGGCATGGAACGCTGGTTCGAGCCCATGACCGGCGACGTGGCGGCGCGGCCGGCATGGACGCGCCTGCTGCAGGCAATGGCGCGCGTGGCCGACGCGCTGCGGGGTCCGCAGCCGTGGTTCATCGAGGCGCACCAGTTCCGCATCGACACCGAAGGCGGCATCGGCCGGCCCACGCCCGAGGGTGCCCACCGCGATGGCGTGGACCTGGTGGCGGTGTTCCTGGTGGCGCGCGAGGGCGTCAAGGGCGGGGAGACGCGCGTGTTCCAGGCCGACGGGCCGGCGGGACAGCGCTTCACGCTCACCGAGCCCTGGAGCGTGCTGCTGCTGGACGACGCGCGCGTGATCCACGAGACCACGCCGATCCAGCCGGTGGACGGGGGCGGCCATCGCGACACGCTGGTGCTGACGCTGCGCGCGGGCGGTTTCCAGGGGGCGTGACGCCGCCGGCGCGCGAAGCGCGGATCAGTCCCGCACGTCCGCCACCGGGTTGCTGCCGAAGTCGGGTCGGTCCAGGAAAGCGAGCACCCGCGCGGCGGCTTCCGCCGGCGAGCTCAGCATTCCCTTCTCCTTCAGGCCCACGAAGTTGCCCAGGTCCGGGAAGCGTGCGGCATCGGCGCCGCGCAGCTGCGCCTGCATGTCGGTGTCGATCACGCCGGGCGCCAGCGAGCAGATGCGCGCGCCGTGGGGCAGGGACGCCTGCTCCAGCGCGACGCAGCGGCTGAAGTGGTCCATGCCAGCCTTGGCCGCGCAGTACGGGGCTTGTGCCGCCATCGCGCGGCGCCCCATGCCGGAGGAGATGTTCAGGATCTTGCGCGGCAGGCTCCAGCCGGCGGTGGCGCGCAGGAAGGCGGCCGTGAGCAGCATGGGCGCCTCCAGGTCCACGCGCATCGACTCGGCCAGCTGCGCCGCCGGGATGTCGTCCAGCGGCGCGATGCGCGGCAGCATGCCGGCGTTGTTGATCAGGGTGACGGAGGCCAGGTCGTTCTGGTCCTGCGATTGCAGCCAGGTCTCCAGCCGTGCGGCGGCGGTCTCGCCGCGCGCCAGGTCCTGCGGCCACTGCTCGCACTGGCGGCCAGCTTGCTCGGCCTGTGCGGCCAGGACCTCGCTGTGCTTGCGCGACAGGGTCAGCAGGTCGTGGCCCGCGGCCAGGCGCTGCTGCGCCATCGCGAGGCCCATGCCGCGAGACGCGCCGGTGAGGATGGTGAGGTGTCGCTGGGTCATGCGTCCATCGTACGCGCCTCAGGCCGCGACCACGATGGGAAAGCTGGCCTGCAAGCCGTCGCTGCCGGCTCGGAAGGGCACGGTCAGCAGCGCGCGGTCCTCACCCAGGCTGCGCCACAGGAAGTCGCGCTCGTTGTTCGCATCGCCCTCGACATAGAGCTGCGTGGTGAGCAGCTCGCGGCGATCCAGCCTGACCTTCACGTGGATGTGCGGCGTGCGACCCGAATAGGGCACGGGCCGGATGGTGCGGAAGCGGTAGCGGCCGTCCTGGCCCACCGTGACGCGGCCGAAGCCCTGGAAACTGCGATCGGCGCGATCGCCGTCACCCGGGTGGTGGTAGTGGCCCTGGTGGTCGCACTGCCAGATCTCCACCTGCGCGCCGGCGACGGGCTTGCCCTGCAGGTCGCTGACCGTGCCTTCGACCCAGGCCGGCTGGCCGTGCGCGTAGTCCAGGTTGCCGTTGCGCAGCAGGTCGGCGTCGGCATCGGCGGGCAGGCGCACCGGATAGAAGGGCCCTTCGGTCTGTCGCGGCGTGGCGCGGCGTGCGGTCGGCTGCTGTGCCCCGGTCCCGGTCCAGCAGAAGGGCAGGGCGACCAGTGCGGCGGCGGCGGTGCGGCGGGAGAAGCTGGCCATGGCGGGCTCCGAAGGGCTGGATGTCAGGTGAGAGCGCCGGGGCGGCGCGCGAGTTCCGCTAGAACGGCGCGGCGCTGACGAACGCCAGCGGCTCGCCGGTGGCGGGATCCGCGAGCTGCAGGCCGGTGGCGTGCAGCAGCAGCCGCGGTGCCAGCGCCTGCACCTCAGGCGACGCATAGAGTGCATCGCCCAGGATGGGGTGGCCGATGGCCTGCAGGTGCACGCGCAACTGATGCGTGCGCCCCGTGACCGGCTCCAGCGCGAGCCGCGTGGCGCCCGCCCTGCACGCCATGACTTCCCACCGTGTCGTGCTCGGCCGGCCCTCCTCGTGATCGACCTTCTGGAGCGGGCGCCTCGGCCAGTCGGCGGCCAGTGGCAGTTCGATCACGCCCTGCGTGCCCGGGAGGCCGAGCTCGCCTGCGACGATCGCCTCGTAGCGCTTGTGCACGCCGCGTTCGGCGAAGGCGCGGCTCAGCACGCGCTGCATGTGCAGCCCGCGGCCCATGAGGAACAGTCCGGAGGTCGCCATGTCCAGCCGGTGCACCACCAGGGCGTCCGGCCACAGCGCCTGCGCCCGCGCCGCCAGGCAATCCTGCTTGTCCTCGCCGCGCCCCGGCACCGCCAGCAGGCCCGCGGGCTTGTCCATCACGAGCAGGTGCTCGTCCACGTAGACGAGTCCTTCCGATAATCCCGGCATGACTGCAATCTCTTCCATCCTTCCCTTCCCGCTGCAGACCGTGATGCTGCTGGTCGGCTCCAACGTGTTCATGACCATCGCCTGGTACGGCCACCTGCGCGGCCTCGCCGCTTCGCCCTGGTACGTGGCGGCACTCGTGAGCTGGGGCATCGCGCTGGCGGAGTACCTGCTGCAGGTGCCGGCCAACCGGATCGGCTTCCAGCAGGGCGGCTTTTCGGTGGGCCAGCTCAAGATCATGCAGGAAGTGATCACCCTGGCCGTGTTCGTGCCCTTTGCTGTCGTCTACCTGAAGGAACCGCTGAAAATCGATTACCTGTGGGCCGCCCTGTGCATGGTGGGCGCCGTCTATTTCATATTCCGCAATCCCTGAGCGGGGGTGGCGGGTAAACTCGCGCGCGGCTCTCGCACAAAACAATCCCCCCCGGGGCTCCCATGCTCTTCAAGAAACTGCTCCCCAAAGAAGGCAACTTCTTCGAACTGTTCAATCAGCATGCCGAGCGCATGGTCGAGGGTGCCCAGGCCTTCTCCAAGCTGGTGGCGAACTACAACGACGTCAACCTGCGCGAGCAGTACAACCGCGAGGTCGACCACGCCGAGCGCTCGGCCGACAAGGTGACGCACGAGGTCAACCGCCTGATCCACTCGACCTTCATCACGCCGATCGACCGGGAGCAGATCCACACGCTGATCAACACCATGGACGACGTGGCCGACCTGATCCAGGACTCGGCCGAGACCATGGCGCTGTACGACGTGCGGCACATGACCGAGGAGATCACCCGCCTGACGGACCTGAGCGTGCGCTGCTGCGAGCGCGTGAAGGAGGCGGTGGGCTTCCTGAGCAAGCTGTCCGACCACGAGACCGCCGTCGCGGCGCTGAAGACCTGCGAGGAGATCGACAAGCTCGAGTCCGACGCCGACCGCGTGATGCGCTCCGCCATGAGCAAGCTGTTCCGCGAGGAGCCGGACGTGCGCGAGGTGATCAAGCTCAAGGCCATCTACGAGCTGCTGGAGACCATCACCGACAAGTGCGAGGACGTCGCCAACGTCGTCGAGGGCATCGTCCTCGAGAATTCCTGAGGCGCACGGGATGGACGCGACGCAAACGGCCCTCTGGGTCGTGATCCTGCTGGTGGTCATCGCGCTGCTGTTCGACTTCATGAACGGCTTCCACGACGCGGCGAACTCGATCGCCACCGTCGTTTCCACCGGCGTGCTGAAGCCGACGCAGGCGGTGGTGTTCGCCGCCTTCTTCAACTTCGTCGCCATCTTCATCTTCCACCTGAGCGTGGCGGCGACGGTGGGCAAGGGGATCGTCGAGCCGGGCATCGTCGACACCCACGTGGTGTTCGGCGCGCTGCTCGGGGCCATCACCTGGAACGTGATCACCTGGTGGTACGGCATCCCCAGCAGCTCCTCGCACGCGCTGATCGGCGGCATCTGCGGCGCCGTGATCGCCAAGGCGGGCGCCGGCTCGCTGGTGGCCGCGGGCATCTGGAAGACGGTGATCTTCATCTTCATCTCGCCGACGCTGGGCTTCCTGCTCGGCTCGCTGATGATGGTGATCGTGTCCAACATCTTCCGCTCGACCCGGCCGAGCAAGGTGGACAAGTGGTTCCGCCGGCTGCAGCTGGTGTCCGCCGGCGCGTACAGCCTGGGCCATGGCGGCAACGACGCGCAGAAGACCATTGGCATCATCTGGATGCTGCTGATCGCCACCGGCTACGTCGCGGCGGGCGACAAGTCGCCGCCCGCCTGGGTGGTGATCGCCTGCTACATCGCCATCGGCGCCGGCACGATGTTCGGCGGCTGGCGCATCGTCAAGACCATGGGCCAGAAGATCACCAAGCTGAAGCCGGTGGGCGGGTTCTGCGCCGAGACCGGCGGCGCGCTGACGCTGTTCATCGCCACCGCGCTGGGCATTCCCGTGTCGACCACGCACACCATCACCGGCGCGATCGTGGGCGTCGGCTCCACCCACCGCATGAGCGCCGTGCGCTGGGGCGTGGCCGGCAACATCGTCTGGGCCTGGGTGCTGACGATCCCGGCGAGCGCGTTCGTCGCGGCGATCGCCTACTGGATTTCGCTGCAGATCTTCTGAAGCCGGCTCACTGCGAAATCCTGCGGCCTTCCTCGACCTGGTATTCGAAGTAGTGCTGGAAGCTGAAGGCGATGCTGGCCATCAGCACGCCGGCGCCGAACATCAGCGCGATGACGACGGCGAAGATGGTGGCCCAGCGGGTGCCGCCGGACTCGGCGTCCTGCGGCCCGCCGGGGTTGAAGCGGGCGTTCCACTTCTCGCGCGTCATCAGCCCGTAGACGATGGCCGTGAGGCAGCAGGCCGCCACGGTGAAACCCAGCAGCGGGATCAGGAACCAGCTGAGGGTGTCGTCCTGGCCCAGCTTCTGCACGCGTTCGATGCCGTACAGGCCCAGTGCCGTGGGGATCGGCAGCAGCCAGCCCAGGACGTCGCCCAGGCCGTGCAGGTAGAAGCGGTGCAGGCCCAGCGGCCCGCCGACCAGGGCCAGCCAGGCCGCCAGCGTCTTGCTCTTCATTTGCCCACCGGTTCCGCCGGCGAGCGATTGCCTTCGCCGAGGGACTTCTCCATCAGCACGATGTCCAGCCAGCGGCCGAACTTCCAGCCGCAGGATTCGATGGTGCCGACGTGGCGGAAGCCCACCGCGCGGTGCACGCCGATGGAGGGGGTGTTCTCCGAGTCGCCGATCACGGCGATGAGCTTGCGGATGCCGGCGGCCTCGGCCTGCCGGACCAGCTCGCTGAGCAGTTTGTTGCCGATGCGCTGGCCGGCGGCCGCCGGGTCCAGGTAGATCGAGTCCTCGGCGGAAAAGCGGTAGGCCGGCCGGGGCTTGAACCACTGGCAGTAGGCGAAGCCGATCACCCGGCCGTCGTCGTTCTCGGCCACCAGGTAGGGCAGGCCCTTGGCCAGCACCTCGGCGCGGCGGGCCGCCATGTCGTCCTGCGTGGGCGGCGTGGTCTCGAAGGTGCCCGTTCCGTGGCTGACGTGGTGGGCATAAATGGAAGTGATCGCGGGCAGATCGGCGTCGGAGCTCGGGCGCAGCGTGAGCATATTGCGGAAGAAGTTATAATCGTGGGCTTTTCGGCGTGTCGCTGGCCGGGTGGCCAGTTGCGTGTCTCAACGCCGGAAGAAATTTTTGCAGTGCCCGGTGGGCCCTGCCTCATCCACCCCAAGGATAAATCATGGTCGTCATTCGACTCTCCCGCGGCGGCTCCAAGCACCGTCCGTTCTACAACATCGTCGTCGCCGACAAGCGCGTGCGCCGCGACGGCCGCTTCATCGAGCGCCTGGGTTTCTACAACCCGGTCGCCCAGGACGGCGAAGAGAAGCTGCGCGTGGCGCAGGACCGCCTGACCTACTGGCGCGGCGTCGGCGCCCAGGCGTCCCCGACCGTCGAGCGCCTGCTGAAGCAGGCTCCCGCCGCGGCCACCGCCCAGGCGTAAAGTTCCGTGGCCGCGCCCGGCCGTCCGGCAGCTTCGCTGCCACCGGACATCGAGCCCGCGGACCTGCCCGCGGATGCCATCGAAGTCGGGCGCATCGCCGATGCCTGGGGGATCAAGGGCTGGTTCAAGGTCCTCCCCCACAGCGCCGATCCCCAGGCGCTCTTTTCTTCCAAGCGCTGGTTCCTGCAACCGTCCGAGAAGGGCCCCAAGGCCTTTGCCGGCACGGTGTTGCTGCGCGTGCGTGAAGCCAAGGAACATTCCGACACCGTGGTCGCCCGCGCCGACGGCGTCGACGACCGCGCGGCGGCCGAGTCGCTGCGGGGCGCGCGCATCTTCGTTCCCCGCTCCTCCTTCCCCACCGCCGGCGAAGACGAGTACTACTGGATCGACCTGATCGGCCTGGACGTGGTGAACCGCGAAGGCGTGAACCTGGGCCAGGTGCGCGAGCTGCTGGCCACCGGGCCCCAGACCGTGCTGGTGCTGGAATACCAGGAGGCCGGCAAGGTGCAGGAGCGCATGCTCCCGTTCGTCTCCGCCTACGTCGACGGCGTGGACCTACCGGCCCGCCGCATCACGGTCGACTGGCAAGCCGACTACTAGCGTCCTGTCCCACAGGACACTAACGCCATGCGCTTCGACGTCGTCACGCTGTTTCCCGAGCTGTTCGCTCCCTTCCTGACCGCGGGCGTGACGCGCCGCGCCTACGAGACCAGGCAGGTGGACGTGCGCCTGTGGAGCCTGCGCGATTTCGCCGAGGGCAATTACCGCCGCGTGGACGACCGCCCCTTCGGCGGCGGCCCCGGCATGGTGATGCTGGCCGAGCCGCTGGCGCGGTGCCTGGCGGCAGTGAAGGCGGATCGCGGTGATTCCGCGCCGGTGGTGCTGTTCTCGCCGGTCGGCAAGCGGCTGGACCACGCCGGCGTGGAGGGCTGGTCTGCCAGCACGGGCGCGGTCCTGCTGTGCGGGCGCTATGAGGGCATCGACCAGCGCTTCATCGATACCCACGTCGACGTCCAGCTGAGCCTGGGCGACTTCGTGCTGTCCGGCGGCGAGATCGCTGCCATGGCCTTGCTGGACGCCGTGGCCCGCCTGCAGCCGGGCGTCCTGAACGACGCCGGCAGCCACCAGGAAGACAGCTTCAACCCCGCCCTGGACGGCCTGCTGGACTGCCCCCACTACACCCGGCCAGAGGAGTGGAACGGGCTGGGAGTGCCCCAGGAACTGCTGTCCGGCCACCACGCCCGCATCGCCGCCTGGCGGCGCGAGCAGCGGCTGGCCGTCACCGCCAGGCACCGGCCGGACCTGATCGCGGCGGCCCGCCAGTCCGGCCGCCTGACCCGCGCCGACGAGGATTTCCTCGCCGGGCTATAATTGCCGGCTTTCCGATCCTCTGCCCGGCCGTCCGAGCCGCAGCCACCCCAGGTGGCACCGTGCGAAGCCAGGACCTTTTGCGTAGCGCGGGCACGATCCCAGAGGTAGCCATGAACCTGATCCAGACCCTCGAACAAGAGGAAATCGCCCGCCTGGGCAAGAAGATTCCCGAGTTCGCCCCCGGCGACACCGTGATCGTTTCCGTCAACGTCGTCGAAGGCAGCCGCAAGCGCGCGCAGGCCTACGAAGGCGTGGTGATCGCCAAGCGCAACCGCGGCCTGAACAGCGCCTTTACCGTGCGCAAGATCTCCAGCGGCGAAGGCGTCGAGCGGACCTTCCAGACCTACAGCCCGCTGATCGCCGGCATCGAAGTGAAGCGCCGCGGCGACGTGCGCCGCGCCAAGCTGTACTACCTGCGCGAGCGTTCCGGCAAGTCGGCCCGCATCAAGGAAAAGCTGGCCCACTCGCAGAAGCCCGCCGCCAAGTAAGCTTCCCGCGCGCCAGCGAAACAGCCGCCGCCAGCCCTGCGCTCGCGGCGGTTTTTCTTTTCATACCCGCATGCCCCCGCCGATCGACCCTTCCGCCAGCATCCCGCCCGACACGCCGCTGTCGAAGATCCCCAACTTCGACCCGCGCGCGGTGCCGGTGATCGGCGTCGACGCGCACCTGCCGGCGGTGCAGCCGGGCGCCCTGGCGCCCGAAGCCCTGCGCCAGCGCTTCGCGCAGCCTCCGGCCTGGGAGCCCGAGGTCTGGTCCGAGCCGCGCTTTGCCGACCGGCAGCCGGCGCAGGCGGCGGTGCTGGTGCCCATCGTCATGCGCGATCGGCCGATGGTGCTGCTGACGGAGCGCACCGCGCACCTGTCCACGCACTCCGGCCAGGTCGCATTTCCCGGCGGCAAGCGTGACGACACCGACCGGGACGCCGCCGACACGGCGCTGCGCGAGGCGCACGAGGAAATCGGCCTGGACCGCTCGCTCGCGGAAGTGATAGGCGACATGCCGATCTACAAGACCGGCACCATGTTCATCATCACGCCGGTGATCGCGCTGGTGCGGCCGGACTACCGGCTGGAGCTGAACGCCAACGAGGTGGCCGACGCATTCGAGGTGCCGCTGGACTTCCTGATGGACCCCGCGCACCACCGTCGCCACGCCTTCGAATTCAGCGGCGTGCGGCGCGAATGGTTCTCCATGCCCTACGCCGACCCGCGCAAGGAACGCTTCATCTGGGGCGCGACGGCGGCGATGCTGCGCAACTTCTACCGCTTCCTGGCCGCGTAAAGCGGGGCCTGGATGTGACCCCCTTATCATTAGGGGCATGAGTTTCTTCGCGATCCTGTTTGCCCTGCTGATCGAGCAGGTGCGGCCGCTGGGAGCGCACAACCCCATTCATTCGGGACTGCGCGTCTGGGCGCGGTGGGTCAGCCGCAACTGCGATGCGGGCAAGCCGCAGCACGGGTGGATCACCTGGGTGCTGGCGGTGATGGCTCCTGCCGTCGGGGCGATGGCCGTGCACTGGCTGCTGATGGTCTACGTCGGCTGGCCGGCGGCGATGGCGTGGAGCGTGGTGGTGCTGTACGTCACGCTGGGTTTTCGCCAGTTCAGCCACCACTTCACCGACATCCGCGATGCGCTGGAAGCAGGTGACGAGGCGAAGGCGCGCGAACTGCTGGCACTGTGGCAGCGCGTGGACGCGAGCGAGCTGCCCCGCAGCGAGATCGTCCGGCACGTGATCGAGTATTCCGTGCTGGCCGCGCATCGCCATGTGTTCGGCGTGCTGGCCTGGTTCTCGATCCTGGCGGCCTTCGGCCTCGGCCCCGCCGGTGCGGTGCTCTATCGCATGGCCGAATTCGTGGGCCGCTACTGGCGCCATCGCAACCATGCTCACATGCAGCCCGCCAGCGAGGCGCTGCAGTCGGCCGCGGCGCGCGCCTGGACGGCGGTGGACTGGCTGCCGGCACGCCTCACCGCCATCGCTTTCGCCGTGGTGGGCAGCTTCGAGGAGGCCATCGACTGCTGGCGCAACTACGCGGAGCGCTTCCCGAACGACAACGATGGCGTGGTCCTCGCGGCCACCTCTGGCGCCGTCAACGTGCGCCTGGGCGGGGAGGCGCTCAAGCCGGTGTTCGCGGAGTCGTCGGGCTTCCAGAC
>Ga0247819_10001665_pt1 | contig 11851 bp, 16 predicted proteins | sample 13C_Xylose_Day6_FD_193428 | JGI IMG/M metagenome (GOLD analysis project Ga0247819, IMG submission 193428) | Soil microbial communities from agricultural site in Penn Yan, New York, United States - 13C_Xylose_Day6 | ecosystem: Environmental > Terrestrial > Soil > Agricultural land | place: USA... | reverse complement strand
CGACGGCGAGAATCCCCAAACCCACGCCACACGGATGGCGATATTTGGCTTTGAGCAATTCGTCCAGTGCCGCCCAGGTGCGCTCGTCAGCGGGATCGCCCGAAACGATCTGATAGTCGACGACCCAACGCTCCATGCCGACGCCCCACCCCATCGCCATGAATTCCAGGCGGTTGGCCTGGACGTCGACGGAGCCTGTGATCATCAAAACGGCCGCAGGCAGAGAGCCGAGGGTGAAGTCTTCCAATCGTGCCCGCTGCCTCAATACATCGGCTTTGGTTTGCTCTTGAGCTGCATCCCAGACCTTGGCCAGACGCGTATTGTAGAACACCTGCATCGGTTCAAGATCGCCCTTGGCCTGGGCTTTTTTTGCCTTCTCGAATTGCTTGGCCAGCGACTTCCAGTCCATCCAGCCGAGCGGCGAATACAGCGCGTTGAGGTGAAAGCCGATCGTTTCGCCATCGCCTTCCGCATGTGCACGCCACTCACCCTGTGCGAGCATTTCGCCCTTGTGATATTCCTCGATCAGGACGTCACAGTCGGGGCCGGCGCACTGGTAATGCACGACGCTGTAATCTTTCGAGTAATGCAGGCGTTCCCATTCCAGGGTCTGCATGTGTCCGCAGGTCGGGCACGGCACGTAGTAGTAACGCTGGTCGCTGCCCTCAAACAGATCATTGATCCGTGAGGCGCCTTTGATGGTCGGCGAACTGGAAAAGTAGAACTTCGCATTGCGGCCAAAGGTACTGCCTCGGGTTTCTGCCAGTTCAATCGGATCACCCTCTTCACCGATGTCCACCTCCCAACGATCGATCTCGTCGCCGTACACGTAGCGCGCCGAGAGCTCTGCCAGGTTGGCCGCCGAGCCGGCAGTCGTGACGTACAGCGAACCGCCTTCGAATTCCTTGGTGTCCATGGTGTTGCGCGAATCCCGCGAGCGGCTAGACGCCACACGCTCACGCAGTGCAGGCGTGGCTTTGATCGTCTTGCTGATCCTAGAAGACACCCGCTTGGCTAGGCCAAGGCTGGGTAGCAGTGTCAGTATGTTGGACGGCGCCATGTGGATCAGGCCGCCAATCCAGTTCAAGGCAATCTGCGTTTTCATCAGCTGCGAGGCCACCATGGTGACCACGCGCTTGCAAGGGTGCGCTGGCGACAGGCAACGCATGGGCTCGCGGGCATAAGGCGTGCGCGAGGTGCGGTACTTGCCGGGCTCAGCGGCGCCGGTGTCACGCGGGATCCGCATGTACTCGTCGGCCCACTGATCGATCCAGACATCCGGGTCGGGCCTCAGTCCACGGAAATACTCCTCGCGATACACCTCTGCACCGTCAGGAAATTCCGTGGACATAGGCTCAACTCGTGGTCAGTGCGTGTTCAAGGTCCGCCGACGACATGCGTTCAGCGTCTTCGAGGGAGCGACGAATCGCCGCCGTCAGATGCTTTTCGATTTCCCAAGGGTCGGTCATGGACGCCAATTCGGGAGCGAGTTGTGGAGGCATGCCGAGCAACTGGTCGCGCAGCATGCGGCCGGCGTTGTATGCACCGGTTTTGACTGTTGCCAGAGCGACCAGCGAGCCCTTTGCTTTGTGCAACTCGATCTCGGCAAGCTGGGCCAGGTTGTGTTCGCGCAGTGCCCGGGCTTTCTGAAAATCGGGCAATTGCCCCGCAGGCATAATTGCGGGCGGCGGCGCAGCCGTTGAAGTCGGCTCGACGTGGCTGGCGAGCTGGCTGTAAACGTCACGCTGAAGCCGGTCTTGATGATGGCGATCGGCAACAGCGGCTTTGCTGGGATCAGCAGTCTGAGCCAGGAGTGCTTCCGTTGCTTCCAGGTCGACCTTACCGTCCTGGGTCAACACCAACCGATCCTGATTGGCTAACTTGGAAACATAGGATTTAGCCCAGCCTCGCCGTGCCGCAAACTCCGTTTTGCTAACTACAGTCATGATGGAATGTCCTGTTCACCTCGGGTGTTCACCTGTTCACCTGAGTTCACTAAGCTGGTGAACTGTCCGCTAACACAGTCCCGCGGGTTTCCGACCCCGTACCCACCGAATATCCCCAGGGTCCCCGGAGATTTTCGTAGCCCGAGGGCCGATGCATCACCTCTACTCCACCCTCGCGGATGGGGCTTCGCATACACCCAGCCGTTTTGCGACCCAACGTTCGTAAAGTCCAATGGCTACGTCGGCGCCGGCCATCGCGGTCAGACAGCCCAAGGCGCCTGCGGTCCAGACCGACATGCCGGCTCCGATCATCAGCATCATTGCCGACACACCGCAGACAATGCAGGCACCGGAGCGTAAAGCGAGCCGCCGCACCAACGCCCAACCGCGCGCGCCGTCTTTATCCGCCCGCCACATCTCACCCGACACACCACCTACCAAGGCCAAGAGGATTACCAACCAGATCGGCATTTCGGCCAGCGCCTGCTGTTCATTCGTCATGTTCTGTCCCTATGGATTGCGCTGTACGCTGAGAAATAAAAAACCCGCCGAGGCGGGTCTGGGTCACCGGCCTAGATAAGGCCGGGCGGAAATGCAAAGGAAAAACTATTTGCAAACAATCGCGATCACTTTCAACGCTTCTTCATTGATCAGGTCCGCTGTTACCGCGTCTAGATTGACGACAGTAGAAACACCGGTTTCTCCCTTTTGATCCATAGAAGCAGTGCTGAAATGGAACAAGACTCGCCCGGTGGCCTTATCAAGCATCAAAGTTAAGTGAGGGGACTCACCTTTTCGAATAGTTTTGAAAATAACGTGGCGATAAAATTCGATGCCATTTCCTGCAGCTAACGTCTCGCTGCCCTTTTGCTGCCCATCAACAGTTTCGAAAACCGCACATTCTAGGCCTCGATCTGTCAAATTTTTAGCCAAATCCTCAAGAGTCGGGCGTATTACTGACGTTTGCAATACAAGAAACGCCTTAAGGTTTTCCTCCTGCTTTTTCTCAGTCTCCAATCTCACACGCCTTGCCTCAGCGACTCTTTGAGCACGGGCATCAAAAATAGCGTCAAGCTTGGTATTTAAATTATCAGACATTCCCAACTCCCCATTCCGTTGCGTTGCGCCTCTACACCAGCGTCGCTGAAAAGTTGGGGCATTGGCTCGAAATTTCAAGCAAATTGCCATCTGATCCAAGCTAAATAAAAACCCCGCCGAAGCGGGGTTAGGTGACCGGCTCAGGGAGGGCCGGGTGAAGCTGCACAGCACGTGCGAGGTCAGCGCCAAGGCGCAAATTTCATATCATGGTGACTTTTTACCCCCAGAGTACGGAACCGAAAAGGGGTCATTTTCGGTTATCCGACTCGACGCAACTTTGACGCAACTTTGAGGAGACTTTGAGGCAAAACGCCCCGACCAGCGGTAAGCCACTTCTTCGCATCAGCCCGGTCAGCCAACACTTGCAGCAACCGTTCATGCAGGCGATGCACCTGGTCGTAGTAGGTCTGCTTCGCTTTCGACTCCAGTCCCAACAGATGCAGCTGCATCAGCCAGGTCGGCGCCGGATCATCGCCGTAACGCAAGCTAGCCAACCGCATTAATCGATCACCCTGCTCGTCCTGTCGGCCGATCTCCGACAACGCGGCGCCAATTTCCTGCGCCACCGCATCAGGCCCGGCCCCAGCGCCGAGAATAATCCGCGACCCTGGCGTGCCCCGCGGGGCTGACCCCCCCCATTCCATGATCGTCGCCATCGGGCTGCCCATGCCGCCGCTTTCGCCATTGAGCCGGCACTGATCGCCCCAGTGCTTCAAAAGTACTTCCATCTCCCCGATCATCGCCCTTCCCCCTGAAAATCCGAACCCGACACAAAAAAACCGCTCCCCAACACAAACCCGACACAAATAAATCCCTTTAAAATCAATATCTTTAATCTATCTGTGTTGAGTGTGTTGGGTTTGTTGGGTTTTTCTGCCCTCGCATAAGAAAAAATTCCACCCTTCGATTTCAACGCATTTAACGTTACGCATGCGCGCACGCGACGCCAAACCCAACACACCCGACACACCGCCCGCAAACCCACGTAATTCAAGGCCGAAACCTGTGTCGGGTATCCAAAACCAACCCAACACACACCCAACACACCCAACACACTTTTGGGCGCACTCATGCTGCAGCCGCCTTCACGTGTTCCCAGTTGTCCACATTCCAGCCCGCCAACTTCGCCTGGGCGCGCCAGTCCGAAACCGTCTTGCCCAGCTCGGCCGCCTTCAGTGATGGGGGCAGGGAAGCATTGGGATCGTTGGGAAAGAAAAACGCGCCGAATCGTCTGTTGCTGCCTTCGGTCCAGGGTATTGAACGGGTCTTGTCCACCTCGGAGCCGATGAACAGGGAGAACTTCGTCTGACTCATCACGTGTTCCTTGTTGCGGTGACACCACTCGAGGAACAGCGAATACAGGTCGGTCGAGAGGCATACACCCCACAGATCGCGTCCCAGCTCGCCGTACTTCCACAGGTTCAGGAATGTCTGCCAACCGGCCCGACTCAAGGCCACCAGTCGCTCACGCGCCGCTGTACTCGGTGGTCGCGTGCGCTGGTCAAAGTCACCGAGGTCAATCGTCAACAGCCATCCATACAGCGCCGCGACGCCACCGTTCTTCAACTCATGCCCGATCGCCTTCTGCCGTACTTCCGGCAGCGTCTGCTCGGGCCACATCACCAACATGCGTCGGTCGCTCTCGCCGATCGGCCACGGCATGATCTCGTTACTCAGGAACACCGCGTTCATGTGGTTGGCCTCTTCCCAACCGTTGATGAACTTGGACTCCATCCGCACCGTCTTGCCGGTGATCAAATGCTTGATCTTGCCCACCTGGTTGTATCGCTGATCGCGGCTGACAACCTCTTCGAACACCGACCAAAGCTTTCTGCTTTGCCAGGCGTTGAAGTTGCTTTCCAGCTGGGTCTGTCCAACCGTGGCCGCATACTGGCCGTAAAGCATTCCCATGGCATCGGCGAACAGCAGACTTTTACCGGAGCCCTCCATGATCGAATGCATCAACACGGCCGTATCCATCTTGGCGCCCAAGTGCTGAAGCGGGTACGCCATCCACCGCGTCAACCACCGCGCCGCATCTTCATCGTGGTTACACAGAAACGAAATCAGCCAGCGCAGGTTCTCGCACGCGGCCAAATCATTGACGGGCTCAAGTGGCAGCCCGTCGAATGTATTGATGTACACGGCAGGGTCTTTGGTCATCGTCGGGTCAAACACGATATGGTCAACATCGACCACCCGCCGCTCGCTGCTGTTCAACCAAAGCGCGTACGCATCACCCAGGGCCATTTTCACCGCACCCTCAGCAACGCGCCGTTTCTTCTCCCGGTCCCATACGTCCTTCGTGCCATCGATGTACACGTACCGCTCGATCGGCGGCATGCCGAACGCACCGCCTCTCTTGCCCGACATCCGTCGAGCCTGCTCGATGTCGCGAACATGGTCATCAGAGATCAACTTGCGCCGCTCGGTGTCTTCCAACCACTGCTTTGCCAATGGCTTACCGACCCGAGCTTCAAAGGCAGACTTTTTCATCACTCGCGATTGATCGAAGTCCCATACGTGCGTAGTACCCTCCACCAGGGCAAACCGCCGCAGGACATGATCAAGCGTCAGCACCTCCCCCGCGCTCCCATCAGGAGGCGGAGCGGCCTCGCTGATGTCGTCGTTCGCGCAGCTCGGCTCGCTCGACTCGGCGGATGGGGTCGGGGGAAGATCGGTGGGGTCAGGTCGTGAAGAACGTTGCATACCCAACATGCGCGCCGCGTCCTTCACTGCCTTCGACTGATCACCACCATGCTCGAGCAAACAGAACACCTCAAAGGCATCATTCTGATGCCCGTTCGCCAGTGGATCGGCGCCGTGGTGCGAGTAAACCTTGCCCCCGTCGCTGATCGTCACGCCCGGCAGGCCGGTACTACTTTGCGGGTACAGCCATTTGCTCCCCCGCTTGATATAGCCGTGAGCGCGCAGCAGCTCTTGCACATCGTGGCACCGGTTGAACTCATCGATGACCGATGGCCGATTACCCGTTGCAGGTGCTGGACGCTTGTTGACCTTCGTCGTCGGCGTGGCAGGTTTGATCGCCCAAGGGCACGCCGCTTCGGCATCACGCTTGAAGATGTCCCAGCCTTGCCAGATGTTCAGCAAGTCAGCATTCAGCGTCGGCAGACCATCAGTGGCGCTCGGTGGAGTGCGCCAGATGTAAGGCTTGCCAGTGCCAGGGTGAATTGAAGGTGGAAACACATCCTGCACCAGCCCAGCGCGCAGCTCGAACACCGTGAAACGCTTGTACTCTTCAGCCTCGGCGCGTGCCGCAGCATCACCAGCCTCATCGCCCTGCTCTTTTGCCGCCTTGGCCTTAACCATCAGGCCTTTGTGGATCGAGCCATCAGGGTCTTTTTCATTGGGCCACGACAGAGAATGACGGGTCAGCTCGACGCCGTCCGGCACTTTGAAAACCACCCGGAACCGAGCGGGGTTACCGACAATAGTCGGATACACCACCGCCATGGCATCCAGATCCAGGCCCAGCAGTTCATACAACACATGCCGCGTCCACTGAACGTCATCAACGTCCAACGAACAGACACGGCTGGGTCCAAGCACGACGCCGAGGTTGTGGTTAGGGTTTCGCTGCCAGAAAGCTTCAGCCGCAGCGGCATCAGTGATGTATCCGCCCGGCTTGTTCCACCCCATACCCTTCGGCCCTTTCTCACCGGGCTCAATAGAGACCAGGGCCAGGTTAAAGGTATCGATGTAACGTTTTGCCCAGCTGGCGGTGGCTATTCCTTTGGCCGGTTCACTCATCGCCGAATCTCCCGCAACCCCTGACAGTCAACGCAGGTTTGGCAACCCGCAATCGTCTGCTGTCGAAGTAACGGGATAGATTCGTCGCAGTCCACGCAGAATTCCGCGCTGACGCGATTCGATGGCGCACGACGGCTGCGCTGAAGCGCAACGTCGAGCAGGTATTGCGCCTGTTCATTGGCGCGATCGATGTCATCCATTGACACGGTCCTCCATCGCCTGACGGGCACCGGCCATGATGCCGAGTACTTCGCGGATCACGTCCATGCCATGCTTTTCAAGGTCGAGGACTTCGTGGAGCTCCCAAACATTGTCGGCGGCACCATCGTGCATGGCAGCCACGAATACACCAGTCTCGCCCAGCAACTTGCCGACGGCTTTCAGGGCATCGCGTGTTGCCGGAACCGGAACCGGGCGATACCAGACCGCACCTGCCGGGCGCATCAACGCATCGAGTAGGCGTGAATCACCCGTCAACCGGATGACCTCCTCCAATTCGTCCGGATTCAACCAACGGCGCTCTTCATCAAGTTTGAGTTTCTTTTGCAGGGTGTCGTTGTCCAACACCATGTCAAAGGCAAGGGCGGTGATTCCGCCCTTGTAGTCACGACCAGCGCGATAGATCGCCTGGCGCAAAGGAAGGACCGGACCCGCGTCCGGCAATAGATCTGTGCGACTCATAACCGTAAATCCCCCGTTTACGGTGTAGCCATAAGACGGGGTAGTCCCTATCCTACAGCCACGACCGATGTACATGTGCTGTGTATCGTCGTAGCTGGGCTGGGGGATTCTTTGGTGAGAGGCCCCAGCCCGGCATCTTTTAAGCAGCTTTGGAACCGCGAAGGTATGCCCAGTCGATATCTGCACGAAGTTGCTCGCAAGTAACCGAACCAGCGGACTCTCGCTCAATACCGACCGCCAAGGCAGCACCGGCACGGCGATTGCCGTAAGCCACTTGCTTCAACTGGCCCACCGACGTGCCGCAACGGCTCGCAAATGCATCCAGCGCCGCTTTATCAAGACTCTTTAAATACTCGTGCAAGGTCATAAACACCTCCTTCTGGACGCCGAGATTAGCAACTGCTAATGCTTTCGGCAATAGCAAACAGTAATTTACTGTTTGCTAACGGAAAGCGATGATTGGGGAATGGATATAAAGAAGATGCGAATTCAGGTTCTGCGTGACTTGATGGGTGATAAAACCCAAAAAGAGTTCGCCGACCAATACAACCTTGACGCCTCATACTTGTCGCAATTGCTCAACGGGCATCGATCCCTTGGCGAGAAAGCGGCTGCAAATCTTGAAGCGAAAATTGGTCTTGCTGAGGGCACGCTTACGACGCCCTCCGTCTCGATGCGCGCTTCCACTTCAGGGGAACCGCAATCGCCAGAAAATGGAGTCGTCCAAAGCAACGCCGAGTATCTCGGCCCAATAGATGTTTGGGACGACGATACCCCCTTGGATGATGACGAGGTATACGTGCCGTTTCTGAAGGAAGTTGAATTGTCTGCGGGAAGCGGCCGCACCGCTGTACACCAGTCGCACAAGCAAAAACTTCGATTCGGAAAAAAGACGCTGAGGCGGCAAAACGTTCAGGCAAATGAGGCAGTTTGCGTCACCGTGAACGGCAATAGCATGGAGCCAGTTCTGCCTCACGGAAGCACCGTAGGGGTTGACCAGGGGTGCACAGCTATAACCGACGGAAAGATGTACGCGCTGAATCATGGCGGGCAGTTACGGGTTAAGACGCTTTACCGGCTACCAGGTGGCGGCATCAGGATGCGTAGCTACAACCGTGATGAGCATCCGGACGAAGAGTACAGCGCGACCGAGTTGTTAAAAAACGAAATCATCGTGATCGGTAAAGTCTTCTGGTACTCCGTACTGCTGTGATAGAGACCACTAGAGAACCCGCCATGTGCGGGTTTTTTTTCGTCGACACAAAACTAAATTAGCATCTGCTATTGCATATTAAATTAGCCGTTGCTAATTTTGGCTTCGTATCTACCTCTCACCAAAGAGTACGAGCCATGCAAACCACACAGCACAGCAATACGCGCTGCCCCGTCTACCTGCACCCATCGGCGTGCAGTAGCCGGGCCGCCGTCGAAGCCATCCAGGGCCAAACCGGCCTCTTGGTAATCACCACCCCTAAAGGCCGTCCCGCCGCTGTCGCCCCTATCAGCACCACCGCCAATGGATCGCGGCCTGTTGGGGGTGACGCAGCATGAATAGCTATCTCATTCCCCTCGAAAAACAAGAGCTGCTGCATCACATGCTGCAGGTCGGCGGCGCAGCCGTATGCCCTCTCCAGCGACCCGAGCAAACCATCCACGCGAAATTTGCAGTCGAGCTCACGGCCACCACCGCAGTCATCAACGTCGACCTGGGCGGCCACACCGGCGAACTGACACTCAAGCGCGCGGACCGGGCCAATCACCTGCACCTGCGGGAATTCATCCAGGACATTGCCAACGGCCGAATCGAGTCCGCTCAATCCGCGCCGCCAGGGCAAGTCGGGCGTTTAGCGCAGATCGATCAAGCGCTGGCCGACTCCGAAGCCTTGCTCGACCGCGTCCGCAAACTGATCGCCGCCTGAGGACAGCGCCATGAACCGCACCCTGGACGAAACGGCTGCCGTGCTCGGCCTCAAACCCCGGAAGTTTCGCGAGCAACTGCGTGCACTCCGCGTGCTGACCCAAAGCGGTGACCTCGCAAGCCAGCACCGCGATCGTGGCTACCTGTTCTCCGATCCGCGCAGTCGCTGGAACGACAACATCAAAGCCTACAGCCACTACGCCGTGGTGATGGTCACCGAGCGCGGCGTGGACTGGCTCGCAAAGCAGCTGGGCATCGGCATCAAGACACACAACAAGGACGCTGCAGCATGACTACCAACTACTTCAACGCATACACCCAAGCCCTCGGCGCCCTTCGACTGATTCCTATCTACCTGGACAGTCCGGGCGTGGTCAGCCGTGCGACGCTGATCGGTGCTGCGAGCGAAGCCATCGACCTGCTGGACAGCGTCCCCTGCCGCACCGTGGAACTGGCTGAGGTATTCCGCTGCGTCAATAACGTCATCCAAGAAGGCCAGGTGGCCTACGTCACCCCGACCAATTGCCCTGAGTACCCATTCGGCGCCGTGGTAGCAGACGCCAACGGCCACATCTGCGCCGCCGCCATGGGCAAAAGCAAAGAAGGTCTCGCCGAACTGATCCGCCTCAAGTTGGTGCCCCGATCGGAGGGGCTCGGGGAGGAAGCCGCGTGAGCAACACACTCGACCAATTGCGCCGACAGTTCGCCACGCCCTGCCCGACCTTGTCGGCAGTCCGTGAACAGTACTTCACACACATCCGCACCGACCGTTACCTGCTGAATGAAATCAAGGCCGGTCGCATCGCGCTGATCGTGACACGCCTGCACAACTCCGCACGGGCCAAACCCGTCGTGTACCTGCACAACCTGGCCGCTTACCTCGACGCTCAAGCGGCGAAGCAAGCGGCCTGATTCACCGGTGGCCCCTGCCGTCCAGGGGCGAACAACTGCAACTCAATGAGGCACAGCACATGAAAGCCACAGACACGAATGACTTTTTCAACTCACTCAATGCCGGCGTCTTCGCCCAACAGGTCGGCCAGGCGCTCTCGAACGTCGCGGCAGGCGTCATCGACCATGGCAAAGCCGGCGAAGTAACCATCAAGCTGAAGTTGAAACAGATCGGCCAAAGCAACCAGGTCGCCGTCAGTCACACCCTCGATTTTTCGCAACCGACCAAGCGCGGCAAGTTGCGAGAAGACTCGACCCTCGACACCCCGCTGTACCTAACGCCACAGGGGCTGACCTTGTTCCAGAACGACCCGACGGCGCAGCTCTTCAAAAGCGAAGACACCCCGGTGGCCGCTCGCTAACGCGATCACCTAGAAGCATCACCAAGTCCTCTCACCAAAAGGAAGCACCAATGCCACTTGCTAAAGACGCACTCGAACACATCCTGGCTCAAGCACATGCAGCTACCACCCTGCCGGCGACGCTGGTACCCGTGACCGCTTTGCCGGAAGACGTGAAAATTCACAATCTGGAAATCTTTCAGGCGTTGCGCTCCCGCTTCCGCGGCACGCTCAACACCAACAGCTTGCGTGACTTCGCCAACTACACCATTTCTCGCAATGGTGCAGAGGCGCAAGGTTTCATCAATCAAGACGACATGAGCTGCAAAGTGTTCTTCAACCTGGGCGACGAGATCACGCCCGGCCATGCGGATGACGTGGCGATCCTGAAACTCAAGCCCACCGCAGCGTACAAGGCACTGCAAGAAATCGCCGGCAAGAAACTCAGCCAACGTGACCTGGCCGAGTGGATCGAAGACTGGCACTTAAGCCTGGTGGCGGGTAAGGAAGGCGGGGGCACCATGACCATCAGCGCAGCCATCGCCAGTGTTCGCAACATCACCATCGAAGCCCGCAGCTCGGCCACAAGCAGTGAACACAACTTCGGCGCCTCCCGCAGCGCAATGGATAGCATCGAAGCTGCCAGCGCCGAGAGCCGTATTGAGGCGCTGTTCTTCGAACTGATCCCGTATGAAGGCCTGGGCACCCGCGTGTTCACGCTCAAGCTCAGCATCTTGACCGGTGACGACAAACCGACCCTCAAGCTGCGCTGGGCCGGCGAAGAACAGCAGGTAGAAGAAATCGCCCAGGAATTCAAAACGACACTCGCCAAAGAAGTCGGCGGCTCCGCGACCCTGACCCTGGGCACTTTCAACGCGTAACCACCCAAACTACGTAGCAACATCCTGCCGCCGGCCTCTCACCAAGCATCCCGGCGGTGGGTTCTACCGAGGCACAGCACATGACCACAATTCAAATTTGCGCACTGATCGTTCTAATCGTACTTGTTGGCCTGACTTATTGGGCAGGCTATCGCGGCGGCCTGATCGACGGCCGCATTGAAGGTATCGACGAAGGCAAGGCCATTCAGCAATCAGATAACTCTGGGATGATTCAGGACCTCAAGCTATCGCTTGATCAGGCAC
>Ga0247819_10001664_pt1 | contig 11856 bp, 9 predicted proteins | sample 13C_Xylose_Day6_FD_193428 | JGI IMG/M metagenome (GOLD analysis project Ga0247819, IMG submission 193428) | Soil microbial communities from agricultural site in Penn Yan, New York, United States - 13C_Xylose_Day6 | ecosystem: Environmental > Terrestrial > Soil > Agricultural land | place: USA... | reverse complement strand
CCTACACGTCGGATACGAGGACAACCTCTAATACGCGAATCAACTCCGGCGTCGGGTAATGCCAGCGCACATCGACATCCCAGAACTGCGCACCGTATTCACGTTCCGGCGCAGGCGTCTGGTAAGCCGGGCGCGGATCTTGTGCCAGGCATTGCTCGATCAGCTCGACCAAAGGCTCGGCAAGGCGCTGAGCGTGGCCGTGAGCCTGCTGTAGCGCTGCATCCGCCCACTGCACGGGAACCAACTGCGGCGCGGCGCTAGCGATGGTGTTGGAAGCCGTGTCGATGATATCGGCGTAGGGCACGTAGGGTTTGATGTCGAGGATCGGCGTGCCGTCCAGCAAGTCGATGCCGGATATCCACAGGCGGTCGGCTTCGACCTTGTCCAGTTTCACCACTGACTGGCCAATACCGTTGGGACGATGGGTTGCACGGGTGGCGAACACGCCCATGGATTTATTGCCGCCCAGACGTGGAGGGCGGACCTTCAGGCGCGGCTTTTCTTCCAAAGCCTGATGGAACAAAAACAGCAACCAGACATGGCTGACCTGTTCCAGGCCCTGCACGGCATCACCCTGATCGAAAGGCGCCACCAGTTCCAGAACGCCGCGCGCGGCCGGGGCCAGTTGCGGTTGGCGCGGGATGGCGAACTTCTCCTTGAAGCAGGAGCGCACGAAGCCGATAGGGGAAACGCTGTAGGTCATGGTTTGAAGTCGAGGCGGGGGCGGACGGGAATGATGCCTTAAAGATCAAAAGATCGCAGCCTTGGGCAACTCCTAACAGGGGAATGCGAAACCCGTGTAGGAGCTGCCGAAGGCTGCGATCTTTTAAATCAAAGACTGAACCCACCATCCAACGGAATGATATTCCCCGTCATGTACGCTCCAGCGGTACTTGCCAGGCTGATCGCCAGCGCCGCCATCTCCTCCTCGCGTCCCCAACGTTTCATTGGAATCAACGTCGTGTCCTGGGCCAATGCCTGTTCATCGTTGCCGATGTGCTGGGTCATCTTGCTCGGGAAGCGTCCCGGTGCGATCACGTTGACGTTGATGTGTTGGCCGACCAGCTCCCGCGCCAGAATCCGCGACAGTTGGTGCAGGGCCGCTTTGCTGGGGCCGTAGGCGTAGGCTTGTTCGCCGAAGGAGGAAATCCCGGCCACCGAACCGATGTTGATGATCCGCGCCGGATTCACTTCGGAGCCGGCTTTGCGCAGCAGTGGCAGGAACTGCTGGATGCAGTTGAACACCGAGGTCACGTTAAGCTGCATGACCTTTTCCCAGCCCTTGATCGGATAGCTCTCCAGCGGTGCGCCCCACGTGGTGCCGGCGTTGTTCACCAGGATATCGAGATGGGTAATCTGCTCACCCAGTCGCGTGGCCAGTTGTTGCACGCCTTCTTCGGTGGCGAGGTTAGCCGCCACGGCGTGGCAGCGTCCAAGGGCGCCGAGTTCATCAGCTGTCTGCTGGCAGGCCTCGGCATCGCGGGCGCAGACGTACACGGTCGCACCGGCCTCGACATAAGCCTTGGCAATCATTTTGCCGATACCACGGGTGCCGCCGGTCACCAGAGCGGTACGGCCTTGCAGGGAAAAGTAGGGGTGCATGGCGAATCCTGAGAGCTGAGGGTCTTTACACCCTAGTCGTCAGCCGCTGGAAGCGGAGCCACTATTTTTGCGAGGAATGAAGGAGCATACAGCCAGGACTTTACCCACACTGTAGGAGCCAGCAAGCCGGCTCCTCCAGGTCAAGGTATGCCTGAGTTTATTGCGGGCGAACGCGCAGGGTCAGGCCCTTGAGGAAATTGCGCAGCAACTGGTCGCCGCACGGGCGATAGTTGGTGTGGCCGAACTTGCGGAACAGCGCGCTCAGCTCAGGCTTGGACACCGGGAACTCGGCGGCCTTGAGGATCGCGTGCATGTCGTCTTCCTTTAGTTCGAAGGCCACGCGCAGTTTTTTCAGGATAATGTTGTTGGTCACTGGCACTTCAATAGGCTGTGGCGGACGGCTGTCGTCCTTGCCGCGCTTGAAGATCACCAGGCCATCGAGGAAATGCGCCATCACTTCGTCCGGGCAACGCACGAAGCCTTCTTCGTCTTCCTCTTTCTTGTCGAGGTAGGTCAGCAGGTCGGGCAGGGTCACGTCCATGCCGCCGAGCTTGATGATCTCGATGACTTTCTTGTCGCTGATGTCGAGCATGTAGCGCACGCTGCGCAGTACGTCGTTATGAATCATGTGGGCAGTCCTGATATTCAACTGTGGGCGTCGCGGCCAGGCGCGGCGCCGAAATGTGTGGCGGCGTGAAAAGCCTTAGAACTTCTCTTTGCCGGACAGGTAGCGCCATTGCCCCAACGGCACTTTGCCGATGGACACGCCGCCGATACGGATGCGGCGGATGCCCACGACCTTCAGGCCAACGGCCTGGCAGAACAAGGCGATGATGCCCGGCTGTGGATTTTTCATGGCGAAGCGCAGGCGGTTCTCGTTCTGCCAGCTGGCCTTGACCGCCGGCAGTTCCTTGCCCTTGTAGGTCAGGCCGTGGTTCAAACGGTTGAGGCCGTGAGCCACCATCTCGCCTTCGACTTCGACCACGTACTCCTGCTCGATCTTGTTCGAGTCAGCGGTCAGTTTGCGCAGGATTTTCCAGTCCTGGGTGAACACCAGCAAACCGCTGGCATTGGCCTGCAGGTCGGTGCTGGCGGTCAGGCGCAGGAAGTGGCCCTTGAGCGCCCGTTTGCCGTAGCGGTGTTCTTCGCTCAAGGTTTCGGCGCTGATGGTCGCCATGGCGGTTTCTGCGTCCATGCCGGCGGGCACGTTGAGCAGGATGGTTACCGGCTCTGGCGCAGTGGCCTTGGCCTCAGGGTCGAGCTCGACTTTTTGCGTGCCGACCTTGAACTGCGGCTCGTCGATGACTTCGCCGTCGACGGTGACCCAGCCGCCCTCGATGAACAGCTCAGCCTCCCGACGGGAACAGCCGACGAGTTCGATGAGGCGTTTGGAGAGACGAATCGGGTCAGTCATGTCAGGGCCGTAACAAAAAGGGGGTGGGCATTGTACCTGCTGGGCGCCGGTTAATCCCGGTTCCATTTCAATGCGCTTGCATTTCCTGTGGGAGCTGGCTTGCCAGCGATTGCATCACCTTGGCGCATCAGGATAGACCGCAGCGTCTGCATCGCTGGCAAGCCAGCTCCCACAGGGTTCAGTGTTAGGTCAGCCGTGCTGTGAAAGTGTCTGGTTCTGGCGCATCCGCATGTGCAACAACGGATACGGCTGGCCCATGCCATCGACTTCCGAGCGGCCGATCACTTCGAAACCCTGTTTGAAATAAAACCCCAGGGCTTGCGGGTTCTGTTCATTGACGTCGAGTTCATCGGCGTTGAGGTTTTCCAGGGCGTAGCGCAGCAGTTTCTTGCCCAGCCCCTGACCGCGATGTGCCGGGTCGATGAAGAGCATTTCGATCTTGCCCGCCGCGACCCCGGCGAACCCGGTGATGCGCTGGTTCGCGTCTTTGGTGCAAATCAGCATCACCGCATCGAGGTAGCGGGTCAGCACCAGGTTCTTCAGCAAGTCGATGTAGCTTTCCGGCAGAAAGTCGTGCGTGGCGCGGACCGAGGCTTCCCAGACCTGGGTCAGTTCTTCGTAATCGCTTTGTTTCGGCGTGTGGATGACCGAGTGTTGGCGCATGCCCGCCTGCTCCTTTTTATGACAACCGGCTGTGAAAGGTGAGATTCCGTTCTTCACCAAACGATAGCCGTAAAAAAGCCCCGCATCTCGTAAAAAAGAGCGGGGCTTTGGTATTCAGCGCAATTCCTGTAGGAGCTGTCGAGTGAAACGAGGCGGCGATCTTTTTTCAGGATCAAAAGATCGCAGCCTTCGGCAGCTCCTACGGTAGCTTGCGGGTCAGATCTGTTCAGCCCACAGGTCGTATTCGTCGGCGTCAGTCACCTTGCACCAGACTTTATCGCCCGGCTTCAGGTTGCTGCCGTTGTCGATGAAGACGTTACCGTCGATTTCCGGGGCGTCGAAGAAGCAACGGCCAACTGCGCCTTGCTCGTCGACTTCATCGACCAGTACTTCGATTTCACGGCCGATGCGCATTTGCAGGCGTGCCGAGCTGATGGCCTGCTGGTGCGCCATGAAGCGCTCCCAACGATCCTGCTTGACGTCGTCCGGGACAACTTCCAGGTCCAGGTCGTTGGCCGGAGCACCTTCTACCGGCGAGTACTGGAAGCAGCCGACGCGATCGAGTTGGGCTTCGGTCAGCCAGTTCAGCAGGTACTGGAAGTCTTCTTCGGTTTCGCCCGGGAAGCCGACGATGAAGGTCGAACGGATGATCAGGTCCGGGCAGATTTCGCGCCAGTTCTTGATACGCGCCAGGGTCTTGTCTTCGAACGCCGGGCGTTTCATCGACTTCAACACTTTCGGGCTGGCGTGCTGGAACGGGATGTCCAGGTACGGCAGGATTTTGCCGGCGGCCATCAGCGGGATCAGTTCGTCAACGTGCGGGTACGGGTAAACGTAGTGCAAGCGAACCCAGACGCCCAGGGTGCTCAAGGCTTCGCAGAGTTCGGTCATGCGGGTTTTCACCGGCGCGCCGTTCCAGAAACCGGTGCGGTATTTCACGTCGACACCATAGGCGCTGGTGTCTTGGGAGATGACCAGCAGCTCTTTGACGCCGGACTTGACCAGGCGCTGGGCCTCGTCGAGGACATCACCCACCGGACGGCTGACCAGTTTGCCGCGCATCGACGGGATGATGCAGAAGCTGCAGCTGTGGTTGCAGCCTTCGGAAATCTTCAGGTACGCGTAGTGGCGCGGGGTCAGTTTGATCCCTTGCGGCGGCACCAGGTCGATCAGCGGGTTGTGGTCCTGGCGCGGTGGCACGACTTCGTGCACGGCGTTGACCACTTGCTCGTACTGCTGCGGACCGGTCACAGCCAGCACGCTCGGGTGCACGTTGCGAATGTTGCCCTCTTCGACGCCCATGCAGCCGGTCACGATGACCTTGCCATTTTCCTTGATGGCTTCGCCGATCACTTCCAGGGATTCAGCCTTGGCCGAGTCGATGAAGCCGCAGGTGTTGACCACCACGACATCGGCGTCCTGATAGGTGGACACGACGTCATAGCCTTCCATGCGCAGCTGGGTAAGGATGCGCTCGGAGTCGACCAGTGCTTTCGGGCAACCCAGGGATACGAAGCCAACCTTTGGATTGGCCGGCGCAGGAGTGGTGGACATGTCTAACCTCGGTATTTTGTGACGCCGCTTGCCGGGCAGGGCAAAACCGACGGACGGGCGCTTGAACTGCGCCTCTGATCAAAAAGTGCGCAATTCTAGCGATGAGACGTTCACTTGACCAGCTTTATGCAGGGAAATACGACGAGTGCTGCGCTATGCTTCGCGCCGTTGGGCTTTACCGATTTTTTACTGTCAACAAAACGTCTGTAACGTGAAGTAAAACAGCGCATGCTGCGTGACAAAGCATAGTGCTTCTTTCAAAGAAGCCAGGTCTGGGAAGTAGGAGTGGTGGATGGGTCAGGCAAGTAGTCAGGCTGAGGGGGCCGGTCATTCGGCGGCCAAGCCGATCGGCATGCTGGTCGCGGCAGTCGGGGTGGTTTATGGCGATATCGGCACCAGTCCGTTGTACACCCTCAAAGAAGTGTTTTCCGGCGGTTACGGTGTGCCGGTCAACCACGATGGCGTGTTGGGCATCCTGGCGCTGATCTTCTGGTCGCTGATCTGGGTCGTTTCGATCAAGTACATGATGTTCGTGCTGCGCGCCGACAACCAGGGCGAAGGCGGCATCATGGCCTTGACCGCGCTGGCGCGGCGAGCGGCGGCAGGGCATGCCAAGCTGCGCGGTTTTCTGGTGGTTTGCGGGTTGATCGGTGCGGCGCTGTTCTATGGCGACAGCATGATCACCCCGGCGATTTCCGTGTTGTCGGCGATTGAAGGCCTGGGGCTGGCGTTCGACGGCATCGACCATTGGGTCGTACCACTGTCGTTGATCGTGCTGGTGGCGCTGTTCCTGATTCAGCGTCACGGTACGGCGCGGATCGGCATCCTGTTCGGGCCGATCATGGTGACCTGGTTCCTGGTGCTGGGTGCACTCGGTGTCTACGGCATCATTCAGCACCCGGAAGTCTTGCAAGCGATGAACCCGGTGTGGGGGGTGCGCTTCTTCATCGTGCATCCAGGCATGGGCGTGGCGATTCTCGGGGCCGTGGTGCTGGCGCTGACCGGTGCCGAAGCGCTTTATGCCGACATGGGCCACTTCGGCCGTAAACCGATTGCCCGTGCATGGTTCATCCTCGTGCTGCCGGCGTTGGTGCTGAACTACTTCGGGCAGGGCGCTTTGTTGCTCGGTGACCCGGAAGCGGCTCGTAACCCGTTCTACCTGCTGGCGCCAAGCTGGGCGTTGATCCCGCTGGTGGGTCTGTCGACCCTGGCGACGGTGATTGCTTCGCAAGCGGTGATTTCCGGTGCGTTCTCCCTGACCCGTCAGGCGATCCAGCTCGGTTACATTCCGCGCATGCACATCCAGCACACCTCAAGCGCCGAGCAAGGCCAGATCTATATCGGTGCAGTGAACTGGGCGCTGATGGTCGGCGTGGTTTTGCTGGTGCTGGGCTTTGAATCCTCTGGCGCCCTGGCTTCGGCCTACGGCGTGGCGGTGACCGGGACCATGCTGATGACCAGCATTCTGGTGTCGGCGGTGATCCTGCTGTTGTGGAAATGGCCGCCGGTCCTAGTGGTACCCGTGCTACTGGGCTTCCTGTTGGTCGACGGTCTGTACTTCGCCGCCAACGTGCCGAAAATCGTTCAGGGCGGTGCGTTCCCGGTGATCGCCGGTCTCGCACTGTTCGTGCTGATGACCACCTGGAAGCGCGGCAAGCAGTTGTTGGTTGATCGCATCGATGAGGGTGGATTGCCGCTGCCGATCTTCATCAGCAGCATCGCCGTACAACCGCCACACCGTGTCCAGGGCACCGCCGTGTTCCTGACGGCGCGCCCGGATGCCGTGCCCCATGCGCTGTTGCACAACCTGCTGCACAACCAGGTGCTGCACGAGCAAGTGGTATTGCTGACGGTGGTCTACGAAGACATCCCGCGGGTGCCTCCTTCACGGCGCTTCGAAGTGGACGCCTACGGCGAAGGTTTCTTCCGGGTCATCCTGCACTTCGGTTTCACCGATGAGCCGGACGTACCGAAAGCGCTGAAGCTGTGCCACCTCCAGGAGTTGGACTTCAGTCCGATGCGAACCACTTACTTCCTCAGCCGCGAAACGGTCATCGCCTCCAAACTCGAAGGCATGTCGCGCTGGCGTGAGGCGCTGTTCGCCTTCATGTTGCAGAACGCCAACGGCAACCTGCGCTTCTTCAACCTGCCGCTGAACCGGGTAATTGAACTGGGGACGCAGGTGGAGATGTAAGCCACCTACAAAAAGCCCCCGTTGTCGTTGCGGCAGCGGGGGCTTTTTTGCAGGGGTTTGCTCGGCTTATTCCTGAGCTTGCGTATCCTGCGCTTGGCGCTTCTCGATCACACCGACCAAGCGCTGGGCCAAGGCCGGGTAGTTCTCATCGAAGTGGTGGCCGCCGGGCAGTTTGATCACTTCGCCCACGGCGGTCTTGTCGGTGCAGCCGCTTTCGTCGACTTCTTCTTCACCGTAGATGCACACCACTTTGGCGGCAGGCAGCTTGGCCATTTCCGGGCCGGTGGCGGCTTCCTTGCCGGCGTTGCCGAGCCAGCCTTCGACTTCGATTTCGAAGCTGCCGGTGCGGGCGAAGGCCAGCAGGATGATTGCGTCGACTCGATTCTGTTCCGATTCGGCCAGGCGGTTGTAGATCGCTGGCAGGACGTCGGCACCGAATGAGTAACCGGTCAGGATGAAGCGCTTGGTGCCCCATTTCTGCCGGTAGTGCTGCATCAGTTCTGCCAGGTCGAGCGCGCTTTGCTCCGGGCTCTTGTGCTGCCAGTAGTAGCGCAAGGTGTCGATGCCGACCACCGGATAACCGATCTTGGCCATTTCGCCGGCGACATCGCGGTCCAGATCACGCCAACCGCCGTCACCGGAGAGGAACAGGGTGACGGTATCCTTGGCCTGACCGGCCGGCACTTCAACCACTGGAATCTGCAACCCGCCCGCAGCTTTGTCGCCGCCGACGAGGATTTTACGCAGCTCGTTGTTCAGCACTTGCGGCAGGTTGATGTCGTAGTCGCTGATGCTGGTTTCGGCGTTGGGTTGGTCGCGCACGAAGCCGGCGCTGGTGTCATCCGGGTTGTCGTTCCACGCCACCAGCCAGTGGCCATGGGCGGCGCTTTTCGGCAGCAGGTGTGTGCAACCACCGGGTTTTTCCAGCGCCAGGTCCACCGACACGGCTTGGGCCTTGTCATTCTTCTGCTCCGCCAACCAGCGCCAGGCCAGCACGGCGCCCGGGCCGATGCCGCTGACCAGCGTGGCCGGGCCTTTCAATTCACGCAGGCCGGCTTGCAGGGCGCGGCTTTGCAGCAGGCAATCCTTGGGCAGGATCACCTGGACGATTTGCGCCGAGGCGCTGCGGCTCAGGGTGCTCAGTTGTTTGTCATTGAGTTTCTGGTCGTCGTTGACTGCCACCAGCACCTGGGCCTTGGGTGTTGTGCCCGGGATGACGCGGGTCATGGCGGCGCCATCGGCCGGTGTGAGCTGTTCGAGGGTCGGTTCTGGTGCCGGGCGTTTGAGGTACCAGAAACCGCCGCCGAGAATCACGGCCAGCACAATCAGTGCGGCCAGGATGTACTTCAGGGAGCGTTGAATCATCAGCGTTTCACCAATCCAGTCAAGCCGCCCGCGATCAGGGCAGCAGTGTCGGCCAGGGCAACCAGCGGATCGAGTCCGGCGGGCACGGCCATATAACGGGGTTCCCAGTCAGGCTGGAACTTGTCTTTGAAGCGGCGCAAGCCTTGGAAGTTGTAGAGCTGCTCACCACGGCGGAAAACCATCGAGCCCAGGCGCTGGGTCAACGGTGCGCCGCGACGGGGTTGTAACCCCGATAACGGCACCATTCCCAGGCTGAAACGCGCGTATCCATGATTTTTATAATGTTGAATCAGGCCGACCATCATGAACTCCATGGTCAGCTTGGGGGCGTCCGGGTGCGCACGCATCAGGTCGAGGCTGGCCAGGTCATGGCCGTAAGTCTCGAGCAGGTTGGCGAATGCCACCGGGCGCCCTTCGAAACGGATCACCGCAATGCGGAAATGCTTGAGGTAGTCATCACTGAAACGGCCGAGCGAGAAGCCTTTCTCGCGCACGTTCTTGCCGGTCAGCCAGGCATCGGAAATCACCTTGAGCTCATCCATCGGCGCCTGGCCGGGCTCGTGGATCTCCAGCGACAAGCCGTCGCGGGTGCCGCGGTTCCAGGTGTAGCGCAGGTCCTTCATCTCTTTGCCCTTGGCTTCGAGATCAAAGCGCTTGAGATCGACCCGGGCTTCTTCACCGAGCTTGATCGCGGTCAGGCCGATGTCCATGTAATACGGCAGGTTCTCCGCACGCACTTGATAGAACACAGGGCGGGCGTGATGGATGTCGCACAGGTCACGGAATTGCCAGATCATTTCCGCACGTTGCTGGCCCGGGCCGATCGGGTCATACAGCGCCACCAGGCTGCGGCCACGGCGGGCATACATCAGGAACGCCTCGTCGTTAGGGTGAAACAGCAACGCCTTGTCACCCGTCAGGGCCAGGCCACCGTCCGGTTGTGCGGAAGCCATGAGGATCTTGCTCGCGCGCTCCAGTTCATCGGGCGTCGGCAGGTGAATCACCGGGCGGGCCGTGCGCAGCAGCCAGGTCAGCGATACCACCACCAACAACACCGCGGCACCGAGTAACGAACGCAAGCCGCGGGGCGCATCGGCGTCGAGGGTGAACTGCCACCACAATTGATGGCTGTAGGGAACGTCCTGATAGGCGAACAGCAGCAGCCACATCGACGCACCGAGTACGCACAGGCTGGCCACCAGATACAGCGGCGAGAACGGCAGTTCGGTCAAGCGGCTCGGACGATAGAACGAACGCCGGAATACCCCCAGCAGGCTCGCGGTCAGCACCATCAGGCTGGCTTCTTCCCAGTCAAAGCCTTTAAGCAAGGAGAGCAGGGCGCCAACCAGCAACAGAACGGTGGTCAGCATCCACGCGGCCGACAGTCGGCGACGCAGGCCTTGGGCGAGCAGCAGGCACAGTACGCCGATCAGGCTGGCGCCGAAGTGCGAGGCATCGACCAGTCGATGCGGAATCAGGAAGCCGATGTGTTCCAGGCGGGTATCGATTTCCGGTGTTGCTCCGGAGAACAACAGCACCACGCCGGACAGGAACACCAGCACCGCAAGAATCGGTGCGGCCAGACCGGAAGCGGCACGCAGTGTCTGACGGGTCTGGAACAGGCGTTGTCCTTCGTTGATCAGCAGCAACAGGCACGCCACCAGCATCGGCAGCACCACATAGATCAAGCGATAGAGAAGCAGGGCAGCGGCCAGTGGCGCGGCGCCGAGTTTGTCGGAAAACGCCGCCAGCAAGATTGCTTCAAAGACCCCGACGCCACCCGGTACATGGCTGAGGACGCCGGCGGCCAGCGCCAGCAGGTACACCAGCAGGAAGGCGCCGAAAGGTGGGGCTTCCGGCAGCAGCAGATAAAGCACGGTCGCGGCGGCGGCCACGTCCAGAGCGGTGATGATCAGTTGCAGGAAGGTCAGGCGACGCCCAGGCAGGCGCAAGGTGCGACGACCGATCCGGACCAGCAGGTTATCGACGTAAGGTTGTTCCGGCAGGCGACGACGGTATAGGCCGATGGCAAGCACGCTGAACATCAACAGCACGGCGGCAGCGATTAGGCCGAGCAAGGTTTCGGAGAGCCCCAGGGCCGCAGAGGCCGCGGGCAGGTTGCTGAGCGTCGCCAGTGCCGCAAGCGGGGGCAGGGCGCAGCCGAGCGAGAGGCTGGCGAACAGCGTCATGTGCGCGACTTCAGAAGCCCCTAGGCCGTGGCGTGCATATAAACGGTAACGGACCGATCCGCCCGACAGCATCGATAGCCCGATGGCATTGCCGATGGCGAAAGCGGTGAAGCCGCCCAGTGCCAGCGTGCGCGGTGCGAGGTTCACGCCGGCGTAGCGACTGGCCGACCATTCGTAGCCCAGCAATATGATGAAGCCGGCCACGGTGGCGCCCAATGCACCGAGCAATGCCGGTTTCGGCACGTCGAGGATCGAGTCGTGCAGGGCGTCGAGGTCAAGCTCGCTCAGCAGATGACGACAGGCAATCAGCGCGATCGCGAACAACAAAAGCGTGACCGCAAGACCGATGGGCTGGCGGTATTTGCTGACACGATCAAGCAAGCGCAGCCGCTCGGCCTTGATCGGTTGTGTCGCTGTGACGGTGTCTTGTGAATCAGACGAGTTGGCGCGCATCAATCACCTCTTGGATTGTGCGCGACAGGATGGAGGTATCCAGCCAAGTTACCAATCCCTGTAGAAAAAAATAATCACAAATATTAACGCCTCGCACCAGATGATGGTGACGGCGCGTCATCAGTCGTAGAGGGTTCAGCCTGCGATTGAGCATAGTCTGAACTCTGCGCATGGGGGACCCCGAATGGCTTGCTACACAGTGACAGATCATTGTTGCGAAAGGACTTTTTCAACAGATACAAAAAAGGCCACTCTTTCGAGTAGCCTTTTTTGATGTTTGGTTGCGGGAGCCGGATTTGAACCGACGACCTTCGGGTTATGAGCCCGACGAGCTACCAGACTGCTCCATCCCGCGTCTGTGTGGCGGCATTCTATAGAGATGCGCCGGGGTGTCAACCGTTAATCCTGAAGCAGGTCAAATA
>Ga0247819_10001663_pt1 | contig 11857 bp, 11 predicted proteins | sample 13C_Xylose_Day6_FD_193428 | JGI IMG/M metagenome (GOLD analysis project Ga0247819, IMG submission 193428) | Soil microbial communities from agricultural site in Penn Yan, New York, United States - 13C_Xylose_Day6 | ecosystem: Environmental > Terrestrial > Soil > Agricultural land | place: USA... | reverse complement strand
GAAGAGCGTCTTGATGTCGAGCAGGCCCAGGCCGCGCACTTCCAGCAGGTTTTGCAGGAGCGGCGGACAGCGCCCTTCGACGAAATCGGGGCCGAGCCGCACGAAATCGACGGCGTCGTCGGCCACCAGACCGTGGCCGCGGCTGATCAGCTCCAGGCCGAGTTCGCTCTTGCCGAGGCCGGAGTCGCCGGTGAGCAGCACGCCCATGCCGAGGATGTCGAGAAACACGCCGTGCAGCGTGGCGCGCGGCGCCAGGATGCGCGACATGTAGAGCCGCAGGCTGTCGATGACCGCCGCCGCCGACATGCGCGTCGTGAAAAGCGGCGTGGACGAGCGCGTGCAGCGCAGGACGAGCTCGGGCGGCGCGCCGACTTCCCCCGCGACCACGAGAAACGGCGGCTCCAGCGCGATCAGCTCGGCCATGTTGCGCGAGCGGTCTTCGTCCGACTGACGCTGGTAGTAGTTGATCTCGGCGTCCCCGAGCACCTGGATACGGTTCGGATGGATGAGGTTCAGGTGGCCGACGAGGTCGGCGCTCGATGTCGCGTTCGCGACCGTCTCGGTCGAAAATCCGCGTTCCCAGCCTTCGTGACCCGTCAGCCAGCTGAGCTTCAGCGCGGCCGCGTTGTCGTCGAAAATGCTCTGGGCGTTGATGCTGGACGTATCCATGAGACCGGAACTCCGTTGGAAGCCGTGGGCGGACGTGGAATGCGAGGCTCGGCGTTCAGGCTCATCGTGTCCGCTCCATTCGACCGATTGTGCCCCAGAAGCACCGCCCGCGCGAGCGGGCCGGGAGCCGCGCTTTCCGCGCTATGGGTGCTTCAGGATCTTTTTACGGCTGCCACTGCGTGAGCACCTGATACAGCGCTTCACGATTCTCTTCCTTGTTCAGGCGCTCGCGCGCCTGGGCGTCGGAGAGCAGTTGTGCGATCTCCGACAGAATTTCGAGATGTTGCTGGGTGGCTTGCTCGGGCACCAGCAGGAAAATGAGGAGCGAAACGGGCTGGCCGTCCGGCGATTCGAACGCGATCGGTTCGGCGAGGCGCACGAACGCGGCGAGCGGCTGCTTCAGGCCCTTGATGCGTCCGTGAGGAATGGCGACGCCTTCGCCGAGACCGGTCGAGCCGAGGCGCTCGCGCGCGAAAAGATTGTCGGTGACGGTGCTGCGGGCGATGCCGTTCTGATTCTCGAAGATCAAACCCGCTTGCTCGAATACGCGTTTCTTGCTGGTGACGGACAGTCCGAGGACGACGTTTTCGAGGGGAAGAAATTTGGCTAAACGATTCATGTTGGCAGGCTGATGCGTGGCCTGGATTCTCCTCATCGTGGCGATTGGTCGACTAGCGCTCACGGCGATGTTGGACGGGTACGCGCACGTTCGGGCGGACTCTGCGGGCGGACTCTGATTAACTACCCCGATAATAACCAACCCATTATAGATCAGCAGGACGGGGATGGTGCAGCGCGCAAACGAACTTTCCGGCACATTTCGAGACGCGTAAAGTCACCTAAATCAACGACTTGTGGCCTGTACCCAACAAAAAAGCCGCCTGGGTCCAGGCGGCTCCTGCCGGGTTTGCGCCCCGCTGAGTCAGGGTTGCGCGAATTGAATGATTCCTCGAATCGTCGTCAGCGCAAGGCGCTGGTTGAACCATCCGGCCGCCGGGCCCGTGCCGATCACGGCGACGGCGCTTCCAGCTCCTGCACCACCTCGGTGTGGTACTTCATTGCCTCGCGGGCATGTCCCTGAATCTTGTCCTTGTGCCTGATGACCTGCCGATCCAGCTTGTCCACCATCAGATCGATCGCCGCGTACATATCCACGTCACAACTCTCGATAAAAATGTCCTTGCCCTTCAGATGCAAGTTGATTTCGACCTTTTGCCGCTTGTCCTTTTCCCTATGATTGTCGACCGAGAGGACCACATTGCCGTCGATCACTTGATCGAAATGACGGAGCACTCTGTCAAGTTTGGTGATCACGTACTCGCGCAACGCAGGCGTCAATTCGAGGTGGTGTCCACTGATCTTCAGATTCATAGTTGCTCTCCAAGCTAGTGGCCGCCTGTTCGCGGCAACGCGGCTGATACCGGTCGGCTGAGCGTCCCGTTACTGCGCCATCCGGGCGTACGTAAAAAACGGGTCGCATCGGCCGGCTCGTCCGCGCTTCTCGCGATGCGGCCGGTAAAGGCCCGCTGCGAAATGCAACGGGCTACAGAGACGGGTCATAGAGACTTGCGCAGATTCACTGCGGGGATTTTCAGAGCTTCGCGATACTTCGCGACAGTGCGCCGCGCGACCACGAATCCTTGTTCCGCCAGCAGTTCGGCGATGCGGCTGTCTGAAAGAGGAGATTTGGGGTCTTCCGCTCCTATCAGTTGCTTGATGAGGGCCCGGATCGCCGTTGACGATGCCGCGCCTCCTGTGTCAGTCGACACATGTGATCCGAAGAAGTACTTAAATTCAAGCGTCCCGAACGGGGTGAGCATGTACTTGCCGGTCGTCACACGTGAAACCGTCGACTCGTGTAAACCCAGCGTATCAGCAATCTCCCGCAAAACCAAGGGCCGCATGGCAATTTCACCATGCGCAAAAAAGTTCTTCTGACGCTCCACGATTGCCTGCGCGACGCGCAGGATCGTCTCAAACCTCTGCTGAATGTTCTTGATGAGCCAGCGCGCTTCCTGAAGCTGCTGGCGCAGTGAGCCGCTGCCCGGATCGCCCCGGTTGTTGCGCAGGATATTCGCGTACAGATGGTTGATCCGAAGCTTCGGCACGATTTCCGGATTCAGTTCCGCCGTCCAGCCGCCTGCGCTCTTGCGCACGAGAATATCCGGCACGACGTAGTCGGCCTCGCTCTTGCCATAGGCCGCGCCGGGGAACGGTTCGAGCGACTTGATGAGCGCGTGGGCGTCGCGCAGGGCGTCATCGCTCGCTTTGAGCTGCTTGCGCAGGCGCGTGAAGTCGCGTGCGGCGAGCAGTTCCAGGTGATGCGTGACGATGTCGAGCGCGAGCGTGCGCGTGGCCGACGGCTCGAAGCGCAGCAGTTGCAGCTTCAGGCACTCGGACGCCGAACGCCCGCCGACGCCCGGCGGATCGAAGCTGTGCAGCAGCGCGAGCGCCGCGCTCAGTTCGTCGATGTCGACCTCGAGTTCCTCGGGCAGATCGGCGAGCACCTCGTCCAGCGACGACGTGAGATAGCCGTCCTCGTCGAGCGACTCGATCAGGAACGTCACGAGCGCGCGGTCGCGCTGGTTCGCCTGCGTCATGCGCAACTGGGCGGTCAGGTGATCGCGCAGCGTGGTGGTCGATTCGTGGATTTGCAGCGGCGGGAGGTCGTCGTCGTCGGAACCGGTGTTCGAGCGGCCGTAGTCTTCCAGATTCCACGAGTTGGAATCCGCGCCGCTGTCGGCGCCGAGGCCGTTGTATTCGTCGACACCCTGCGGCTCGCCGTTTTCCGAACGTTCGGCCGTAGGCGAACTGCTTGCCGAGCCATTGTTCATCAACGGCTCGGGCGGCGCGCTCGACGTATTGGCGGACGTGATCAGCGAACCGTCGGCGGCGACGCGCAACGGGCTCGCGATCCAGTCGTCCTCGTTTTCGAGGAGCGGGTTCTGGGCGACCGCCATCGCGACCTCTTGTTGCAGTTCAAGCGTCGACAACTGCAGCAGCCGGATGGACTGCTGCAGTTGCGGGGTCAGCGCAAGATGCTGCGATAGGCGGAGTTGGAGGCTGGCTTTCATGGCAGAGTTTTATTCATTGTAGAGAGTTTGCCACGCGCGCGAAACCTCGCGGGGATTCACAAAAACAAGCGTGCCGCCTCGGGGGCGGCACGTAAGAATTGCTGGTCCGGATGCCGCAGCGCGGAAAAACGCTGTGCGGCGCGCCGGGCGGTCACATGCGGAAGTGCTCGCCCAGATAGACCCGCCGCACGCTCTCGTTTTCGATGATTTCGCCCGGCGCTCCCGCTGCCAGCACGCTTCCGTCGCTGATGATGTACGCGTGGTCGCAGATGCCGAGCGTCTCCCGGACGTTGTGGTCCGTGATCAGTACGCCAATGTTGCGCTGCTTCAGGAATTTCACGATCTTCTGGATTTCCAGCACGGCGATCGGGTCGACGCCCGCAAACGGCTCGTCGAGCAGAATGAAGGCCGGGTTGGTGGCGAGCGCCCGGGCGATTTCCACCCGCCGCCGTTCGCCGCCCGACAGCGATAGCGCCGGGTTCTCGCGCAGGTGGGCAATCTGGAGTTCGTCGAGGAGCGCTTCCGTGCGCTCCGTGATGGCGTCTTTCGACAGCCGCTTGCCGGATTCGTCGGTTTGCAGCTCGAGCACGGCGCGAATGTTCTGTTCGACCGACAGCTTGCGGAACACCGACGCTTCCTGCGGCAGGTACGAAAGCCCCATGTGCGCGCGCTGATGGATGGGCAACAGGCTGATCGAGGTGCCGTCGAGGGCGATTTCGCCCGCGTCGAGCGGCACGAGGCCGACGATCATATAAAACGACGTGGTCTTGCCCGCGCCGTTCGGGCCGAGCAGACCGACGACTTCGCCGCTTTTCACGTCGAGCGACACGTCCTTCACGACCGTGCGCGATCCGTAGCGCTTTTTCAGGTTGCGGACGGCGAGCGAGCTGCTCTCGCCGGCCGGCTTGCGGTGGGGCATGGCGGGCGCGTTCACTGCTGCGGCGTTCCTTGAATGGTGTTGGACGGGGCGAGCGTCGCCGATGCGCCGGTGAGCGGCGCGGCGCCGCCGTTGCGCGGCGCGAGCATCGCGCGCACGCGGCCGGTCGGGTTGCCCGGTCCGGCGACGTCCTTTCCGGCCGTCGCGGTGTAGAAATCCTTCTGGCCGTCGTACGTAATGACGCTGCCGCGCACTTCGTCCTGAATCTTGGTCAGGCCCTGCAGGCGGCGCACGACCGCGCGGTTCGTGAGCGTGGTGAGGTCCTGCTTGCCGTCATAGTCGATGCGAACGGCGTTGCCTTCGATGTATTCATCGAGCCCGTCGCGCTTCTGGCGGAAGTACGACAGGTCCTTGCCGGTGGACGTGCCTGTCGCGTACTGATAACCCTGCGGGTCCTGCGTCACTTCCACACGGTCGGCCTTGATCACGATCGTGCCTTTCGTTGCGACGACGTGGCCGATGAAGATGTTCTTCTGCTTCAGGTCGTCGTAGGTCATGTTGTCCGCTTCGATGTTGAGCGGCTTGTCGCGGTCGGCGCGTTCCGCGTGGGCTGCCGGGGCGAAGCCCGCGAGCGGCAGCGCGACGAGTGCGGCCGCGAACCCGATCTGCGCGACGCGGCGCAAAAGCGCTGCGCGCAGACAGCCGGAATCGGGACGAGGGAACGTTTCGTTCATGCAGTCACACTTGGGATGGGATTTGCCGGGATTATTTGGAAGAGCCGCCGTTGATATCGGACGCGGCGATCGCGCCGCGCACGTTACCGAAGAGCTTCATTTCCCGGGTTACGTTGTTGTAGTTCATGCCGCTGGCCGTCATCACGGACGGGCCGCGCTGAAGTTTAACCGGCTTTTCCGTTTCGATGACGTCGTCATTCACGAAGATACGGAAATGCTCGGAATCGGCCTGCATCTGCGGATCGCCGAAACCGGCGACGCGCAGGATCCGCGCGTTCTCGTATAAATCGACGATCGAGACGTCTCCGTTCACCGTGCCGCGCTCGGCGGTCGCGGTGACCGTTGGCTTCTGCGGCTGGAACATGCGCATCGCGGGAAGCGTGAGGTCGCTGTTATCGTCGTCCTCGTAATGGACCATCGACTTTGCCGTCAGGCGGTACTGTGTCGTGCCGGTCGAGTCGAGCTCGGTGACGGAGAAGTTGTCCGCGAAATAGTCGGGCGTGTGGCGCTTGGGCTGCTCCGGCGCCTCGGCTTCCGGCGGCAGCGTGGCCTGCAGCAGCCAGTACGTGATGCCGGCGAGCACGGCCACCGCGACGAGCGGCAGGAGCGAGGTGAGGCGGGCTGGGCGCTGCATGCTCAGGCTCCCGCCGCCGCGGCGAGCAGCTCGTCGTAGCGGTGCTGCGCGCGCAGGATCGCATCGCACACCTCGCGCACGGCGCCGTGGCCGCCGCGCGCTTGCGCGACCCAGTGCACGCGCTGGATCACTTCCGGGTGCGCATTGGCTGGCGCGGCCGCGAAGCCGGCGAGGCGCATGACGGCCAGATCGGGCCAGTCGTCCCCCATGTAGCCGCACTCCGACGCCGCGATGCCCGTCTTGCCCAGCAACTCGGCAAGCGCGACGGTCTTGTCTTCGACGCCCTGATAGAGATGCGTGATCGCCAGTTCGCGAGCGCGCGCGGCGACGATGCCCGACTCGCGCCCGGTGATGATCGCCGTCTGCACGCCGATCGATGCGAGCAGCTTCACGCCGTAGCCGTCGAGCGAGTTGAACGACTTCATCGCGTCGCCGTCGGCGGTGAAGTAGAGGCTGCCGTCGGTGAAAACGCCGTCGACGTCGAAAATCATCAGCCTGATGCGGCTCGCGCGCTCCGCGGCGGTGCCCGGGGCGGGCATCTGCGCGGGCGCGGCGGAAGGCTTCTGCGCCATCAAATTACCTTCTTGGAGAAGAGGTCGTGCATGTTCAGGGCGCCGATCAGCGTCGCCTTTTCGTCGACGACCAGCATCTGATTGATGCGATGGCGCTCCATCAGTTCCACTGCTTCGACCGCGAGGTGGTCCGGACCGATCGTGCGCGGGTTGCGCGTCATGACGTCGGTGAGCGGCAGCGCGCGGAAATCGCCGTCGCGCTGGAGCACGCGGCGCAGGTCGCCGTCGGTGAAAATGCCTTCTACGTGGCGGTTCGCGTTCACCACCGCCGTCATGCCCATGCGCTTGTCGGTGATCTGGAAAAGCGCGTCGGAGAGCGTCGCGTCGAGCGGCACGACGGGCACCTCGTCGCCCACGCGCATCACGTCGCGCACATACGTGAGCAGGCGCCGCCCGAGCGCGCCGCCCGGATGCGAGCGCGCGAAATCGTCGGGGCCGAAGCCGCGGGCGTCGAGCACGGCGACCGCGAGCGCGTCGCCGAGCGCCATCGCCGCCGTCGTGCTGGCGGTCGGCGCGAGGTTCAGCGGGCAGGCTTCCTTTTCGACGCGTGCGTTCAGGTGGATGTCGGCGAGCTGCGCGAGGCTGGACTCGGGGCGCCCCGTGATCGCGATCAGCTTTGCGCCGAGACGCTTGACGAGGGGCAGGATCGCCACGAGTTCGTCGGTTTCGCCTGAATTCGAGAGCGCGACGAAGATGTCGTCTGCGGTGACCATGCCGAGGTCGCCGTGGCTCGCTTCGGCGGGATGCACGAAGAACGCCGGCGTGCCGGTGCTGGCGAGCGTGGCCGCGAACTTGCGCGCGACGTGGCCCGACTTGCCGATGCCCGACACCACGACCCGGCCGCGGCAGCCGAGCAGCAGTTCGACCGCGCCGGAGAAGTTTTCGTCGAGGAGATCGGCAAGCCCGCGCACGGCGTCGGCTTCGATGTCGAGTACGTTGCGAGCCAGCGCGAGTGCCCGGTCGCCATTGATTTTCGCTATCATGCGCGGAGTATAGCAAAGGCGTTCCTTCGCCGCGCCGGACTACCCGCGGCCTTCAGCCGCCCATCCGCCCCCCGAAAGGCCTGCCTGAAAGGCCATCCACGAGACCGGCGCGCGCCTGGCCGCGCGAGCCGTTCCGACGACGAACGAGGACGCTAGACGGATGATTTCTCCGCTCGAAACGACCCTGCTGCTGCTGCTGTGCTCGGTGGGCGGGGTCGTGATATTCCGGTATTTCAATCTGCCGCCGATGCTCGGCTATCTGGCGGTCGGCATCATTGTCGGGCCGAACGCGGCGGGCATGGTGAAGGATAGCGGCGGCGCGCAGCATCTCGCCGAGTTCGGCGTGGTGTTCCTGATGTTCTCCATCGGGCTCGAATTCTCGCTCTCCAAGCTGCGCTCGATGCGCCGCATCGTGCTCGGCCTCGGCGCCAGCCAGGTCGCGGGGACGATCGCGTTCGCGCTCGTCTGCGGATGGATTGCGAGCTTCTGGACAAAGATGCCGTGGCAGGCGAGCTTCGCGCTCGGCGGCGCGCTTTCCATGTCGTCCACGGCGATCGTGAGCAAGCTGCTCGCCGAGCGGCTCGAACTCGAGGCCGAGCACGGCCGCAACATCTTCGGCGTGCTGCTGTTCCAGGACCTGGCCGTCGTGCCGCTGCTCATCATCACCGCGGCGTTCGCGACCGGCGACGAAGACTCCTCGCAACTCGCGATGTGGCTCGGCATCGCGGCGGTCAAGATCGTCGTCGCGCTGACGGTGCTGCTCTTCATCGGCCAGAAGTTCATGACGCGCTGGTTCGACCTCGTCGCGCGCCGCCGCTCGCAAGAGCTGTTCATGCTGAACCTGCTGCTCGTCACGCTCGGCGCTGCGTTTCTCACCGACCGCTTCGGCCTGTCGCTCGCGCTCGGCGCGTTCATCGCCGGGATGCTGATCGCGGAAACGCCGTACCGTCACCAGGTCGAGGAAGACATCAAGCCGTTTCGCGACGTGCTGCTCGGCCTCTTCTTCGTGACGACCGGCATGCTGCTCAATCCGCGCGTGATCTGGGAGCATCCGCTCCTCGTGCTCGGCTTCCTGATCGTGCCGATCCTGCTGAAAGCCGTGATGATCACGGGCCTCGCGCGGCTTTTCGGGGCGCCGCCGGGCGTCGCGATGCGCACCGGCCTCGGGCTCGCGCAGGCCGGCGAGTTCGGCTTCGTGCTGCTCAACCTGATTCTCGGCTCGCGGCTCGTCGATCACGTGGTGCTGCAGGCGATCCTGTCCGCGATGCTGCTTTCGATGCTCGCCGCGCCGTTCATCATCCAGAACGCCGACCGGATCGTGCTCAGGCTGTCGTCGACGGAGTGGATGCTGCAATCGCTGCAGATGACCAAGATCGCGACGCAAAGCCTGAAGCAGAGCGGCCATGTGATCATCTGCGGCTACGGACGCGCCGGCCAGAATCTCGCGCGGATGCTCGAGCACGAAGGCCTGAACTACGTCGCGCTCGACCTCGACCCGGACCGCGTCGCCGCGGCGGCGGCGGCGGGCGAGTCGGTGGTGTTCGGCGACGCGGGGCGGCGCGAGTCGCTGCTCGCGGCGGGCCTGCACCGGGCGGCGACGGTCGCGATCACCTACGCCAACACGCCCTCGGCGATGCGCGTGCTGCACAACATCCACGAGCTTCAGCCTACCCTGCCCGTGATCGTGCGCACCGTCGACGACGCCGATCTCGAGAAGCTGATCGCGGCGGGTGCGACGGAGGTGATTCCGGAGATCGTCGAGGGCAGCCTGATGCTCGCGTCGCATACGCTCGTGCTGATGGGCGTGCCGATGCGGCGCGTCGTGCGGCGGGTCGAGGAAATGCGCGACGAGCGCTACAGCCTGCTGCGCGGCTATTTCCACGGCGCGGACGACCCCGATGACGACGATGGCCACGAGCAGGTCCGGCTACAATCTGTGCCGATCGACGAGAACGCGGAAGCGGTCGGGAAAACGCTCGAGGAACTCGGGCTCGCGGGCGGCGGCGTCGAAGTGACGGCGATCCGGCGGCACGGCATCCGCGGCGTCGAGCCGGCTCCCGATACGAAGCTGCGCGCGAGCGATATCGTCGTGTTACGCGGTATGCCCGAAATGCTCGCGAATGCCGAAGAGCGGCTCTCGCGCAGGCGTTAGCGCGTGCGGGCCAATTTTGTGAGGCGCGTCGTCGGCGCGCCGGTTTCCCCCGGAGATGTCATGTCCAGCCTTTCATCGAACGCAACGCCGGATCCCGCGCGCTTCATCAAGGAGCGCGTGCGCACGATCGACGGCTGGCCGCAGCCCGGCGTGCAATTTCGCGACATCACGCCGGTGCTTCAGGACCGCCGCGCGCTGCGCGTGCTGATCGACCTGTTCGTGCAGCGCTATATCGACGCGGAAATCGACACGATCGCCGGACTCGACGCGCGCGGCTTCATCATCGGGCCGATTCTCGCGTATGAACTCTCCATCGGCTTCGTGCCGATCCGCAAGAAGGGCAAGCTGCCGTACCGGACGCTCTCGCAGTCGTACGAGCTGGAGTACGCGAGCGCGACCGTCGAAATCCACGAGGACGCGTGCAAGCGGGGCGAGCGTGTGGTGATCGTCGACGACCTGATCGCGACGGGCGGCACGATGATGGCGGGCAAGCAGTTGCTGGAGCGGCTCGGCGCGGTGGTCGTGGAGGGCGCGGCGATCATCGATCTGCCGGACCTGAACGGCTCGAAGCGCCTGCGCGAGAGCGGCCTCTCGCTGTACACCGTGTGCGAATTTGGCGGCCACTGAGCAGAGACCACTGAGACCATGCCGAACTTCCTGCTTTTTCTCGCCACGTCCATCGCGATTACGGTCGCGCCCGGCCCGGACAACCTGCAGGTCCTCGCGCGCGGCATCTCGCAGGGCCGCGCGGCGGGCCTCGTCGCGGCGCTCGGCTTCGCCGCGGGCGTGAGCTTTCACACGACGCTCGCCGCGCTCGGCGTCGCGGCGCTGCTGCGCTCGTCGCCGCTCGCGTTCGAAGGCGTGAAGCTGGCCGGCGCGGCGTATCTCGTCTGGATCGGCATCAAGGCGCTGGGAAGCCGCGGCCTCGCGACCGCCCACGCGCGCCCGAGCCAGCCGCTTTCGACCGTGTTCCGCCAGAGCGTGATCGGCAACCTGCTGAATCCGAAGGTCACGCTGTTCTTCATCGTGTTCCTGCCGCAGTTCGTCGATCCGCATGGCGGCCAGAGCGTGATGCTGCAGATGTTCGAACTCGGCGCGGTGTTCATGCTGCAGACGGTCGTGGTGTTTTCGCTCTTCGGCATCGGCGCGGGCATGATCGGCGCGTGGCTGAAGCGCCGGCCGCGCGTGGGCGTGTGGCTCGATCGCGTGGCGGGCGCGACGTTCATCGCGCTCGGCATCCGGGTGGCGTTGCGCGACTGAGCGGCGCGCAACGCTCGGCTGCCTGAAAGGATGACTGGAGCGCTTTGCCGCGCCGTCACGCAGGACGACGCGTCAAGCGTTGATTCAAGCGCCGCGCGCCTTTCCCGGCGCCTCGCGCGTTACACATAGCGCCTGGCGTCCCCCAAAGCGCCTTGCGCGTTAGCTGGAGCGCCTTGCGCGTTACCAAAGCGCCTCGCGCGTTACAATTCCCGGCTTTGTCCAACCGCCATCGCGTGCCGCCGGAGCCCCCATGTCCTTGCCGTCGATCGCCGCCGCCCGCCGTTTCGATCCCGCCGCGCATCTGCCGTTCTTCATCGGCGCCGAGCGCGTCGGCTGGGTTCGCCGCGGCGATGCCCTGCTGCTGCAACGCTGGCCGGACGTGTTCGACATCGACGCGTCCTCGATCCGGCTGTCGGACGCGTACGATCACGTCGACACCCGCAGCGCCGCGCTCGGCGCGGTCATCGGCATGCTCGCCGCCGATGGCCGCATTCCCGGCTGGCGCGACGAAACCTACGCCGTGCGCAACGATTTCGACGCGCCGCCGCTCGCGTTCATCGAGCGCGCGGCGTCGCGCTTCTTCGGCACGATGACCTACGCGGCGCATCTGAACGGCATCGTAGAATATGAAGATCGCGCGCCGCAGGTGTGGATCGCGCGCCGCAGCCATACGAAGGCAACCGATCCCGGCATGCTCGACAACATCGTGGCGGGCGGCATCGGCTGGGGGATGGGGATCGAGGCGACGCTCGCGAAGGAGTGCTGGGAAGAGGCGGGCATGAGCGCCGATCTGGCCGCGCGAGCCACGCGCGGCGGCACCTTTCACGTGTTGCAATCGCTGCCGGAGGGCACGCAGGCGGAGCAGATCTTCGTCTTCGACGTCACGCTCCCAGCCGATTTCT
>Ga0247819_10001660_pt1 | contig 11868 bp, 5 predicted proteins | sample 13C_Xylose_Day6_FD_193428 | JGI IMG/M metagenome (GOLD analysis project Ga0247819, IMG submission 193428) | Soil microbial communities from agricultural site in Penn Yan, New York, United States - 13C_Xylose_Day6 | ecosystem: Environmental > Terrestrial > Soil > Agricultural land | place: USA... | reverse complement strand
TATCAAAATGGTCAACTATATGTGTGTATATGGAATATAAAATCCCTCATTAGATTAGGTTTTTAGCCTAATAGGGATTTATCTTAGTCAGAGGGTTTAAATGGCCAAGAAAGACGAATTCGACCTTGACTTTGATGATTTCGGTGGGGACATGGACTTCGACCTCGGAGATTCCAAACCGCTTACCCGCATCGAGAAAGTCAAACGGGCCGCAGGAGGCTTCAAAGGCGGGATACTGGACGCGCTTAAGGACCCGCATGTTATCGCGAGTATCCTGAACCGTTCTATCCCCAGCGAGTACGGCATTGATGCCAAGGTCGCCGTGACGGCAGCCGAAGACATTTCGTTGTTGATGCGTAAGGCGCACGATGAAATGTCTCGGGTTAACAACGAACTGAAGCAATCGGTCTCCGATAGCGACGAAGACCTGCGTCAGTTCCTGTCACCAGCCCTTTATCAGAAATTCAAGAAGTATGGCGACTCTCGTGAGCGTCGTTCGAGTGGTCCGGTAGTCAGTGCTGAAGATAGCCTGGTCGCCGAGCACTTGGGCATGTTCATGGAAAAGCAATCGGCCGAAGAGCAGGGTCGAGAGCAACGTGAAGTCTACCGAGATATCAAGAAGGTTAAGATCTCCACCGCGCAACACGGTGAGACGATCCAGGCCGTGGGGTCGATGCATCGAGAGTTGATGCGTCAAAACTCGTTTAACGAGAACGTCACCGCCAAGTACTACCGCAAGCAACTGGAAATCAGCGTCCGGCATCTGAGCGTGGCTGCTCAGACGCTTATGATCATGCGTGAGAACGCACAGGTCACGCAAGACAACCTGTTGTCGCTTCACAAAGCGATTGCGAAGCCAGAAGTCATCAAGCTGCAAGAACACGAACTGACTCGCCAAAAGTACGGCGGCGGTACGGGCGCTCGCAGTGTCTTTGGTGGCGGTTCCGGTGTAGTGGAACGCATCCGTGCTAACGCCGGACGGCGCGCTACGGAAATGATCAACTCCGCTGGCCAGATGGCTAGCATGGCGATCGGCTTTAACCCCTTGGCTAGCATGGGCGGGATGATCACCCCGAACATGTTGTACGAGGAAGGCGGTCGAATGGCCGGTCGTACGGCTACTCGCTTTGTGGGTGGTTTGGCAGCGGATCGCGTTCGCAAGATGATCGGTAACTCCGAACGCGGCAAGCGCTGGGGCGGTAACACCCGACACTTCACCCAGAACTTCCGCCGTATCTTGGAAGAACAGCACATCAAGGGCGAGCAGAACGAATTTGCTTTTGATGAAAACGGCGAGCGTGTCAAGAACCGCATGGGTCCGTTGGTCAGGTTGGTTCGCGATTTGATCGGCGATGATCGCGGTAGCCGCTCGATCGACATCGACAACACGGGCACGCTCCAAGAACCGCATCCGTTTACCAAGCAGTCCAGCCGTACGCTGAACGAAGTGATTCCGGGTCTGTTGTCCGGCATCCTTTCGCAAGTGACGGAACTGAACACCGGTAAGCCCGCAGGGCGTCTGACCTACGACTACGCCGAAGGTAAGTTCGTCCAGTCCAAGGACCAGGGTAAGAAAGTCGTTCATGAATTCTTGCGCACTGGTGATGGGGACCTGGTAAAGGAACGTACTGGTAAGCTGATCGATTCGATCGATCCGGAAGGCAAGCTCGACCCTGTGACCCGTCGCAAGGTCGCCGAACAGCTCCTTTCGGATAACTACAACAACCGATTGGCTTCGACTGAACGGTTGACGAGTGCTGATACGTTTAAGAACCTTTCACCGGAACAAGCGGCGAAGGTCACGGGTCTTTTCGGTAAGCACTTCGAAGGCGACGCTAACCACGAGCGCATCAACGAGTTTTCCGAACGATTCAACGACTTGTTGTCCGGTAGTAACATCAACCGGGACCAGGTACAAGGTCTGGTGAATACGGGCAACCGTGAATACCTGGAAGCTGCTGGGTTCATCAAAGACGGCGTGATTGATCAACACGCTATCATGCGTGCGATGCTTTCGCACGACTACGGTAGCGTTGATTCGAGTCTGGGTCGCAGTCTTGATCGCGATCGAGCCGAGAAGCAGGAAGCCGAGGACAAAGCCAAGGCCGAAGCCACCAAATGGGCCGACCGTTGGAAAGACCTCAAGGGTAAAGTCACGGGTAAAGTCCGAGACGGTTTGGGTGCCAAGGACGATCAGTCTACTGGCTCTGCTTTCCGCGCCCAAGCTGAGAACTTGCGAGATCGTGCCAAGGAGTTTTACGACGAGCAAGACTTTGCAGGTCGGGCTCAAGGTTTTCGTGACCAAGCGGAAACGCTTTACCGCCAAAGCGGTTTGGCCAGTCGAGTATCGGACCTGAGCGACGAAGCCGTCAAGTTGCTTGACGAACACGGCATCGATATCTCCAAAGAGAACCTGTCGCAAAAGGCTAAGGAAGTATTGGCCAAGCACGGACTCTTGGATAAGGCTCGGGAACTGAACGGTCGGACTCGCAAAGCCCGCATCATGGCGCGCCGTAAAGGCCGCCGGGCTCGTGGTAAGGCTGCTGAAGGTTATGCCTCGATGGCTTCTCGTGCCAAAGATGCTTACGGCCAGGCTAACGAGTATGCTCGCGACTTCGACCCGGAGCGTGAAAAAGCTCGCGCTAAGGAGATGCTCAAGCGCGCTCAGCAAAACTGGAGCGAGAATGGTATCGGTGGGTTTGTCCCCGCGAGTGCCGAAGCGATCCAGGCACGTGTCACGCAAGCCCTGAAGGATTTCGATCCCAAGGAAGTGTCCGCGCAACTGATCGAACGCGCCACTGAACTGGCTGTCGACGCTAAGGGGGAACTCAAAGACTTCGATACCTATAAACGGGATCTGATCGAAGCGGCCCAACAGCAGCGAGCTCGTATCAACGACGGTGTTAACGCACGCGGTGGTTGGCGCGGTATCGCTGATAACCTCAAAGGACGTCTGAAGAAGCTCGGACTCTCGGCCAAGGATGTCGGTCAAGAGAAATTGCAAGAAGCAGGTGTACAAGCTGAGGCTGTTGGTGAAGCGGTCGGCGAACGTTTTAGCGACGTGGGTCAACAGATCCGCGAAGCAATCCTGGAAGTTAAGGAAACGCTCGTCAACCAGCACGAGGAAGAAAAAGCTGAACGAGAAGGCCCTCGCGTTGGCAGCTACGAAGATCAACTCTCGAAGAAGAAGTCGGGACAAGGTCTGAAGGATTTGGCCAAGGAGAAGTTCCAGAAGGGTGAGTCGGGCTTTGGTCTACTCTCCATGCTCATGGGCGGTCTGGGTTTCGTCAAGAAGCTCATGTTCGGTGCTGGCTTGGGCCCGCTCATCGCAGCGGCTGCTAAGCTCGGTCCCCTGATACGTCTGATGGGTGAAGGTGCTGGTTTGCTCTTCAAGGGCATCAGGGCACTTGGCCCGTTGCTGTCCAAGATCCCGGGCGTCGGAGGTGCGTTGGCTGCCGGGGGTGCTCTCCTGGGTAAGTTCGGAGGCTCCAAGCTCGGTCAGGGTCTGAAGACTGCTGGCAAGATAGCCCTTGTCGGTCCTTCGGCGGGTCAGCTCTGGACTGCGACAAAGTTTGCAGGTCGGGCTGCCTGGGGTACTGCGGAGCTGTTGGGTCGTGGCGCAGTAGGCGCGGCTCGTCTGTTACCGTTGTTGGCATCGCCCGCGGGCTTGGCAGCAGCCGGTGCGGCGGCAGTAGTTGGCGGTCTCGGGTACGGCGCCTACAAGGCGTACAAGTATTTCACCCGCATCGAACCTACGCCGCTTAATAACTACCGGATGGTGCAATACGGTTTCGAACGAGATGATGGTCCGAAACTTCGGAAAATCGCTGAGTTTGAGAGCTTGATGCTTGCGGCTACCGTCTTTAAGGGTGAGACGCCCCAGGTACGGTTCGACAAGGTCAATTGGAAGAAGGTCTTCGATATCTTTGGTATCGACCCTCAGGACAAAGAGTCTCGCGACACTGGGCACTTTGAGGAGTGGGTCGTTCAACGCTTTAACCCGGTATTTTCCGTGTGGGCGGGTATCACCAAGCGCATTACTGGCGGTACGGATTTCGAAGCGGCTGAAAAGCTCAAGGGCCAACAGCTCACGGATTTCGTGGACGGCGTTAAGTTCACGGGGTTCGAGTACTCCACTGACCTCATGAACCCGCTCACCAAAGAGCCCATCATCATGGGTACAGCTGACGTACGCGGTATGTACGAGGAGCTGAAAACGTGGGCCGAAAAGAAAGCCAATGAAAAGTCCCTCTTGCAAAAGACGGGCGCCGGCTTGGCTGCTGCTTGGACCGGTATCAAAGCCGCGAACAAGTGGGTCAACGATAAACTCACCGGAGCTGCTGTATCGGTTCTGGATAAGATCAACCCAGGTGGTCAGATCAAGAACTTCTTGGGTAAAGCCGCGGACTTCTTGACCAAACCCCTGATTTCGGGTTCGATCTTGGACTCGATTAAAACCGGGCTGGGTTCGATCGGAGATTTCTTCGTACGGGCTACGGGGTTGGACAAAGTGCGTCGTGTTACTCGGCTGAATGGCTTCGGTGCTATTCGGATGCGTATGTACGGTCTGATCGATCTGGACTACGCCAAGGTGCGTACGTTGCTGCACTTGGAGGACTTCTGCCAGGAAGACATCAACTATCGGAAGAAAGAGGGTGTTGAATACGACGGTTCAGTAGGCGATGTGGCCGAGCGGTTTTACGGTCGCTTCGGTATCACGAACAAGTCTGGACCTGAGATGACGGAATGGCGTGTGTGGTTTAACACGCGGTTCTTGCCGGTATTCGTCAATAGCTGCGCGGTGGTGCACAACATCACCAAGGAGAAAGACTTCGCGGTGGGCGTAGAAAAGCTCTCCAAGACCGATCTCCTGGAAGCTGCCAAGTTTATCTTGGGTACGGTAACCAAAGACGAAGACGGTAATGCAACGACGGTCTGGGCGGTCTCTGCTCGGGCCTGGCCTCGGGAGCCGATTAACACCAATCCTGATTCAGTGACTGCTAACATGCGGTTCCTGGAACAAGAAGCGGCGGCAGTGAAGGTGGCGGAAGACAAAGCCGCAGAAGCTAACGCTGCCCAAGCAGGTGAACCGGGTACCAAGCCTAACCCGTTGGATAACGGTAAGTCATTCGATCCGAACAACGTCAAAACCGATTATGGTGGTGGCGCGGGTAAGGTGGCCTCCAATACGTACGGTGGAGTCGGTAGCATGTCTGACGGTCCTGGGATTTCTGTTACCCAGGGTGCTGGTGGAAAGGCTTCCGAAATCACCCAGCCGTCGGGAAGCGGTTACGAGGCCATGAAGGGAATGATCGAGCAAGTCGCTAACGCGGTCGGTATCGATCCTAAACTTCTGGCAGCTGTGATCGCTGTGGAGTCGGGGTTCAATCCGGGTGTTGTGAATTCTGAAACTGGCGCAGCCGGTCTCGGACAGATGATGCCCGATACTTGGCCTGATCTGCTGAAGCGTTATGGTGCGCGGTACGGCATCCCGCAGAACGCAGATCCCAAGAACGCGGTGGCTAACGCGTTGATGACTGCCGAGTACATCAAGCAGAACTTGAAAGGCCTTTCCGGGTCTATCAAAGGACGTCAGCCTCAACCACTGGATGCGTACATGGCCCACTTCTTGGGGGCTACGGGTTACAAGCGGTTCCTGGACGCAGATCCGAATGCCTTGGGTAAGGACATCTCGCCGGCGGCGGCTAAGTCTAATCCCGAGATCTTCTACCACGACGGACGACGCAAGTCACAACCCAGAACGGTAGGCGAGATCATGGCGCTGATGGGTAGCAAACTTAACAATCGCGCGCAAGAGTTCGGCGTGATCGGTAAGGGCGACTCATTGAACCTCGCCATGGCGGGCGGTAGTGGTCAACTGCCGGGCGGTGCTAATGTCATCGGTGGTAAGGAGGCTACTGGCGATGCGGTCGGTTCGACTGCTGGTCAAGGTCCTGCTAATCAAGATCCCAATGCAGTACGGGATCGGTTGCTCAAGATGTCGGAGACGCCTGGAGGTCGGGCAGTCAACACGCCGATGTCTATTCCTGCTGGTAGCAGCAGCATCCCGAATGCAGACGGTGTTCAATCGTCGTCTCAGTCGGGTCCGCGCGTTGGCAGTAACGGCACACCTATCGTTCCCGAACTGAGCAAGGTCAAGGGAATGGCTGGTGATGCGGTGTTGGTTCGAGAGAAGTCCACCGAGAGCGGTACGTACGGCGTGCTCACGCTACCGGACGGCACCAAAATCAATACGCTCGAACTGCCGTGGAAAGACAACAAACCGAGGGAGTCTTGCATTCCCCCGGGAACGTACGAGTGCACTATTCGACAGTCTCCGAAGTTTGGTACTGTTTATGAGGTACAAGGCGTTCAAGGTCGTTCTGCGATTCTGTTCCACGCTGGTAACAGCGCGGGCGATGCATCGCGTGGTATGAAGGCTGATAGCCAGGGCTGCATTCTTTTGGGTCTTGGTCGGGCAATGCGCGGTATCCAACAGATCATCACGCAAAGTTCGGCAGCGGTCAAACTGTTCATGGAACGTTTGGGTGGTAAAACCTTCCGGTTGATCGTCACTGGTGGTGGTTCGGCAACGAGCTACGATCAAATGGCGCCTCAGGGAGCACCCATTACCGGTCCTGATGGTCAGGTCGCATCTCCCTTCACGACTACCAACCCGTTCGACGCGGCTAACAACACCCCGGTCCCCACGAGTAGTCCTAGCGCACAAATTCCTGGCATGCCGGGAGGTGAGCAAACGCCGACTCGCGACCCCTACGAACCATTGAATCGTCCTAACGCACCCAAAGCACCGGGTGACGTTTTGGTTCGTTCACTGGATGTTCAGACTCAAACCCTTGGTGTGCTGCAAGCTATCAAGGTGTTGGTGGAACGATTCGCAGGCGGGGAGGCAGGAACCGGTCGTCCGATGACCCCTGATGAAAGACTGCGACAGGAGGCGCGGGAGCGCACTGCCCAAGCAGACCAGTCCACTCGGCAACGGGTGAACTCACCAACCAACACACCTGAGCCTGCGGTTCCTTACACGCGGCAGATTTAAGAAGGAGCTAAAATGGGCTTGTTAAGCCAAGCGATGGGACTCGAAGGGGTCCTGGATCGCCAATGGATGAACAGCGCCTTTCTGGCAGGTTCATACGTGCAAAGTGAACTGGATCGACGCGCGTCCACGTTCACGGACGCCGCCATCGACTTTACGGACACAATGATTGGAGGGTCGTTGTGCATCAACCCGATCCCCCAATTCACCCGTAGTGCCGATGTTCGGCGGCCTGGCACGAAGGTGGGTCGGTATTGGCAGGAGGCCATCAAGTCGAACTGGCAAGTCATCAACGTGCGGTTGGGGGTTCCGGCCTTCAACAGCTTGATCTTGTTCGTGACGAACTTCTACAACTCTGAAGCCGGGATTCTCGCCCGCTCAGGCAGCTCGCCGAGTACCGCGTACTCGATTGGTCGCGTGGGCGGTGCGATCGTCTCGCTGATGAGTTGGAAGCTCCAGGCCGTTCGCATGATCGGTCAGGGGTATCAGTTCTTCACGGGTAAGGGCAGTTCAAAGTTCTACACTGTCAAACCCGCGATGCCTTTGTTTTGGAACGCGGCGCAGACGATGGCGAACCAGATTGCGGTCTATACTGGTATCGTACCCCGAGTATTGGGAGCTGACCCCAGCGTAACCAAGAAAACGGGGTACGAGTTCAGTCAGTCCGACATCAAGAAAATGGTCGAGACTCAGCCGCTATTGTTTCACCGTAGTGGCACGATCGATATTCTGTCGGTCGCACAGCGCGCGCAACGTTTGGCGCGTTCGCAACTACAGCTACTCGATTCGTTGGTTGACCAGGGTCGAAGTGGCAAAGATATCGTTGCCGCGCTTTCGGCAATGGGGTCTCAGACACCGCCCATGAAAACCCAAGATCACCTTGGGTATCTGGATTCATGGTTTAAGGCGAACGCTTCTGGGGCTAACAAGGCGATCGGGGATTTTGCAGCGGATGAAGTTGCAGACGTTTCCACGCTTGCCAAGGAAGGTGCTGACACCGGTTTCATGAACTTCCTCAGCACTGAGTTCGATGATGGTGCGGCGTTCGTGGGTATACGGGTCAACCCGGTATCGGGAGTTAGCGATAGCTTCTCGAACACCGTAGGGGAATCTGAACTCGCCAGCACGTTGAACAACATGGCCTCGGGTGCTAAGAACCTGCGGTTCACGTTTGCCAACGGCAACATCCACCCGGTTGTAAATGGGATCAAAGACGCTGTCGGGGAGTTTCTCCAAGGCGGTGCTGACTCCATTGGCTTCGGGGGTATCGTTGCCGCGCTGACGGGCGGGGCGTTCACTGACGTGCCGAGTATGTGGAAAGGCAGCAGTGCCAATCTACAAGGTGCGTCGTACACGATCCCGTTGGTGAGTCCGTATAACCATCCGTTTGCGAAGTATCTGTTCTGCGATATCCCGTTGTCGATCATCTTGGCAATGGGGATGCCGCTTTCGACAGGTAAGCAGTCGTACACCAGCCCGTTCATTTGCGAAATCTACGACAAAGGCCACACGCAGTCGCGATTGGCCATCGTGGACCAGATGACAGTTCGCCGGGGTGTCAACACTCTGGCTTACAACCGCAACATGCGGGCCATGGGCTACGAAGTCAGCATCAGCTTCAAGTACCTGGACAACCTGATTCACATGCCGATCGCGCAAGGGATCAGCTTAACTGGTGTGGTCGCTAATACGATCACGACTGGTGGCGTGGGTTTGGTGACGTCCTTGGCTAGCGGCTTGTTTGACGACGACTCGATGTGGTCTGACTACATCGCGACACTCAGCTCGGTTGGTTTGGCTGACCAGGTCTATCCGTCCCGTAAACTGAAACTCGCTTTGACGCGAGAGATGGTGAAATGGGATCAGATGACGAGTCCGACTCGCTTGGCCAGTTTCTTTGCTGACAGCGCCATTGGCGAATTGGCAAAGATGTTCTACGCTGGCACGATCCGGAACTGATGGCGGCATAAAAGACGGCATAGCCAGGAGCCCCGTAAAGGGCTCCTGGCCTTATGCCGCTTTAATTGACTACCTTGGTACCCTACAGCTCATAGCGCTTCTTAAAGAGCCGTATAACGCTGTCCTCGACGGTTTCTCGTCGCAATACATCCGTCGCGAGCAGAAGTTGCATCTCTACATCACCGGTGATGCTCGCTCCGTCACGCATTAGCAACTGAAACGTCCCACTACCCGAACGCAAAAACATCGCGTTCTTAATAGGGCTGGGGTTCGCTGACCTCAGCTCCGTACGCCAGTAAGGATTGACCGCATCCAGTGTTTCAACCAACTCGCGATAAACTACCTCGGTTGGTTTTTGCTGCGCAGCGTAGTCTAACTGGTATTGCTGTGCAAAGTCCCGGATAACATTCGGACTGGCGGAGTACAGGTTTCCCGCGCCGACGTACCCGTTAATCTCACTCAACATTTGAGTGTCACTATACCGAATGGCTGTCGGCAAAGACAACATGGCAGAACGCACCATGATCTGTGCATCGTCGACAGTTTCGTTAACTATCGATAGCATCGACGGTAGGCCCAAGTCTTTGGCCTCGATCACAATGCTAGACAAGACCCCGGCCACGCCGTCGGTGTCAACGTACTTGACCATGTTCGGGTTGTTGGACATGGTGTTAACAAGACGGGTGATGCTATCGATCTCGGCGAAGTTCGTGGAGTTAACAGCGTTGATCGTGTCACGCATCACGAAAACTTGACCACCGAAGTCTTGGATTGTCTCAGCGGCGGTATTCTGGTACGACTCGGGTAACAACTTCAGGAGTGGGCCGTTATTACCACTGGCCGCCATGAACCGATCCATGATGTAATTCGGGTCTTTGGACCTGACCGCCTGAAGTAGCGGGAGTAGTTGCTTAGCGGCTTTGGCGCCTTGAGAAATGGCGCTCAGATTGATACCGAGCGACTTGGCTTTGTCTTGGAAACTGTTGACGACGCCCCGAGCTTTCTCTTTATAGACGTCGACAGCAGCTAGCGCCTCGGTGGGTTTGGTAACCACCACCGGGGTTGTAAGCTGCCTCGGATTATTGAGGGTAAGTGACATGACCTGCCTCAGTGAAAAAATAGCAAAAAAATAAAGACCGAGTATGCTAGCCCGGTAGGTCCTCATGGGACGCTACTGGAGCTAGCTACTGGTGGACATATAATCAATCTTGGTCGTCTATGACCAGGTCACCGGGGCGCGGGTTCTTACCGTACTTCGGTACCGAGTCCAGATCGTCTTCCACTTCCTCGATCTCACGCTCAGTAACGGGCGTGGGTGCGCTGAACTGAATCAGATCTGACTCGACTCGGACAAACTTGCCTTCCTTGTCTTTGGCTTCAAGGATGAGCCGGTATTCCGGTATTTCCAGAAACTGCATACCGCGATTGAAAGTTCTGATCGTGATATACGGACTGGTGAAAGCCTTAGAGAGATTACCTCGCTCGCTGCTAGGGCTTTTCATTTGTTGTCCAGCGGCAATCATTCGCTTGACATACGAGACCAACATCTGACGCCAGGTTTTGCGCTTGGGACGACGCAAAACCAGTAGCCTGCGAAAGATTTGTGTCAGGACTTCGTCGCAGTCTCGGATCTTACCGGCCTCACAATCTGGTGAGGATAGTATTTGTTCCAAGACCTCGCTGGGTTTATCAGCCATGGTAGGTTCCTTTGTTAAATCAGGTACTAGCTAGCCGATTGCTCGGCTGCGATCAGCGCCTTCGTAAGCTTCACCAAAGCGAAAGCAAACGAAGCGGTGTTGATGCGATAGGTTATAAAGAACGATCGATGTTCGCCCTCGGTGAGTGCCAAGGACAAAAACTCCTGCACGGCTAGTACATACTTCTCCAGCATTTCACCGGGATCGAGATAGCGGTCTCGTTCGTCAATGAAATAGCGCGAGGGAGTTCGTTCAAAGATAGAGAATGCCAAAGGCGCTTGGTATTCTACTTTGCGAGCTAGGCGTATGGTACTACTGATCGTGGTTAAGAAGCTGGCGAAGGTCTCGCCTACAAACGGAAAAGAGCGAATGTCAAACAGTTGCAACTCATGCGGGGCCATCCCTTGGTAATACAGTACCAGCTCCATGCAATAGGAATGCACGTCATTGGCGTTGGGTTGGTAGCCCAAGTCGATCACCGGTGGTGGCTCGGTCTGCGAGCTGAACCATTTTCCTTTCAGAAACGAGAGCAGTTTTTGCATAGCAGACTGGCTAGTTAAAAGGGGTTATCATATTCGTATGTGAAAACTTACGTCACGCTAACTGGGCTTTTCACGGTTCAGTGTGATGATATATGCGTGAATCAATCTAGTTTAGAGAGGTGTTGCTATGAGCGAACCAGCCGCTTTGCAAGTGAAAGAAACGGGTAAGCCCCAGGGCAATACCGTACCCGTGGATGACGAAAAACCCCCAGTCTATATCGATGTTCCTCACCAGATTACGCTGGATAAAAACATTGCCGATTCCGACATGGTCGACATCGGTAAGCGTCACATGTTCGCGCTGCTCGATCACTCGGGCAAGTCGCTGAATATGAACGTACGGGCAAACATACGGATGCATCTGGAAATCGCCACTGCTGTGGTTTCCGCTGGTCAAACCGGCATCAAGATGGCCCAAGAAGCGGAATCTGCTGGTTTGGTGGCTGACGGCGCTGCGCTCCTGACGAACGTGTTCTTGCAAGTCAAGTCCACGCTCGATAACCCGTTGGTACACCGAGGTGGCGGTGCGGCGCCAGTAGATCGGAACTTGGACATCGGTGATGCCCCTGAAGGCTTCGCCATCAAACCCGGAGAAGCCGATACCGGTACTCAC
>Ga0247819_10001658_pt1 | contig 11874 bp, 8 predicted proteins | sample 13C_Xylose_Day6_FD_193428 | JGI IMG/M metagenome (GOLD analysis project Ga0247819, IMG submission 193428) | Soil microbial communities from agricultural site in Penn Yan, New York, United States - 13C_Xylose_Day6 | ecosystem: Environmental > Terrestrial > Soil > Agricultural land | place: USA... | reverse complement strand
AGCGGATACAACAGATCCACCAACAGGTTGACCAACACGTAGATGCAGGTGACCAGCAACAGGCAACCCTGTAGCACCGGGTAGTCACGGGAAAAGATCGCATCGACCATCAAACGCCCAATACCGGGCAAGGTGAACACGGTTTCCAGCACCGCAATGCCACCGAGCAAATTGCCGAGAATCAGGCCAATCAAGGTCCAGGTGGGAGCAAACGCATTGCGCAGCGCGTGTTTCCACAGCACCGCCCCCTCCGACAATCCCTTGGCCCGCGCATGGGCGATGTACTCCAGGCGCAGCACTTCGATGGTGCTGGCCCGCGCCATCCGCGCTATGGCGCCAAACTCCACCAGGGTCAGGGTGATGATCGGCAGCGCCACATAGGTCACCGCTTTCATCGGGTCGCTGGCAAAGCCGACGTAACCGATCACCGGCAACCAGCCGAGCTGAATGCCAAATACGTAGAGCAACAACAAGCCCAGCCAGAAACTCGGCACCGACAGCAGCAACGTCGCCGTGGCCACCAGGCCCAGGTCCAACGCACTGTTCTGCTTCCAGGCCGCGAGCAAACCCACCGGCACCGCGAGCAGGGTTGCCAGTAACACCGCGACAAGCACCACGGTGGCGCTGACGCTGAAGCGTTCGATCAGCAACGCCAATACCGGCTGACGGCTGCTGATGGACATCCCGAGATCGCCACTGAGCACCGACTTGATCCAGATCAGGTACTGGGTCACCACCGAGTGGTCCAACCCCAGGCTGCTGCGCATGTCGGCAAGGCTTTGCGGGTCGGCCATGTCGCCCAGCATCAGCAACGCCGGGTCGCCGGGGATCAAGCGAATCAAGGCAAATACGATCACCGAGATCAACAGCAGGGTCGGCACCGCCATGCCGAGCCTGTGCACTATGAATCGAAACATAACGGTACGCCTTACTTGGAAATGTCGGCCAGCTTCACGCCCCACAGTCGCGGTTTGGCAACGGGCCAGGAGCGATAACCTTCAATGCGTTTGCCCATGGCGCCGATGGCGGTACCGTTGTAGATGACCACCATCGGTACATCCTGGAGCATCAAGGTGTGCAGCTTGTCGAACAGCGGCCGGCGCTTGGCGGGGTCAACCTCACGCTGGACCTCGCGCAATATCGCCAGGGCTTCGGGGTTGTCCCAGACCTTGCGCGGCTCTTTGCGTTTATCGCCGATCACTGATTCGTAGCTCTGCGCCGCATCGAAACGCCCAGAATAAGAGAACGACATCATCTGGTAGCTGCCGGTCTGGTAGCGTTCCAGCTGCGTGCCCCACTCCAGGGTTTCCATCTCGATGTTCAGTCCCGCCGCCTGAGTCATGGCCTGGCTGAGCAAACCCATGTCGAACATCTGCGGGTAGCGCTTGTTGACCAGCATGCGGATTTTTTCGCCGCCGTAACCGGCCTCTTTCAACAGGCGCCGGGCCTCGTCGAGGTTGTAGGTGTAACCCTGATGCGCGATGTCGTCGTAATACGGGCTGGCGGTGGGAATGACCGAGTTGTTGACCACCGACAAGCCATCGGACAAGGCCGCCACCATCTGTGCGTAATCCAGGGATAACGCCACTGCGCGACGGATGCGCACGTCCTTGAGTAACGGGTCACGGGTCTGGAACAGCAAGCCACTGATGGTCATGATCGGGCTGACCTGTATCTGCAGATTCTTGACCTGCTTGAGTTGTGCGGCGTCCATCGCCGTCACGTCCGGCAGCAGGTCGACGCCACCCGAGAGCAGCGCGGCCTTGGCCGAGGCCGAATCGGGGATCACCTCGAAACGTACCTTGTCGACAAACGCCTGCTTGTTGCCGGTGTACCCGTCCGCCTCGGCCTCGGCACGCGGCGAGTATGCCTTGAAGCGATCCAGCTCGACGTACTGGCCCTTCTGCCATTTGCCCAGGGTGAACGGCCCGGTGCCAATCGGTGCACGCCAACTGCCATCGGCGGCCAGGGAGTCCGGGTGCAGGATGCCGCTGCCAGCACAATCAGGGCGAGCCATTGCGGCGAGGAACAAGCCGTTGGCCTGGTCCAGGGTGAACACCACGGTTTTCGGGTCAGGGGTGGCGACATCGACAATCCTGGCTGCGCCACGCCCGTCGAACTCCGCCAGACACCGCCATTGAGTCTTGGGGTCCAGGTAGCGCTGCCAGGTCCATTGCACCTCCTTGGCCGTCAACCGCTGGCCATTCTGGAAGTGCACGCCGTCTCGCAGGCTGAAGGTGTAGCGCAGGCCATCCGGCGAGACAGCGACTGCACTGGCCAGCATCGGCGCAATGCTGGTGTCTTCGCGATACGCCACCAGCCCTTCGACAATATGCATCATCACCGCATCGGTATTGTCGTCACGGTTGACGCCCGGGTCGGTGCTGCGGATATCGCCATTGAGACCAACGCTGATGACCTTGTCTTGCGCGATGGCCATGGAAAAGGTGCACGCCGACATCGCGACGGCCAGTGCCGTCTTTACGTAACTGTTCACGGGAGAAAGACTCCTTGAAGAAATTTTCCGGTCAGTGGCGAGGGCCAAGGCAGGACCGGCATCAGAATGAGTGAATCCTTGGTTATTGTTGTACGGCCTGTTCTGAGTGCATCGACCAGCGGTGTATCAGCCGAGGCTGCGCTTGTGGCGCAACACCCTGGCGAAAAAATCCTGGGCAGCCGGCATGGCTTTGATGCCCTGGTGCGCAACGTTGGGTAACAGATCGAAGTGGACCTTCACGCCGGCCGCTTCGAAGCTGGCCTTCAAGCTGGCCAGGCGCTCCGGGCGTGTGCGCCCGGCAGCATTGGCACCGGCCATGTAGTGTTTGCCGCCTTCGCGGTGGGTGATTTCCCAGGTTTCGAGGTCTGAATCGCCGACCACCATGTGCACCGGCAGTTGCTGCAACGCTCGCAGGTTCAACGGTTTACCAAAGCGCGTCGCGAAGTCCCGCACGCCGACCCACCAGTCCTGCTCGGCATCCAGCAGCGTCACCGAGCCCGGCGCACCGATGGACGCCGCCCAGAGTTTCTCGGGATGCAGGTAGCAGAATCGGTGGGTGAATTGTCCGCCGCCGGAGTAGCCGAACAGCGCAAAGGTATCGAAGCGGCGACCATAGCGCTTGCCGACGCTGGCGATCATGTCGAGCAACACTTGGTCGTAACGGATATCACCCTCGACCATCTGCTTGTAGCCATCGCCGTTGCTGTCACCCAGCACGCCGACCGGGAACAGTGGCGACAGGATCACACAATCGTTCCAGCGGCCAAACTCCGCGAATCCATTGCGATAAATCTCCATCGCACGGGTCGAGCCGTGCAGCGACACCACCAGGTCCACGGGCCGGGAGCTGTCTTCGATGGTTTCGGGCACATAGAGGGTGTAGGCAAAACGGTTGTCCTCGTGGTGCGAGTACACCGTGGTAGCGCCGAGGTGATACACGTTTCTGGCCGCACGCAAGGCCACGTCGATGGGGTTGGTATCTGGATTGCTCATGTGGAAAGTTCGCCGAGTCAGTTCGGACTTGAGTATTGGTCGGGCGCTATAAAAAGAAAATCTAATTAAACTTTATCCCGAGCAAACAAAACCTTTACGATCACGCCTTACCCATGGCTGCGAGCCCACCCATGAGCAACATTCGTTTTTTCAAGACGTTTATCGCCGTCGCCGAGTACGGCAGCTTTGCCGCCGCTGCCGACCGCGTGGCACTGACCAATGCCGCCGTCGGCCAACAAATGCGCGCACTCGAAGAGGAAATGCGCCGGCCGTTGTTCGACCGCAGCCAGCGGCAGATCAAGCTGAGCCGCGATGGTGTGTTACTGCTGCCCAAAGCCAAGCGTCTGCTGGCGGACTACGAGCAAATGGTTGCCGAAGCCCCCGACGGCGAGGCCATGGAGGGCGAAGTGTCGATCGGCGGCATCACCTCTGGCATGGGCCTGCTCGCCAATTGTCTGGTGCAACTGAAAAAACTGCACCCCAGGATATCGGTCAACCTGATGACCGCCCGATCCGACGAAGTGGTCAACCTGGTACAGGCCGCCAAACTCGATGCCGCACTGCTGATCGAGACTGCGCGGCAAAACTTCAGTGGCTTGAGCTGGACCCTGCTTTATAACGAACCGATCGTGATGCTCGCCAATGCCGCGCAGACCGCTGGCATCAACGATGCGGTGGAATTGCTGAGAACGCAGCCGTTTATTCGCTACGACAGGTCCACGGCAGTGGGTCGCAAGGTGCAGTCGATCATCAAGAGTGAATCGGTCGAACCACTGGAGATCCTGGAACTGAATTCGATCATCGGAATCGCCGACCTGGTGCGCCAGCAAGTCGGGGTGGCCATTGTGCCGCTGCTGAAGAATTTCGACTGGCACAAAGACCCAAGCCTGCGGGTACTGCCATTGCCGGGCGACTTGGCAGTGCGCCGGGTGGGGATATTGGAACAAGGCACCAAAAGTGCAATTACAGGTGAAATTCGCAAGTTGCTGATGTCGGCTGTTGCAAAGTAATCCCTCCCTCAGCGCGGTTCATGAGTGTCTGGCTCAGACTTTGACGGGCCGGCCCAGCGACGGCGCCAGCCCGGATATCGCTGTCAGCCCAACCTCCGCCCTGCGCTGGCCAATCCCTCAGTTGCCTGATGTTGGCCAGCAACACCCGAATACAGGCGTACGTGACTTGGCGCTCACGTGGTGCCCTCCTCACTTGATCCGATAATGGAAGGTATTGCGCACGGCCGGCACCGCAACGGCTTGGCCGTCGACGATTCGCGGTTGGTAACGGAAGGTGTTGGCGGCGGCCAGCGATGGCCGAATGAACAGCGGATGGCAACCCTCGAGCACGCTTGGGTTTTCGACTTTGCCTTGTGGGTTGACGGTGTATTCCACCGTGCAATCACCCTCGATGTTTTTGTCCAGCGCCCGCTGCGGATAGTCCGGTGCCTGCTTGCTCAGGGGCAGGTACTGACGGCTGTCGGCAGCCATCTGGGCGGCCAGTTGGCGCGCGCGTTCGCCGGCCAACCGGGCCTGTTCGGCGCGTTGTGCTTGCTGGGCTTGTTGCTGGGCGAGTTGTTGCTGCTCGGCCTCACGGTTGAGCCGTTGCGTCTCCAGTCGCTCGCGTTGTTGCTCGGCTTGCTGCTCGCGTTTTGTTTCTTCGACCCGTTTGCGCGCCAAGGCTGCCTGTTCGAGCTTCTTTTGGACCTGGAGCTGAGGGTCGACAGTCGGTTTGACCGGCTCGACGGGGGCGGCAGCAACGGGCTCGGGAGGTGCTGGTGGCGTTGATGCCGGTACCGGCTCAGGAGCCTGCGGCTGAGCAGCGGGTGGCAGCATCACCAACTGGGTTCGCAACACCGTCGGTTGCGTGGCTGGCGTTGTTTGCGGCGACCAGCCGTGTACCAACAAGGCCAGGACGATGACATGCAGCGCCACGGCCAGGCCCGCCGCCAGACTGTTCTGCCAGAACCCGCTGCGAACACTGCGCTGCAACGTCAGGGTCGGAGTGTGCGTGATCATCGCCGTCATTGCGGGGCCTCGGTCACCAGCCCGAGGTTGCTGACCCCGCCCTGCTGCAACGCCGCCATCGCCGCGACCACGCGGCCATAACCGGCGTCCTTGTCGGCGCGGATGAAGACCTGCGTGTCATGCCGCTCGGTCACGATCTGCGTGACTTTCGCTCGCATGTCGTCGAGCGTCACCGCGCTGTCAGTCTGGTGCCGGGTATCGAGTTCACCGCCGAGGTTCCAGTAGTAACCGCCCTCGGCCTTCACCGACAGGGTCAGTATCTGCTGGCGCGTGTCCGTGGCCAGGGCTTCACTGGCCACCTTGGGCAGCTCGATCTTTACACCCTGAGTCAGCATCGGCGCGGTGACCATGAAAATCACCAGCAGCACCAGCATCACGTCGATGTACGGCACCACGTTCATTTCGGCCTTGGGCCCGTGCTTGCGTTGCGGTCTGACCAGCATCTCGATTCTCCTCTCAGGCTGCAGCGGCCAGGTTCAACGGCTTGCCGTGCAAGGTGCGATGCAGACGCATTTGAAGCTCATTGCCGAAGGCGTAGTAACGGGTCAGCAAGGTCTGGCTGCGCGAGGAAAAGCGGTTGTAGGCAATCACTGCCGGAATCGCCGCGAACAGACCAATGGCCGTGGCGATCAGCGCTTCGGCGATGCCTGGCGCCACGGTCGACAACGTGGCCTGCTGCACCTGAGACAGGCCGATAAACGAATTCATGATCCCCCAGACGGTGCCGAACAGGCCGATGTAAGGGCTCACCGAACCGACGGTCGCGAGGAACTGCAAGCCTTTCTCCAGCTGCACTTCCTGCTCGCTGATGGCGACGTACAACGCCCGCTCCACACCTTCGAGCACCACGTCGGCGGCACTGCCGGTGTGCGGTTGCAGATGATTGAACGCGTGGAGCCCGGCGTGAAAGATCGGCTCGATGCCCTTCTCGCTGTCAGTCGTTTCCCGGTACAGCGGCAGCAGGTCCGAGGCGCCGCGAAAGCGCTGCACAAACGAGTTCATCTGCCGTTCGCGCTGTTGCAGCACACAACTGCGCTGGATAATCAGGTACCAACTGAGCAACGAAGCCAGCAACAGGGTCAGCATGACCCCTTTGACCAACAGACTGGCGTCGCTGATCAGTCCCCAGATCGTCATGTGTTCGAGCGTGGCCTGCATGGTGAAACTCCTTGTCTGATGCTCGCGGACCGCCGATGAGCGACGGTCGTTGAGCTATTCGATGAAAATCCGATGACGCGTTGATGACAGGCCCGGTCAAGGCAGCTTCAGGGCCTGGGTGACTTCGGCCCACGGGACAAATTTGAAGTTCTGTGTCTGTTCGGGCATGCGCTTGCGGCCGTCCTGCACCACCAGCAGGCCTTGGCTCCAGGGACCGCCGAGGTTCACCGAGGTGACTTCCAGGCCGTCGGTTTCCGACGCGCCGTCGATGCCGAGCCCGGCGTTCAGACCGACGCGAAAGGCGCCGCGCGAAGCAAACGGTGGCTCGGCGTCCAGCACCAGGTAGCTGTCGTTGCCTTGGCTGGAGATCACCAGGTAGTCGTGCCCCGCACTTTGATAGAGCGCCAGCCCTTCCACATCCGCATGCAGTTGCGGCCCGACCTTGATCACGCTGCTCAATGTCGCCGGTTGATCGGCGCGGGCATCCACCGCCCAGACGCCGACATCCTCTTCGCCGAGAAACAGTCGTTGGCGCTGGTCATCGGCCACGCACCCTTCGGGTTGGCTATCGACCTTGAACTGGCGCACCAACTCACCGTGCACCGTGCCGTTCGGCGCGCTCAGTCGGTATTGCAGGAAGGTGCCGTCCTTATCGTTGGCAATGGCGTAGAGCTCGCCACTGGCTGGCTGAAACAGGCAGATGCCGTAAATGTCCTTGAGCGGCGTGGCGATCTCGCCGGCTTCGCGCAGCTCGCCGCTACGGCGGTCGATGCTGAACAGGCTGAGGCTGTTGTGATCGCGATTGCTCGCCACGGCGAGGTCCACTGTCTGCTGGCCGAGTTTGAAATTCGGTCGCACGTCGACGTTGTTCAGACGGCCTACCGGCAAGTCCTGCAGCAACTTGCCTTGCAGGTCGTACGCCAGCAGCCCCTGCTTTTTATTGGTGCCCAACACGCGGCTCAGCGACGGTTGCTGCGGGTGAATCCAGATCGCCGGATCGTCCGCCGCATCGCCCTGACGCCCGACCGGATCACTTTGGCTCAGCGCCTTTACGTTCGGCAGCACGGAGGGCACCGGCACCGGCATGGGCTGCCAGTCGAGTTCGCCTTGATACAGTCGGCCGTCGTCATCGTCACGCAGGAGTATCTGCAGGCCTTTATCGGTTGGGCGCAGGGCGAGGTTTTCCGGTTCCTTCAAGCCTGGCAGCGCCAGGGTTGCCTGAGCGGACCAACGTTCCTCCTGCTGCTGATAGAGGTGCAAGTGCGCGGCTTTCGGGTCGAGCGCGACGATGCCGCCCGGCACCAACGCCATGGCGCCGGCAGTTTTTTCGATCTCGCCGAACGGTTCACGCATGGCCACTGGACTGCGCGTGACATCGGCTTCCGGGTGCGCCGGGTAGGCCCACCAACCGACGTTCTCCTCGTTGACCACCAACTGATTGGCGCCATCGTCGACCTGACAATCCGTGGCCGAAGGCGGCAGCGGCAAACCGCGCACACGTTGCGGCTGCACGCTGAGCTTCGCGCCATCGCCCACCAGCCATTGCTCGCCCTTGCCCTCCTCGCCCACCAGAAACAGGAACAGGTGGCTCGCTTCGTCGCGGTACAGGCACAGGCCGTTGACCGGGTAATCCCGCGTCGGCAGATACACCGGTTGACCCCACGTGCGCTGGCGCGGATCGAGGCTGACAAGCAGCGCTTGCTGGCGACTGCTGTCGAGGCTCGCGACCCATACCCGTTGGCCGGCGGCGCGGCTGTCCACGGCATTGAACGATCCCTTTAAGCGCGCCAGCTCCTTGCCTTGCGCATCCAGCAAAAGTAAACCATCACGCTCGCTCGCGGCGAGGCGCTCGCCTTCAGGGCTGGCGGGCAGAAACGCCACGGCATCGACCGACAGGTTCGGGGCCCAGGGCTTGAGAGTCAGGGCCGGTGCGGCCGCCAACACCTGGCCGGCGGCCAGGCAAATCAGTGCAGCCAGCATAGGGCGCGTGGGTAGAAACGAAATACTCATGAACAGGCAAAGTCCTTGTCGTAGGGCAGCGGCATCGGGGCTTAGAAGTGGGTGAAGGTCAGGCCGACTTTGTAGGTCGGGCCGTATTCTTCGTACTGACCGTTGTAGGCGCGGTGGCCGGTGTAGACGAAATACGGTTCATCGGTGAGGTTCTGCGCCTCGAAACTGACCTGCAGGTTCTTGGTCAGCGAGTAGCGCGCGCTGAAGTCGACAAAGGTCTGGGCGTCGACGTGCAGGTCGTGGGCCTTGTCGTTGATCGAGGCCAGCTCATAGAGGTAATCCGATTTGTAGTTGGCCGACAGGCGCAGGCTCAGCTTGTCGTCTTCCCAACCGAGCATCAGGTTGCCGACCGTGTCGGACTGATTGGGCAAATCGATGCCGCGTTTGCGGTGGGTGCCACTGGCGGCGTCGAAGCCTTTGATCTCGGCATCCGAGCGGCTGAACGTCGTGTTGGCGCCGATCAGCAGGCCGTTCCAGGGCGCGGGCAGCCAGTCGAACTTCTGCGAGTAGGCCAGTTCCAGGCCATACAGCTTGGCGCTGTCGCCGTTGGCGAACGAGTGGGCCTCGGTGAAATCGACCCAGGCACCGGTGCCGGCGAGGTCGGTGTTGTAGACGAAGTTCTTGATGTCCTTGTAGAACACGAACGCCGAGACGGTGCCGGCGCGGCCCATGTAGTGTTCGATACCGAGGTCGAGGTTGCTCGATTCCAGCGGCTTGAGCTCCGGGTTGCCGAAGGTCGCCTCGTCATCGTCGATGACAAAACCCGGCGCCAGTTGACCGAAGGTCGGGCGCACCACGGACTTGGTCCAGGCCGCGCGAACCTGAGTGTTCCTGTCCAGTTGATAGCGCGCATGCAGCCCCGGCAACCAATGGTGATAACGGCGCTTGGTCTCGGTGGACTGGAATTCGCCATCGGTCACGCCGGTGCCCTTGGCTTCGAATTCGGTGCCCTCGTAGCGCAGGCCGGCGATGAACCGCCAGTCGTCGATGTCGAGGGTGTTCATCAGGTAACCGGCGTTGATGTCCTCGCTGATCTTGAAGTCGTTGACCCGCGATTCGGTCTCGTCATAGAAGTCCGCCTTGTTCAGGCCGCCGATCAACTGCTTGACCGCACTGCCACTGATACCCGGCCCGAACTGGCCGAGACGGTAGTCGACCGTGCCCTTCTTGAACTGCGTCAGATTGAGTTGCTCATCACTGAAACCCAGGTCGTCTAAGTCTTCATAGACCCAGGCGTCGAGGTCGTTGTCCTTGTTGCGCCGGCTGACCTTGCCGCCGAACTTGACCTGGGACGCATAACCATTGAAGTCGTAGTCGCGAGCGAGGTCCAGGCGCAGGTTTTTCTCGGTGTCGGTGGTTTTCTGTTGTTCCCAGTCGACTTTGTCGAGGCTGAAGTTGCTCGGGTCGTAGAACGCCTGGCCAATGACCGGCCTTGGCTTGTCGTTGTCGTAGAAACCGCTGTCGGCAAAGTCATCGATGCCGGCGAATTCGGCATTGGCGATGTGGCCCGGGCTGTCCTCGCTGGAACGGCTGTAACCGGCCTGGCCGCTGAGGGTCCAGAGGCCAAACATGCGCTCGCCGCCGAAAACGTAAGACTGGATTTCCTGGGTCTCTTCGCGCTGCTTGAGTTTACGCGAACCTTCGGCGTCACCCAGTTCGCCTGCGGCCAGCGGGTCGGCGAATTCGAGGCTGGTCGAGTTGCGTGTTTCGCTGTCCTTGTAGCGGCTGTAGAGGGTGCGCAGGTAATAGCTGCTGAAGTCATCGGGCTTGTAATCGAAGTTCAGCCCCCCGCCGGCGCGTTCGCGGCTGATGTCGTAGTCGCGTTGCTCGAACTCCTCGAGTCTTGCGCCTTGCTCAAAATCCCACGCACCACCGGTTTCGACGTTGTCCGAACCGAAGTCGCGCTTCTGCCAGCTCAGTGCGGCGGCGACACCAAAGTTGTCGATGCCATCGCCGAGGCTGAAACGGTCACTGACGGCGCCGGAAAACTTCGGGCTGGTCTGGTGGGTGTTCTTGTCATAGCTGGCCTCGCTGCTGCCGGTGTAGAACAGGCCGGCGTGATCGAAGGCCGAGAGGCTTTTCACATCCACGGTGCCGCCCAGCGAGTTGGCGTCCATGTCCGGGGTCAGGGTCTTGATCACCGACAACGACTGCACCAGTTCCGAAGGCAACACGTCGAGGGCCACGGCGCGGCGTTCGCTTTCCGGCGATGGCACCAGCGTGCCGTTGATGGTCACGCTGTTGAGGTCCGGCCCCAGGCCACGCACGCTGACAAACCGCCCTTCGCCCTGATCACGCTCGACGCTGATCCCCGGCAATCGCTGCACCGCCTCGGCGACGTTTTCGTCCGGCAGTTGCGCCACGCCGTCGGCATGCACCACGCTCTTGATGCTGTCGGCGTTGCGCTGTTCCTTCAGCGCCTGGTCGATACTCGCTGCCTGCCCGACCACTTCGACGTGTTCAGTGTCGGGGGTGGTTTGGGCGGCGCTCAAGCGCTCGCTGGCCATCGCCATGGCCAAAGCGGTGAGCGTGAAGCTGACGAGCCCGGCAGTGCGGCTGCGCTGGTACATGGTGGTCCTCCCCAAGAGTCCGATAACGCCAGGCAAGTGGCCCGGCAACTGGGAGGGCACGCTAGGGTCGGGGGATGACAGTCCTGTGACATCGATTGGCGGGACGCGCTTCAAACCGGGGTTTTGCCGCGATTGCGACGCAAACTGAGCTGATTTGACCTGTCGTCAACGCGCTCTGCAGGCGCTGGCTTGCCAGCGAAGGCGTCCCGGCACCCGCGCAACGCTGAAGACTGATCGCCTGCAAGCCCGCTCGTAAGCAGTTGCGCCAGAAAATCCGCATAACCGGGTGAGCTGATTCGACCTCACAGCCCCGTCACCCCACTGTCACAAACATCTGCTGTGCTGACGCGCATGACCTCTTTGCCAAAGGAACGCGGCCATGTTTTCAGTGCTCAAACCCCATCGTTGGAAACTCGCCTTGCTGCTGTTGGCGGCGAACATGGGATTGCTGCTGCACCTGGCGTGCGGTGAGCTGAAAAGTGTCAGCGAATGGGTCTGGCTGGACATCGCCGGTGAAGGCGGTTCCGCGTTGCTCGCGCTGGTCTGGCTGGGGCTGGTACTCAAGAGTCGCCCGGCCGGGCGCGTCACCAATTACCTGGTGCTGGGCTTGAGCTGCATCTTTTTCTCG
>Ga0247819_10001657_pt1 | contig 11888 bp, 10 predicted proteins | sample 13C_Xylose_Day6_FD_193428 | JGI IMG/M metagenome (GOLD analysis project Ga0247819, IMG submission 193428) | Soil microbial communities from agricultural site in Penn Yan, New York, United States - 13C_Xylose_Day6 | ecosystem: Environmental > Terrestrial > Soil > Agricultural land | place: USA... | reverse complement strand
CGATGGGGCCGCCATTGCGCGGGATGTGGTGGGAAAGTACTGCGGTGACGGATGTGGCCAGCCAAGCCAAGTCCTTGGCGGCGCGCTTGGCAACTCCCCGACCTGTGTAGCAGCTGCTACAGATTTTGGTGGGGGCAAATGCAAGAAACCCCGCTCAGAGGACTTATACCCTAACAATACATAGTATTGTGATCGGGAGCCGAAGATCCAGCAATCTGTGGCTCTCTAGCATCGTAGCCTTGCGATGTAGAAATACATCGGAAGGCATCGCAAATCCTACGCGCAGACGGAAACGTCGGCGCTTTTTTTAGCAAATTCACATCCCAAGTATCATGAGCGCGTATTCGTCTATCTAAAAGTATATGGATATACTGACGAGGCTTCGACTTAAGGCCCAAGTTAGCACTCATCGCCGCAGTTCCATGCATCATGTTGCAGTGAAACTGATCCTTATAAGAGTTCGATCTGGACAGATCATCTGATCTAATTTCCGATAAAATCCTGCGAGCACGAGGGAGAGCTCCATGACTCAAGGACACGATGCGTTATTGTTTCAGGCAGGATGGATCACAGCTGACGAGCTGTTCCACAGAATGTTTTCAGCACATGCGCTAGAGTGGGTGTTCAGGGAGCGGTTCAACTCATCTTTAGCCAAAGGTATAGATAGGATAAATGGATTTCAGTTCTCTGGCAGATCTGGTGCCGAGTTGGCAGTTGTTTCCACCAAATGCATGAATGGCACCTTCCGCTTCGCACCATTTCTAGAAAAGCTGAAGCTTAAAGGGCGAGGAAAAGCTCCACGGGTAATTAGCATACCTATTGTTAGAGATAGGGTAGTGCTCCATCAGATGCAAAAATATTTGGCTTTGGTATTTCCAGACCAAGTACCGAGAAACGTTGCTAGCACCTATGTTCGTGAAGTAGCTGAAGATATAGGCTCCTTAGATAGAAATTTAGTATGGGTGTGCAGTACAGATATTAAGACGTTTTATGATTCAATCAATCAGCAGCGTGTGTTGGCGCTGCTTTGCCGAAAAACAATATCGCAAAGTGTTGTAAGTCTAGTTGCGCACGCTATGCAAACGCCAACGGTACCAAAAAACACGCCTCGCAAAAAACATGCTCAGTACCAGCAAGATTCTGGGGTGCCTCAAGGGCTAGCAATCTCTAATATAATTGCAGCAATTTACATGGCAGATGTAGATAAGTCCATGAAGGAGATTCCGGGTTTACAGTACTACAGGTATGTGGATGATGTTTTGATGTATGGTGAAAAAAGCATCGTTTCATCCGCTTTCACGTCTTTTAAAGGTCGACTATCAAGGCGAGGTTTGCAGCTCCACGGGCTGAGTTCAGACAAAACAAAATTTGGATTGATCAACGAAAGCTTTTCTTATTTGGGCTATATTTTTGAACTTCCGCTGATAACAGTCAGGCAGTCCACAGTGGAGCGCTTCTTGCAATCCATTGCAGCAAAAATAAGTGACTTCAAGCACAATCGCTCTAAGAGGTTGGAAAAATTCAAATACCTAAACGACGCTCGCCTTATTCAGATTTTCTATTTTGAACTTAATGAGAAAATCACAGGGGCGATTAGCCAAAATAAGCGATACGGATGGATTGCCTACTTCAATGAGATAAATGACGAAAAACTACTACATAAAATGGATCACGCTGTGCATGGGATGATTTCCCGCGTGCCAGAACTAGTGGGTTCGGCCGTGCCTAGTCTGAAGAAGCTCAGCAAGTCCTACTTTGAAATGAAATTCAATCCCAGAGGTGGGTACGTACGAGACTATGACGTTATAGATACAACGGCACAAAGGCTCAGTTTTTTGGCAGACAGAGGCAGAGTCGATCCAGACGTAGCATTGTCGGATGCTCAGATCAATGAACGTTATGAGCATTACGTGCGGATGAGCTTAATCCGCATGCATGAAGATGAAGGCGAAATTTATTAGCAGGTTGTGTATATTGGCTTTGGGGAGTGCCTACCGCTATGCGGTACCTTTCACGATTATGCGAAAGCGGAAGTGCTCCGGGCCTCTTAAAACAGGCGTGACACCTGGTGTTATACCTTCACACGGGCTGTCTTGGCAGTCGCGTGGGAAGTGGATCTGACTGAAAACTCAGGCACTCCCCCATTTTTATAGGATCTTATGATGAAGGACTATCTCACTGAACTGCGAACTACAATATGGCGAACTGCCGGTGCTCGTTACAATGCAGCGCGACGCCTTAAAAGAAAAGAACTATTCTCTACAGTTAGTTTGACTTTTTTCTCCGTGATTACGATATGTCTTGCCGTAGTTCAGAAAATATACTCGCCTGAGATTTTGAGATCCCCCAGTCTTGATAATTATCTGACAGCTCTATCGATATTTTCAGGTGTTTTCTTGTTAGCTATTTCCCTAATGGAGTGGGGAGCACGAAATGGATCTAATGCGGACGCGCTGCACAAAAATGCTGAGGAGTTGAATGCGCTACAGCGTAAGCTTCAGCGTGAGATTTTCAAGTTAAATGATGTGTCAGGTGACTGGAGTACATGCGGTGAGCTATCAGATGAATATGAAGAAATCCAGAATCGCTATGACGTCAATCATGCTCCTTTAGATGACCAACTGTTTCTTGCTGAACGCAGATTGGCTCCGGAGTTTATAGGCAAAAATATTAGCTCATATCAGGAGATAAAAGTTAAAGCTGTATGGCTTCTCTCAAGTATATGGTATTACCTTATATTTTGGATGGTGGCCGTTATTGCTATAATTCCGGTGGTTTTACGAATTTCTTAACTAGGTTTGAATCGTCCATCGTTTCTCACGCACCCTCCAAGCTTTATGAGAGGAAGCCTAAATAGGAGGTGCCATGAGTTGTCATGTGTTACCCCGTAGAGTTCAATGTCTAAGCGGTCCAGCAAGTGGCCGATAAAAGCAAAGTTGTTGCTGATGTCGCCGGGTGCCAGTGAATGTCTGCTCATAGATTTTACGCACTGGCGCGCTGCTAGGGGGGCTGCATTGACTGGCTGCGATCATTGTTCCCGATGTGCGACTTTGTGCAGGCGATATGATGCTAAAATCGGCCTGCCAGTCTTGCCCTCACTAGCTCCGGAGCGCATGGCTCAGGTAGAGTTTTGATCAACCACCGTGAGTAGGATTTCGCATGGCAGTCAGGCTGGAGTTTTTAACTCAGGATCCCGATGAAATGGGACTGGCAATGAGATATTGGGCAATGGACCAGGATGGGGGATTCCTTGAGCGGGTCAGTGACCTGGTTCCATTTCGAGATATTCTTCAGTCGGGCCAGATCACCAAGCAAGTCAGGGAATATTGTTTCGCATACGACGAAAACCAGTGCTGTCACATCTGTCAGGGGGCGGTGCGAGTCTATGGACGTGCCGAAATCAAGAAGTCCTTCCAGCCCTCGTCTGTACCCTGCGAAAGCTGTTTAGAAACTTTACGCCGACAAGAAGCTGAGCAGCACGCGCTTGAGCAAGCGGAAATCACTAAACGGCTCGCTTATAAATATGAGCGAAACGCCTCGGCGACTCTGCGTTATGACGAGCTTCACGATCATGTCGTCATACTGCTGTTAGCAATGGATGCCCTTCTCGCACCGAAACTGGCTAATGGTACATTTTGTATCCGGGACTGTGACGATCTATCTCCTTGGGGGGCTATGCAATTAACGCAGCGCCTTTATCGAGAGGGGATACTGCTAGACGACCCAGATGCCGCGATACCAGGCACTTACTACATCAAGAATGGTGAGCTTTGGTCTTACACCTATCAGTTGCAGCTTTTCCTTCCTCCGGACGCTTTGATTGGGCGCGGCACCGCTGCACTCGGACTCCTAGACGAGCATGTTTTCTCTGATTCCGAGGCTCTTATCGATTTATGGTTAGACTACGCCGTGGCTGATGTGCTGCGCTATCTAATTGACCAATGCAATGCCTATCAGCATGACCTTGAGGATGAAGCCTTTGAAAAAATCAAAGGTACTCTGAGGCATGCCCTGCGGACGTACAGTGTATCTGAACTGTGGTCAGTGATATGGAAGGCGGTGAAAGATGCTGCGAGTTTGGCAAATATGCAGTATTACAATCGTCCTAAAGCAGCTGCGACGATCCCTACCAAAATACGAAAATTGCTAGAGCTTGCTGAGCAGAAAGGAGGCATCAACCATTCTTGGAGCCGGCCGGATCACCACTTAGCAGGATCGTTGGGATTAGTGTTTTTAAATCTTTTTGGTATTGATGAGAATTCACAAGGGCGGGGGGTGATCGAAATGTTCAACCGCCTAGGTCGATCTACTGAGGCACCTGAGTTAGATGATTTGCGGTCATTGGCGCAGTCTTTTCTAAAAGGCGCATTAGAGGGGAATGACTCGTGGCAGGCTATTAACCTTTTCGCCGAAAAGATTCGCGCTGGGCTGACGCCGGAAGATGCGATCGTTGAGATTCTAAGTAAACAGGAATACGAGGTATGAATCGCTCATATATTCTCGTGGGGCTGGGTTCCATCGCCCATCAACTTGCGAAGCGCACGGGCAACATTTGAGCGTTGATATTGCAGTTAGCGCTTTTTTCATTCTAAATAGGGCTCAGGTCGAAGTCTGCTCTCGCCGCGAGTTAGTAACTGGAGTCAGCCTGCTAGCACTTTGCGTATCGCTCGAGTAAAGCCCACCTCAAACACAGTGCGGCCGCGATCGTTGACGATTTCACCATGGCTACCTTCTTTCCAACCCCGCTCTTCGAGGTATTCAGCCGAGACAGATTTCTGTAAAGCCTCTCTCTCGGATGGAGTCAACTGCGCGGCGATGGCGAGTATGGCTATCGGCTGCGAACCAGGGGACGAGGCGATGGTTGCACCAAGTGGGCGCCGATCTACGGTCACAAGCGTGTTTGCCTTCAAAACGTTGAGTTGTGCCTTAAGTTTGTCACGTTCGGTGATAACAGACTGCATAATAGAACGAATGGCGGGGTCCTCAATTCGCATCAGGTACTCATAACTTGCCAGTGCTGTTGGCTGCTTGGGTGCGGGCGGCCCTGCATAGGCGGCCCAGGCTTCGATGAGTTCGCGGTAGTCAGCGGACTGAGCGTTGTAGAGCACTCTCCCCTTCATGATGGCGTCGGCTTCAACTAGCCGGCCAATAGTAGATAGCGAAAAGTCTCGTGAATCAGCTGCGTGTTGTTTACGGCAAATCTCGTGCATTTCCGCTAAGTTTGCGCGCCGATTCGAGCGTCCGCCCTTGGCAAGCAAGGCGGCCAATACAACATCTGGGTGGATGTCAGTTTTCCTGCTCATACTTCATCTCCGGTTAAGGCCTGGTGCCTGTCGGGAAATGCTTGGACACGATTTGTCGTAGTCAGCAGCATGGAAAGGTCCATGTCAAAGTGCTGGCTAAGGCTCACACCTGCCTCCATCAAATGAATCACTTGGTGCTGGCCGAGCGCGGGATTCGATGAATTCATCTGCTGTGAAAGGCGACGTATGAAGGCGTTTCCGGCGAGCAATTGTTCCTGCTCGTTCAGCAGCATGAACACGGGTGCCATTTTTTCGCGGTAGAGCACCGCGTCGAGCAATTGGCTACGACGAAACACCGCCTTTCCGGGATCAAGGTCTGGATAAATCTCAACGTTTCCGCAAACGTTAGCAAGTTGGAGCAATTCGGACTCCGTTTCCTCAAAAACGATATGCACATCGGCCGTAGTGCCAGCGGCCACCAACAGAGTGCCATCACCTTGTGGGCCTTGGAACGCTGCTTTGCAGCGTTCAATAAGACGCCAGCAAGCTACAAGGTCTTCTGCAAGGTCGCTGAAGCGCTTCATCGTAGTTTCCCAAACTCGCTCCGCCTGCCGGTAGACGTCCATTCCGGTAAACGGCTGACCAGTGTCTTCCATATCGGCTTTCTGTTTTTTCAGGTTCTGAAGTTCGTTTTCACGAGCGAGGCAAGCGTTGCGCGATTCATCAAAGTGGTAGGCGAGGGTATTAAAGTGTGCCGCCAGCGCCGGTAGGTAGTGCGGCTCAGTCACGAACCAGCGGCAGCGAACGCAGTTTCGACTACCGCCAGGTACCGGCCCGTACTTGGGAGCTACCGACGAGGACCCCTTGGAAATCATTGTTCCACCGTTGTAGCAGCCACCTACCGCACCGTTGCCCTCGACCTCGTTTGTATTGCCGCCGACCAGACAGAGACCATGGTGCATGGGCATCCAGCCTGCCGGGTTGCGTGCGGCCGGATGTTGTGGGATGGCGACGATGAAACTGGACACGCTGTTGCAGATTGCCTTTTGCAGCAATTCGTCGTGTTCGGTGTCCAGTAAAAAGTTTTGGATGCTCGCCTCCTTATTCGCCTCCAGCCTTTCAGCCGCACCGAGTAGCACGTCATTAATACGTGACGCACCGGGCTTAAAGTAGTAGAGAGTCATCAACAGGCGGCTATGGCCGACAAGCTTTTGCAGCACAGGGAAGGGTACCTGCCCCTCAAGAGCCAGCGCAGTGATAAGGGAAACGCGCAGACTGTGCATAGGGAAAAGGGTTGTCTGCCCTTGGTTCTGTCCTTCCGGTGGTGGAAGGAAACGAATCGGACTACCGTTGCGGTGAGTTTCGCCCCGGTCGGCGAGCCTCAATTCCAGCGCCTTCAGCAATCGGAACCAGCTTGTAAACAAAGTTGCTTGTGTTAATGGAAGATGACGCTCGCTTTCATCCGTTTCAGGCAGCCTGAAGAGAAAGCAAGTGTCTGGGTAGCCTGCCAGTTGTACTTCGCTCTTCGCATCGATGTGACGCCCATCCAATGCAGACCAGGCCGTGCGCCGTGGGCAGGGATTGTACTTTCCCTGCCAGTTGCGTAGTTTCTCTATCCAGTAAAAAACATCCTGATGGACTGGGCCGCCGACAGGCCATGGAAGGATGTAACCTTTTTCGGGGCCGAATTTGGAGATGTCTGCGGTCTTGTTGGTATTGATATACAGCACGGTCGAGACTGTTTCGCCATCGACAATGGGGTCGCTACGGCGGAATACCCCCTGTTGTAACGGCCTCTGTTCAGTGCCCTGCGCGAGCCAACTCAAATTCAACGTCCAGTTCCGATCCGCGTAGTGCCAAGTATCGGCTTCACCCGAGTCGAGCATACGGATTTGGAAGGTGCGCAATGGCAGGATGAGTTTTACGAGCAAAGCCACCCAGCGGGTCGGACTCCACATCTCCAGGACTTGTTTGCCACGATAGTTCTTGCCCATCTTACGGATTCGCCACACACAGTCTGGGTCGTTTCGGTCAATCTGGTTTTCATTAACCTCGAACCAGTCTGGGCCGCTCCAACCTCTGACACCGAGTGCGTTTTGCGCAAAATGCCAGTCGCCGAAGTGCGGGCCCTCGCTGAGCATGCGACGCAACTCATCGATGTAGCCGTAGGGCAACGGTGAATGTACGCTCTCGCCGTGTTTGGGTAGGCTGCCTCTGGACATAACAGGCAACGGATTGTGGAAGGCCGGCATTACCACAAGTTGGCCTCCTTCATTGACTTCGCTGAACTCGCGTTGCAGAACGAACTGCAGGAAGGTGTGGATATGGTTGTTGTACAGAATACCCTCCGCCGAATCAGGGCAACTCGTTCGGTAGAAGTCGGGCAGGACGGTTGTGCAAGCAAGTAAGACTGCTGGGTCGAGAGGTAGGCCCTGCCGGACAAGGTAACGCTCAAAAAAGGCCACAAACGCCCTCAGGCGACACTCGATGCGCCTGGTCTCTCCTTTTAACCACTCAACTGCCAAGAATCGCCAATCGGTGAGCTGCGGGTAGTCCCGCTCGACCCAGCCGAGTGTAAGGTCCGTATCACGTTTCACACCTTTCACCTTCCGAGGCTGCATGGTGGATACCTTCGGGTCATTCGCTGCGTACTTTTCGGTCATAAGCCTCCCTCAGTCGCTGAGTTCGATTCCAGCCAGCAACAGATAAACCGTAGGCTATGTTCCGGGGTATTTGTTTCTCAGCCGCTGCGCGGCTGCTTCGAGCTCCGTCAGTGCCTCGCGGGTACTCGTTTGTGTATACACCTCCTGACTTTCCAGAGATGCGTGATGCATGAAGCGACGGATTAGCGTCTTGTCCACGCCACTACTGCGCAGGCGGCGACCGTAGGCGTGACGGTGTCCGTGCGGTGTAGTACCCAGATTCTTGCTCACTGTTAGCCCGATACGCTTGCAGGCAGCAGCGTGCGCCTTGTTGTACTGAGTGAGCGTATACATCGCACCGACGGGCTCACGGTTCAGGTTTATGAAGGCGAAAGGGTGATCGCGCTCGATACAAGCGACCTGTTCGAGGTAACAATGCCATAGGTCTAGAAACCACTCGCCATACTCGGGCAGAAACCAGTATGCCTGCTTGTAGTAGGCCGCATCGTGGGTGCCACCTTTCCAGCCGGCGTGACGGCGATCCATCAGATCGGTACGTGGTACAAGGCCGAACTTTTGGGCAAGGTATTCCGCTCTGTTACCTTTATGTGGCCGCCCACGCTCATCGCGCCAATCGGCAGGTGCAGTACCGTAGCTTGGGTGATGGATGAGAACCTTCGCTCTGCGCGAGTTGGCAGGGTCCGGGAACACGTCAGGGACATAGAGGTGGAAGGTTTCCGATTCCCGGAAACCAGCACCATGCAGCAACAATGTAATAAGCATGCCGCGATAGTCGAAGCGACCGGCCGTGCGGAATCCCTTCATCAGCAGTTCCTCGAAACGCTCCTCTGGAAATGCCGGTGGTTCAACCCTCTCAACCTTGGGTAGCCGTCGACTGCGAACACGGTGTCCGGTTTCCGTAGGAGATGCATTTGCTGCCCACGAATGGCCAAGAAAGGCCTTGATGCGTCGATATTGGTAAGCAGCCTCAACGGCCTGCCTGTCAAAAGCGCCACCTGCGTACTGTGGGTTGAGCTTTGGCGCCTCGCGGTACATCTCGTTGAGCCAGTCGAAGAAGTCAGTCAGGTGGGTAATGATGTGTGAGGCATCTTGCGGCGATCTCCGGGCCCAGCATAATCCGCTCGGGTCGAGGCCTGTCTCGCGGTCGAATGTCCCGGTGTAGAGGCGTTGCGCAAAGTTCTGAAATAGCAGATAGGTGTCGCGCTCTGCGGGATTGGTTTGTAGATATTCGAGGAACATCCCAACTGATCGGGCCACCTTCGCCATCCACGCCAGGCTTCGGTCGTGACGGCGATACAAACAATAGTCGAGCAAGGACTCCAACACACCATTTGGCGTCAGCAGCGCTGGTAGCTCCGTGTAAATACCGGTGGCGTCTGTGTAGACACGAGCCTTGACTGTCACAAACACGAGACCTCCTATCTGCGCGCTGTACAGGTCAAATCACCCATTCGTGGCCTTCTCCAACGACCTGGTGTGTCTCGCTGACCACGATGAGAGTCTTGCCTCGGTGCAGCAAGCAGAAACTAGATATGAGATCAGCATCTACACCAGCAGCGGACGTTGTTTCGCCAAGCGTGCCAATCCAGACATAGCGGCGGGTTTCGAGGCACGCTAGATAGTAGCCGGTGGGCATTGCACTGCTCCAGTCGATTAAGTCACGAGTTGCCTACCTCAAGTTACAAGGCGCGCGAAGACGACGCAACGAGGTGAAACGGCGACAGCTTTCCCGCTGACGCTCCGACCACCCGTTTGCATTGCGCTTGCCCATTCATTTGCACTTGACTTGACCAGTCGTTTACATCGAGTTTTAACAGCATTTCGGGTGGTCTTGACCGGCGGAAACCGGCCAAGAGCGGATAGTAAACCCAATAAATCTACACGCCTCACAAATGATTAGTTATAGTTTTTTGATTTAGACGACAATGAAGCCACCAGTAGACCTACTGACATCAAGCCAAAGAATGACATAACGGCCCCGATCAATTTGAGTCCTTTGCTAGTTTGCTTAATTTCCATTATCGAAATATTGGTAAATGACTGAAAGGAATACATTGCAGACGTTAACACGTCTCCATAGGTGCTAGAGTATTGCCCGTAATACCCAAAAATGAAAACAGCAAAAATAAGAGCTAGCGAGGACAATATTAGATTTAAAGGTTTCTCCCCATAGCCCCAATACAACTCTTGTAGAGACATCCAGAAAAAGCCAAACAGTGCTAGAATCCTGCTTCTTATTCCTACGCCTCGCTTAATGCCTGAAAACACCTCCCACTTATTTATCCTCTCTGACTTTCTCTCTGATAAAAAATGTTCGCCAGCTAAGTCAGGGTACCCTAAGTGTGAAAAAATCATCTTGGCAGACTTGTGAAAGTTTTTCTTTTCTGTGGACGAAAAGGTGAAAAGATCAGAGTATTTAAAGAAGCAATCTAAAACATCTGTATCAGACAGCTTCAGGCCAAGCCTTCGCGACCTTATCGAAGACCTATCCAACTTCGAATTGTTTAGGTCAATTTTTTGATCACCATACTCAAAATTACAAGAAAACAAACCACCGTTGCTCACTGTGATTTCAACCGAGCACTGATGAAAAGTGATTGCATGAATTGAGCCAACAATCTTAAAATTGCGTAAAGTGGAGAATGCAATAGTTTGAAAGCTTGTAACGATTGGAGAGAAAAGTGTCAGGTTGTCAATATTTGTAAACTCAAGATTTTTTTCTCCAATTAGACCATTTTCTACTTCTGCTCCACCTCCACCTCCACCTCCACCAAGCTTAAGCAATTCAAGCGTCGGTGGGTATTCTACCAAATGTTTTGACCTTAACGATTCTATGGAAACACTAGGCATAAACAATGGTATATTGAACTGTATATTAGAATGGCTATTAAAAAAGTCGGAGGTCTGACACGTTCTTCCTGAAGGAGTTAAGAATCGAGCAATATCTCTGACGTCTTTTACTTTGTTAGGGAAAGCCCACTCACTCCTAGAGAATGCCCAGTCAATGTAACTTACAAAGCGAACCTGCCTCAATACTCTAAATCGATCCACCTTTTCTGCATCGCCCCTCCCTATAAATTCATATCTAACAATTTTGCGAGCGGGAACCTCTTTAAATAATGAAATCCCCGCATCGTGCTCAATATAAGTTACCTCCTCGCCGTAAAACCTTATAAATCGAGATGGGCCATGAAATAACAAATCCTCCTCAGTCAACCCAACCTGTTCAGAGAGCCATAAAGAAAAATAAGGTAAGCTATCAAAAAAAAACTCTACAATCCTGGGAAAATCGTGTTGTCGCCTCCAGTTATTAAAATCCTCGTCCTTCCAGAACAACCAGTCACTTGGGGCAAGTTCAATCCTTTCCTTGAAACGTTTATTTCTTGTTCGCATATTGCCTCACCTGACGCCTCAAAAAACATGGGACCCGTTTTAAATTTACACCAACTCACATTTTATCAGGAGCTGCAAGCTGTCTGCATACTATGTAAACATTATGATTTTGGCATAGCAATCTTAGTCCGTGACGTTGTCCATTTACTCATGCGTCGTATAGATCTTGCTGAGAACAGCAAGGATTGCTGACAGGCTGAACCGGGCAGTTCGCACGCCATCGGTGAACCATAGCTTCAAGGGCCCCTAAACGGCCAAGGTCACCGATGAACCGAGCCAGCTCCTGGAGCTGCTCACAGGGGCTCGCAGACTTATGCATAAGACTGAATCTTGCCTACATGCCATGCTGAATCATGGTATGGCTTTCGTATTTTTCAGGCAAAAAAAAACCCCTCAGAGAGGGGTATTGATTTGCTAGCTGCCTGAAAAGCCCTAACTATGTATCCCTCGGTGGGGGGAATAACTTTTGGCGGGGTTTCTTGTTTCAGGCAGCCCAAGGCTGTTGATCAATAGCGCTGATATTTGGAACCGAACTCAGGGCGATTTTCTGCGACGTAGAGTTTCCCTTGTTGACTGTCTTTGTGGTCGA
>Ga0247819_10001656_pt1 | contig 11889 bp, 8 predicted proteins | sample 13C_Xylose_Day6_FD_193428 | JGI IMG/M metagenome (GOLD analysis project Ga0247819, IMG submission 193428) | Soil microbial communities from agricultural site in Penn Yan, New York, United States - 13C_Xylose_Day6 | ecosystem: Environmental > Terrestrial > Soil > Agricultural land | place: USA... | reverse complement strand
CTGGTGTTCCACTGGAAGAGCCTGCGTCGCCAGGTGCGGGTGCGCGGCGTCGTGGAGCAGGTCAGCGCCGCCGAAGCCGACGCCTATTTCGCCAGCCGGGCCCGCGAGAGCCGCATCGGGGCCTGGGTCTCGGACCAGTCGCGTCCCCTGGATAGCAGGGCGACGCTGGAGGCCCGCGTCAGCGAAAAGACAGCGGGTTTTGATGGGCAGGAGGTGCCGCGTCCCGATCGCTGGACGGGGTGGCGGGTCGTGCCTCAGCAGATCGAATTCTGGCGCGACCGGGCCTTCCGTCTGCATGATCGGCTACGCTTTGAACGCGACGGCGAAGCCTGGCTGCGAACGCGCCTCTGGCCGTAGGCCGGGAGGAGTCTAGACGGCGTAGCGGGCCAGGAAGGTCTCGACCGCATCCTCGGCGATGGCGCGCGGCGTTCGCTCGGCCACGACGTCGTCGCCGGTCACCAGGGGCACGAAGAAGACCGGGTGCTCGATCATGCCCATCAGCTGACCGGCGGCCCAGGACGGCTTGTCCACCTTCATCTGACCAGTTGCAGTCATCTCGACCAGCATGCCGATCAGGATGGCGCCGAAATCGGAGCGGCCACGCTCGAAGAAACGCATGGCGATCGCTTCGAAGCGGGGGCGTTCGGCCAGAACCAGTCGAAAGACCGACCGGACGAAGCTGTTGCTCATGAATTCGGCATAGCCGCCGATGAACTGGGTCAGGCGTTCGCGTGGTGTGCCTGATGTCGTATGCACCGCCGCCATATGTCGGGCAAAGTCTTCCGAAGCATTGTCGATGACGGCTTCAAACAGGACGGCCTTGCTGTCGAAGAAGGCGTAGAGTGTCGCGGTCGAAACACCCGCCTCTCGCGCGATAGGCTCCATGCGCGTGCCGGCGTAACCCTCATTGATGAAGTGTAATCGCGCCTGTCGCACAATGGCGGAGCGTCGAGGATCGTCGAGATCATGGACCGTTGAGGTCATCATTACATACCCGGAAAGAGTATGGATAACCTGCCTTTAAAATGCCTTGATTGCAACATGTAACATGGTTTTGCGAATGCAACTCAACTAGTGGCGCCAGGCTGCCAGGAGCGGGTGAGCTAAAACGGGTGCGGCCAGACGAACGACCGCCTGGGGATCTTCCAGGCGCACCGCCGCCGTGGCGTCGGCGACGATGAAGTCGGCGTGTGTGCGCGAGGGCTCGGTCCAGCGCTCGTGTCCCGGGCGAACGGTCAGCAGATACTGGTGGATGACGGATTCGGCGGTGCGCCCGCGCTCGCTCTGGTCGCGCAGAAGGCGACGGATGAAGCGGATGTCGGCGGGAGTGTCGACAAAGACCTTGATGTCGAACAGGGCGGTAAGGGCCGGCGTGCACAGGACGTGGGTGCCCTCCAGAATCACTACCTCGGCGGCGGGGATCGGCTCGCCGCCGGGATCGCGACCGTGATGCAGGAAGGAATAGAGCGGGGCGACGACGGGCTGGCCGGCCTTCAGCGTCGTCAGGTGCTCGACCAGCAGGTCGTGATCGCGTGCGGCGACATCGTCGAAGTCGTGGGTGTCGGCGTCGAAGCCCGGCACGCTGGCGGCGTCCAGATAGTATGAATCCTCGCGCATCAGCACGGCCACACCGGCGGGCAGGGCGGCGACCAGGGCCTCGGCCAGGGTGCTCTTGCCGGAGCCGGAGCCTCCGGTGATGGCGATCAGAATGGTCATGGGCGGTCTCCGTGCGTTTGGGCGGCCTTCTAGGCCCGGCAGCAGGCCTTGACCATGTTGCACGGCGCGGGAGCTGTGGATGCGACAGAATGGGCGCATTTGTTTCCCTAACGGCGCCGTTGCTTATCGCCGTTCACCTAGATAGCGTCGCTGCAAAGCGCCACATACAGAGGGCGCAACACGAGGGAATGCGATGCTGGGTTTGATGCAGGACTGGCCGCTGACGGTCGATAAAATTCTCGACCACGCCAAGAATTGGCACCCGAACCGCGAGGTCGTGACCCGCTCGGTCGAGGGGCCGATCGAGCGCACCACCTATGGCGCCATCCACGGCCGGGCCAAGCGGGTGTCGAACGCGCTGAAGGCCTGGGGCGTGCAGCCCGGCGACCGCATCGCTACCCTGGCGTGGAACACCGGCGACCACATCGAGGCCTGGTACGGCATCATGGGCATTGGCGCGGTGTGCCACACCCTGAACCCGCGCCTGTTCCCGGAGCAACTGGTCTATATCATCAACCACGCGGGCGACCGGATCATCTTCGTCGACCTGACCTTCGTGCCGTTGCTGGACGCCATTCTGCCGCACTGTCCGTCGGTCGAGCGGGTGGTGATCATGACCGATCCCGGCCACATGCCGCAGACCAAGTTGCCGGTGGTCGAGTGCTACGAGGCAGTGCTGGAGCAGTCGTCGGAAGACATCGAATGGGGCGGTTTCGACGAACAGACCGCCTGTGGCCTGTGCTACACCTCAGGGACGACGGGGAACCCCAAGGGGGTGCTCTATTCTCACCGCTCGAACTTCATCCACACCCTGCTGGGCCTGCAGTCGACCGTCCTGGGCGCCACGCCCAAGGAAGTCATCCTGCCCGTCGTGCCCATGTTCCACGCCAACGCCTGGGGCATCGCCTTCGGCGGACCGGCGGCGGGCTCCAAGCTGGTCATGCCGGGCGCGCGCATGGACGGCCCGGCCATCTATGAGTTGCTGGAGACTGAGGGCGTCACCTTCTCGGCCGCCGTGCCGACCGTCTGGCAGGGGCTGCTGAACCACCTGCGCGAGAACAAGCTGAAGCTCTCGACCGTGACCCGCGTGCTGATCGGCGGCGCCGCCGTGCCGGAAAGCATGATCCGCGCCTTCCACGACGAGTTCGGGGTCGAGGTGCTGCAGGGCTGGGGCATGACCGAGACCTCGCCCATCGGCACCCTGTCGAACATGACGCCGGAACTGGCGGCCCTGCCGTTTGAGGATCAGTTGAAGTGGCGGGTCAAGCAGGGCACGCCGCCGCTGGGCGTCGAGCTGAAGCTGAAGAACTACGCCGGTCAGGAAATGCCGCACGACGGTTCGACCTACGGCCGCCTGATGATCAAGGGGCCGACCATCGCCCGCGCCTATTTCCGGGACGAGGGCGGCGAGATCCTGGACACCGAGGGCTTCTTCGACACCGGCGACGTCTCGACCATTGATGATCACGGCTTCATGCAGATCACCGACCGCGCCAAGGACGTCATCAAGTCCGGCGGCGAGTGGATCAGCTCCATCGAGATCGAGAACCTGGCGGTCGGCCATCCCAAGGTCGCCCTGGCCGCCGTCATCGGCGCGGCTCACCCGAAATGGGACGAGCGCCCGGTCTTGCTGATCAAGCTCAAGGACGGCGAGGCCGAGGACAAGCAGGAGCACCTCGACTTCCTGGTCGGCAAGATCGCCAAGTGGTGGATGCCTGACGACGTGGTCTTCCTGGCCGATATTCCCCTGGGCGCGACCGGCAAGATCGACAAGAAGCTGCTGCGCGAGCAGATGAAGGATTACCGCCTGCCGACCGCAGGCTGATCTTTCAGGAGGGCCGCATGGCTGAACCGACCCGGACCCAGGCGCGCGCGGCCGAAATCCGCCTGCGCTGGCTGATGCTGGCGGCGTTTGCAGCGCCCCTGCTGGTGCTGGTCGCTGTCTTCGGGACCCGGTTCGGGCTGTGGGGCGCCGGTTTCGGGCTGGAAGTTCTGACGCTGAAGATCGGCCGCATTCTGGCCTTTGCAGGCCTGGCGGCGGCTCTGGTCGCGGTGCTGATCGCCTTCAAGGACCTGCGGCGACGCGGGGCTTACGCCGCTGTGTCGCTGGTGGCGGCCGGTGCGGCCGTGGCCCTGTTTGCGGTTCAGGGACAGCGGTTCGCCGTTCCAGCCGCCAACGACGTCACGACCGACCCTGCCGAGGCGCCGGCCTTCTCGCGTGCGGTTCTGGCCATGCGCGGGGGGGAAGGCGAGGGCGGCGCTTCTGTCGCCTGTCCGGACCTGGTTTCGGTTCCCCGTCAGGTCGCGCCCGAAACGGCGGCGGCGGCGCTGGAGGCTGCGGGCTTCACCGTTCGCGGCGCCGCGCCCTTCCGCGCCGACGGGGCCAGGGAAGGCTTCTGGTTCGGTCTGACCTATGACGCCGCCATTCGCATCCGTCCCGGCCGCACCGACGTGCGAATCGCCCAGCGCGAAGGCGTCAGGGTCGGCGACGAGGCCTGCCGTCTGGCTCGCGCCGTTACAGCCGGGCTGCAGCCCTAACCGATCAGACGATAGCGCGCGGTCATCGCTGGTTCGTGATCGGCGGAGACGCGTCCCTCCTTCACCAGCTTGATCAGGTGCGACAGCACCGAAAGGCTGGCGGCGGGCCAAAGCCGCTGATCAACGGCGGCGTAGAGGGCCGGGATCATTTCGGCGATGGTCGTGTCGCCGGCGGCCAGTCGCGCCATGACCTGCGCCTCCCGCTCCAGCCGGTGGTCGCGATAGGCTTTCAGAAAGGGCGCGACCTGGGTGATGGCCGGGCCGTGGGTGGGCCAGATGGTCGAGAAGCCGCGCGCCAGAACCCGGTCCAGGCTGTCCATGTAGGCGGCCATGTCGCCGTCGGGCGGGGCGACGACTGTGGTGGACCAGCCCATGACATGATCGCCGCTGAACAGGGCGTTCTCGTCCCTCAGCACGAAGGCCATGTGGTTCGACGCGTGACCGGGCGTGGCCAGGGCCTCGATGGTCCATCCGTCTCCTTCGATCATCTCGCCGCCCGTCAGGATGACGCCGGGCGTGAAGTCGTCGTCGTCGTCCTCGTCCAGGGGGGCTGAGGCGTGGATGGGCCGTGCGGGCGGTTTAGCCGCGAGAATGGGCGCGCCTCCGACCGCCTCGGCGAACGGGCGGGCCAGGGGGGCGTGGTCGCGATGGGTGTGGGTCACCAGAACATGGCTGACGGTTCGCCCTTTCACCGCCCGCAACAGGGCGTGCAGGTGGGCCTCGTCCTCGGGGCCGGGGTCGATCACGGCCACGCCGGCGCCCGGCATGTCGCGTCCGACGATATAGGTCCCTGTGCCGGTGAAGGTGAAAGGCCCGGGATTGTCGGCGATGACCCGTTGAATCAGGGGAGAGACCTGGTCCCGGCGTCCGTAGGTGAAGTCGAACTGGCGAACATAGGGGATCACGACGGCGTCCTCGGCGGCTATGGGCGAGACGCGGCGGCGCCCAGCTTGCTTGGAACGCATCTAGACGCGTTCGGGAGCCGCCGTCGTGACCCGCTTCGCTGTTTTTCCTGCGCCAGGCTCGGCGAAGGCCTCCGTTCGCTAGAGCGGCAGGCGGCTGAGATCGTAGCCGGCGGTCAGGGCCGCGGCGCGCAATTCATCCGCCTCCACGCCGCGCAGTCGCTCCGCCATGGCCCAGGCGGCGGCCGACCGCATGCCCGAGCGGCAGAAGAAGACCGCACGGTCATGCGGTCCCATCGAAGCCATCACGTCGGCCGTCGCCTGGACCGCCTCGGGCGACGGCAGGCCCGTGACGGGCGCCGCGACGAAGCGCGCGCCGGCCGCCTCCGCCGCGCGGGCCAGGTCCGCGTGGCTGGGCTGGCCGGGCTCCTCGTCGTCGGGGCGGTGTGAAACCAGAATGGTCACGCCGGCTTTCACGGCCTGGTCCACGTCTTCCAGACTCAGTTGCCCGGCGGTGCTGATCTGGGGCGAAAGGGGGGCGATGTTCATGGGCGGGCTCACTGGCGCTTGACGCGGATCGAACGGGCGCCGTCGACGCTGAGCAGATAGCTGCCCAGGGCGGCGCGGCGGATGCGCACCGGCACGCCGGCGCGTTCCCTGAAATAGGGCGCGGTGTCGTCGATCTGAAGCCAGGAACTGCCGTCTTCCAGCGCGAACAGCATCTTGCCCGCGCCGATGCGACGGACGCTGGTCAACCGGGTTTCGACCTCTCTCAGTTCCTCGGGCCCGCCTTCCCGGTTGAACGGATTGACGATGTTGATGTCGAAACCAAAGGCCCGGCGACGCGACTCGTCGACCGCCGCGCGGTCCAGAATCACGATGTCGCCCGAGGCCTGGGCGGTCTGTACGGCGCCTACGGCCTGATCGTAGCAGGCGAGTCGGGCCGCATCGGCCGTGATGGCGCGACATTCGGCGATTCGCCTGATGGGACTGTCATCGGCCGTCTGGGCCGCCGCCGCCGGGGCTGCGCCGCTCGCGCCCGCCAGAAGCGCGACGAGGGAAAGGGCGATGAACGACCGAGCAGCCATGACAGACCTCAATGTGAAGATGGGCTGTTTATCGGCGCTGCGACGCCGCACGACAAGGCGAGACCGGTGTTTGGCGTACTGCGGCGCTTGTGTGGCGAGTGTGGCGCGATTGCGACAATAGAGCGACGAGTGTGTCGCGATCGTGTCTTGATGCTGGACTTCCTAACGACGTTCGTGTGGTTTGCAGCGGGGTCTGCAGTCATGCGGGCAACGTTTTGGGGGCGAGGCGTCATTGTGACAAAGGCCACGCCAGTCACGGGAGAATTTCTTTGAGCACCATTAGGTATCGTCGGCGTCTGCTGGCTTCCACGATGATCGGCGGCGTTGCGCTGGCCATCGCTGCTGGTCCGGCCATGGCGCAAGACGCTCCGGCGTCGCAAACCGACGCGTCGCAGGTTGCCGACGTCGTCGTCACCGGCTCGCGTATCGCACGCAAGGACTTCGAGGCTGTCAGCCCGATCACGACCGTCACGGCCGAAACGATTGAACTGACCAGCACCCTGTCGGTCGAAAACCTGCTGAACGACCTGCCTTCGGTCGTCGCCGGCAACATGGCCACCTCGAACAACTCGGGCGGCGAAAGCTTCGCCACCGTCGACCTGCGCGGCCTTGGCCCGAACCGCACCCTGGTTCTGATCAACGGCGAGCGTCTGCCGGCCTCGTCGACCACCGGCGTCGTCGACCTGAACACCATCCCGACCTCGCTGATCAGCCGCGTTGAAGTCGTCACGGGCGGCGCCTCGGCCGTTTACGGCTCGGACGCCATCGCCGGCGTTGTGAACTTCGTCCTGAAGGACAACTTCGAAGGCGCTGAACTGACCGCCACCTATGGTGCGTCGTTCGACGGCCTGCAGCCGGAAGTCTCGCTGGCCGGCCTGTTCGGCGGCAACTTCGCTGACGGCCGCGGCAACCTGACCGCCTACGCCAGCTACTACAGCCGCGAAAAGGTCAGCCAGGGCGAGCTCGACTTCTCGAAGGTCTCGGCCGGCATCGCCTATGACGCCAGCGGTCGCCCGCACGTCGTCGACTCGGCTCAGGAATGGCTGGACGCCACCGCCGGCGGCGGCGGCAACTACTTCTCGGGCGGTTCGGGCACCTCGGCCTGGGGCACGGTGCACAACAACGCCGGCAACCCCTTCGCCAACCTCGGCGCGCTCGTCGGCGCCACCGGCAACAACAACTTCCTCGCCGGCGGCTATGACTCGAACTGCGACGGCGTCGCCAACACGGGCGCCTACAACACGGGCAACCTGTCGTTCGACACCTCGGGCGCTCTGACGCCCTACGCCGGTTCGGGCGCCTGCACCGTGCCGGATCGTGCGGCCGGTTCCTCGCGCTACAGCTTCGCCGCCGACAACTACCTGATCCTGCCGGCCGAACGCTTCAACATCACCACCATCGGTCACTATGACATCACCGACTCGGTGCGCCTGGACGTTCAGCTGAACTACGCCAACACCTGGCAGGAAGTTTCGCTGGCTCCGACGCCCGCCACCGGTCTGACGGTCAACCTGACCCCGGCGATGCAGAACCTGATCCAGACGAAGCACGCTGACCTGTGGGCCGCCCTGCAGAGCCGCGCCAACCCGCTGGCTCCGTTCACCATGGACCGCCGCACCAACGAAGTCGGCGCCCGCTACGGCGTGACCAAGAACAGCTCGCTGGCCATGCTGGCGACCCTGACCGGTGACTTCGGCGACTCGGGTTGGGACTGGAGCCTGACCACCAGCTACGGCAAGAACCAGCTGCAGGACCTGGGCAAGAACAGCGTCAACCGCACGGCCTTCCTGCAAGGTCTGGCCGGCTGTCAGGACCCGACCACGGGCGCCTCGCTGGGCGTCAACGCCCTGCCGGGCTGCGTGCCGCTCGACATCTTCGGTGAAGGCACCCTGACGGCCGAGATGGTGGACTTCCTCACCGTCCCGACCTTCGCCACCACCGACATCGAAGAGTCGCGCATCGCCGGCTTCGTCCGCGGCAACATCATGGAACTGCCGGCCGGTCCTCTGGCCGCCGTCGTCGGTTTCGAATGGCGTGAAAGCCGCGCGGAGTTCCGCGTCGACAACGAACAGCGCACTGGCAACATCTATGGCTTCAACGCCATTCAGGACCAGGGCGGCACCATCAGCGTTTCGGAACTGTACGGCGAACTCTCGCTGCCGCTGGTCCGCGACCTGCCCTTCGCCAAGTACATTGGTCTGGATCTGGGCTATCGCTACTCGGACTACTCGTCCGTCGGCGGCCTGGACACCTACAAGATCGGCCTGGAGTGGGAAGCCCTTGACTGGCTGAAGTTCCGCACGGTCTACAACTCGGCCGTTCGCGCGCCGAGCGTGTTCGAACTGTACCAGAACGGCGACCAAGGCTTCGCCACCTTCATCGACCCCTGCATGATCCAGGGCGGTCAAGCTCCGTCGGCCCAGATCGCCGCCTTCTGCGCCCTGCAGACGCCCGGCATCGACTACTCGACCGGCCTGACGCAGAACAACACGCAGACCGAGGCCTTCGCCTTCGGTAACCCGAACCTGAAGCCGGAATCGGCCAAGACCTTCACCATCGGTGCGGTCTTCCAGCCCGACTTCTTCCCGATCGGCAACCTGCGTGCGACCGTCGACTACTACGACATCGAGATCACGGACATCATCGCCTCGCTCGGCGTCGGTTACTGGATCGAGCAGTGCTATGACTCGCTCAGCCTGACCTCGGCGGCTTGCCAACGCGTTCAACGCGACACGGTCACGGGTCAGATGGACTTCGTGAACACCTCGCGCACGAACGGCGGCTTCTACCGCACCAAGGGCGTCGACACCCAGATCGACTGGTCGCTGAACCTGGAAGACTACGGCCTGCCGGGTCGTCTGCGGGTCAACGAACTGTTCACCTACGTCGATGAGCTGAACTTCGACGGCGATGACTCGGTCGGTTACGGCTACTCGTCGATCGGCGGCGCCAACTTCGACTGGAAGTCGGTTCTGTCGGTTACCTACGACATCGCCGACTGGACCATCTTCGCCCGTTGGAGCCACACGCCTGAGCTGAAGGACCCGGTGTTCACGAACGCGTTCGACGACACCGAGTACAAGATGCCGTCGGCCAGCTACGTCGATCTGTCGGCGCGCTGGAACGTCACCGACGACTTCCAACTGACGGCCTTCATCGGCAACCTGTTCGACGAGCAAGCCCCGCAAACGCCGATCGGCGTTTACAACGGCCAGGCGAACACCGACACCCAGCTCTACTACCCGGGCCTGCTGGGTCGGACCTTCTCGATCTCGGCACGGGCACGGTTCTAAGTTCGAAAGAACGGAAAACCTGGGGGGCGGACCGAAAGGTCCGCCCCCTTTCTTTTGCGCCCAGGATCGGGGGTGAAGCCTTTCCACCAGGACCAGGCCATGAGCTTCGTGAAGGACGCGCGGGCGTCTCGCCCGGCGAACGGCCTGGCGCCTGGTTGGCCGTGAGGAAGGGCTGGTCGTGGCGCGCTCAGGCGTCCTCCCTCGTCAGCGACGTGGGGCGGTTGCGAAGACCCTGGGGCGATGGGGATCGCGAGGCGTCAAGGAGGCCTGCGATCGACGGCTTTCCTGGCGCGCGTCTTCAGGCGGCGGTGTCGCGCGCCGGGACGTCCGGATCATAGTTGAGGATGGGGGCCAGCCAGCGTTCGGCGGTTTCGACGTTCCAGCCCTTGCGGGCCGCGTAGTCCTCGATCTGATCGCGGTCGATCTTGCCGACGCCGAAATAGTGGCTGCCCGGGTGGCCGAAGTAGAGGCCGCTGACCGAGGCCGGGGGCGACATGGCGAAGGATTCCGTCAGCACCATCCCGGCGTTGTTTCCGGCGTCCAGCAGGCGGAACAGCGTCGCCTTTTCCGTGTGGTCGGGCTGGGCCGGATAGCCGGGCGCGGGGCGGATGCCCCGATACTTCTCTTCAATCAGATCCTGAACCGAGGTCTGTTCGTCGGGGACGTAGCCCCACAACTGGGTGCGCACTTCCTTGTGCAGGCGCTCGGCGAAGGCTTCGGCCAGGCGGTCGGCCAGGGCGGTGGCCATGATGGCGGAATAGTCGTCGCCCGCCGCCTTGAACTCGGCGGCCTTTTCCAGTTCGCCGTGACCGGCGGTGACGGCGAAGGCGCCCAGGTAGTCGGCGCCGTCTTCCGCCACGAAGTCGGACAGGCACAGGTTCGGCTTGCCGTTGGATTTCTTGATCTGCTGGCGCAGGCCGTGGAAGCGGGCGGCTTCGACCGAGCGACTCTCGTCGGTCCAGACCACCACGTCGTCGTCACGGGCGTTGGCGGGCCAGAAGCCGACGACGCCCTTGGCCGTGAACCATTTCTCTTCGACGATGCGCTTCAGCATGGCCTGCGCATCGCGGAACAGGTCTTTTGCCGCCTCGCCGACGATTTCGTCTTCAAGGATCAAGGGATAGCGGCCGATCAGCTCCCAGCTGGCGAAGAAGGGCGTCCAGTCGATGTGGTCGGCCAGATCCTGAAGATCCCAGGCCTCATAGGCGCGCACGCCGAGGAAGGACGGCGCCGGAGCCGGGCTTTGCGCCTCATCGGGCCGCCAGCGGTTGTCGCGCGCCTGTTGCAGGCTGGCGCGGGCCTTGACCTCCTGACCGCGGGCGTACTGTTCGCGGATGCGAATGTACTCGTCGCGGGTGGCCGCCTCGTTCTTCGCCTTGTCGGTGGGGGACAGCAGGCCCGACACCACGCCGACGGCGCGGCTGGCGTCGATGACATAGGTGGTCGAGCCCTTGCGATAGCCCGGCTCGATCTTGACCGCCGTGTGGGTGCGGCTGGTCGTGGCCCCGCCGATCAGCAGGGGAATGTCGAAGCCGCGCCGTTCCATCTCGCGGGCGACGAAGACCATCTCGTCCAGCGACGGCGTGATCAGACCCGACAGGCCGATGATGTCGACCTTGTGCTCGACGGCGGCGTCCAGGATCCGGTCGGCCGGGACCATGACGCCCAGATCGATGACCTCGTAGTTGTTACACTGAAGCACGACGCCGACGATGTTCTTGCCGATGTCGTGGACGTCGCCCTTGACCGTGGCCATCAGGATGCGGCCCGCCTGCTCGCGCGGCTTGCCGGCCTTTTCGGCCTCCATGAAGGGTTCCAGCCAGGCGACGGCCTGCTTCATCACGCGGGCGGACTTCACCACCTGCGGCAGGAACATCTTGCCCGAGCCGAACAGGTCGCCGACCACGTTCATCCCGTCCATCAGCGGACCCTCGATGACATGCAGGGGACGTTCGGAGGCCAGGCGGGCCTCTTCGGTGTCTGCCTCGATGAACTCGGTGATGCCGTGGACCAGGGCGTGGGCGATGCGGGCTGCGACGGGCTGCTCGCGCCAGCTCAGGTCGACGACGCGCGCCGCGCCCTTTTCGCCCTTGTAGCGGGGCGCCATGTCCACCAGCCGCTCGGTGTTGGACACGTTTGTCCGCTGCGGCCGGTTCAGGATCACGTCCTCGACCGCTTCTCGCAGCTCGGCGTCGATGTCGTCATAGACGGGCAGGTCGCCCGCGTTGACGATGCCCATGTCCATGCCGGCGTTGATGGCGTGATACAGGAAGACGCTGTGGATGGCCCGGCGCACCGGCTCGTTGCCGCGGAAGCTGAACGAGACGTTGGACACCCCGCCCGAGACGCGGG
>Ga0247819_10001652_pt1 | contig 11894 bp, 21 predicted proteins | sample 13C_Xylose_Day6_FD_193428 | JGI IMG/M metagenome (GOLD analysis project Ga0247819, IMG submission 193428) | Soil microbial communities from agricultural site in Penn Yan, New York, United States - 13C_Xylose_Day6 | ecosystem: Environmental > Terrestrial > Soil > Agricultural land | place: USA... | reverse complement strand
CCCGCTGAGATGCAGGCAATGGCAGCGCAGGTCAGCAAGGGGATGCAGAACCGGTCGCTCGGTGGGGGCCTTCTTGGCGGGCTATTGGGTGGTCTCACGCTTGGCCCGATCGGCGCGATTGCCGGCGGTCTCCTCGGCAGGAACGTGGCGAAGAACAGCTATTTCCCCGATGCGCCAAAGCCTTCGCCGAACAGCAAAAATGATCGTGAATTAAACGATTACGGGCGCTCGGTTTCTAGTTCTTCAGGGCAATTCTCGCGCGCCATGGCGTCGGGTGGAAAAGGTTTATACTGATGGCAAAGACCGACTTTCTGTCGTGGGACACTACTGCCGCGAATAATACCGACATCGATAGCATCGGCATCCAGGGCTCGAATTCGGTTTCGAATTTCGATAACGCTTTCCGCACCATCATGGCCCAGCTTCGCAGGGACATTGACGGGAGAGTCGTCTACGCGTCGAAGTCCGGGAACTACACAGCTCTCGCCAGCGACAACAACGCCGTCCACCGATACACGGCAGCTGCTACCGTCACCTTGACCGCTGCGGCCACTCTTGCGACCAACTGGCATTATACCGTCATCGCAGACGGCGGGAATGTGACGATCGATCCGAACGCATCAGAGACCATCAACGGGCAGACCACGCTTGCTGTCCCGAACGGCTCATCCTGCGAGATCATCTGCAACGGTTCAAACTTCTTCACGATCGCCAAGCCTGTCATGTGGGAAGCGCTCGGCAAGTATACGCTGTCCGCCGCCTCGTCGTTGAGTGTTACCGACCTGTCGCTCTACCGGGTCCTGCGGATAACGGGGTCGCTTCTCCCCTCCGCAGCGACGGTTGGCCTGTTCATCAGGTCCAGCACCAACAACGGTTCGTCATATGATTCAGGCGCCGCCGATTATACCAACCAAACACTGGTGGGTGCCGGCGGCTCGGCTGCGGCTGCCAATACCACCGACTCTGGTTTGGCGATCACCAAGCAGACGCTTACTGCCATTTCCTTCGAGACGATCCTTTTCAATTTCAACGCGTCTGGCAACAACATGCATGCAAACTCCAAGGTGTATACAAACCTGTCCGCTGGCGGCGTGTCGACAGAAAGCAACGGCGCTCAGAGAACCTCAGGAACGGCCAGGAACGCCTTCCAGCTCTTCCCGAGCGGCGTGGTGACCCTAACCGGAGCCTTAACTGTCGAGGGTATCAGAGGATGACCATGTTCAAGAACGTCAACGGCATCCAGACCAAGATGACGGCAAAGGAAGAAGCCGAATTCCTCGCGTCTGTCTCATCGCTTGCCCAGCCCAAGCTAATCGACTTTCAGATAGCGGTTCAGACCGTCATTGACGAAGCGGCTCGCTCCAAGCGGTTTAACGATGGCGTGGCGCTGGCATCGTATATCACATCAACGGTCGAGCCTTGGGCCGCTCAGGCACAGGCCTTTGTCGCTTGGCGTGATGATGTATGGCAATATGCCTATTCGGAACTGTCGAAGGTGGAAGCCGGCGAGCGGGAACAGCCCAGCGTGGCCGACTTCCTGAAGGAACTGCCGCAAATCGTGTGGCCGTCCTGATGGGAGAACGGCTTGGCCTATTTGAATACTTGGGGGATGACGTCGAAGCGTTCGAGGATTGGTGTACCCATTATCTCGACTACAACACTTCGGATCACTCCTATTCGGCAGAGAGCATCCAGGTCATCGCCGGGGGATCTTCGGTAAACGGCCCTGTTCGTGGCAGCTTCGCGCGGTCCATCTCGCTCTTCAAGGAGGGGTTTGGCGGCCCAGACGCGAAGGGCGGCGAGATGGACGGCCTCTATATCGTTGTTCGTCAGGACACCCGCGACGGCGTGGCGGCCGATGGCTGCGGCATTCTCATCGACTACGCCTCTTTCGACAATCCAGGCTTTACCGGTGGGATAGAGGGCGCCACCTCCATAATATCCAAGACGACGAATAAGATCACTCGCCGCATCTCCTATCAACTAGGCTGCATGGACTATGCTACCGGGGAGGGCGCAGTCCTCTATGGCAAGGCGCCACAAGGGGTCGCCCCGGTCAAGGACGGCCTGCATCTGACCACCGAGGGGACGAACTATTTCCAGTATTGGCTGCGTTTCCAGACGCCCGACCATACGGTTTACAGCCTCAACAAGAACGGTTTCGAGGGTCTGGCAAGCTTCAATAGCGGGTCAACGGTCTGGCGCTATGTCGATAGCGGCGGGACACTTCATTTTGTCAATCACAACATAACGGTCGATCTGGCGCTGCTAGACCAGGCTGGCAATCTCAAACTGAATGGCGGGGTGGAGGCGGATTTCATCGATTTGCCACCACTCGCTTCCGCGCCGGCCATAAAACAGGGCCGCATGTGGATGAACGCAGCGACGGGGAAACTGATGATCTGCCGGGATAATGCTACTTGGAGCGCACTTTAGGCGGATATATGATCTGCCCCGTCTGCGGATCGGTGACTGGCGTTTCGGCACCTTGTCGCCTCAGGCCACGCAGCGTTACGCGCTCACCATCGGACCATTCCTCACCCGTCTGGTAATCATAGGGCATTTCGAAACTCCGGTGCCTGCAAACGTCGTTTATAGCACCACGCGCTTCACGGCGCAATCTTCCTTATCAATCTGGAGCCTCACATGAAGGAATTTGAACGCGCCCTTGCGAAGGTGCTGCTGAGCGAAGGCGGCTATGTCAATAGAGCTGATGATCCAGGCGGGGCCACCAATTTCGGGGTTACGCAGAGGGTTTATGACGCCTATCGCTTACGGAACCACCTTGAGCACGTGCCGGTGCGCAACATTTCACATACCGAAGTGGCTCAGATTTACCGCGACAGCTACTGGACCCTGGCGAAGTGCGATCAGCTCCCCGCCGGGATTTCCTATGTCGTCTTCGATGGGGCGGTAAACTCTGGCGTCTCCCAATCGATCAAATGGCTCCAGCGCGCGCTCGGCAATGTGGCAGTCGACGGCGTAATCGGGAACGCGACCATCGCGGCCGTTCAGAACTACGGCAACATGGACCGGCTCGTTGATGCCATCTGCGACCGGCGGCTTGCCTTCATGAAGGCGCTCAAGACGTGGAACACCTTCGGGCGTGGCTGGTCATCCCGCGTGGCCGCCGTGCGCGCTACAGGCAAAGCCTGGGCTGCTGGTGGCGTTGAAGTCAAGCCTCTCGCCCTCTCGTCTGGCGGATCTGAGAAAGCCCCCATTTCCGACGCCAAGGCTGCGCCCATGCTCGCTGTTGCGGATGGCGCGACCGGTGGCGGTATCGGCTCCGGCGGTCTCGCCGCAACCCTGCAGCAGGTGCAGGACCAGCTTTCCCCGCTCAGCTATAGCAGCGAGCTTATCGGCAAGGTGGTGGCCTGTCTGGTCATCGTCAGCGCGGGTCTCATGATCGGCGGCATCGGCTACCGCTGGTATGCGAAGCGCAAGAAAGACGCCTTGAAAGACGCTCTGGATATCCCGGTGGCGAGCTGATGACCGTCCAGTATCTGAACCTGATCGCGAATTTCCTGACCGTCGTGTCAAAAAGCCGAAGAGCGGGCGAACCACTCATGATCCTCTCCCTCATCCCGGACATCATTAAGCTCCCGGCGGCCATCGCGCTTGGGGCCATTCTCGCCTTTTACCCGGTTCGCTGGATCGGGCAGTCCGAAGGCAAGCAAATGGCCGCAACGGCCGCTCTTTCCAAATCCGTCCAGGTTCTGCGCGAAAGGAACACGATCGATGACGAAGTGTCTACTTCTGATGCTGCCGCTTTGTGCGCTGATCTCGGGTTGCCAGTCGACGAACAAGCAGAATGTGTGCGACGGGTTCTCTCGCCTGACCCCGAGCCTGCAGACGTCGGTAGCCATCCTGAAAACTGACCGTCCGTTCGCAAACCAAGTCGCAGCCCATAATAAATTCGGCGCCTCGCAAGGCTGCTGGGGAACACGCAAATGAGCATGATGCTAGGACTCTCCTTGTCGATCACGAACCAGTCGAGCGGAGCCGGTGTTGTTCACCCGACGCCGACGCAGCGGCAGTTGATCGGCACTTTCAACGGCGTTCCGAATCTTGCCGTAACGGCCATGCAGTCAGGAGGCGCCTACACAGCCAACCAGGGGCGTGTAGGCCACGACGTAGGGAGGGGAGGCGTTCAAGCCAACAGTGTCAGAGTGCAGGACGTCCAGTTCCTCGTCACCCCTGGTACAGGCATTGAAGCCTCTTCGCCGGCCGCGGCGGGCAGCGACTCGATATGGCGTAGGGCTATTGAGATCAGCACCACTACTTATGTCGCTACTTATGCCGGGTCGGCTCAATCGGCAGCGATGCCAGCGGGTGGGAACATCGAGACAGACGATATCACTCACCCTGCCATCACGGCTGGGACACGCATTTTCACCCGTTTCGTCAGAAACCTATCGGACCCGACTACCGGTTTCATCAACGGGATAAACATGAACGGCCCTGCGTCTCAGGGATTCCGCACCATCGGCGGCAACCAGATCGCGGCCAATGGGGCTATGAACTCTTCAGGCTCCGGCGGCGGCAACGCTGTTTGGCCGTACATGCTTACAGGCATTCCGACTATCCCTATGGCCGCTGCCCGCGTCGGAATAGACAGCATCGGCCAATACAAGGATGACACTAACACCAGCACCACCCAAGGCTATATCGCCAGAGGACTGCAGAATGTAGCTGGCGAATTCTTCCCTTGGCAGAAGCAGGGCATCGACGGGCAGAAGATCGCCAACATGACGCCAACGGCCGCACCCCTGCAGCAGTTGAGCCTCAATCGCGTCACAGTCTACATTCTCCAGGCGGTCACCAACGACATCGCCGCCAACAGAACCCTTGCGCAGCTCAAGGCGGATTTCACCGCCATCGCGCAGGTGGTCAAGACGACAGTCGGGCCCTATGGCCTTCCGGTCCTGATGGTCGGACTGTGCTGCCTCAACCGCGGCACGTTTACCGGCGCTCAGAACACGGTGAAGACGGACTATAACGATTGGCTTATTGCTGGTGCCGACACTTATTGCGACTTGGCAATCGACCTTCGGCCGTATCAGGGCGATCCGCTGACCTATCCAAACGATACTGTACACCCGGGTCCGACGAACCATCAGGCAATGGCGACTCCGTTCGCTGCCGCCATGGCTCCCCTTCTAGACCCATATTATCGGCCTCCGGGGTATGTTTCTTTCCTTTAAAGCAAGCGGGCGCTCGATCTGTTCGAAGCAGATCGAGCGTCCTGACCTTCACGATTTCACTGGATCGCGACGGCTGGACACACGGTGCCAGTCCAACCTTCCTATTCGGTTAATGGCATGAATACGGGCAGCGGGATTGATGGCATCCAATGAAGACATTATGCACGCGATCGGCAAGCTGGAAGGAAGCCTTGCCGGCATCCATGACAGCGTTGCGCAGATCCGAAAGGACGTAAGCGACGAGAAGGCGAACGCTCATGAAAGCCGCGCCGTGGTTCACAAGCGCCTCGATGACCAGGCAAAGCAGATCGCCCATCTCGATACCACGGTAGCCATTACCGGCGGCGTCGATGCTCAGATCAGAGAAGAGATCAAAGCCCTGAAGGAGACGGTGAACAAGAACCACGATGCGGTTACGCCTGCCCTTGACGAGTGGAAGCGGCTTAAGACCCTCGGCGTCGGCATATCAGGGCTGATCGCGCTCGCGGGTCTGACGGTCGGAGGCACGATATCCTACGCCGGGGATGGCCTCGTCACTTGGCTTCGTCATTGGCTCAAGCTAAACTGAACCATGCTCTCCATCCTCATTGCTCCTTATAGAACATCAGTCGAACCTATTTTGCAAAACGCGACGGAAAAGCTGCAAAACATTCTCTTGACGAATCCGCTCAAGTCGTTGATCTGACAATAAAGCGGGCGTGGCGAAACTGGTAGACGCAAGGGACTTAAAATCCGTTAGAAATACTGCGTTTGCTGGATTTCTACTGCAAAACATACCAGATTTTACTACCGAAAACGATGGAACAAAGCGAGATTTGCAAAACATTTCAGCGTTTCTTTTTGCTATTGAAGGCACGGACCACCTTGCTTTCATTCTCGACGTGCCGGGTATAGTGAGCGCCCATACGCTCTGACCGGTCACCAAGCGCCGCGGCGACATCGCCGATCTCCACGCCCGCCCGCCTGAGGTCGGCAGCATAGGTCGTTCTCAGGCCGTGCAATGTGGTCCCCGCGCCAATCTTCCCCTCCCGCTCCAGATCCCGCAGATAGTGGCTGACCGCCGTCTGCATCTGTTTCTCGTCTTCCCACGGCGTGCCGTCCTGGCGCGTGCAAATCTCCAAAGCCGTCTTATCCAACTGGTCGATATATTCCTGCAGCTCCTCGACGACGGGCACCATCGTGTTTTCCTGATTCTTCCTCGCCACCTTGCGGAAGCATTTCCAACCGTGCTGCGGGTGAGGGGCGTAGTCCGACCAGCGGAGCTTGACGAGCGTCTGCCCGCGGTAGCCGGCGTGCCTGGCAATGATCATCGGGGTGAGGAGGTATCGAGGCGCGTTGTCGCGAACATACGCCCATTCCTGAGCGAACCATTCCCGATTGGCGTTCGGATCTGACGTGTGGGCCTTGTCGAGCCCCTTGGCTGGGTTGGCGCGCATCTTCCGGCGCTTGACAGCCTGGCTGAACATCGAGGATAGGGCGGCGACCATCTGGTCAGCGAAGCGCGGCCACTTCTCTTTGGCGCACCGATCGCGGATATCGTAGATGTCGGCCTGCTCTATGTCGTCGAGGGGATAATCGAACTCAGGCCGAAGCCAGCCGAAGGCGTCGGTATAGTCCTTCTTCGTGGCATCGGCGAGCGTCTGGTATTTCGGGCAATCGTTTTCGAACCAGTAAACAAGGGCTCCGAGCGTGCCATCGGCGTATGTCCGCTTTTCCGTGAGCTTCCGGCGCCCATTATAGGCGCCGATGAAGTCGGGCATCGCCATGCGCTTTTCGAGATCGGCCCGCGTTCCATCGAAGCCGCCGATCAGCTTCTCCTTCGTGGCGCGCACGTAGACGTACCACTTCCCGCGCGCCTTGATGACGTTAAGCCCTTCCAGCTTCACTTTGACCACCATAGAGCCGCTCCCCGAATTTCCGCTTCGGGGCGGCATCCTGCTTGTTTGGATCGAGAGACGCCAGCCATTCATCAAGGCGCTGGCGAAGATATCTTTCGCCCCTTGTGGATTCCGTGAACTTCAGCGGCCGAACGGGGCAAACCTTCTTGAAGGTCTCGACACAGACGCCGCAATATGCAGCGGCGGATTTCTGGTCCATGGCGGCGGGCCAATATGGGAGATCGGGGGTCATCCTACCCTTCCTTCTGTGGAATGGCAGCTCGGTAGAAGCCTTTGCCGACGACTTCCTCGTAAAGCTGCCGCATCGTCGTAAGGGTGGATTCCATGCGTCGAGCGTGGCCCACATTTTCGGCACCAAATATCGGTTGATCATAGTACCCAGGCACGGCCAGGCCATGATCATATCTGATGGCCATAGAGCGTAGCAGCGCCTCCGGTGGTTCGACTGGTACGAGGACGGCTTCCCCGTTGCCGGGATCGTCCTTGAGGGTGAGGGCGGAAAGGATTCTGGCTTCGTAATCAATCTTTGCAGCGGCTTTAGCCTCGATGAGCGCCGCCTCAAAGTCTGCGGCTATCCCAAAGTCTATTTCCCGACCATAGTCAGACGGGGAGATTCCCAGCCTCACATTCCATTCCCCACCCATTCGATTTATCGAATAAGTCCCAACGATCGTTTCCGCCACCCTGTCCATAATCCACGGCAGTTCCTTCACCTTCACAGCCGGCAATTCCGTCTCTATGGTCATGGCCGCGACTCCTTCGGGGCTGGGGTGAGATCGACAGGCTTCCACCCGTCAGAGACCTGATCGCCATCGTGCAGGATAGTGATATCGGCCTCGAAGATTAGCCCGCGGCTATGCTGCTTCCTAAGCTCTATCCCGATGACGATGCATTCTGATTGCCTCCATTCGGCTTCGAAGTCTGGGTGGGTCACTCTCACCCTGTCGCCGATGCGAAAACGGTTGAGATCGGGGATCTCGACGAGATGATAGGAGTCTGGGATTTTCGTTTCGCTCATCTCTGTTCTCCATTCCTATTCTCGACCTCCTTGACATAAGCCGCAATTGCCTTCCTCAGCACCGGCTTCGTTATCTTGCCGTCCCATGCCGAGCAGATTTTCCAGGCGGCGAGAAAAGCGCGTTCCTCAGTGGTCATCAGATATCCCTCGTCTTTCTGAACCCGCCGCCGCGGATCTTGGCTTTGGAAGCAGGCCAGATGCCCAAGTGCTTTTTTCGGGTGCGATCGCATTTCGCCTGAATGGACTGCTCATCGGAGGATTTCTCCTGATGCGGCTGTTTCAGGACCGGCTGCAGGTTGCTCTCGCGATGTCCCCCGCCGCGCCATAGGGCGACGATGTGGTCAACCTGCCATTCGTCTCCCGGCATGATCCGGCGCTTCGAAAGCTGGCAGAATCCGTCATATTTGGTAAAGACGCGGAGCTTGACGCGAGGCGGTATCGCCTGGTCGTCGTGCTTGGCCACCCATTCTTCAACCGACCGCATTGGGTACCCCCACGTCTTTGTCGCCAGCGCGGGTGTTCCACATCTTGATAACGTCCATCCCCGGGCGAGGGGTGAAATCGAAACCGCAGCGAATGCAGTCGATCGCATAGGGCTTTCCGCTCCCCGGCCATTCGTAGCTCGGATAAACGCTTTCATCGTCGCCACAGAAGGGACAAGGCTTGATTTCGTTGCTCATGCGGCGCGCTCCACGCTTTCGGGGGTTTTTGTGTAACGGCCGCGAGAATTGCGAACCCTTACTGGCGCACCAGAGAATGCGATGGCCTCCTCAAAGGAGAGCCCGGACTTGTTCATCCTGTCCCTGATTCTCGTGTATGAGGCGCCAACTCTCTCACATGCCTCGGCGAGCGATATCCTCTCGCCGTTAAGGACAACATAGTGGTTGCTCCTAGTATTCCTCGCCTGCTGACTTACTGTTGCCCATCGGCAATTTTCAGGGGAATATCCTGCGTCATTATCTATTCTATCTAGACTGTGACGACTGCTGGGGCGTTCGCCCATATCGTGAAGAAATAGAACAAATCCATGGGTCTCCCCGTTCCCGTTCCTCCACCGATCGCAGACTGTTATGCCCCTATCATAATAGTCTGTCCTTCTCGGATGCCATTCCGAGCATCTCGAAAGCATGTTTTTATAAGTAATGTATTCAGGAATGGGTTTTCCCGAAGCGAACCCGTGCTTTATCGGACCCTGCTTGGCTTTAGTGCATCCACAATTCCAAGCTGAGCCAGTGAAAGACGTTATTTCAGCCGAGCCCCCGCAGTCGCAACGGCAGAGCCAAACCCTTTTATTGTATTTGATTTTTCCAGTGAACTTCAGAACTGTCAGCATCCCAATCTTGGACCCTGTCCTGTCAAGAGTTTTCATGCTGCTCTCCCAGCTTCTTCTGGAACTATGCCAAACTCCAACGCGATGAACTCGATCGCCGAATCCAAGAACCGGCAGAACGTCGGCTCGTCCATGTTCTCGAACGAGATCGAGGACGGAACCTTGATGACGTAGCCGCCCATGATCACGTCATCGGTGTGGCCGGTACGGAGCTTGACGAGCTGGTGGAGGATCTTCTCGTTCGGGCAGCAGTGAGTTGCCTCGACGACGTTGCGGAGGAAGGCCCAATAAAATCTGAGCCTTTCCGGTACGCGACCGGTGCGAAGCTCGACGCGGATGCGCTGGCCGGCGGGGAACTGGCGGATAGTCTCGCGGTCCATTTCCATTTCCCCTACAAGGCGGTCGCCATCGCGGATGACGTAGCAAGGCGGGCTTTCTGATGCCTTCTTCGCCATCTCAGCCGCCCGCCATCGGTTGACGAAGCGCTTCACGATCGGAGACGGAACCGGGGAACGAATCCCCTTCTGCCGGCGGCGGTGCAAATTTCGCCTTCAGCTCGTCCTTCTTGTCGACGAAACGCTTCTTGTTGCCATCGTCGAAACCGAGGATGGTTTTGACGTTATCCTTCCAGAACAATTCGAGGCCACGGCTTGACGATATAGCCTCCATCTCCTGCCAGAGGCTTTCCATCGCTGGGCTTGGAGGAACCGGAGCGGCGGCTGGCTGCTTCTGAGGGGCAGGGCGAGGGCTACGGACAAGCGACCACGGATCGACCGACCAGCTTTTCCAGTGCTTTTTGCCGTTGGACTCGTACGTCTCGCAGGGAACCCACGGTGTTACGATGCTGTAGAGGTAACGACCGATCCCCCACTTGACGGCGGCGCGTTTGAGTGCGTCGGAAATGGCGCCCTTTTCGGCCTCAACGTCACTGTCGCCGGCGCCGTCAGCCTTCGTCACCCATTCGCCATCGATGCGGATCGATAGATAGCAGATCGTGCGGGTGCCGTGGAACTCGTAACGATCCTGCCAGTTCTCGGAGCCGCACACGTCGTCAAGGCGGTCCATCACGTCGCGTGCGTCGATGTAGGCAAGCGCCATGGCTTTGGTGCCGTCCTTCGTCATCGACTGCGCGCGCCAGCTGATCGCGTCCTTGGGGAACTCGGCAAACAACTGCTTCAATTCTTCGGTGTTAGGCATCACAGCGTCCTTTCCTCGATGATTTCGAAACCGGCGATCGACCGGACGCCACCACGAACGGCCTTGTCGGCCTGATCCTGAATCCAAGTCATCAGTTCTTCGTTGCGATCGAGCCAAACCCATTTCGCGGCAAGCTGGCGGTCAACCATGGCGGCGCGGTAGACGGTACGGAGCCCGGTGGCGCGTCCTTCGCCTTTTGCATGGGCTCTGGCCTTCTCAGCTTGGTTTGCCGCTGCATCGGCCTGCTTGGCTTCCTGAACGAGCCGTTCGGCGTCTTCGGCCTGTTGCAGGTTGGCGGCGTCACGCTGGCGCATGGCCTCCTGAGCTTCACGCTGCTTGCGCTCGGCTTCCTCGCGGGCGATGCGGGCCGCTTCCTGCTGCTGTCGGTCCAGTTCGAGCAGGTATGGCTTCAGAGCCTTGTTGCAGGCTTCCTCGGCTTTGAGGGCAATACCGGTTACGGACTTGTTGTTGCCGATCAGTTCGTTGTAGCGGGCCTGAATTTCGTCGATCGCCTGCTTATGCGGAGCACCTTCGATAACCCGCTGCGTCTCGGCGGCCTTGATGGCGTCCTTGATGCGGGCCTTGAGCGTGTTCAGTGCGTCGGCCTGCTCCTGCGTCTCGACCGGCGTTCCGTCCAACCAGAGCTTTGCCTCGTCGTAGAGATCGAGGATGTTGATCTTGACGGCGTCGAAGGCTGTAAGCTCTGCCGGCGGGTTGTTTGCGCCGATGACAGCGCGAGGATTTTCAGATAGGGTATCCATCAGGCGGCCTCATGATGTTCGGTTTCGAAGATGAAGGCTCGGCTGGCATAGAATGCGGAATCCGCGTCTCGCTGCTCAGCCCATTTCAAAAGCAATTTCCTTCGCTCAGGACGGGACATGCGGGCCTCGCGTCGATAATCCCGAGCATCCTTCTTCGCCTTCAGAGCAAGCGCGCGATACTCAGCGGGAGACATTGGAACTCTCCTGGTTAACGAGATCGGTGAATTTCAGCGTGGGCTCCGACAGCATGAAGCCGAAGAACACAGCCGCTCCAATCCAGATCAGGACAATGGCCTTTCCAGCGGCGTCATGGAGGCGGGCGCGGTTTGCAAGCTCTGCCTGGATCTTGGCGTTTGAAGCGGCAACGCGGGCTTGGATATCGCTCATTGACCAGCATCCTCCATCTCAACCTTGACGCCAGCCTTCGCCAGCGCAGCGTCGATGATCGAAAGAGTGCCGTGTCCAGTGTCCACGATGCCGCGCATG
>Ga0247819_10001651_pt1 | contig 11902 bp, 11 predicted proteins | sample 13C_Xylose_Day6_FD_193428 | JGI IMG/M metagenome (GOLD analysis project Ga0247819, IMG submission 193428) | Soil microbial communities from agricultural site in Penn Yan, New York, United States - 13C_Xylose_Day6 | ecosystem: Environmental > Terrestrial > Soil > Agricultural land | place: USA... | reverse complement strand
GGCCGCCGACAGTGCCGACAGTGCCTTCAGCGGCCTTAGTGCCATGCTGGAGGGCGCACGCGCCCCGGTGCAGGCTTTCACGCGTGAAGGGCTGCCGCAATTCACCGGGCTGGCGCGCGACCTGCGCGGGCTGGTCGGCAACCTGAACCAGCTGGTGAACGCGCTGAAGCGCAACCCGTCCCAGATCATCACCGGGCCGCGCACGCCCGAATTTCGTCGCTGAGAGGTAACATGGCCCGCCTGTCCCCGCTGATTGCCCTTGCCCTGATGCCGCTGCTTGCGGGCTGCGCGGCGATCTCGAACCTGTCGGGTGGCCCGCGTCTGGACGTGTTCGAGCTGCGCCCACTTGACCCCAGCGCGAAACATTGCGGGCGCGGGCGCATCGCGGAACTGGTGATCGAGGAACCGAAATCGCGCGGCACCCTGAACACCGAACGCATCATGATCCGCCCCTCGGCGATCCAGACGCAATACCTGCCCGATGCGCAATGGGGCGATACTGTGCCGGTCACGCTGCAGAACCTGCTGGTGCGCGGCTTTGGTGCCTATGATGTCTTCACCCATGTCGGACGCGCGCCGCTGGGCACCGCCGGGGATTATGCGCTGCTGAGCGAGATCCACGATTTCAACGCCGAAGTCTCGGGCAAGGGCGCGGTGATCCGCATGACCGTCGATGCGCAACTGGTCAATGAAATGAGCGCCTCGGTCGCGGCGCGGAGCACGTTCAGTGTGACGACCACCTCGGCCTCGACCCGCACGTCCGACCTGATCCCGGCCTTTGACGCGGCGGGCCAGCAATTGCTGGCACAGATGACGGATTGGGGGCTGCGTGGCATCGGGGTCAGCGCCGCATCCTGCCGCTAGGGCGGGGAAGCCGGTGTCCCGGCTTCCCGCGCGGGATCACGCCTCGGCGGCGGTGATCTCATAGGTGAAGGCCTTGGCGTCCAGTTCGTTCACGATCTGGTCGCCGACATTCGCCTGCGGATACATCATGAAGGGCAGCACGGCGGCACGGCCCGGCAGATGCAGATCCTCGGCGGTGTTATAGGCGACCCAATTGCCCTCCCAATTGCCGAACAGCGCGCCATTGACCTGCTTGACCAGCGGATCGTCCGGGTCCTTGATCCAGGTCTCGGTCTCGGCGCGCATGACCTTCAGCACATCCGCCGGGTCCATCGCCACCCAGCCATAACCGGTCAGGTAGACCTCGGCGCGGCAATGCTGCGCCCCGGTGATGGTCGCGCTGTTCGCGCCAAGCTGCTTGTAGCCAAAGGCCGAGGGCGCGACCCTTACCCCGAACACATCCCGCGCCGGCACCCCCGAGGCCCGTGCAAGACCCACGAAAAGCCCGTTCAGATCGGCGCATTTGCCGCCCAGCCCGGCAGTGGTCAGCGTCGCCACATTGTCGCCCGGACCACAGCCGGGCGTGTCCATGTTGCGGTAGCAATGCTCGACGATCCAATTATAGATCAGACGCACCCGATCCACATCGGTCTCGGCCCCTTTGGTGATCTTGGCCGCCGTTTCGGCCACGACACCATCCAAAGGCTTATAGCCGGACGGTTGCAGCGCGGCTTTCAGGATTGCCGGGTCCTCCTTAAAGGCGGATTCCTTGGTCCAGTCGATGGTGCGATTGCGGGTCTGCACGGTGCTGACCAGTTCCAGATGCGGCGCGCCGCCGTTTTCAAAGCTGGCATGCAGGAATTTCGCGCCGGACTTGTCGGTCACCAGCTCGGCCGAGGTCGCATTGCCGGTCCAGCTGTCGTCAAGGCTGCGCTGATAGTCGCTGTCGATCGAAGGCACCGGCAACCAGACCTGCGCCGTGCCGGGTCCTTCGGGCAGGGTGATGACGGTGCGGGTCTGAAACTTGCGCCAGTCGCTGGCCGCAGGCGCATAGGGGCGATCGCCGGCAAGGGCCTGTCGGGCGACCCCGCCCAGCATCGGCACGGCCCCGGCAAGCAGCGCGAGTTTCAGGACATTTCGACGAGAACGCGAGATCATGGAGAGCCACCTTTCATCCGAAAGAGACAGGGCCTCGGCCCCGCCGATTGCTTCTGAAGGCTAGCTGCGATGTCCGCGCGGATCAACTTTGGATTGGGCGTTCAAAAGAAGCTCTGCGGGTCGATATCGACCGACAGCCGCAGGTTGGTGGGTGGTTTCGGGGCCATGGCCAACCAGTCCGAGATCGCCTGCTGCACCGGCGCCTGCCGGGGCGCGCGGATCAGCATCCGCACCCGGAACCGGCCGCGGATGCGGGCGATGGGCGCGGGGGCCGGACCCCAAAGCTCGGCCCCGATCCGTTGCAGGGGCGCGGCGCGGCGGGCCAGTTCGCGGGCGTAATCCTCGACCACGGGCTGGTCGGGATGGGACAGGATCACCCCCGCCAACCGGCCAAAGGGCGGCATCCCGGCCTGCCTGCGCTGCGCGGCCTCGGCGTCCCAGAAATCTTCGTCCTCGCCCGACAGGATCGCCCGGATCACCGGATGCTCGGGCTGGTGGGTCTGCAACAGGGCCAGACCCCGCGCATCGCCCCCCTCGCGCCCCGCACGCCCTGCTACCTGCCGCATCAACTGAAAGCTGCGTTCAGCCGCGCGCATGTCGGCGCCTTGCAGGCCCAGATCCGCGTCGATCACGCCAACCAGCGTCAGGCCGGGGAAATTGTGCCCCTTGGCCACGATCTGGGTGCCGATGATGATATCGGTCTGCCCCTCGCTGATCTGGGCGATGGCTTCTTTCAACGCACGGGCGGAATGGAACAGGTCCGAGGACAGCACCGTCGCGCGGGCATCGGGGAAGCGCTCGGCCACCTCCTCGGCCAGACGCTCGACGCCCGGTCCGATGGCGGTCATCCGTCCTTCGACCCCGCAACTGGGACAGGCGACGGGGATGGGCTTCGTCTCGCCGCATTGGTGACACACCAGACGGTTCTGGAAGCGATGCTCGACCATGCGCGCGTCGCACTGATCGCAGCCAACCTGCTGACCACAGGCCCGGCAGGCGGTGATCGGCGCATAGCCGCGACGGTTCAGGAACAGCAGCGACTGTTCGCCCCGCGCTTGTCGTACCCGGATCTCGGCGGCCAGCCGGGGCGAGATCCAGCGCCCCTTCTCCATCTCTTGCTGGCGCAGGTCGATTGCGCCCATTTCCGGCAGCTCCGCCGTGCCATAGCGCGAACGCAAGTCGATCCGGGCATATTTCCCCGCCCCCGCATTCACCCAAGACTCCAGCGAGGGCGTGGCCGAGGCCAGCACCACCTGCGCCCCGGCAATGCTGGCGCGCAGCACCGCCATGTCGCGGGCGCTGTAGAACACCACATCCTCTTGCTTGTAGGACCCGTCATGCTCCTCATCGACGACGATCAGCCCCAGGTCGGCAAAAGGCAGAAACAGGGCCGAGCGCGCCCCCACCACCATGCCGACATGGTTCGTCGCAGCCATGGTCCACAACCTGCGGCGTTCGGTGCGGGTGATGCCGCTATGCCATTCGCCCGGACGCGCGCCGAAACGCGCCTCGACCCGGTTCAGGAACTCCGAGGACAGCGCGATTTCCGGCAACAGGACCAGCGCCTGCCGCCCCTGCCGCAGGCATTCCGCCACGGCCTCAAGGTAAACCTCGGTCTTGCCCGAGCCAGTGACGCCGCGCAGCAAGGTGGTGCCGTAGCGGCGGGCCTTCAGGGCATCGCGCAACTGCCCCGCCGCCTCGGCCTGATCGGCGGCCAAGGGCTTGCCGGGCAGGTCCGGGTCCAGCATCGGATAAGGGGTGTCGCGGGGCGCAAGCGTCTCGGCCAGCGTGCCCGCCTTGACCAACCCCTGCACCACGCTGCCGGTGACACCGGCCAGCTGCGCCAGCTCGCCCGGCGCGAAACCGGCCCCGCCATGATCCTCGATCACCCGCAACACCGCGGCGCGGGCATCGGTCATCCGCTCGGGCGGGGGTCCGGCGCGGTGGATGATCCGCCGGGCCGAGGGCGGCTGGTCCAGATCCGGCGCCCGCGTCGCCATCCGCAGCATTGAGGGCAAGGGCGTCAGGGTATATTCACCCATCCGGGTCAGGAACTCGATCATCTCGGGGGCAAGGGGCGGCGCATCGACCAGCCGCGCGACGGGGCGCAGCTTGGCCATGTCGAAATCGCCCATGCCCGGACCCCAGACCGCGCCCATCACCCGACGCGGCCCCAGGGGCACGACGACCAGCTGCCCCAGCCGCACGCCGCCCTCGGGTGCCAGATAATCCAGCACGCCGACGACTTCCTGCGTCAGCACGGCAATGCGCGCACCATGGGGATAGAAAAGTGGCCGGTCCATGCGTTCAGGCGGTCCGGATCTGGATGGGTCGGGCAGTCACGGCATTCTCCGGCGAGGCTGGCCAGAGTGTGACACGCGGCGTCCATCGGTCGCAAGCCGGACACCCGGACTTCACCCGCGACGGTTTATGGGCTAAACCCGGCGCAAAGCCGCAACAAGGGCATGAGCCATGAAATTCTTCGTCGATACCGCCGACACCGCCGCCATCCGTGAACTGAACGATCTGGGCATGGTCGATGGCGTCACCACCAACCCCTCGCTGATCCTGAAATCGGGCCGCGACATCATCGAAGTGACCAAGGAAATCTGTGACATCGTCACCGGTCCGGTCAGCGCCGAGGTCGTCGCCAAGGACGCCGCCGACATGATCCGCGAAGGCAAGCACCTTGCCACCATCGCGCCCAACATCACCGTCAAGGTGCCGCTGACCTGGGACGGGCTGAAAGCCTGTAAGGTCCTGTCCTCGGAAGGCCACATGGTCAACGTGACCCTGTGCTTCAGCGCGGCTCAGGCGATTCTGGCCGCCAAAGCCGGCGCGACCTTCATCAGCCCCTTCATCGGTCGTCTGGATGACATCAACCTCGACGGCATGCAGCTGATCGAGGACATCCGCGTCATCTATGACAATTACGACTTCAAGACCGAGATCCTTGCGGCCTCGATCCGTTCAGTGAACCACATCACCGACGCCGCCCGCGTTGGCGCCGACGTGATCACCGCGCCGCCCTCGGTCATCAAGTCGATGGCGAATCACATCCTGACCGACAAGGGTCTGGCGCAATTCGACGCCGACTGGGCCAAGACCGGGCAGAAGATCGGCTGATGAGCAAGGATCAGGCCGTCGATCTTCCCGAGGATCTGCGCGCCCGGCTTCTTGCCCGGCCTGAGCTGATCCTTTCCGACCGCGACCTGATGCGCGCGCTGATCGGCGCGCGCGAAGCGGATTTCGGCGACAATGTCGTCGATATCCGCGGCCGGGCGATGGAGGCGCTGGAAACCCGCCTCGATCGTCTGGAGACTGCCCATGAATCCGTGATTTCGGCCGCCTATGACAACCAATCGGGGATGAACACCATCCATCGCGCGGTTCTGTCGTTGCTGGAGCCGATGGATTTCGAGGCATTTCTGGAAAATCTCGAATCCTCGGTCGCGCCGATCCTGCGGGTGGAAACCCTGCGCCTGATCATGGAATCGGGCACGGCCGCACCGCCACGCGATGTCGCGGGTCCGCTAGGCATCGTGCCCACCGGAACCGTTGCCGACCTGATCTCGGGCGGGCGTCGCGCACCGCGGGGCGACGACATCATCCTGCGCCGTGCCGCCGAACAGACCCTGCCCCATCACGGCACCTCGCGTGCCCCGATCCGGTCCGAGGCGCTGCTGCCCATCGATCTTGGCCCCGGACGTTTCCCGGCACTGCTGCTGATGGGCTCGGCCGATCTGTCGCGCTTCAACCCGGCGCATGGCACCGACCTGCTGCGCTTCTTCGGGCAGGCCTTCCGGCTTGTTCTGATCTCGTGGCTGCGGGAATGACCACCGGGGAGCAGCCCCTTGCGCTGGCCCCGCTGATGGCCGAACAGCTCAAACGCTGGCTCGACAGCGAACGCGCGGCCCGCGACCGTTCCGATCACACCATCCGCGCCTATCAGGCCGATCTGCTGGCCTTTCTGGGCTTTCTTGGCGGCTATCACGGCCGCGCCGCCGTGCCCGGCACGCTGGGAGAGCTGACCCAATCCGACATGCGGGCCTTTTCGGCCTCGGAACGCGGGCGCGGCCTTGGGGCACGTTCTCTGGCGCGCAGGCTGTCGGCGGTGCGCAGCTTCATCCGCTGGATGTCCGACCGCCATGGCTTTGACGCCTCCAAGGCGCTGGCCTCGCGCGGGCCGAAGTTTACCCGCTCGCTGCCCCGACCGCTGGCCCCCGACCAGGCGCAGGATCTGCTGGACATTGCCGCCGAATCCCACCCCGAGCCCTGGATCGCGGCGCGCGACACGGCGGTTCTGACCCTGCTTTACGGCTGCGGGCTGCGTATCTCGGAAGCACTTCAGCTCAACGGCTCGGACCTGCCTTTGCGAGAAGCCCTGACCATCCGCGGCAAGGGACAGAAGGAACGGCAGGTCCCGGTGCTGCCCGTCGCCCGTCAGGCGGTGGCCGAATATCTGCGCCTTTGCCCCTACCCCGACGAACCCGAATCCCCGATCTTTCGCGGCGCGCGCGGCGGGCGGCTGAACCCTTCGGTTCTGGGCCATGCCATGCGGATCATGCGCCAGTCGCTGGGCCTGCCGCCTTCGGCCACGCCCCATGCGCTGCGCCATTCCTTCGCCACGCATCTGCTGGCAGCGGGGGGCGATCTGCGCACGATTCAGGAACTGCTGGGCCATGCCAGCCTGTCGACCACGCAGGTCTATACCGGCGTCGACGATGCAAGGCTGCTCGCGATCTATCATGCCGCCCATCCGCGCGGCTGACGCCCTTGTCGCCCTGTTGCGCTTTTCCCGCAGCTTCTCCGTTTCTTAAATACCCCGGCAAGGCTGCGACACCCGCGACCTTTACAATTCGCGACCGCCGTCCCAAGAGGCGGGAATGCTCGACCTTTCCCTTGAACTCGTCCTCATCCTTGTGGCCGCGGCCTTTGCCGCGGGCTTTGTCGACGCGATTGCAGGGGGCGGCGGGCTGATCACCGTCCCGGTGCTGATGCTTGCGGGCATTCCGCCGACGCAGGCGCTGGCCACGAACAAGGTGCAGGGCGTGTTCGGCGCGGCGACGGCAGCGATATCCTATGCCCGCAAGGGTCTGGTCGATCCCGGCCAGCAGCTGGGCGCGGCGGCGGTGGCATTTGCCGCGGGCCTGTCGGGGGCGCTGTTCGTGACCTCGATCCCGACACAGGCGCTTTACTATTTCCTGCCGGTCCTGCTGATCGCGATCGCATTGTTCTTTGCCTTCAAGCCGGGCCTTAACGACATCGACCGCACCCGGCGCATGTCGCCCGAGATGTTCACCCTCAGCATCATCCCGGCCATCGCCTTCTATGACGGGCTGGTCGGACCGGGGACCGGGGCCTTCCTGATGCTGGGTTTCGTCATGCTGGCGGGCTACGGCGTGCTCAAGGCGACGGCGCATACCAAGCTGTTGAACTTCGCTTCGAATCTGGGTGGACTGGTTGCATTCGCGGCGGTGGCAAAGCCCCTGTGGCTGCTGGGCGGGCTGATGGCCGTGGCCCAGATCGCGGGGGCGCTTCTGGGCTCACGGCTGGCGGCAAGGATTGGGTCGCGGGTGATCAAGCCGCTGCTGGTCGTCACCTCCAGCGCCCTTGCCCTGCGGTTGATCTGGCAGTTGCTCTGACTTCAGACGAAGTCGAACATCGAGGCTTCCAGCTGGGCCAGCGGCACGCCCTCCAGCACCAGCGTCTTGCCGCCGCCGAAATCAAAGAGCACGTCCTTGCCGACTTTTTCCGCCACGCCCATCAGCGCGGCGTAATTGTCGATCCCGGCCACGTCGATGGTGATGTCCTCGGCAGGGGCGCCGGTCTCGGTGCTGTCCGCCCGCAAGCCGGTCTCAAAGTCGATGATCCGGTCGGCCCCGCCATTATAGACGAAGGTGTCATGCCCCCAGCCGCCAGACAGCAAATCATTGCCCGCGCCGCCGTTCAACGTGTCATCGCCGAAATCGCCGCGAAGCGTGTCCTTGCCAGCCCCGCCGATCAGGCTGTCATTGCCGTATCCGCCATATAGCGAATCGTTGCCGTCCTCGCCGATCAGCCGGTCATTGCCGTAAAACCCGTACAGGCTGTCATTCCCGGTCCCGCCATAGGCGGTGTCATTGCCGGTACCGCCATCGATGAAGTCATTCCCGGCCTGCCCCCAGAACCTGTCATTGCCGGAATCACCGAACAGGAAATCGCCCTGAGCGCCGCCCCAGAAACTGTCATCCCCGGTTCCGCCCAGCATGAAATCGACGCCCGCGCCGCCCGACATGCTGTCATTCCCGGCCAGACCCAGCAGCCCGTCATCACCGGAACTGCCGTTCAAACTGTCATTGCCCATCGTGCCGTCGCGCCGGTTCAGACTGTCCAGCCGCGCCATCTGCGCATCCAGCGTCGCGGCCACATCGGCCAGCATGTCGGCATAGGTCACCGCGTAATATCGATAGGAAAGCGTCGCCATCAAAGGCTCCTTTCATGATGCAGACAAAGGGTGATGCATCACTTATGGCATGGCGATGACGTCGCTGCGACGCAGCACGACACCGCCCCCAGCGATCGGCGGATTTTCCCCGGCCCGGTCCCGGCGACTGGCTGGAAACGACGCAAAACCGCGGGGGCGCTGCGCGTCACGGGGCAGCCTGCTGCCTCAGGCCGCAGGTCGACAATGACCGCCCAAAGGCGAATCCTCGCCTATTGCGGGAAGCCCTTCGCGCGGCGCAACTCACCCGTGACCTTGCCCCGCCAGTTCACCTGCGGCCCGGACAGGTATTTGCGCGCGACCGGGTGCTCGGCATCCAGCAACCCCAGATGGATCATCAGGGCGGTGATCGCCGCCTCGGCCCCGCGCGTGCCGCCATCGACGATCTTCAGCGCGATCCCCAGACCGCGCTCGGGCAGGATGCCGACAAAGACCGCCTCGGCCCCGGTCTTCAGCGCGGCCTGACCGCCAAGGGCGCGCATCAGTTCGGTGCAGGCGCGGCCTTCACCGGCGACCAGTTCGGGATGGGCGATCATCGCCTGAACCAGCCGGGTCTGCGCGGCACCGCGCAAATCGGCGCCCGGTGCGGCGAAACTCGCCATGGCGCGGGCCAAACCCTCAACGGTGCAGGCGAAATTCGGCGCAGAGCAACCGTCGATCCCCCAGCCCGCAGCGCGTTCGTCGGTGACTTCCTCGAATGCCGCGCGCACCGCCTTTTGCACGGGATGGGCCAGCTCGACATATTCCGAGCCGCCATGCAGATGCCGGTTGAGCGTCAGGAAACCGGCATGCTTGCCCGAGCAGTTGTTATGCACCTGGCAAGGCGCGCTGTCGGAGCAGATCAGCGCCTTGCGCGCTTCCGGGTCATTGGGCAGGTGGCTGCCGCAGCGCAGGTCGGTTTCGCTCAGGCCCAGCGACGCCAACCAGTCGCCGACGCGGCGCGTATGGATTTCGGCGCCGTTATGGCTGGCGCAGGCCAGCGCCAGATGTTCGGGGCCAAGACCCGCAGCATCAGCCGCACCGCTTTCGACCAGCGGCAGGGCCTGAATCATCTTGCAGGACGAACGTGGAAAGATCACCGCGCCCGGATCGCCCCAGGCCTCGACGATTCCGTTGGCATCGGCGATCACGACATGCCCGCGATGGCAGCTTTCCAGCAGGCCTCCACGCCACAATTCGATCAAACGGGCCTCTGTCATCTGTCCCCTCCCCCTGACATTCGCGCGATTTCCCCGATCGGGGGTTTTTCAACCTGCGATTTTCGCATTATCCTGCTACTAGATGGTTGAAACCACCCCATTCATCGGCAACAAGTCCGGATAAACCGGACCTTGGCAGGAGGCCAGAGCATGTTGAATTCCGCGTCGCGCGTGGCGGCGGCAGCCGCGATTGTCGCAATCGCCACTTCCACCCCCCTATTCGCGCAGGATTCATCCAAGCAGCTCGCCAATGAAGGCGACTGGACCGCGTTCTCGGCCAGCAGTCCCAAGGAATGCTGGGCGGTTTCGGCGCCGAAATCCTCGACGAACACCGATGCAAGCGGTGCCCCCAAGGACGTGACCCGAGGCGACATCCGCCTTTACGTCGCCTATCGCCCCGGCCAGTCCTCGGGCGAAGTGTCCTTCTCGGGCGGTTATCCCTTCGCCCCCGATTCGGCGGTCGAGGTGAATATCGGCGGTCAGGTCTTCAAGCTGTTCACCGAAGGTGAAAGCGCATGGCCGGGCTCGGCCTCCGAGGATGGCAAGCTGATCTCGGCACTGCGCGGCGGCTCAAGCGCCATCATCACCGGGCGCTCGGCCCGTGGCACCGTGACCAAGGACACGTTCAGCCTGTCGGGCATCACCGCGATGACCAACAAGGCCAAATCCGGCTGCCAATAAGGCCCGAACGCCGCATTTCCCGAAGATTCGCAGGACAGGGGCTTTGGCCCCTGTTTTCTTTTTGGCCCGATTACCCTATATAGTCGCCTTCCCCCATCGTCGCCCGGACACCCCAGCCATGACCGCCCCGATCACCCAGGACCTGTTGACCATCCCGCGCAAGCTGCCCGAGACGGCGCTCAGGAACATCGTGGGCCTGACCCGCGACCAGTTGCGCGATGCGCTGATCGAGGCCGGAACGCCTGAAAAGCAGGCCAAGATGCGCGTGGGCCAGATCTGGCAATGGGTCTATCACTGGGGCGTGCGCGACTTTGCGCAAATGACCAATCTGGCCAAGGATTACCGCGTCTTTCTGGCCGAGCGGTTCGAGATCACCATCCCCGAGGTCGTCACCCGCCAGATCAGCGCCGATGGCACCCGCAAGTACCTCGTCCGCATCGCTGGCGGCCATGAGGTCGAGACGGTTTACATCCCCGAGGAAAGCCGTGGCACGCTGTGCATTTCCAGCCAGGTCGGCTGCACGCTGACCTGCTCGTTCTGCCACACCGGCACGCAGAAACTGGTGCGCAACCTGACTGCAGCCGAAATCGTCGGCCAGGTCATGCTGGCCCGCGACGATCTGGGCGAATGGCCCCAGCCCGGTGCGCCCAAGGACGAAACCCGACTGGTCTCGAACGTCGTGCTGATGGGCATGGGCGAGCCGCTGTACAACTTCGACAATGTCCGCGACGCGATGAAAGTGGTGATGGACAATGAGGGCATCAGCCTGTCGCGCCGCCGCATCACCCTGTCGACCAGTGGCATCGTCCCGGAAATCGCCAAGACCGCCGAGGAAATCGGCTGCCTTCTGGCCGTGAGCTTCCATGCCACCACCGATGAGACCCGCAACATGCTGGTCCCGGTGAATAAGAAATGGAACATCGAGACGCTGCTGAACGCGCTGCGCGAATATCCGCGGCTGTCGAATTCGGAACGCATCACCTTTGAATATGTGATGCTGGACGGCGTGAATGACAGCGACGAAGACGCCCGCCGTCTGGTCAAGCTGATCCGCGGCATCCCGGCCAAGATCAACCTGATCCCGTTCAACGAATGGCCGGGCGTGGCCTACAAGCGCTCCAGCTGGGAACGCATCGAGGCCTTTGCCGACATCATCCACAAGGCCGGTTATGCCAGCCCGATCCGCACCCCGCGCGGCGAGGACATCATGGCCGCCTGTGGCCAGCTGAAATCCGCCACCGAGCGCGGCCGCAAGAACGCCGCCCAGATCGCCGCCGAAGCCCGCGCCTGAGGCCCGCGCTTCCCGCGCTATCACAAGCCTTGCATGGGTATTTAAGAAACGGAGAAATCGCAGCGCCGCGCAATTTCCGGCGACAAGGCGATTTCTCCGTTTCACAAATACCCATGCGGCGCTGCAATTCGCGCAAGGCCGGGCGGGCAAGCGGCGGCGAACTTGCCCTGCGCCCGCGTGGGTCGTAGAAGCATGACGACCCTGAGTGAGGCGCCCATGACTGAACGCAAACCCGTCGTCCTTTGC
>Ga0247819_10001650_pt1 | contig 11910 bp, 12 predicted proteins | sample 13C_Xylose_Day6_FD_193428 | JGI IMG/M metagenome (GOLD analysis project Ga0247819, IMG submission 193428) | Soil microbial communities from agricultural site in Penn Yan, New York, United States - 13C_Xylose_Day6 | ecosystem: Environmental > Terrestrial > Soil > Agricultural land | place: USA... | reverse complement strand
AAGGCCGGCATCGTGCTGGACCGCAAGGTCCTGTCGACGATCGCCGCCGACGAAGCCAGCTTCAAGGCCATCGCCGACAAGGTCCGCGCCGCTCTGGCCGCCTAAGTCTCGCGACCGCGCTCAAGCAGCGAGGCCTCGCCGGCCGAGCGCTGGCGCAAAAAGAAACAAACGCCCGTCCCGGTCGCCGGGGCGGGCGTTTTTCATGGCGGAGCCTGACCTTTTCGGCCGGTCGAGCGTTGGGGTTCGACAGCCGGTTCGACTGGCGAACCGGCGACTGAGGAGGCTTGGCCGATGTCCATCGCTCGCGTCACTGAAATCACCGCGTCGTCCACTGTCAGCTTCGACGACGCCATCGCCCAGGGCATCGCGCGCGCCGACAAGACCCTGCGTCACGTCGAAGGCGCCTGGATACAGGAGCAGAAGGTCGTGGTCCGCGACGGCAAGGTCGCCGAGTATCGGGTCAACATGAAGATCAGCTTCGTCCTGGCGGATTGAGGGTCCGACTGAGCCTGATCGACGCTGAAGGCTTTGCGTGACGGCCATGTCGGGCTAGACGCTGCGGACCATGACCGATCTCGCCCAGCTAGAACTCGACCTGATCAACGCCATCGGAGCGGCCTCCAGCGTCGCTGCGATCGAGGAAGTGCGCGTCGCCGCCCTCGGCAAGACAGGGACCGTCTCGGCCCTTCTCAAGGGGATGGGCGCGCTCAGCCCCGACGAACGCCGCGAACAGGGGCCGATCATCAACGGCCTGCGCGACCGCGTGACCGCCGCCATCGCCGCGAAGAAGGCCGAGCTTGAAGCCGCCGAGCTGGACGCCCGCCTGCTGGCCGAGCGCATTGACCTGACCCTGCCCAGCCGTCCGCGCCGCAAGGGCGGGGTGCACCCCACCATGCAGGTCATGGACGAAATGATCGCCCTCTTCGCCGAGATGGGCTTCGCCGTGGCCGAAGGCCCGGACATCGAGGACGACTTCCACAACTTCACCGCCCTGAACTTCCCGCCCAAGCACCCGGCGCGGGAGATGCACGACACCTTCTTCCTGAAGCCCGACCCGGAAACGGGCGAGCGCAAGGTGCTGCGCACCCACACCAGCCCGGTGCAGGTCCGCACCATGATGTCGCAGAAGCCGCCGATCCGCATCATCGCGCCGGGGCGCACCTTCCGTAAGGATTCGGACGCCACCCACACGCCGATGTTCCACCAGATCGAGGGCCTGGTGATCGATCGCGACATCCACATGGGCCACCTGAAGACGACGCTTGAGACCTTCATCGCCCGCTTCTTCGAGCTGGACGACGTCAACGCCCGCTTCCGCCCGCACCACTTCCCCTTCACCGAACCCTCGGCCGAGATGGACATCCGCTGCGACCGTTCCGGCGGCAAGCTGACCCTGAACGAGGGCGAGGACTGGCTGGAGATCCTCGGCTGCGGCATGGTTCACCCCAATGTGCTGCGCAACTGCGGCATCGACCCGGACGAGTATCAGGGCTTCGCCTTCGGCATGGGCGTCGATCGCCTGGCCATGCTGAAGTACGGCGTCTCCGACCTGCGCCCCATGTTCGAGGCCGATACGCGCTGGCTGGCGCACTACGGTTTCTCGGCCTTCCAAGCTCCTAATTCTGCAAGCGGACTTTCCTGATGACCTCCCCTTCTTCCGCACCCGCTGTGTTCGACCCCACCCAGGCCGTCATCGAGAACGTCGAGATCAGCCTGTACGACCTCTATCGCGGCCATATCGAAGCCGGCGGTTCGCCGCTGATGGCCGGCCGAACCTTCCGCAACTGCATCCTGGTGGGTCCGGCCGTGGTCCTGGTCATGCCCGGCACCCGCTTCTCGGAAACCAGCTTCGGCGCCGCTGACAACGACATCCGCACCGTGCTTCTGCGTCCTGCCTCGCCCAACAAGGCGATCGGAGCCATTCCGATGGCCGACTGCGTGTTCGAGCGGTGCCAGTTCCGGGGCGTCGGCTTCACTGGCCACGAGAACTTCATCAACCTGCTGATCGAGCAGCTTGGGCGCGGCGACGCGACGGGCCAGGCATGAAGTTCACCCTTTCCTGGCTGAAGGAACACCTCGACACCACGGCCGAGGTCGATCAGGTCGCGGCCGCCATGACCATGGCCGGGCTGGAGGTCGAGGAGGTTCATGATCCGATCGCGGCCCTGGCTCCCTTCACGGTCGCCAGGATCGTCTCGGCCGAGCGCCACCCCAACGCCGACCGGCTGCAGGTCTGTCAGGTGGATACAGTGGACGGCCGCAAGGAGATCGTCTGCGGCGCGCCGAATGCACGGGCGGGTCTGACCACCATCTACGCCCCGATCGGCGCCTATGTGCCGGGGCTGGGCGTGACCCTCGTCGAGAAGCCGGTGCGCGGCGTGGTGTCTCACGGCATGCTGTGCTCGGGCGCCGAACTGGAACTGGCGGACGACAGCGCCGGCATCCTGGAGCTGAGCGACGACCTGCAGGTCGGTCAGCCGGCCGCCGGGGTCTTCGGCGCCGAGCCGGTGATCGACTTCGAGGTGACGCCCAACCGTCCCGACTGGCTGGGGGTGGCGGGCATCGCCCGTGACCTGGCCGCCACGGGCCTGGGTCAGCTGACGACGCCGGAAATCAAGCCGGTCGCAGGCGGCTTCGCCTCGCCGGTCACGGTGCGGATCGACACGCCCGACCTGTGCCCGATCTTCGCCGGGCGCGTCATTCGGGGCGTGCAGAACGGTCCGTCGCCGGCCTGGCTGCAGCACCGCCTGACGGCTGTCGGCCTGCGTTCGATCAACAGGCTGGTCGATATCACCAACCTGATCTCCTACGACCGCGCTCGCCCCCTGCACGTCTATGACCTGGCCAAGCTGTCGGGACAGACGATCATCGTGCGCGCCGGTCTGGCGGCGGCGGCGGATACCGACGAACACGAGCACCTGATCGCCCTGGACGGCAAGACCTACGCCGCCTCGTCCGCCGACTGCGTGATCGCCGACGCCGAGGGCGAACGCCCCATCGGCCTGGGCGGCGTCATGGGCGGCGAGTCGACCGGCTGTTCGGACGAGACGGTCGACGTCTTTGTCGAGAGCGCCTGGTTCGAGCCCCTGGTCATCGCCCAGACGGGGCGTTCGCTGGGCATCAGCTCGGACGCGCAGTATCGCTTCGCGCGCGGCGTGGACACGGCCTCGGTCGTGCCGGGCCTGGAACTGGCAACCCAGATGATCCTCGACCTGTGCGGCGGCGAGCCGTCCGAGATCACGGTGACAGGACAAGCCCCCGCGGCGCCGGAAGGCTTCGTCTTCGATCCCGCCTATGTGAAGCGTCTGTCGGGCCTCAGCCTGAGCGACGACCGCATCTTCGAGATCCTGACCGCCCTGGGCTTCACCGTCATGCGCGGCTCGCCCTGGACCGTGGTGCCGCCGTCGTGGCGCCGCGACGTCGAAGGCCCGGCCGACCTGGTCGAGGAAGTCGCCCGCATCGAGGGCTTCGACGCCCTGCCGAACACGCCCCTGCCCGAAGCGCCCCGCGCGCCCGGCGGCGTGCTCAGCCCGCGTCAGGCCCGCGTCCGCGTCGCTCGTCGCGCCCTGGCCGCCCTGGGCTACGCCGAGGCCGTGACCTGGTCCTTCACCAAACAGTCCACCGCCGTCCTGTTCGGCGGCGGCGATGAGCGTCTGGTGCTGGAGAACCCCATCGCGGCGGACCTCGACTGCATGCGCCCGTCGGTCCTGCCCAACCTGATCCAGGCGGCGGCGCGCAACGCCGCGCGCGGCCATGCCGATACGGCCCTGTTCGAAGTCGGCCCGGTCTATCTGAACGATCAGCCGAACGGCCAGCGCACCGTCATCGCCGGTCTGATCGCCCCCCATCCCGACCGCCACTGGGGCGGGGCGGGAGAGGACGCCCTGTTCGGCCTCAAGGGCGACCTGTTCGCCCTGCTGGAGGAGATCGGCGCCCCGGTCGCCTCGCTGCAACTGGCGCAAGGCTCCAATCAGGCCTGGTGGCACCCCGGCCGTTCGGCTCGCCTGCAACTGGGCCCCAAGAACGTCATCGTCGAGTTCGGCGAACTGCACCCGCGCGCCCTCAAGGCCCTGGACGCCGACGCGCCCATGCTGGCCTTCGAGATCATTCTCGATTCCGTGCCGGAACCGCGAGGCAAGGCAGGCAAGGCCCGGGGCGCGGCGGACCTGCCGAACCTGATGCCGCTGTCGCGCGACTTCGCCTTCCTGCTGGATGAGGCCAAGGCGGTGGGCGACCTGACCCGCGCGGTCGTCGGCGCCGACAAGGCCCTGATCGCCGACGTGCGCGTCTTCGACGTCTATCGCGGCCAGGGCGTGCCCGAGGGCCAGAAATCCGTGGCGATCGAGGTCGAGATCCAGCCGCGCGGCGCCACCCTGGCCGAGGCCGAGATCGAAGCCCTGACCGCCAAGGTCGTCGCCGCCGCCGCCAAGGCCGGCGCAGTCCTGCGGAGCTGATCATGGCCGAGAAGAAGCCCTGGGCCGAGACCACCTTCGAGCGCAACCTGTTCCGCGCCCGCTGGCTGATGGCCCCCTTCTACCTGGGCCTGGTGGCGGCCCTGGTCATGCTGCTCGTCGTCTTCGTGCGCGAACTGATCTACTACGTGCCCCAGGCTTTCATCATCGGCGAAGGCCATATGGGGTCCGACGGCGCCATCCTGGCCATCCTCAGCCTGGTGGACCTGTCGCTGGCGGGCAACCTGCTGCTGATCGTCCTCTACTCCGGCTACGAGAACTTCGTCTCCAAGCTGGATCTGGACGAGAACCACGTGGACCGGCCGCCGTGGATGGGCTCGGTCGACTTCTCGGGCCTGAAGATGAAGCTGATCGCCTCCATCGTGGCGATCTCGGCCATCTATCTGCTCAAGAGCTTCATGAACATCGGCAAGCCCGGCCATCCCCTGGACGAGGCCGGGCTGATGTGGGCGGTGATCATCCACCTGACCTTCGTGGCCTCGGGCGTCCTGCTCGCGGTCATGGACTGGGTCGCGGCCAAGACGGACAAGCACTAGGGCGAAGCCGGAGCCTTCGCTCCGGCTTCTTTCTTCTGGGCCTATCGCGCTTCGCGCTGCTTGAGGCCAGCGATGCTGGGGCTGCTGACGAAGCCTTGATCGCGTGGGGCGTCCTCGAATACGGCCAAGCAAGGTTCGGTTAACCTTAAAGCCCCAAGGCTGCCGCAAAAGACACGGACGTTAGGCCAAGCCCGCGACGATGGGCGCACCGTCCCCTGTCAGGAGCCTGACCATGCATCGCCGCCAACTGATCCGCACCAGCCTTGGCCTCGCCGCCGCCGGCGCCCTGCCCGCAGGCCTCGGCGCCTGCGCCTCGACGCGCCAGCCGACCGATCCCAACTATCCCATCGCATCGGATCAGAACGCCCAGGCCTATACCTTCGAGGAACTGGTCGCCGCCGGCTCGCGCGAAATGGGCATAGCCGCCGAAGCCATGGGCGCGGCGATCGAGCGCATCTTCGCCGAGCAGGGCGACCGCCCGACCGCCTATATCGCCGGTGAAGAAGCCGCCGGGGCCGCCGCCGTCGGCGTGCGTTACGGCCGCGGCGCCCTGCACATGAAGGACCTGTCGGCTTCTCAGGAAGTCTTCTGGCAGGGCATTTCGATCGGCTGGGATGTCGGCGGCAACGCCAGCCGCGTCTTCACCCTGGTCTACGGCCTCTACCACCCCGACATGCTCTACCGCCGCTATCCCGGCGTCGAGGGCTCGGCCTATCTGGTCGCCGGCCTGGGCGTGAACTATCAGCGCGCCGACGGCATCGTCCTGGCCCCCATCCGCACCGGCGTCGGCCTGCGCCTGGGCGCCAACGTCGGCACCATGAGCTACAGCCGCCAGCGCAACATTCTTCCTTTCTAAGAAGGAAGATGCGCTAACGCTCGCGACGCGGTCGCTCGCTGCTTGAGCGCAGCACCGCGTTGATGGGCACGGCAGCGCCCTGAACAAAAACCGTGCGTTTCGGACACGAAAAGAACGCCATTCGGCCCTTCGCTCGCCTGGAAGACCCTTCAGAAAGGCAACATCGGCCCGTTGGAGTTCGGAAAAGTCCCGGATCCTGAACAGCCCCCCCAGCCCCCCAGGATTTTTCCGCTAAAGGGCTTCGACGGGCCGATGCTTCCTCCAAGCGAGACGCCCGCGCCTGCCGCCCCTCCCCCTCCAAGGCAGCGCGGGCGTTTTGCTGTCCGCCGTCTGCCAGAGGCAGGGATCAACCCGGCAGGTTGATCGTGGTCCGCTCTCCATCCCGCATGACCGCCAGTTCGACCGCACCGCTGGTTGCGCCCAGAACCGTCGCCAGGCCCGCCATGTCGGCCACCGTCGCGCCGCCCGCCGACACGACGATGTCGCCCGCCTGAACCCCAGCCGCCGCCGCGACCGATCCGCCCTCGACCACGGTGATCTGGGCGCCAGCGCCTTCGCCGCTGTTGCGGAAGGTCAGACCGCGCGCCATGGCGGCGCTGCGACCGACACGAACCGCATCGGCCTCGGCCGGCTGAACCGTCAGGCTGGCGGTCGCCTCGCGACCGTCGCGCAGATAGATGACAGGCAGGGTCGCGCCGGGCCGGGCGATGCCGACCGTGGCCTGGATGGACCCGGCGTTGGCCACCGGTCGGTTTTGAAGGCGTGTGATGACGTCCCCGGGCTGCAGGCCCGCCCGCTCCGCCGAAGAGCCCGGCGCGGCGTCATAGACCACGGCTCCGCGCACGATGTTCAGACCCATCTCGCGCGCCCGTTCGGCGGTCAGAGACCCGACCGCGACGCCGATCTGGCCGCGCTTGACCTCGCCGGTGGCGCGCAGTTGATCGACCACGAACATCATGATCCGCGTCGGCACGGCGAAGGCGATGCCGTCATTGCCGCCGCCCATGCCGCCCGACAGGATGGCGGTGTTGATGCCGATCAGGCGGCCCCGGCTGTCCAGCAGCGGTCCGCCCGAGTTGCCCGAGTTCACCGCCGCGTCGGTCTGGATATAGTCCTCGATGGCGTCGCCCATGCCCGAACGGTTCAGGCCCGAAATCACGCCCATGGTCAGGGTCTGATCCAGGCCCAGGGGATAGCCGACGGCAAAGGCCAGGTCGCCGGTGCGCAGGGTGTCGGAATCGACCGTCTGGACCTGAGACAGGCCCGCGCCCTCGATCTTCAGCACGGCGATGTCGGTGGCCTTGTCAGCCCCGATCAGGGTGGCGTCGAACAGGCGGCCGTCGATCAGGTCTACCGAGAACTTCTGACCGTTCTCGATGACGTGGTGATTGGTGACAATGATGCCGTTGGCGGCGTCGATGATAACGCCCGACCCGCCCTGGGCGGGTTTGGGATCGCCGTCCGAACTGGGTCCGCGCGACTGGCCCAGGGTCGTGACCTGGACCACGGCCGGCAGGGAGGCGTCGAGACCCGAGGCGAAGGTGAAGACCCCGCGTCGCGCATCATAGGGCAGGCCCTGCACGCCCGGCGTCTGCGCCGAGGCGGCTGCGGCGGTCGCAGCGACAGGCACGGCGAAGGCCAGGGTCAGAACAAGAGCGGCGCCGGTCGAGGCCAGCAGGGTGTGTCGCGTCATAGAGGGTCCCTTCGCAGACAAGCAGCCTAGCGCGAGAAACCCTCCGTGACGACAGCCTCGACCGTCACAATAGACGTGAGCCCTAGAAGGCGCTCTCGCCGGTGATGGCCCGGCCCAGGATCAGGGCGTGGACGTCGTGGGCGCCTTCGTAGGTGTTGACGGTTTCCAGGTTCATGGCGTGGCGCATGACGTGCAGTTCGCCGGTGATGCCGGCGCCGCCGTGCATGTCGCGGGCCTCGCGCGCCACGGCCAGGGCCTTGCCGCAGTTGTTGCGCTTCATCAGGCTGATGGCCTCGGGCACCCAGGCCCCCGTATCCAGCAGGCGGCCCAGGGCGTAGGCGCCCTCGAAGCCGAGGAAGATCTCGGTCTGCATGTCGGCCAGTTTCTTCTGCACCAGCTGGCGCGACGACAGGGGACGGCCGAACAGCATCCGCTCGGCCACATAGTCGCGGCTGGCGTGGAGGCAGAACTCGGCGGCGCCCATGGCTCCCCAGGCGATGCCGAAACGCGCCTTGTTCAGGCAGCTGAACGGCCCGCGCAGACCCTGGACGCCCGGCAGGATGTTGGCTTCCGGCACGAAGACGTCGTTCAGGCCGATGTCGCCGGTGATCGAGGCGCGAAGCGACAGCTTGTCGCCGATCTTGTCCGTGGTGAAGCCGTCAAAGTCACGCTCGACGATGAAGCCCCTGATCTTGTCGTCCAGCTTGGCCCAGACGATGGCCAGGTCGCTGATCGGGCTATTGGTGATCCAGTACTTGGCGCCGTTCAGGCGATAGCCGCCCTCGACCTTGACCGCCTTGGTTTTCATCGAAGCCGGGTCGGAGCCGCCATCGGCCTCGGTCAGGCCGAAGCAGCCGACCAGTTCGCCCGCCGCCATCTTGGGCAGGAACTTCATCTTCTGCTCTTCCGAGCCAAAGGCGTAGATCGGATACATGGCCAGCGACGACTGCACCGACATGGCCGAGCGATAGCCGCTGTCGACCGCCTCGACCTCGCGCGCGATCAGGCCATAGGCGACGTGGCTGGCTTCGGAGCCGCCGTATTGTTCGGGCAGCATGGCGCCGAGGAAGCCCATCTCGCCCATCTCGCTCATGATGGCGCGATCAAAGGTCTCGTCGCGGAAGGCCTCGACCACGCGCGGCAGCAGGGCCTCGCGGGCATAGGCCCTTGCCGCGTCCTGGATCATGCGCTCGTCGTCCGTCAGGCGGCCGCGCAGGTCGAAGGGATCGTCCCACCGGAAGGTCTGTTGCGAAGCGTGCGAGCCGTCGGCCATGGGTGTTTCCTGCGCGAGTAAGCGGGGTTCTCTGATCGTCACACGCGATCCAAAGGACGTGACGATGCGACCCCTGTTCCGGCGGCGGGTTTAGGCCAAAATGCATCGGACGGGTAGAGGGGCGCGGGGAACCGCGTTAGGCTGAGGTCATGTCGAGCACGTTTTCACGTCTGTTCCGCGATCACCCGCGCGAGGTCAGCGAGACCTATCTGGAACACATGGCCGCATCCTCGCGGTTCGGCTTCAAGCTGATCCGCCTGGCCGCCTGCGCCTTCACCCATGCGGTCGTGCCGGGCGTGCACAAGAGCACGGTCTCCGACGCCATCCGCGGCATGGCCCGCGACATGGGCGGTCGCGCCGAGGAAGCCCGCGAATGCCGGATGCGCGACGCCGGCGTCTGGGACGTCGGCCTCTAGCGCCGGATCAATCGAAATCGCCCATCCGGCGGTAGAAGCCGTCGATGTCCGATCCCAGGCCGCAGAAACGCGCGGCCGCGCCGCCGTCCTCGACGAAGACGCCTTCCGGCCCCACGCGAACCTGAATGACCGGGGGATTCGCGCCGATGTCGGCGGCGGTGATCGCGTTCAGCTCGCCCTCGAACGGCGCCAGACGCGCGGCGATGACGCCGTCCGCGTCCTGCGGCCCGACCGCCTGAAGCTCACAGTCGGCGGCGGTCGCCGCGCCGTTCGGAACACCCCCGGCGCGGAAGGCGACGCGCCAGACCGCCCCCTCCCTGGTCAGGGCCATGCTGGCCTGGGCCGGTTCGTCGCGCTCGAACACGGCGTCCGGCGTTTTCGCCTTCATCGCTTTCGAGGACGCGCCGTCCGCCAGAGACGGTCCGGCAGCGGCCAGACCCAGAGAAGCGGCGACGACAATCGAAATGAGACGCATGGAAAACTCGCGAAAACCTGACCGACAGACGGTTCAGCTTCTCGGCGTCGGCGTCAAGCGCTAAGCCTTGGCCATGACCCAGCTTCAAGGCCCCCTCGCCGGCGTTCGCGTCCTCGACCTTTCCCGAGTCCTGGCCGGTCCCTGGGCGACACAGACCCTGGCCGACCTGGGCGCCGAGGTCATCAAGATCGAGCGGCCGGGCGCAGGCGACGACACCCGCCACTGGGGGCCGCCCTTCACCACCACGACCGACGGCTCGAAAGGCGACGCCGCCTATTTCCTGTGCGCCAACCGGGGCAAGAAGTCGGTCGCGCTGGACATCGCCACGCCTGAAGGCGCCGAGGCCGTGCGCCGACTGGCCGCGACCTGCGACGTGGTGGTCGAGAACTTCAAGACCGACGGGCTGAAGAAGTACGGCCTCGACTACGCTTCGTTGGCGACGGTCAATCCCAAGCTCGTCTATTGCTCCATCACCGGCTTCGGCCAGGACGGGCCGGACGCGCACCGGGCCGGCTACGACTACATGATCCAGGCCATGGGCGGGCTGATGTCGATCACCGGTCAGCCCGACGGCGCGCTCGGCGCCGAGCCGATGAAGGTCGGGGTGGCGGTCGTGGACCTGTTCACCGGCCTCTACGCCTCCAACGCCATCCTGGCGGCCCTGTGGCACGCGCGGGCGACCGGCGAGGGCCAGCACGTGGACATCGCCCTGTTCGACGTCCAGGCGGCCATGCTGGCGAATCAGGCGACCAACTGGTTCGTCTCAGGGACAGCGCCGACGCGGATGGGCAACGCCCACCCCAACCTGGCCCCCTATCAGCCCTTCCCCTGCTCGGACGGCATGGTGGTGATCGCGGTCGGCAACGACGGCCAGTTCCGCGCTCTGGCCAAGGCGCTCGGCGTCGAACCCATTGGCGCCGATCCGCGCTTCGCCACCAACGCCCTGCGGGTCCAGCACCGCGCCGAGCTGTCGCCCACCCTGTCGGCCCTGACGGCGGGCTTCACCATGAAGGGGCTGATGGCGGCGCTGGAGGCGGCGGGCGTGCCCTGCGGTCCCGTCAACACCGTGGATCAAGTGTTCGAGGAACCCCAGGCGATCCATCGCGGCCTGACGGTCGAGCAATCGCGCGACGATCTGGCGACGCCGATCCGCACCGTCGCCTCGCCCATTCGCCTGTCCAAGACCCCTGTCCGCTACGCCGCCCCGCCGCCGAAGCTAGGGCAGGACACGGATGAAATCCTGCGAGGATTACGCTCCGAACCCTAGGATCAGGGCGGATTCAGCACGAGCTCTGCGGCCACCCAGAGCAGGCCTCCTAACGCCGCGAGCAAAGCTGCGGAGGCCAGCATGCCCTGCCACGCGACAGGCCTGAACCGACGCGGCAAGCTGGAGCCCCAAAAGCCTCCACAGGCGAAGGCCGCCAGGGCCATGACAGTGCCCGCCGCACGCGTCCCCGGCGTGATCGCGTCCAAATCGTCGCCTTCCACCGTTGCGAACTCACCGGCACGCACGCGCGCCAGCAGGTCACGAGCCTGTTCCGCCTGATCGGCCCGCCCCATCAGTCGCAAGCCCAGAGCCCGCTGCATCAGGGGATCGACCGTGGTCTGGAACCGCTCGGTCACATCCACTTCCACCCCGTGCGAGGCGAGGAAGGCCGCCGCGAGGTCGGCCTCATAGACATCCTGAAAGCGGGCGATCTCGACAATGCTCATAGGCCGAGGCTAGCACGCCCGGCCCAATTGAAAACGGCGGCTCCCGAAAGAGCCGCCGTCGTCAGTTTCGCGTGCTGCGGGCCTTACAGGTCCAGCAGGGCGCGCGCCGGGTCTTCCAGCAGTTCCTTGATGCGGACCAGGAAGGTCACGGCTTCCTTGCCGTCGACGATACGGTGGTCGTAGCTGAGGGCCAGATACATCATCGGGCGGATCTTGACCTCGCCGTTGATGGCCATCGGACGCTGCACGATGTTGTGCATGCCCAGGATGCCCGACTGCGGCGCGTTCAGGATCGGCGTCGACATCAGCGAGCCATAGGTGCCGCCGTTGGTGATGGTGAAGGTGCCGCCCTGCATCTGGTCCATGGTCAGGGCGCCGTCACGGGCGGCCTTGCCCAGGGCGCCGATGCCCTTTTCGATGCCCGCCAGCGACAGGGTGTCGGCGTCGCGCAGGACCGGAACCACCAGACCCTTGTC
>Ga0247819_10001649_pt1 | contig 11914 bp, 9 predicted proteins | sample 13C_Xylose_Day6_FD_193428 | JGI IMG/M metagenome (GOLD analysis project Ga0247819, IMG submission 193428) | Soil microbial communities from agricultural site in Penn Yan, New York, United States - 13C_Xylose_Day6 | ecosystem: Environmental > Terrestrial > Soil > Agricultural land | place: USA... | reverse complement strand
CCGCGGGTGCGCCCTGCTCGGCGATGAACGCCAGCAGGCGGGCTTGCAGCGGATCGGACAGCGCCTCGATATCCTCAAGGCACAGCGTCCCGCCACGGGCCTCCTCGACGGCGGGCAGACCGTTTTCGACCGGGCCGAACAGCTTCCCGGCCAGCACTTCGTCGTTGTAAGCGGCGCATGAGATCGGCACGAACTTCTTGGAGGCACGTGGCCCCACGGCATGCAGGGCGTGGGCGACCAAGGTCTTGCCGGTCCCGGTCTCGCCGTCGATCAGCACATGGCCATCGGCCTGCCCCAGATCAAGAATACCCTCACGCAGGCGGTCCATGACCGGGCTGGCCCCGATCAGCTTGGACATGACCTGTTGGCCCTCGGACAGGTCGCGGCGGAGCGCGCGGTTATCCAGCGTCATGCGGCGCGCCTGCCCCGCGCGCTTGACCAGCTCGGTCAGGCGTTCCGGGTTGAAGGGCTTCTCCATGAAGTCCATCGCGCCGATCCGCATGGCCTCGACCGCCATCGGCACATCGCCATGACCGGTGATCATGATGACCGGCAGGCCCGAATCGATCCCCATCAGCCGCTTCAGGAACGCCATCCCGTCCATCCCCGGCATGCGGATGTCCGAGATGATCACCCCCGGCCAATCCGCCGAGATGACCTTCAGCGCATCATCGGCGCTGGCGAAGGTCTCGGTATCAAAGCCGGAAAGCGCCAGCCATTGCCGGATCGACTCGCGCATATCCGGTTCGTCATCAACCACGGCAATCTTCATCGTGCGGCTCATTGGCGCATCACCTTTCCATCGTCATTCTGCCGCCTGCTGCGTTCCGACCCTGCGGGCCGGATCGTGAAGCGGCAGTTCAAGTTCGAACACGGCGCCTCGCCCACCCTCGTCCGCGGCATTATGCGCGGTCAGGCGGCCGCCGAAATCAGCTGCGATCCCGGACGAGATGGCCAGCCCCAGGCCGGTCCCCTCTCCGGGTTTCTTGGTGGTAAAGAAGGGTTCGAAGAGTTTTTCCAGATCGGAAACGCCCGGACCGTTGTCGCGGATGGACAAGAATGCGTGAGAGCCCGAGCTGACCGTGATCTCGATCGCGGGGTCGCGCACGGCCTTGATCGCGTCGATGGCGTTCCTCAGCAGGTTGATGATGACCTGTTCCAGCCGGATGCGGTCGCAGTAAACCATCACCGGATAGCGTGGAATGCTGCGCTGCAACTTGATCGTGCGGTTGCGCAGTTGCGGCTCCATCATCACCAGCGCACTGGACAATGCGGCGCGCAGATCGACGGGCTCAAAGGCCTCGCCGCCCTTGCGGGCATAGGATTTCAGCTGCCGCGTGATCGCCCCCATGCGCTCGACCAGATCGTCGATGCGCTGGAAGCTGGACAGCGCTTCCTCGCCGCGGCCACGCTGCAGCAGCAGGCGTGCCCCGGCCAGATAGGTCTTCATCGCGGCAAGGGGCTGGTTCAACTCATGGCTGACGCCTGCCGACATCTCGCCCAGAGCGGCCAGCTTCGAGGATTGCTGCACGGTCTGCTCGGCCACGCGCAACTCGCGCTGGACGCGCTCGCGTTCGGCGATCTCGCGGGTCAGGCGCAGGTTCAGCGCCCGCAGATCGGCTGATTCGCGCATATAGGCTGCCGATTCCACCCGCGCGCGTCGCGACAGCAGGTAGAACACCGCCGCCAGCAGGATCGCAAAGCCCATGATGACCATGGCCAGAACAGCATTCACCCGCTCACGCACGGAATCGTAAGTGGTAAAGGCGATCATCTTCCAGCCGCGGAAGGGGATGCGGGTCTCGGCCTGCATCACCGCCTTGCCCTGCACATAGGCGTCAACGGGGGCCGAGGTCCAATCCGCCGTCACCTGAAACGCCCGTGCAATCGCCGAAGGGGCGGATCGCACAGCCAGCGCCTCGGGCAAGGTCAGCCCACGCCAGCGCGGCTCGGTCGACAGGATGATCTGGCCCGAACTGTCGGTGACGGCGATGGCATCGGAAATCCCCGCCCATGACCGCACCAGCCGCGTCAGATCGGCACCGACCACGACGACGCCCAGCGTCCGCCCGTCGGCCACCACCGCCCGCGAATAGGCAAATTCATAGACACCCTGCGGCGAGGGCGCGACGGTGAACACCGTGTCCTTCGACCGCAGCGCCTCGACATAGAAGGGTTCCTGCACGTAATTCGTGCCGATCAGGTTGCGGTCGGTCGAACCCACCGTCCGCCCCGAGGCATCCAGCAACCGGATCGAGGCCGCGCCGATTTCCTTCTGCGCGGAAATCAGCCGCGCCGACGTCCCCGAGAAATCATTCCCCGTCAGGGCCGAAATCAACGCCGGATCACGCGCCAGCAACTGCGGCACGACCGATGTCCGCTGCAGTTCCGACAGCAGGTTCCCGGTATACAAGGCGGATCGCAACTCGGTCCGCACGCGGGTGTTTTCGGAAAACCGGGCCGATAGCCAGCTGTTGGTGAACCAGATCGTGCCGACAGCAAGCACCAGCAGCGCAGCGATCACGGCACGCAGCCCCCAGCGGCTGGTCATTGCTGCCCGGCTGCTTTCCGTCATTGCGGTACTGAGATCGTCTTCCTGCATGCGCCTCTGGCCTGTCCCTCAGGGAACAAGCCAATCTAGTGCGCGAATGTCACGCACTCAAGTCAGACGGTGGCAAGCTCTTGCACAAGGGATGCAAAAACCCTTGCGCCATCGGTTCCGCCGTGAACCGATTCGGCGGCACGCTCGGGGTGGGGCATCATGCCCAGCACGCGACGGTTCTCGGACAGCACCCCGGCAATGTCCTCAACCGAGCCGTTGATTCCCGGCGCATAGGTAAAGGCGATGCGGTCCTGGTCCTTCAGCGCGGCCAGTCCTTCGGCGTCGATCTGATAGTTGCCATCGTGATGGGCGACCGGAACGCGGATGCTGTCACCCTTGGCATAACCGGCGGTGAAGGGGCTTGCAGCGGTTGCAACCTTCAACTCGACCTCACGGCACAGGAAGGTCAGCCCGGCATTGCGCATCAGCGCGCCCGGCAGCAGGCCCAGTTCGGTCAGGATCTGGAAACCATTGCAGATCCCCAGCACATAGCCGCCCTTGGCACCATGCTCGCGGATGGCATTGGCAATCGGCGAATGCGCCGCAATCGCGCCACAGCGCAGATAGTCACCAAAGGAGAAACCGCCCGGCACCGCGACCAGATCGGTCCCCGTGGGCAGCGCCACATCCTTGTGCCAGACCCGCGTCACCTCGGCCCCCGCCTGCGTCAGGGCAACGGCAAGATCGCGGTCGCAATTCGAACCAGGGAAGGTGATGACGGCAGCTTTCATGGCGGGCACTCCGGGTTTGACCTGCGCGCCCCTTACTCCATTCTGGCCGGACTGTTAAGTCGCAACGCGCATTCCAAGGCGCGCGGCCCGGGAAATTCACCGTTTTACAAATACCCGACAGCAAGGCCGCGACACGCGATACGCCTGCCAGATGAGCATATGAAAAGGGCCGGGGAATACCCCCGGCCCTTCGTCAATCCAGCGTGGCAGCTCAGCCAGCCAGCGCCTTGTTCAGGTATTCGTCGACCTTTTCCAGATAGCCCATGGTGGTCAGCCATTTCTGGTCCGGCCCGACCAGCAGCGCCAGGTCCTTGGTCATGTGGCCATCTTCGACCGCCTGCACGGTGACCTTTTCCAGCGTCTGGGCGAAGTTCATCAGCGCTTCGTTGCTGTCGAGTTTCGCGCGGTGCTTCAGACCACCGGTCCAGGCAAAGATCGACGCGATCGAGTTGGTCGAGGTCTGGTTGCCCTTCTGGTGTTCGCGGTAGTGGCGCGTCACGGTGCCATGCGCGGCCTCGGCCTCGACGGTTTGCCCATCGGGGGTCATCAGCACCGAGGTCATCAGCCCCAGCGAGCCGAAGCCCTGCGCAACGGTGTCCGACTGCACGTCGCCGTCGTAGTTCTTGCAGGCCCAGACATAGCCGCCCGACCATTTCAGGTTCGAGGCCACCATGTCGTCGATCAGGCGGTGTTCGTAGTGAATACCGGCCTTCTTGAACTTGTCCTCGAACTCTTCCTCATAGACCTTCTGGAACAGGTCCTTGAAGCGGCCGTCATAGGCTTTCAGGATGGTGTTCTTGGTCGACAGGTAGACCGGGAAGCCGCGCAGCAGGCCGTAGTTCATGGAGGCGCGGGCGAAGTCGATGATCGACTCGTCGAGGTTGTACATCGCCATGGCCACGCCCGAGGACGGCGCCTGGAAGACCTCGTGCTCGATGGTCTCGCCGTCTTCGCCGACGAACTTGATCGTCAGCTTGCCCTTGCCGGGGAAACGGAAATCGGTGGCCTTGTACTGGTCGCCGAAGGCGTGGCGGCCGACGATGACCGGCTTGGTCCAATGCGGAACCAGACGCGGCACGTTCTTGCAGATGATCGGCTCGCGGAAGATCACGCCGCCCAGAATGTTGCGGATGGTGCCGTTGGGCGACTTCCACATCTTCTTCAGGCCGAATTCCTCGACACGCTGCTCGTCCGGGGTGATGGTCGCGCATTTCACGCCGACGCCATATTGCTTGATCGCATTGGCGGCATCGATGGTGATCTGGTCTTCGGTGCGGTCACGCTCCTCGATGCCCAGATCGTAATATTTCAGGTCGACGTCCAGATAGGGCAGGATCAGCTTCTGCTTGATGAAATCCCAGATGATCCGGGTCATCTCGTCGCCGTCGAGTTCAACGACGGGGTTCGCTACCTTGATCTTCGACATAGGTGGTCCCTTTGGTTAGGATTCGGCTGCCCGCCCTATAGCGGCTAAAGCGGGCGAAGAAAAGGCTGGTATGCGATTGCATACCGAGCCGCGATCATCCCGCGAAATAGACCCGCGAGCTTTCGTTCAGCCAATGCCACAGGCTCGGCGCACCGCGTTCGATGCGCAGACCGACCCGCTCCACCAGCTGTTCATAGGTCACGTTATATTCGACCCAGCTTCCCCCGCCCGAGGCGATGTTCTGCATCACCGGCTGGGCCCGATCGAGCGACTTGGCAAAGACCGCATCCGGGGTCTCATTCGCCTCGAACTCGGTCCAGAGGGCGCGGAACTCGGCCCCCTGCGCGGGCGGCAGCAGGTCGAAAATGCGGTCGGCCGCCGCATCCTCAGCCGCCATTTGCGCCGCGCCGTGATGGGCCGCTCCGTTCTGGGCATGGATCGGTACGTCGCCGGTATCGATCTCGACCAGATCATGCAGGATCAGCATGCGGATGACCCGACCGATATCGACGCCCTCACCCGCATGGCCCGCCATGACCAGCGCGTAAAGCGCCAGATGCCAGCTGTGTTCGGCGCTGTTTTCGCGGCGCGAGGCGTCGCAAAGCGTGCTGGCGCGATAGACGGATTTCAATCGGTCGGCTTCCGCCAGAAAGGCCAGTTGGCCGGACAGATCGCCTTCGACCGGGCGGCCCTCGCGGATGGCCTGCGCGGCCTGCATCGCTTCGGGCCATTCCTGCCACATCCGGGCGGCGCGACCGGTCGTCATGTTGTCGGCGACGATGGCAAGGTGATCGGCCAGGGGCTCGGGCGCGTGCAGCACCTGAAACAACGGCTGAATGTGATCCATGCGCTTGGCGAAACGCGCGTCAGGGGTGTCGGCGGCCTCGAATTCCTGCCACAGCGCCAGCAGATCCGCGCCATCGGGCAGGATGCCGAACAACCTTTGTGCAGCGGCCAGTTCGGCGGCCTCGACGGCGGCGATGTCATGGGCAAGGTGGATCGGGTGGTCGCCGCAATCGACCTCGACCAGATCGTGCAGCAGGATCATCGCGATGGCGCGATCGCTGGCACCAAAGGCCATGGCGAAAAGCGCGACATGCCAGCTGTGTTCGGCGCTGTTCTCGGCGCGGGACAGGTCCATCAGCACATTGGCGCGCTCAACGGATTTCAGCCGGTCGGCTTCGTTCAGGAAATTGAAACGGGCGGTCAGATCGCTCATGCGCGGCTCCTTTTCGTTTCGCCCCGGTCCTAGCGCCATGCGCGGACCATGGCCAGCCGCAAAGAAGAACGCCCCGGCGATGGGCCGGGGCGATGGGTTCAGCGGGTGTTTTCCGTCAGGCGGCGACGGACATAGCCCTGCACCTTGTCGATCATCGGCTTCATGTGGACCTCATCGTCGCGGAAGAAGTGGTCCGCGCCTTCGATTTCCTCATGGGTGACGGTGATGCCCTTCTGCTCGCGCAGTTTGCTCACCAGCGTGTTGGTGTCCTTGGGCGGAGCCACGCGGTCGGCCGAACCGTTAATGATCAGCCCCGAGGAAGGGCACGGCGCGAGGAAGCTGAAGTCATACATGTTCGCCGGCGGCGCGACCGAGATGAAGCCGGTGATCTCGGGGCGACGCATCAGCAGTTGCATGCCGATCCACGCGCCAAAGCTGAAGCCCGCGACCCAGCAATGCTTGCTGTTCGGGTTCATCGCCTGCAGGTAATCCAGCGCCGCGGCCGCGTCCGACAGCTCGCCGATGCCCTGGTCGAATTCGCCTTGGCTGCGGCCGACGCCACGGAAATTGAACCGCATGACGGTGAAGCCCATGCGGTGGAACGCGTAGTGCAGGTTGTAGACGACCCGGTTGTTCATCGTGCCGCCATATTGCGGATGCGGGTGCAGGATGATGGCGATCGGGGCGTCGGGGATCGGTTGCGCGTGATAGCGCCCCTCAAGACGACCTTCGGGACCGGGGAAAATCAGTTCGGGCATGGGCTTCCTTTGAAACTCGGGTTTCTTGACCCTGTGACGGCGCGGCTCTAGATGGTCAATCTGGGAAGCGCACCAGACATAGGCAAGACGCAATCAAAGACGGCGCAGGCGGATTAGCCTGAAGCCCGCGTTGCGTCAATGCGATGGCAGAGGGAGACCACGATGAAACTGTCCACCAAAGGCCGCTACGCCATGGTCGCCTTGACCGACCTGGCCATCGCCAAGGGCGATGATCTGACCTCGCTGGCCGAGATCTCGAAGCGTCAGGACATCTCGTTACCCTATCTCGAACAGCTGTTCGTGCGGCTGCGCCGGGCGGGGCTAGTCGAATCCGTGCGTGGTCCCGGCGGCGGCTACCGGCTGGCAAAAACGCCCGAGACGATCCGCGTCGCCGACATCCTTGAGGCCGTGGACGAGACCGTCAGCGCCATGCATGTCGGCGCGGGGGCCTCGGGCGGCATTTCGGGATCGCGGGCACAGACGCTGTCGAACCGGCTTTGGGAAAGCCTGTCGGCGCATGTCTATGTTTTCCTGCACAACCACACACTGGCGGATGTGGCACGCAATCAGCTTCTGCCCTGCCCGGCCCTGCCCAAGATCCTGTCGATCGTCGACGAATAATCGCCTGCGGGGCGGCTGGACCGCCCCCACGTCATGGGCAAGTCACCATTCCTTGCGAAACGACGCAAGTGGCCCTAAATGAGCCACTTCATTCGACCCGGCTTCGCCACGAGGGGATACGCGCCATGTCCGAACTGCAGACGCCCTATTACCTGATCGACCTTGCGAAGCTGCGGGTCAACATGGAGCGCATCCAGTATCTGCGTGAGCATTCGGGCGCGAAATGCCTGCTGGCGCTGAAATGCTTCGCCACATGGTCGGCGTTCGACTTCATGCGCCCGTTCATGGACGGCACCACCTCGTCGTCGCTGTTCGAACTGCGTCTGGGCCATGAGGAATTCGGCAAGGAAACCCACGCCTATTCCGTCGGCTGGGCCGATCACGAGATCGACGAGGCCTTGGGTTATTCCCACAAGATCATCTTCAACAGCCTTGGCCAGCTGGACCGTTTCGGGGCCAAGGCCGCCGAGCGCGGCATCACCATGGGCCTGCGCCTGAACCCGCGCTTCTCGACCAGCGGCTTCGATCTGGCCGACCCGGCGCGTCCCTTCTCGCGCCTTGGCGAATGGGACCTGCCGCGGCTGGAATCCGCGCTGGACCGGATTTCCGGCGTGATGATCCATTACAATTGCGAAAACGGCGACTTTGACCTGTTCGACGCGCAACTTTCCCGCATCGAGGCCGAATTCGGCGGCTTCCTGGAAAAGCTCGACTGGGTTTCGCTGGGCGGTGGCATCCATTTCACCGGTGACGGCTATCCGCGGGACCGCCTTGCCGCACGGCTGAAGGCCTTCCAGCAGAAATTCGGCGTCCAACTGTTCCTTGAGCCGGGCGAAGCCAGCATCACCAAGTCCAGCTCGCTTGAGGTCTCGGTCCTTGACGTGATCCATAACGGCAAGGACGTGGCCATCGTCGACAGCTCGATCGAGGCCCATATGCTGGACCTGCTGATCTATCGCGAAACCGCGAAGCTGCCGCAGGACGGCAACCATGCCTATCAGATCGCGGGCAAGACCTGTCTGGCCGGCGACATCTTCGGCGAGGGCCGCTTCCCAGCACCGCTGCAGATCGGCGACCAGATCAGCATCGCGGATGCCGCCGGTTACACCATGGTCAAGAAGAACTGGTTCAACGGCGTCGGCATGCCCTCGATCGCGATCCGCGATGAGGACGGAACGATCCGCGAAGTTCGCCGGTTCTCTTACGACGATTACAAATCCAGCCTGTCCTGAGCCGGAAGCTCAGGCGAAAGCGAGGTCCTCCCCCCTTTTCCTGCCCCTCTGAAGGAGACTGAATTGGCAAGAAACGTGCTCATTATCGGCGCCGGCGGCGTCGCCCAGGTGGTCGCGCACAAGATCGCGCAAAACGCCCAGGAATTCGGAACGCTGCATATCGCCAGCCGAACGGTGTCCAAGGCCGACACGATCATCGAGAGCATTCGTGAGAAAGGCCATTCGGTCGAATTCACCACCCATTCGCTGGACGCCATGGACAGCAATGCCGTGGCCGAACTGATTCGCAAGATCGACGCCAGCATCGTGATCAATGTGGGCTCGGCCTTCGTGAACATGACCGTGCTGCAGGGCTGCATCGACACCGGCGCGGCCTATATCGACACCGCGATCCACGAAGACCCCAAGAAGGTCTGCGAGACCCCGCCGTGGTACGGCAACTACGAATGGAAGCGCCGCGAGGCCTGCGAGGCTGCCGGTGTCACCGCCATTCTTGGCGCGGGCTTTGATCCGGGCGTCGTCAACGCCTATGCGCGTCTGGCCGAGGACGAGTATTTCGACAAGATCGAGTCCATCGACATCGTCGATATCAATGCCGGTAGCCACGGCCGCTGGTTCGCCACCAATTTCGACCCCGAGATCAACTTCCGCGAATTCACTGGCACGGTCTATGCGTGGCAAAAGGGCGAATGGACCGAGAACAAGATGTTCGAGGTCGGCCGCGAATGGGACCTGCCCGTCGTCGGCAAGCAGACCGCCTATCTGTCGGGCCATGACGAGGTTCACAGCCTGTCCGCCCGCTACAAGGAAGCCGATGTCCGCTTCTGGATGGGCTTTGGTGCGCATTACATCAATGTCTTCACGGTCCTTCAGAACCTCGGCCTGTTGTCGGAACAGCCGGTCAAGACCGCCGAGGGTCTGGAAGTCGTGCCGCTGAAACTGGTCAAGGCCGTGCTGCCCGACCCGGCCAGCCTTGCCCCGAACTATGAGGGCAAGACCTGCATCGGCGATCTGGTCAAGGGCACGCAGGACGGCAAGCCGGGCGAGGTCTTCATCTACAACGTCGCCGACCACAAGGAAGCCTTCAACGAGGTTGGCAGCCAGGGCATCAGCTACACCGCTGGCGTCCCCCCCGTCGCCGCAGCCATTCTGGTCGCGCGCGGCACCTGGGACGCGAAAAAGATGGTGAACGTCGAGGACCTGCCGGCCCGTCCTTTCCTTGAGCTGCTGGGCGATCTGGGCCTGCCCACCCGCGTCATCGACGCGACCGGCGACCACCCGCTGTAAGCGCGCTGCTCAAATCTTGAACAACAATGACCCCGCGGACAGGAACCTGCCCGCGGGGTTCGCGTTTCCCCCTGCATCCATGCGCCGGGGAATTCCAACGTGACGCCTCCCGACCAGCTGACCCACATGTTCCCGAGCCTGCCCCGATCGGAAGGCCGCAAGGTCGCGAACTGGGCCGTCATCGGTATTTTCGTCATCCTGCTGTTCTGGTTCGTGGCGCAGGCTCGTGACTTCCTGATGCCCGCCACGCTGGCCTTCCTGCTGTTCTTTGTCTTCGTGCCCTTTCGCCGGGCGATGGAGCGCTGGGGCGTCGGCGCGGGCATCACCGCCACCATCGTCTCATTGGGGTTGATCATCGCCATCGCGGGGATCGGACTGATCGTTTCGGGCCCGGTCAGTCGGCTGATCGACAACGCCCCCCAGATCGGGGCACGACTGGAACAGCGTTTCACCGAGATCCGCAGCAACTTCGCGGGGATCGAGCGCGCCGCCCGCAAGATCGACGAAATCACCGGAGGGGCCGAACCCAAGCCCGAGGAAGGACAGACCATCCCCGGCGCGCCGACCCCCATGCCCGAGCCGGGCGTGACGGGCATGGTCACCGGCACGGTCACCAGCGTTCCCGCCCCCGGAACGCCGCAGCCCCCCGACCAGCATATTCAGGTCGAGGTGAACCAGCACCCGGCATCATCGACCTTGGGTAGCGTGGTGAACCTTGGCCCGGCTGTTCTGGGCCAGATCATCTTCACCTTGTTCCTGCTGTTCTTCATGATCTCATCGGGGGACCTGCTTTACCTCAAGATCGTGCAAAGCTTCGACCGCATGCGCGACAAGCGCGCCGCCTATCTGGCGCTTCGGGAAATCGAGGATCGGCTGGGCGCTTATCTGGGGGCGATCACGCTGATCAATGCCTGCCTTGGCGTCGCCATCGGCATCACCATGTGGGCATGGGGGATGCCGTCGCCCGTGCTGTTCGGTGTGGTGGGCTTTCTGCTGAACTTCATCCCCTACCTAGGTGCCGTCTTTGGCATTATCGGCGCGGCGTTGGTCGGGCTGTTCGTCTTTGACGATCTGTTCACGCCGCTGATGGTGGGGCTGTCCTATCTGACCCTGACCGCGATCGAGGGGCAGCTGATTACCCCCTATTTCGTTTCGCGCAAGCTGCAGTTGAATACGGTGGTCGTGTTCCTGACGGTGGCGCTGTGGGCGTGGCTCTGGTCGGTTCTCGGCATGATCGTCGCGGTGCCGCTGCTGGTCGTCATGCGGGTGCTGGCAGACCATATTCCGGGGCTTGAGAAGTTCGGCAACTTCCTTGCCGGGGAAAGTCCCCCCGCGCTGGCGGACGAAGATGAGGATGAGGCCAGCGCAGGTGAGCAGGTCGTCATCGGCAACGTTCCCCCTGCCGCAAACTGAATGCTGGACCACGGCACGGGTGATGGCATCATGGCGACATGAACGATGGTTGATTCGCGACACATGACCCATCCCGCCGACCCCCGTGCGACCGCCCCTGCGCCAAGGCTGACGATCGGCTTCATCCTTGCGCCGCGTTTCACGCTGTCCGCCTTTGCGACATTCGTGGACGTGTTGCGGCTGGCCGCCGATGATGGGGACGGCTCGCGCCCGATCCGCTGCCGATGGAGCGTGCTTTCCGCCGACATGGCCCCGGTGCAATCGTCCTGCGGGGTCAGGATCGAACCCGAAGAGCGCTTGGGCGACCCCTCGCGCTTCGACTATATCGTGGCGGTCGGGGGGCTGATCGATGGCGGGCCGGGGCTGTCGTCCGAGGAAGGCGCGTTCCTGCAAAAAGCCGCCGCCCAGCGGGTTGGTCTGGGCGGGCTTTGCACCGGGGTCTTTGCCCTTGCCCGGCTAGGGCTGATGGACGGCTATCGTTGCTGCGTCAGTTGGTTCCACCATCAGGATTTCCTCTCGGAATTCGAACGGATGCGACCGATCTCGGATCAGATATTCGTCGTGGACCGCGACCGGCTTAGTTGTTCGGGCGGAGTCAGCGCGGCGCATCTGGCGGCGTTTCTGG
>Ga0247819_10001646_pt1 | contig 11930 bp, 10 predicted proteins | sample 13C_Xylose_Day6_FD_193428 | JGI IMG/M metagenome (GOLD analysis project Ga0247819, IMG submission 193428) | Soil microbial communities from agricultural site in Penn Yan, New York, United States - 13C_Xylose_Day6 | ecosystem: Environmental > Terrestrial > Soil > Agricultural land | place: USA... | reverse complement strand
AACCCACCCCCGCCACCACCCAGTTTCAGCTTCGACGGCGCCGACGGCTGCTGGCGGTGCTGTGAGAAGTTCAGAGCTTGCCGTGTATTCAGATCGACTGCATCAATCTTGGCGACTGACCAAACGTTGCGAGGCGTGGTGATTGGCTCGGAGCCAACGACGTTGCCATGTCGGTCGAGGATGTCCGTTTCGACGGTCACGTCTTTGCTCCCCTTGAACGCAAGGTGAACAAGCTCGCCAATTTGCGCGTTGCTGGCGATCAGCGCTCGCTCCAGATCCACACCCCAAATTGTTTTGGGGCCTTTCGGAGACTCAAGCGTCACGTAATAACTCATTTTGGCTTTGGGGTTGTGGTTGTACTTGGCCCGCCCGTGCTCAACCAAAACCCCCTCATAGTTACGGTGCGAGGCACTTTGTTCCTGTACCCCCCGCATGAACTCGTGAATTACCTCACGATCCTCGTGATAGGCCTTCTGAAACTCTTCGACCACGTGATTTAGGGAAGGCCCAGTCGCCGCGTCCTTTCCAGTTTGATAGGCCTGTTCAAGCAAGGCGACACGACTCGCGTGAGCTTCGGTTGAATTTTGCATGGCATCCTCCAAGCTGATTGATTGCATGTTGCTTCTGCCGTGCTGGCGCTGAGCATTCGCTACTCGCCTCTCCCCTGCCCCGGTTTCAGACGATCCTGAAAAGTTCATCGCGCTACTGGTACGCCTACACAGGGTCAAATTTATCACGTACAGTATTACGATACATTTTTTTTGGTGCGGAGCGCTGCCATGAGCCAGTCCAAATACCCCCCCGACACCTTCAGACGTTTTTCAATGCTTCTCGAAGCGAGATCCATTGAAATGGGCGCCAAGGCGTTTTCTCTGGGCGACGGAATCGTGACTGCCGACGTGGCGGTTGATGAGGCTGGCCCACTGACTTGGGCGCTGGCCATTCACGCTGACTCCCTGGCTCGGTTAGGTGGGATTTCTCCACCTGGAGCCAACATGCTGCCGTTCACCATGGTTGAGGATGAAAGCACTCCGTACGGCAACTTGTGCGTTATGCAGAGCGGCTCAATTCCAGCAAGTATCGGTTTCAACTTTCTCGATGCCGCTCTTGAACACTGTATCTGCGTCGGCATGAAACACCTCGGATATACACCAGAGGAGTGGGCCGAACTACCCAACAACCAGCAAGTTATCCCGATTGAGCCTTACTTCGAAAACCTCAAAACCCAATGGGTAACCGAGGAATTGGAGTCGAGCGAACGGGTGCAGCTCGTTATTAACCTGCCGAATCTGTACACCAAAGAACTGCTTCAGCAATCCATGCTTGATGAAAGGATGGAAACAGCTGAACAACCAGAAAAACCACAAATGAGCCGCGCCGTATCTTTCGGCTCAATGCGATAAGGATTGGAACTCACTTATGGATCGAACTCACCAAAGCCTGTCTGATGAAGACCTGGATGCCCAATTGACCGCCTTCAACGATATGGAAGGCGTGATGACTGGCAGACAGACTGGCAAGACCAGCGACGGCGGATTCAAGGCGAACGTCAATGACGTGATTGCCGAAGCCTTCCAGCGCATCGAGAAGATTTCTGAGCGCGACGAAAGCGTTGATGCCGCAGTGAAAGCCGCCGCCCACGGCGTGAAGGTTCTCGCTCCGATCCTGCAAGCCACCAGCAAGCATGGGGCCACTCCAGAGCAAGCGAACATACTGATGGGCAAGGTGCTGATGCGCACCAACGCTGGCACGAACAAGGTGCTGGAAGCCTATGGCCTACGTGAAGGTGAAGCGCCAGCCTGGTTGTCGGCTACCGTATCGGGTCAGGTGATCAAGCTGATCACCAACAGCCTTGCCGAAGGCAATGTGTCGATCCTGGATAAGCCTGACGACAGTTTTATCCAGCCTCTGATCGACTACGCGCAAGCTGCGACCAAGCTCGGCGCCGTCGCATATGCGTCTGCAACACCGGAACTCGAAATCGCCAACGCGTTGATGATGGCGACCTGCAACGTCATGGCCGAGTACCAGTGCTTCAACTACTTCCATGCCGACCCAAAGAAAATCTCTCAGGAAATCAGCACCTACTTCAATGAGCGAGTCGTTCGCGGCACCCTCGATGAACTGACCGATCGTTTCGCGCTGAAGCCAAGCGAACGCACCTACATGGCCAACAGCTTGCTCTCTAATGCTGGGGAAATGATGGCGCAATCGTGGAAAAGTGGTATTCCCGACACGATTGCAAACCTGCGGTCAATGCCCAAGGAAGCCCGCCAAGCGGCAACCGCAAACGGGTATCCGTTGAGCGCCATCATCGAGCGGTTCGAGTCGATGTATCAGGGCATCGAGCTTTCGTGTGAAAGCGCCATTCGTACTTTGAACCCTGGCCGCGAGCAGTCAAAGGCCGACATGGAACACAACAAAGGGATGCGAGTTGGCTAATAAACCACTACGCGCTTGCCTCATAGCCAGCGTAGCGGCTTTATGGGTTGGCAGTTCTATTGCTGCCGACCGCATACGCCCGCTGACTACTCATTGCATTGAGCGGGCGTCTGCACAATACGGCATCCATACCGATGTTCTCCTCGCGATCCTATTGGTCGAGGGCGGGACTGTCGGTAAGGACAGCAAGGCCAATAACAATGGCACCTATGACATTGGGCCATTTCAAATAAATTCGATGCACCGCAAAGAACTCGCTTCGATAGGAGTTGATGAGCAAAGGCTGCGTAATGACGGGTGTGTCAATGCCATGGTCGCAGCGCGCCACTTGAAACGCACCATCACCCCTGAAATGTTAAAAGGTGTCCGTACACAAGAAGACTATTTGAGTGTTCTTGCGAACTATCACTCGGCCACACCGAAATACAACAAAATTTACGCGGATAAATTATTGAAAGCGTTCAGCCAGCTCTATTCGAGTGACCAACAATGACTCCTCAGGGAAATAATCCAGCGAGCGGCTTGATTGAGTTTGGCGTATTTACCGCCATTATTTTGGGAACCGCATTCGGACTATGGTGGGCGCTACGCCCGGTCATCATGTGGTTCAGTTTTTATACGTCTTTTTTCGTATTCAAGCATGTGTATGTCCATCTATCATTTTTAATGACGGATGCCGAATACGGCTCTCTCATAAAATCGCTTCAAAGTATTCCAACCATCAAGCCTTCCAGCTACGGCATCGAAGCGCTGTATAAATTATTCAAACTGCACGGTTATATTCTCCGCTGGCCAGTCGCGGCGATGATGCTCTACCTGGGCTGGGCTACTCGCAAAGGCATTAAACGTTTCAAGTATCGCCGCCAGATCAACAACGTTTATGACCTGATTGAGATTCAGGCTGAGCACTTCCCTGCGAGCGCCATCATCAAAGGCAAAAACCTGCTCGATACGCACCTCTATGACGGCCCATGGCGCACCTATGCAATTCCAATCGACTTTGCTCTGGATGAACAGCTGCTGTGGACGCACGCCAAAGGCAAAACCGGTGTGTTAGACCCAAAGGCTAACGTCGATGAACAGAAGATGATTCCCATCCCACCCTTCAGCAAAGACGAAAAGCTCCAAGAATTTAAGTACAAACGTTCGAAGCTGCCGCACTACCGATATACCGCGCTCAACTTGCCACGCACCAACAAGGCATTTTCTGACCAGCTCGGCCCGCTTTGGACTGGATCTCAATCGCTCCCGCCAATGGAGCGCGGCCTATATGCGGCGTTCTGCGCCCAAGCCGCTGGTGATGCAGGCCAAGCCATGAAGCTGATCAACCAAATGGCTTTTTCCTTCGTTGAAGCTGAATACGACAAGGCGTGGAACCCGACAACGCCCCACCATTGCGACATTACTGGCGCCGACGAACTCATTGCCAAGTACGAGAATCGCGCTGACATCAAGGCGGTCGCTGCAATGCATGCCCACCGCTACAACGTGATGTATGGCGTTCTGGATCTGGCTCGTTCGAATGGTCGTTTGTTCCATTCGAACTTCCTGTGGTTGCGCCCCGTCAACCGCACCCTGTTCATCCTGCTGTGCTCGCACGGTGGCCAGTGCCCTTACTGGGAGGTTGCAGGCCTGTGGGCTCACTATCAGGTGGAACACCTGATGAAGAAGAAGCTTCTCAAGCCTGCGGTGGCCAGCGCCGTATACGCGCTCATGGACACCATGGCGAAGGAGCACTGGATTGAGCCTGGTGACTACAGCGAAGACGCTCAGCGGCGAATGGTAGAAGACGCTAACAAAACGATCAGAGAGGCGAATGACGCCTCAGGCGGGCCTGTCAGCCAGACCGGTTTCGTTGCGCCTCAGCAGCAGCAACGCAATCAAGGCGGACAAGCACGGAAGTCGCGTGAGGACGATGAGCCATGAGTATGAAAAGCTCGATTATTCAGAAAAGCCAAGAGATTAATCTCGAACGGATCATTGTTGATCACCGTTCCTTTTATTCGAAAATCTGGGATTCATTCCAGCAGCCAAATATTCCGTTTATTTATGCGTGCGTGGTCGCGCCGATATTGATTCTATTTCCGGCATGGTTTTTCTTGTTTGCCGTTATATATTTCGTTTTGCAGCTGGCCGTAAACATTAAACCAGATGTACTCCCAATTCACTTGCCGCTGGGCGCAGACAAGCCTGACAAGCATGACCCTAAACCCGGTGTAAATCGCGGCTGGTACACTTCGCGGGGAAGCTTTTATATCGGCTTTTGCCGGATTACTATGCTTGAGATTTGGGCTAACTTTAAATCTCTAACTCAGCACTTCATACTTTTCGGCACAACAGGCGCCGGAAAAACCGAAAGTATCGTTTCTTACATAGTCAATTATCTAAGCGTCGGTTCAGGCGTAGCGTTCCAGGACGCGAAAGCAGCACCGAAGGCGATGTTTCAAGTAGCAACATTCTGCCGGATATTTGGTCGGGACTTTGACTTTCGCGTAACTAACTACATCAAGAGTCAGAACCCTGAGGACATTGACCCAGCATCGAGGAGTTCGAACGATGCTGGTATTTTCGCAAGGGGCACTCCCGACTCCAACACACAGCTTCTGGTCTCGTTGATGCCGCCGAGTGGTGGCGACAACAAGATCTTCTCCGAACGAGCGGTGGCGCTCGTGGCAGCGATCATGCCGGGTCTCAACGACCTACGGAACATGGGCAAGCTCCAGATTGACCCCTCTGTCATTCGTCGCTTCATGGGCTTCAAAGAGTTCGTAGGGCTCTGCCATAACAACTTCATCAGCAAAAGTTCGCGTGATGCCCTGGTCGGCTACCTCAGCTCACTTTCGGGCTACGATGAGAAAAAGCCGATAGATAAGCAAAACGAGGAGGTTACTCGCCAGTTCGGTTTTGCTCAGGCGTACTTTACCCGTGCGCTGGCGTCCCTCTCCGACACATACGGCCACATCTATCTGACGGGCCAAGGTGAGATCGACTATCAGGATGCTGTCCTGAATGGCCGGATTATCATGACGCTTCTACCGAGTATGGAAAAGTCTGGCGATGAGCTGGCCAACCTCGGCAAGATCGTTCTGACGGCTACCCGAAACGGCATGGTCGTCGGCCTCGGCACCGTGTTCGAAGGCAGTGCGGAAAAGGTCGTGCACAACTTGCCGACGAACTCCGACATTCCGTACGGCATCATGAATGACGAAAACGCGTACATGCTGGTTGAAGGTCAGGAGATGATCAACGCTCAGGCCCGTGGCCTTGGCTTTGGTGTGCTCACAGGGACGCAGGATGCGCCTGGCATGCTGCTCAACATCGAGAAAACCACCAAGCAAATTCTCGCGAACTCGGCGTTCAAACAAATCATGTATTTGGATGACGATGACACCACCAAATTGGCGTGCGAACTCTCAGGCGAAGCCACGGTTCTGTCTCGCTCGTCGTACACCCTCGACGGCTCCCTCGGTAACTACTACGCCTCCGAGAACGTGTCCGTAGAGAAGAAGTACCGCTTGAACACCACGGCCATTCGTAAGCAGGGGCTGGGCCAAGCGTTCATCATGTATCAAGGCGACATCCATCAGGCTCAGGTCTTCAACCACGGGATTCAAGAAAAGAGCGATGACCCCAAGATGTGCTACCTCAAGCACTGGTGGCCCGTTCGGATGGCGAAAGTCCATATCCCTTCCCAAGTCGAGATAAGCAAACTGCTGGACATCAACCCGCTTCCAGAGTGGATTGAACTCGCAGAGATGATCAACGACGAATCGCGGGCCCTACTGCGCGAGATGACCATCTACTTCAGCTCCATGATGGCCATCAAGGATATTCAGGCGCGGGTTGCAGCCAATCCGGCACTCCAAGCGGTCAATGCTCAGATGATGGCCACGGAGATGTCGGTGGAGCGCCTCGATGTCCTGGGTAACCTCGATGCGGAACCCGGTGCCGAGGACGCCCAAGAAGAATTGAGCGGCGTGCTGGGCTCTATCCATGAAGCGACGGTGAAAACCCCGAGCGATGTCCTGAATCTCTTCATCAAGCTGGCTGAAGATCGTGACGCGCCCGAGAACATGATCCGGATAGCAGCCAGCCAATCGGGCATTGGTGACTTCCTCAACAGCAATGCCGGTCTCGATCTGTCTCGCGCCGACGATGATTCAACCGCATCTGGTTCGGGAGGCACAGGCGCAGGCTCGAATTCGCCGCGTGCCACGAGCGAAGAGTCGATGGATCATATGCTCGATGCTTACTTCGATGGTGTGCCGGACGGAATGCCGGAGGCCGTACCGCTTGAGGCGTACCATCAAAGCGAACCGGCTGCCGATTACAACCTCGCGGACTTCGGCGGCGACGACTTCGCCGATGACTTCGCAGATGAGGTGCCGTCAGGCTTCGCCTCTCGCGAGGACAAGTCCGAGATGGCCATGGTCGTTGAACGCAACCTGGCGCTCATGCCGTGGATGTCGAACGTGGTGGACTACAGCGCCACTCGAAACGACCTGGTTGAAACCGAAACCTTCTTCAACGGTGGTGATTTCGAAACTGCACAGGTTGATGTCGATTCCGGCCTGGATCTGCTCGCTACCAGAATGAGCTATCCGACCACGCCGATGGATAACATGACCACGCCGAACCTCACCCTCATTAGATCTCTGCTGGAAAAGCCCAGCTGACGCATAGCGGCACGCAAGGCGAGCGGACGACGATCTGCTCGCCTTTTCCCCGCTCTCGCCTACGGCGACACTCAAAGCCCCTCTCAAGCGGATCTGAACATGCCCGACCAGATTACAAACCCTCGCTCAAGCTTTCGCCCGGAGGTGCACTGGATCTGCATTGCCGTGGCCATATTCCCAGCCGCCCTGATAGCGTTTGTGGTGTCTATCGCCCCTGCCCTTCCAATCTTGTGGGTTCTGTTTCTGCCGTGCGTTCCACCGCTCGTGAACGGTCTGATCACGTTCTTCTTCACGGACATCGAACTGAATCAGCAACGACTGGTGTGTGCCAGCGGCCTATTCAGGCGCCAGACGTTTGATCTGCCACTTGCACGAATCGAGTCAGTGCAGATGGAGCAGTCCCTGCTGGGGCGGTTTATGGACTATGGGCAGGTAACGATAATCGCCATGGGAAGCAGCCCGATCATGACACCAAGCATCAAGCAGCCTGCGAAGTTTCGCGAGGCTTTGCAGTTGGCCGTGTCACAGAATATCGGATAGGAATAACTGAAACGTGCGAAGCCTGACTGGCATCAGGCTTGTGCGCTTTGATGGGTCGTTTAGTCGATCCACCTCTTCTCTATGTTTCTCTGATGCTCAGCCCGATACCAGCTAACAGATGATCTGTGTTCGTCGCGCCCACCCTCATACTGGTCAGGGTCAGCCTCAAGAATCTCGTCCAAATGGCTTTTGATGTGCCGTGCGTAAGCCGCACGCTTTTCTTTGATCGCTTTGCATACCTCGACAAAATCCGGATCGCCCTCGCCGTGGCGACGGAACCATGCGGCCATCTCCTGGAAGGCGCGCATGTGCTGATCGTCCAGATTGCGCAGACCGCTCGCATCCATTGGGTTCGCGCCACCGGCATACATGGCCATGGCGAATGCTTGAAGAAAGCCCGCAGCTGAATAGCCGCCATCGACCAAGATTGAGCGGTACGTGACAAATGGGGATTCGTTGAGACTCATGGCCAATCATTCCTCGGTGCGAAAAAAATGGATACCGCCGAACCTTTAACGAAACCCAGCGATTCCCTGATAATAAGCAGGTAACGGATCAGATGCTGCCCAGTCGAGCAGACAGTATGGTAGGTAGGGTGTGTTGAAGCACTTTGCCAGAGCTTTATGCAGACGGTCTGTCAGATAACCTTGGTGATCATCGTCACGTTGCTGTCGCGCAGGATTCATAAGATTTTCTGGGTTTGCTGCAAATACGCCTAGCCTCATTCTCGCCTGCTGTGACCACAGAATTCCATCCTCCGCGTCGTGAGACTCGACGACGATTGGCATTAGGATTGGTGGAGGAGCATGCCTCCGTTCTTTTAACTGGTGAAGCGGCTCCCACTCACTTCTAACGTCAATGATGGTGGATGACTGCTTTCTTGCTGCATCGAGCAGCAATTTTGCGAAGTCATGGCACTTCATCAGGTTTGAATCGCGAGTTGCTTCACGGGCGTGCACGGTTACTTGGTCGATGGTGTCGTTTCCCAGACGAATTTCCACAGGCGAACCAAAACGAAACTCGTCTGCAATGACCGAGCGAAGATATTCAAAATCTACGTGCTCATGATTCACAAATGGTGGCTTAGCTTTGCCCGCGAGTACTCTTTCAAAATCCGGCGCAATCCAGAAGTTGTAGACCATTCGGAACGGGCTACCGTGCCTGAAACGACCTCCTGGCTCATCATCCCTCATGACCGCAGCGGAGCAAAAATTGTCAAATCCCCGCCAGTCTTGTATCGGGGAACCAAGGGTTCGCAGTCTTTCTTCGAATAACGAATCAAAGAGTGGCATCGACACCGATTGACCTGCTAGCCCCTTCAAATGCGCGTTCAACGCTGCGTGGCTTGCAAAGCCAAGTGCCGCAGCGATTGCCTCGGAGAGGTGTGAGGACGGAATTTTGTATGCGTCTCGTACTTGGTCTTTGAGAAGCTTGAGATTCGGAGCCGTGAGGGTTAGGTAGGCCATGACAAATCCTTTAGATCGCGTCCACCGATTACTCGCCGATCACAGGATAGTGTGCGGAGGGTGTCAAAATCGAATTCAAGGTAAAACGCCCGATTTAACCCGGTGGCAGGTTGGGTTGGGCGAACACAAGCAATAACTTATGGGCTCCTACACAGGTTCGTCAACTGCATTCCTGATCATCAGCTGTTTGCCTGTAGGCAATTCTACCTAAGCAGGCCCATAGGCAATTTAGCCTATCGCCTCAACGTTCCAGGTTGCTGCTGGCCTGTGCCGCAATGATCGGAGGAGAGCTTTTGCCTTCCCTACTCCCCGCAACGCGTGACTTGAATGCGAAGGGGGTTAGACGGCTTCTACCGCGAGTGCGTGCTTCAAATGCCACTCGAAGCTTTCACGCTTCTTTTGCATCTCGTGAGCGCACAAGGTGTTGGGCACCTGGTTCTTGATGAGCTGCGAGATAGCCTGGTTGAGCTGACTCCATGCGTCGATCAGAGTCTGCCTCGACGGACTGGTCATCAGCATCAAGCGGCCAACGATCTCCTGGTTGAAACTGCGCTCAGCGTCAGCGGACTTTGCAGCCGCCATCAGATCATCGCGAAGCTCGAAGGGGATTCGTATGCCGAAAGAAGAGTCTGCCTGCTGAAGCACAACTGGCAGGCAATCGAGTACCGGATAACGCGTGAGACTGTCGCTCAGCAGCTTCGAGATGTGTGCGTTGATTTTGCGGTTCTCCGCCTCCGCACCTGCCTTGATGGCCTCATGGAGTTCCGAGGTATACCTCGCGGGGTATGCGTATTTGCTTGGTTGCTTCATACCCGTCCTGGCATGTGGTGGCGATGAATGGTCATTTGGAAATTGCGCAACAGGGCTGCCCTTTCGAGCAGCGCAATGTGGCGTGTTAGAGCGTTTTGCCCCAACTTTTAACTACGTCTTTTCCGTATTTTTCGTTCCATGCCTTCAGGATGCGATTGTTTCCACCCTTGCTCTCGACGGACTCACCATTCTCGGGATTTGTATAGCGCGTGACTTGTCGAGCCTTACGGGTTTTCGGCTCAGCAGTTCTAAACGCCGCTGGACGACGGGATTCAGGATCGAGGAGGTTGATGATGTCTCGCAGAGACCGGTGGTATTCACCTAACAACGCACGCAGCTTATCTTCGAATTCTTTGTCGCTTGCGTACTCTGGATCAGCTTCGATGACAGCAATTCGCGCTTGCGCGTCGGCGATAATTTGTTTCAGCTCATGGTGTTCGTGGATCAGGCTCATGGTTGATTTACCTATGCGATTTTCGCAACTCTATAGTTGAAATTGAGTTCTTCGAGATACTGGTTAAGCAATTCTGGAGAAGCGGCTTTAAGCGATTCTCTTCCTTTACCACCAGCTAAAATATAAGGAAGTGCTTGCGATAAAAACAAATTGCTCTCGTACAAGAACTGACTAGCGACCCCGGCATTCTTTACGAACGGTATTACATCATCGCAATTACCGCCCTTACAAGCACGTAGCCATGGATCAAGCTTCGGGTCTCGTGGCGCGATGAAGTATAGCGCTCTAATTGCACGAGTCATCGCAACATAGAATAAGCGCCGCTCGTCTTGAAGGTGGTTTTCGATTTTGGCTTTATCAATGGATCGCGGAATGATTGGAAACGATCCTTGCCAAAGGCTCGGCATGATGACGCAAGGCCACTCCATCCCTTTGGATCGATGGCAGCTGGTGATCAGCAGTGCCGTCGTGGCTTCTTTGGCTTTGTCGGAAGTGTCTAGCAGATCCTGGATGTGGTTCATGAACTCTGGCAAGGTCTTACCCTTCGAATTCACTTTCACGTACTCGATGAACGCCTCGACAAGGCTGATAATTTCATCGGCCTCTTCCTGCTTGCCAGCCTCTTGGATGATGGCCTTTTCAATATCCAAGAAATACAGCAGTTCCTTCAGCAGGATCGCTGCTTTTGGAAAATTTCTACTTTTGCCGATGGCGCGCAGTTTACGCCACAGCTTGCCGCGATAGATAACGCGCTCTGCCTGACTCTGATTCTGGGATGCAATGTGAGTAGAAACAAACTTGCTGAAGCCGACACCATCCTCGGGATCTTGCAAAGCCATTTTGGCCAGTATGCCGCTCTTCTCCCACCCCAAGCTCAACGAGGGTACGTCGATAAACTTTCGAGCCTCAATAATCGAGCCGAGGTCGGGATCGCCTGCATAGGGGTTGATCGCTGCCTGGCCAGCGGCCAGCTTCATCCAGCCGATCAGCGAAGACACCCATTTGTTTTCCAGTACCGACGCCTCATCCCCACCCTCGATCCTGAAAGGGATGCCATGTTGCAGCAGATCAAACTGACTTCCCGCCGACTTCGAATAGGAGCGAACGAGCACAACCATCTCTGTCAGGTTACCGCCCGCCCCAAGCCACTTATCAACGATGCTGACGATTTTCGGTTTGCCGCCTACAGGCATGTCGTATTCGAGGAAGAGTTCGGTGTTGGGCGCCTTATCACCTGAGATGCACAACTTGTCGGCGCGGTCTGAATTCCCGTGAATGACGTAATTGGAAGCACATGACAAAGCGTGGCCATAGCGCCACGTGCGGTTGAGCGTGTAGGTGGTAGCGCCTGGGAAGTCATCGTGGAATTCGCGAAGGATGTACTCCGCCCTGGCTCCACGCCAGCCATAAATGGTCTGGTCATCGTCACCTACAGCCATAACCTTGGCGTGTTTACCCGCAACAAATCGAACCAAGACATGCTGGCTCCGGCATATGTCCTGGTACTCATCGATAATGATGTGATCGAACGCACCCTCGACA
>Ga0247819_10001645_pt1 | contig 11933 bp, 14 predicted proteins | sample 13C_Xylose_Day6_FD_193428 | JGI IMG/M metagenome (GOLD analysis project Ga0247819, IMG submission 193428) | Soil microbial communities from agricultural site in Penn Yan, New York, United States - 13C_Xylose_Day6 | ecosystem: Environmental > Terrestrial > Soil > Agricultural land | place: USA... | reverse complement strand
TAATCAAAGACAAATGGGCAGATGAGTGCGAGGTCCAAAAGGAGTTTGTGGCGTACTTCTGGGACGAGCAGGCGGCCTATGATTTTGAGACAGATCTGATTGAAGAGATTGGGTTAGACAATCTGACAAACGTGCTGCCAGGTGGGCAAAAGGCGTGGGCGCGCAGGGTTCAGAAGCGAAAGGAGCGTAAGGCGCCGACGCTTGCTGAAATGATTGCCAAGTTCCCTGTCGCTATGACGTCCAGGGTTGCAGAATGGCTTAAGGCTGGCGGCCATAGAGGCGTTCGGTGGAAGTTCACCGCGCTAAACCCTGAATACAAGATCCATGCGGAGATATCGGACGCGGTTTACAACACGCTCCTACCCGATCTAATCCTGAGAATCCAAAAAGACAAGGTGGCGTTCCCTGTCTTCACGGCTCGGATGCGCGAGCATGGTCTGGAGATTGTGTGATGGCTGCTCGTAAGCGGAAAGTTCAACTAACGGATGCTTGGAAAGAGAAGATTCGTATCTCTGTCATAAGCGGGCGGCTATACGACCATGTGAACGGCGAGATTGAAATGTCGAACACGCAGATCAAGGCCGCTCAGATTTTGCTTGCAAAGCTTGTTCCGGACTTGGGGCGCACAGAGGTCAGCGGTGTAGACGGCGGCCCAGTCGAGACCATTACGCGCATCGAACTGGCGGCGATGAGTGGCAACAGTAAGGCTTGAGCTACCCCAGAAGCTGATCCCTGTGTTCCAGGGTGAGGCAGACGTACGGGGGGCATACGGTGGGCGGGGGTCAGCCAAGACTCGCAGCTTTGCCAAGATGGTTGCTGTGCGCGGGTACATGTACGGCAAGATGGGGCTGAGGGGGCAACTGCTATGCGCCCGCCAGTTCATGAACTCGCTTGAGGACTCGAGCTTAGAGGAATGCAAGCGGGCCATTGAAGACGAGCCGTGGCTTGCCGCGTATTACGAGATAGGCGAGAAGTACATCAAGTCCAGGGATGGGCGGATCAGCTTCTCGTTTGCTGGGCTGGATCGCAATATCTCCAGTGTGAAGTCCAAGGGCCGCATTCTCCTGTGCTGGGTGGATGAGGCTGAGGATGTCAGCGACTACTCATGGATGGTGCTGATCCCCACGCTGCGTGAGGAAGGCGAGGGCTGGAACGCTGAGCTGTGGGTGACGTGGAACCCGCGCAGGAAGGGCAGCCCGACTGACGTACGGTTCCGCAAGACCAAAGACCCGCGCTACAAGGTCGTGCAGCTGAACTGGCGGGACAACCCGAAGTTCCCGGCCAAGCTCGAGCGCGAACGTGTACGGGACCTGGAGAACCGCCCGGATGAGTATGACCACATCTGGGAAGGCGCGTACGGGAACATCGCCGGGTCGATCCTAGGCAAATGGGTGGGCCAAGCGGAGAGGGAAGGCCGGATTGCTGACGACATCGTGTTTGACCCGCAAGGGGCGCCTATCGAGGTGTCTAGCGATATCGGCTTTCACGACACGGCGTCCTGGTGGTACTGGCAGCGCCTGCAGGGTGGATTCAACCTGCTCAAGTACGAGGGCGATTCGGGGCTGGATGCGGATGACTGGATACCGCGCATCCAAGACGGCATCGCGGGGCTTGGGGCAAAGCACATAGGCAAGATCTGGCTACCGCATGACGCGAGGGCCAAGACGTTCCAGAGCAAGCACACGACGGTAGAGAAGTTCCTGAGCGCGTTCGGTGCGGGGAAGGTGGCAGTAGTGCCCCAGACGCGCAAATCGGACCGGATTGGAGCCGCGCGCACGGTTATCCAGAAGTGTGCATTCAACCGCGATCTGTGCGAGGCAGGCTTAGACGGTCTGCGGGCATGGGAGTTTGAATACAACGAGGACACGGGCGTTTTCTCCCGTGAGCCTAAACATAACTGGGCCTCTCACCCATCTGACGCGTTCTCCTACGGTGCGCAGGTGATGGCAGAGGCCAAAGCCCCTGAGAAAGAAGAAGACGCCAAGTACCCGGTCCAGGGTGTTGGCGGTCGCATCGTCACGGCCACGCTAGACGAGCTTTGGGCGCAGACGCCCGCCCGAACGGAAAGGATTTGAAATGGCGCTATTCCCGGTAGTCGATGGCAAGGTCAAGTTTGGGTGGACGGACCAGCCTACGCGCGTGGGTCACAACGGGTTCATCCAGGAAGGTGACGCGGCGTTTGCGGCGAACCTGCCTGTCATGGGTGATTACGACATGACCATCGTCCGGTTTTCGCAGGCTATCCCGACTGATGGCAATGGCTCGGTTGTGCTGACTGACGCGACGGCAGGCTTGCCGGCTGGTACGCAGTGGCAGAACGGCCTGCCGATCCATGCGAACGGCTTATGCACGTCTACGGCGCCTGTCTTCACGTACAGCAACGGCATCCCGATGGCTGAGCTTGGAGGGGTCTGTGTCTGAGCAAGCAGAAAAGCCCGTCGAGTCGACGGTTGATATCGCCCGGCGCTGGAAGATCGAGCTTGATCTAGCCAAGCGCGGGGATGAGAAGTGGATCAACCGCGGTAAGAAGATCGTCAAGCGCTATCGGGACGAGCGCGCAGGTACGACTGGGGGCAATCGCTACAACATCCTATGGTCGAACGTTCAGACGATCCTGCCGGCGATCTATGCCAAGGCCCCGAAGGCTGAGGCTGTGCGCCGGAACAAGGACAACAACCCGGTTGCACGGTGCGCGGCTGAGATCTTGGAACGTGCTCTGCAGTACGAGATCGACCATTACCCAGATTTCGACGAAGCCATGCGCAACGCAGTGCAAGACCGGCTCTTGCCTGGGCGCGGTGTGGCATGGGTGCGCTACGAGCAGAAGGAGATCGCGGTTGCTGAAGGCTCCATGCCGTCTCAGTACGAGGTCAAGGACTGTTCGGCGGTGGACTACGTGTACTGGGAGGACTTTCGCCACGGCCCCGCTCGTGTATGGGGTGAGGTGCCATGGGTGTCCCGCAGGGTGTATCTCTCGCGCGGTGAGGTGAAAGCCCGTTTCGGCGCCTTCCTTGCCGAGCAGGGCAAGCGCGCGGCTGATGTGCCGCTGACCCACGTTCCCATTGGTCTGGACCAGATGAAGGACCAGGGCGCGACCTATGGCGACACCGAAGCCATGAAGAAGGCCGAGGTGTGGGAGATCTGGGACAAGAAGACAAAGGCCGTCTACTGGGTCGCCCAGGGCTTTGACGACCTGCTGGACGTGGTTGCGGACCCCTACGGGCTGGACGAGTTCTGGCCCTGCCCCAAGCCGCTCTTTGCCACGCAGACGAGCGACACGCTGGTGCCGGTGCCTGACTATGCGCTGTACCAGGACCAGGCGACCGAACTGGACATGCTGACCCAGCGCATTGGGCGGCTGACCCAGGCGGTGAAGGTCGTTGGGGTGTATGACGCCAGCATGACGGGCGTCCAGCGCATGCTACAGGAAGGGATCGATAACACCCTGATCCCAGTGGATAACTGGGCGGCGTTCTCTGAAAAGGGTGGCGTTAAGGGCACCGTTGACTGGCTGCCCCTTGAGCAGGTCATCAAGGCGCTGAACGAGTGCTATATCGCTCGGGAGCAGTGAAAGCAGGTCATCTACGAGATCACGGGCATCTCCGACATCATCCGGGGTGCGACCGAGGCGAGCGAGACGGCGACGGCGCAGAACATCAAGCGCCAGTTTGGGTCGCTGCGTCTGCGTCCGCGTCAGCAAGACGTGGCCATGTTCGCCAGCGAGATTCTGCGCATCAAGGCGCAGTTGATGATGGACATCTACAGCCCTGAGTCGTTGATTGCGATGTCGGGGATCATGGACACGTACGACGCGCAGCACGTGCAGCAGGCAATCATGCTGATGAAGATGGAGCCGATGCGCGCCTATCGCGTGGAAGTGGCTGCGGATTCGCTGATCGAGTTGGATCAGGAGCAAGAGAAGGCCTCGCGTACCGAGTTCCTGGCGGCTGCGAGCGGCTTCCTGCGCCAGGCTGTGCCTGCGGCTCAACAGTCGCCTGAGATGGCGCCGCTCCTGGGCGAAATGCTCATGTTCGGCGTACGGGCATTCAAGGGCGGCCGGGAAATGGAAGCCGTGTTCCAGCAGTTCGTGGACCAGATGAGCCAGCCCAAGCCGCAGCAGCCCGATCCTGAGCAGATGAAGATTCAAGCCGAGGCCCAGCAAAAGCAGATGCAAATGCAGGTTGATATGCAGATCGAGCAGGCCAAGCTGGCAGCTCAAACCGAGTCTGACCGTGCGAAGTTGATGGCCGAGGTGCAGGTTGAACAGGCCCGGATGCAGATGCAGGCCCAGGTCGACATCAACCGCCAGCGGGCCGAAGCTGAGCAGCATGCCATGAAGATACGCCAGGAAGCGGAATTGCAGGCGCTCAAGGACCAGCTTGCGCAGCAGCAGGCCATGCATGACATGGCGTTTGCGCGCTGGAAGGCGGAGCTTGACGCGGCGACCAAGATCGAGGTTGCGAACATCGGGGCTAAGGCGAAGGTCGACAACGAAGCCACCAAGGCGGCAACGAGCGAGATCAAGTCGGAGGTGACGCAATGACCGTGTTTGCTAAGCCGGAGAAGCCCCGGATTGTCGGCCGCTCTGGTAGAGGGTTTCTCTGCACAGGCTCATTGGCATACGGCATTGGTCTAACAGCCAAAGAAGCCTACATGCACTGGAAAACCATGGTCCAGGTCAGGGCGATGAGGGCGAAATGAGAAAGCGATACATCCAAGACCCCGTGACGCTCAAGCTCATCCCCGCTGAGGAATACGAAGGCCCTCGGGTTACCGGGCCGATGATCATGGGCGACATCCAGCCATACAAGTCCATGGCCACGGGCGAGATGATCATGGGGCGCCGCCAGCATCGTGAGCATCTGAAGCAACACCGCCTGATTGAGATCGGCAACGAAAAGCCGGTTCAGCGTAGCCAAGGGCCTGACCCGACCATCCGAAAACACCTGATAGACGCCGTTCGGCGCTACAGCTAACCAGCCACCTACGGGTGGCTTTTTTATTGCCCCAAGGAAATCCATGGAAAACCCAACGGACGACCTGCACAGCGCATTGAACGACGCGTTTACGCAGGCTGAAGCACAAGAGAAGCCTGTTGAAGCGGTCGTAGAGAAGCCCGCTGATGACCGCGCCCGGGACGAGTCAGGACGGTTCGCCGCGAAGGCTGAGCCGGTTGAGCCTGCCGCGCCCGTCGAGGCTGTCCAGCCCAATGTGGAGGTCGCCCCGCCTCGCAAGGCGCCGTCCAGTTGGAAGCCTGACGCACAGGCGGCATACCTCAAGGCCGAAGCGGGTGAGCCGCTTACCCCGGCTGAGGTGAAGCTCCTGACGCAAGAGGCAGAGCGCCGGGAAAGCGATTACCACAAGGGTATTGAGCAATACAAAAGCCACGCCCACGAAGCGCAGGCGTACCAGCGTGTGGTCGAACCGTACATGCAGACGATCCGTAGCCTGGGCGTGGATGCCCCTACGGCGATTGCGAAGCTGTTCCAGGCCGATCACACGTTGCGCTACTCGGATCCGGCCACGAAGGCGCGGTTCCTGGGGCAATTGGCGCAGGAATACGGGGTCGATATCGGCCAGGTCGTGAACGCGCCGCCGATTGACCCGAATGTGCAGTATTTGCAGCAACAAACGATGCAGATGCAGCAGCAACTGCAGCAGTTCCATCAACAGCAGGAGATGCGCGAGCAGGCTGGATACCAGTCGGAAATCCAGAAGTTCGCGGCAGACCCTGCGCACCCACATTTTGAGGCGGTCAAGGAGGACATGGCGCTTTTGCTGCAAACCGGCAAAGCCCAGGACCTCAAGGACGCCTACGACACGGCTGTATGGATGCGTGCCGACATCAGGCAATCCCTGGTTGAGCAGCAACGCGCCGAGGCCCAACGCGCAGCACAAGAGCAGGCCCAGGCCACGCGAGCGAAATCCGCCGCGGTGAGCGTCAAGGGTAGTTCTCCCGCTGGTGCTGGGGTTCAGCCCGTTAAGGGGTCGCTCCGGGAACAACTGGACGCGGCTTTTTCCGAAGCTACTTAATTAGGACTCATCATGCCTACCTTCGCCAACCTGAGCGATATCATCGCCACCACGATCCAGAGCCGCTCTGGCGTGCTGGCCGACAGCGTTACCAACAACAACGCCCTCCTGTACAAGCTGCGCCAACGCGGGAACGTCAAGCCCGTTTCGGGCGGCAACGTGATCCTTCAGGAGCTGATGTACAACGACCCGAACACGCAGAACGCCGGTTCCTACTCCGGCTACGACGTGATCGACATCACCCCGAACAGCCCCATCTCGGCGGCTCAGTACGACCTGAAGCAGTACGCGGCGGCAGTCACCATCTCGGGCCTGGAGCAACTCCAGAACTCGGGCAAAGAGCAGATCATCGACCTGCTCGAAGGCCGTATTCAGGTTGCCGAGGCCCAACTGATGAACCAGATCAGCTCGGGCATCTACTCGGACGGCACAGGCAACGGCGGCAAGAACATCACCGGCCTGCAGGCTGCTATCTCCACGTCTCCGGCAACGGGCACGTATGGCGGTATCAACCGCGCTACCTGGTCGTTCTGGCGCAACGTGGCCTTCTCGGCTGTGACCAACGGTGGTGCGGCTGTCACCTCGGCCAACATCCAGTCGTACATGAACCGAGTCGCGGTTCAACTGGTGCGCGGCACCGACCGCCCCGACATGATCGTGGCGGACAACAACTACTACCGGGCCTACCTGGAGTCGCTGCAGGCCATCCAGCGCGTGACCTCGGAAGACAGCGCCTCGGCTGGCTTCACGTCCCTGAAGTACCTGGGCGCGGGCCTGAACTGCGATGTGTTCCTGGACGGCGGCATTGGCGGGGCGATCCCGACCAATACCATGTACTTCATCAACACGAAGTACCTGTTCTTCCGCCCGCACCGCGACCGCAACTTCGTGCCCATCGGCGGCGATCGTCAATCGGTCAACCAGGACGCTCTGGTTCGTCTGATCGGCTGGGCCGGCAACCTCACCACCTCTGGCGCCCAGTTCCAGGGCGTTCTGACCGCCTAAGGAGAAAGAAATGGCTGCTCCGTTTATCACTACCCCTATTGTCGGCGTGGATCTGAATACGATCTTCACGGCTGCCGACATCGCCGCGGGCAACCCGTCGCGCCCCAGGCTTGGAGTCCAGGGCTTTACGAGTAACGGCAAGCGTGCGGTGTTCGCCCAGGCCAACGCCAGCATTCCTGCCAGCACGGCGGTGTGCACGGTCAACCCGACCACGTTCCTGGCTACGGCCTCGGGCGGCGCCTACCTGTCGCCTGCGGTCGCTATGGCCACTGGCGATCAGGGCTGGTTCGCCGTCGCTTCGGTCTAAGGGGAAGCATATGCCCGCTATCCCTACCCGACTGATGGGGACGGGCAGCTCCTGGCCTTCGGCTTTGGCGACTTGCGGCGGGGTGGCTAACACCCTCACCGCTGCAGGCACGACCAACGCGAACGCCCTGGGGTTGTCCGCCGAAATCAACGTTGTCACTACCACGGCAGCCAGCACGGGCGTTCGCCTGATGCCGGTAGAGGTCGGCGCGTCCGTCCTCGTTGCCAACCAGGGCGCCAACGCTCTGTTGGTTTATCCAGGCACCGGCGTGCAGATCGACGCCCTGACGGTTACGACCGCTGGCTTTTCCATCCCCGCCGGCAAAAGCGCCATGTTCTATGGCGTGTCCAGTACCCAGTGGATCTCCCATCTGGGTGCGTAACCAGGAAGGGGCTTCGGCCCCTTTCTTCTTTCTCCATCTGAGGCAAACCCTCAAGGACCACACATGAACCCCATCCAAGAAGACCAGATGTTTGTCGAGTTCTATTCGGACGCCGTTGAGCTGACCCACGAGTCTGAACGTGAAGGGCGCCCGATCTACCAAGAAATGCCGCACGTCAAGATCATGATCCCGGGTGATCCGCACAACATCATTGAGCGCCGGGCGACGGACGCCGACAAGCACAAGTATCCGAAGGCATGGGCGCGCTTTGAGCGCATGGAAGCAGCAGGGCAAGAGGGAACCCCTCTGGAGCAATGGCCGCAGATCAACCGGGCGCAGGTCAAGGAAGCCAAGTACTTCGAGGTGCATACCGTCGAAGCGATGGCCGGCCTGTCGGACGCGCACTGCATGAAGATGGGCATGGGCTTCATGGAGCTGCGCACGAAGGCTAAGGCCTATCTGACGGCTGCGAAGGACACCGCTGCGGTTACCGCGCAGGCGGCTGAGAACGAGCAACTGAAATCCATGATCGCGGACCTGCAAGCGCAGATCAAAGACCTGGGCAAGCGTGGCCCTGGCCGTCCGCCGAAGGAAACCGCTGAGGCATGAACATGACCCTTCTCCAACTGATCCAGCAGGCTTGCCGGGAAATGGCCCTAGGCGTCCCGGCTGCTGTGGTGTCGTCGCAAGACCCGCAGGTAGTGCAGATGTACGCCCTGCTGAATCGGTTTGGGGGGGATCTTTGCCGCCAGGATGATTGGCGCCGTCTGGACCGGGAACATATCCTGGTAACGGTGGCGCAGACGATCAGCACCACGATGACGCTGGGTAGCTCTGTGCTGACGGTGCCGTCGACGGCGGGGCTATCTGAAAACTGGGGGATCGATGGGACGGGTATTCAGCCCTTCGCGCAGATCGTTTCCATCGATTCGCCCACTCAAGTCACCATAAACATGCCCGCGCTGGAGACGGGCACGTTTGACCTGAACTTTGCCCAGGTTCAGTACCCGCTGCCGTCTGACTGGAAAAAGCAAATTCCCCAGACGGAATGGGACCGCACGAACCGCTGGCCGCTTCTGGGGCCTCAGTCGGCACAGGGATGGCAGTCGTTCAAGTCGGGCATTGTCTACGCCGGTCCCCGCGAGCGTTTCCGGCTGCTGGGGAACACGATTGCGCTGAACCCGCCGCCGCCCAATGGGATCGTGCTGGCATGGGAGTACATCAGCAACGCCTTTGTTATCGCTGCTGACGGCACGATGAAGTCTTCGTTCACGGCAGACGACGATACGTGCGTGTTCGACGATTCCCTGATGGTGCAGGGCCTCATCATGGCGTTCAAACAGGCCAAGGGCCTTGATGTGTCGTTTGAACTGTCGCGCTTTAACGGGCTGCTCGAGCAATGTAAGGCCCAGGATCGCTCTGCTGCGAAGTTGAGCCTGTCGCCTGCTGACATTTCCATCCTGCTGACCACGCAGAATATTCCGGACGGTTCGTGGAGGTTCTAGCCGATATGCGCCCAGGTCTTCCCTCTAAGAACGTTCCAGACAGATGCTTTGGCGAAGCCGAGTTGGGTAGCAATTTCCCTTTGGCTAATCCCCGCCGCCGCCAGTTCTTTGATGGTGTCTATTTGAGCTCTGGTCATTCGCCCGTTGCCGTACGTCGCGTAGTTCGCTTTCAAAACATCGCGGCTATAGATAACGTTTTCGGCATGAGTAACGGCGCTGAGGTTGGCGGGGCGGTTGTCGTTTCTGATTCCGTTCAGATGATTGATTTCGTAGCCATCTGGGATGGGGCCGATGAAGGCCTCGTGGACGATCCTATGCAAGAAAAGCCGGTAACAACGGCCATCATCCCAAAAGTTCACTTTGGCATACCCGTCTTTGTTGATGGTCGGCTTGAGGACCCTTTCAACGCGGGTTTTCCCGGCCGAATCTATTCGGCTCAAAGAAACAACACGACCCGTGTCAGACACGGAATAAACGCCCTCGAAACCGACAACAGGCTTAAAGGTTTCCATATTCAATCTCCGTCAATTGAAAGCCCGTGTGAAGTGCTTGGCAGGCGGCACGGATACCACTTTTCGGGAGCGACCCTAGCCAAGCTTTCTGATTGTACCGCCTTGGGGCTGACATGCTGAATCGTAGGGTTGGATACCGAACGGCTGGATCTACGTCGTTCCCCGCTCCTGTGGGTGGCCTGAACGACCGTGATCCGCTGGCGTCGATGCCGAAGCAGGACGCGGTAATCCTTGAAAACTGGTGGGTCGAGCCGTCGCGTCTGGTTGTTCGTGATGGGTATGCGGACTTCGCAGACGGCTTTACAGGCCCTGTGGAGACGATTGCCGAGTACGCCCCGCCCAGTGGCGTGAATACCGTCTTCGCGGCGTCTGATGGCAGCATCTATGACGTGACGAGCGGGGGCACGTTCAATTTCCCGCTCGAGGTCCATAGGTCGGATTGGCAGGGTAACCAGTTGCTTTATGCGACACCTCGGACCAACGCGATTTTGTATAGCGAAGATGGCGCAAATCCCTATTGGTCAAGAACCAATAACACCGTGCTATCTAATTACGGTTTGGCTCCTGATGGAGCTATGACTTCATTTCGGATGGTGGAGACAGCAGGGACTGGGCAGCGTCGCTTCTTCAGATCTTCCGTGTCGGTTACGAGCGGGCAGCAATTCACGCTTTCTTGGTGGGTTAAACCGGACCCTAACAGACTTGGCATCACCGTGTACCCGAATAGCGGGGGCAGTGGGTGCCTGACTCAATTTAACTTAGGAACGATGGCAGTCGTCCTTTCCCCGATTGGGACGGCAACTGGGGTAGGGGAGATTGAGGCATACCCTAATGGCTGGTATTTGCTGTCTGTGACTGTCAATTTCAGCGCGCCAGTTACTACCGTCAACGCCTTCTATTACTTCTCCAACGACCCGAACAACGGAAACGCATCATATACCGGTGATGGAGTGTCCGGCATAGAGGCGTGGGGCGCTTCGTTGGTCGATGGGGGGAAATCATCGTATATCCAGACAGTCGCCAGTGCTGTCACGATTACCGATTACACCTATACCCCGCCTCAGACTATCACCACTGGCGTGGCGCCCGTTTCTGGCGCCATCATGCTTGTGCGCGATACGACGGGTGGCTTGACTGCCTTCGGCACGGGAAACGGCTCGCAAACGATCTTCACGCTGCCGGATGTCTCGGTGTTCGGGATGGCGGACGTGACCGGGTTGACCAACAACCGTTGGCAGCCTGCGCAGATTTCGACTGCTGGCGGAAACTTCCTGTACCTCTTTAACGGGGTAGATGATCCGCAGCTATACGACGGAACGAGCTGGCAGGCAGTCAATAGCGGATCCTCGCCTATCGCGATCACGGGCGTGACGACTAGCACTCTGGTTCAGGGCTGCGTGTTCAAGAATCGCCTGTTCATGGTCGAGCGTGGATCCTCTCGCGTGTGGTATTTGCCGGTATCCAGCATCGGGGGCACAGCGGTTGCCTTCGACCTGGGCGCGATCTTCCAGCGCGGCGGATACCTGGTGGGTATGTACACCTGGACCATCGACGCGGGGAGCGGCGCCGACGATCACGCGGTATTCATTTCCAGTGAAGGTGAGGTTGTTGTCTATTCCGGCAATGACCCGTCTACGGCTGCGAACTGGAACATGGTGGGTTTGTTCTACCTAGGGAAACCGATTGGCCGTCGATGCGCCGTGAAGTTCGGTGGAGACCTGCTCATCATCTGCGAGACGGGCGTTATGCCTCTGGGTCGGTCGTTGCTGTCGAGCGCCATTGACCGCCGCGCATCCATCGTCGACAAGATCCAGAACAGCGTGAACGCCGCTGTCGCGCAGTACCGCAACAACTTCGGGTGGGAGTTGTGCGTTCACCCCAAGCAAAACGCGCTGATCCTGAACATTCCTGCAGGGGAGAACTACCAGTTCGTTCAAAACTCGATCTCGGAGGCCTGGACGAAGTTCACCGGGTGGAACGCGATCACGTTTGCCGACACGCAGCAAGGGCTGCTGTACGGGGATTCGGATTCGATCAAACACGCATGGGAAGGCAAGGTAGACGGCGAAACGATGGTTGTTGCTGACGCCCTGCAGTCTTTCCAGAGCTTCGGTTCTCCCGCCGAGAACAAGTATTTCACGATGGTAAGGCCGTTCCTGCGGTCGGATGGCGCGCCCTCGATCCTGTAT
>Ga0247819_10001644_pt1 | contig 11935 bp, 9 predicted proteins | sample 13C_Xylose_Day6_FD_193428 | JGI IMG/M metagenome (GOLD analysis project Ga0247819, IMG submission 193428) | Soil microbial communities from agricultural site in Penn Yan, New York, United States - 13C_Xylose_Day6 | ecosystem: Environmental > Terrestrial > Soil > Agricultural land | place: USA... | reverse complement strand
GAAGTCCGCCGCGTCAACCGCCGCATGCACAACAAGCTGATGGTGGCCGACAATAGAGCGGCGATCGTTGGCGGCCGCAACATCGGCGACGACTACTATGGCGTGAACACCGTCGCCAATTTTCGCGATCTGGACGTGCTGGCGGTCGGGCCCGTGGTGAGCGATCTGTCGGGGGTGTTCGACCGTTACTGGAACAGCGCCTCGACCGTCCCGATCGCAACCATAGTCGCGCGAGCCCATGGCCCCGCCGATCTCGAGGCAATCCTCACCCGCTTGCGAAAGGAGATCGCCGCCGTCGAATACCCCTATCCGATCGATCAGGATCTCGACGCGCTGGCGGCCCGGGGCGCCGAGTTGCGCGACAGTCTCGTGTGGGCGCCAGGCCGGATCATCGCCGACGACCCCGAAGCAATCGCCAGCGGCAAGGCAGCCGACGACGTAGTCACCTTCATTCGCGGACGGGTCGCCGAGCTGAAGGAGGAGTTGCTCGCCGAGGCACCCTATTTCGTCTTGCCCGCCGGGGCGCAGGCGACCGTCAAGGCCCTGCACGAGCGCGAAGTGCGGGTGCGCGTGCTGACCAACTCGCTCGCTTCGAACAACCAGCTCGCCGCGCATTCGGGCTATGCCAAGACGCGCAGGCGCCTGCTCGAAAACGGTTTGGAGCTCTACGAGCTGCGTCCGGACACCGACGCCTTCCGGCCGGGCTGGTCGCTCCGTTCCGGCCTGTCGCGGGCGGCCCTGCACACCAAGGCCATGGTCTTCGACCGCAAGGCCGTGTTCATCGGCAGCTTCAATCTCGACCCACGATCTGAGTTGATCAACACGGAAGCCGGTCTCTATATCGAAAGCCCCGAACTTGCCGAGAGGCTGACGGCTTACATGGCGACCGGGGTCGCGCCCGTCAACAGCTACCGTGTCTTCCTCGATCCGAATGGCGGGATCGTCTGGGAGACGGTGCGGGACGGAAAGATTGTCAGCTACCGGGACGAGCCGGAAGCGGGGTTCCGCCGGCGTTTCGTCGCCGACCTCGTGAAACTCCTCCCGATTGACTCGCAGGTCTGACACAACGCCAGATCGATGACCCTTTCCCCGTGCGAGCACCTCGCACCAACGGCACAATAATGAAGATCCCTCGACGAGTATGTACTGCACGATCATCAGATGCCGACCCGTTCCCGCAGCTCCGGATTTAGCTCGGCACGAAGGGTGGGAGGGCGATCGCGGCGGACCTGCGCAGCATGAGCCCAACAACGAAGGTAATGATCGCTTTGGCACGAACTGCCTAACCGCAAGCCAATCGTCGATGAACTGTGGCGCTGGCAGACCCGGTCTTGGAATGAGTTCTGCGCTCTGGCAGTTATCGTCGCGCTACAAAGTATCGACGGCGCAAGAGTAGTAGCGACGTCGCCCGTAGTTTTCCCGTCAGGCAGAATCTTCGGCAGCACTGCCGCGATGGCACTCGTCGATGACGATCAGGTCGAAGAAATCCGGAGAGAATTCGCGGAACAGTTTTTGCCGTTCCTCTGGGCCGGTGATGGCCTGATGGAGACCGAGACAGATTTCAAAGGAGGTGTCGATGCGGCGCTTTATGTCCAGCGCCAGCGGCACGTCCACTTCCGTTCCGTCCGAGCGCTCGATCGTCTTCGACTTGGTCGAGAGCTTGGCCATCGCGCCGCCGAAGGGGCGGAAGTCGTTGACCATGGTCTGGTCGATCAGGACGTTGCGATCCGCGAGAAACAGGATGCGTTTCTTGCGACCGGCCTTCCACAGACGCCAGATGATCTGGAAGGCGGTAGAGGTCTTACCGGTCCCCGTCGCCATAACCAGCAAAACGCGATCCTGCCCCTTGGCGATGGCCTCGATGGCCGCGTTGACGGCGTTGACCTGGCAATAGCGCGGAGCCTTGCCGCTGCCGTCATCGTAGTAGTCCTGAAGCACCAGTGCTTCTGCGGAGGTATCCAGACCCTTCCATTGGCTGTAGAGCCGCCAAAGCTCGTCTGGCGACGGGAACTGGTCTGGGCGGAGATTTTCTTCCTTTAGGTCCCGCAGGCCGGTGCGATCATGAAACACGAAGCCGTCGCCATTCGAGGCAAACACGAAGGGGATAGCCAGCGTTTCGGCGTAGTCCAGCTCCTGCTGCGGGCCATCACCCACCCCATGATTGTTGTCCTTCGCCTCGATGAGCGCGATCGGGATATTCGGCTTATAGTAGAGGACGACGTCCGTCTTCTTGGCGTTGCCGCGGGCGACCAGCTTGCCACGCACGGTGATCCGCCCCTTGGTGAAGAAGAATATGAATAGTGTTCGCAGCGTCAATGCAACCCTGAGAACAGGTGATGACGACCTGCTGTGAATTTTCGATTCCACTGCAAACGGCGTGATCAGGAGTAATGGGGGGAAGACGTTGGGAAGTATGGAACGCCGTTTGCGGAATGATGCTGCAAGACTTCAGAGGAAGTGTGAGGTGACATCGCCGCACCGCGCCATCACCATCATGGTTGGGAGACCATAGGGCGAGGCTTGAGATGCCATTTGGGCCGGAACGGAAACAGGCCATCCGAGTACCGATCGGCCAGGTCTTCGAAGACATCCTCGCTTTCGCGGACATCGAAGCCCTGGCGTTCCAGCTCGCCGACGATGGCTTCGCTGAGCTTGTCCAGGGCGAGCCGCGCATCTTCCCGTCTCTGAGCGGCCGTGATCATCTGCCAGAGCAGCACCCTCGCCAAATCATCACGAGACGGCCGACGTCGGGCCTTGGCCGCATCCCTCACCCGCTGCTGCCGGGCGACTTGTTCTGCACTGCGTTGTTTCTTCGATTTTCGGGGCATTGCCTGTCTCCTTGTTGTGGAGCCTCAGCCTCGGTGCCGGCCACGCAAGGAACAAGCGGGGGTGCCTGTGTTGATATCTCGGACAGGGAGGGTCGGATCGTCTCCAATCGCCAGCCGGACGGTGCGCGGCCTGCAAACGCGGTCTGATGGAATCGCCGATCGCGACTTTGCAACGACAAAATTGGAACAGGAATCGCGGAAGGGTAAATTGAGATGATGTGTTTCGAGTTGCCCGGAACGTAGACCAAGGCACGGCGCTTTGATCTGACGGGTGTAGATTTGCAGAAGCCTTGAGCCGGCGTGAAGCGCGTTGCCTCTACGTTGAGATGCCGCCTTCGCGGTGGACAGCATCACAACTCTCGACAACGTACCCTGAGGCCTGCCCAACCAACTCTCCGACTAGATTTTGGTGAGGCATCGAGGGTCACTCCATGCACCTCGTCATCGCCCTCTTGCAGCCTACGCCACCTCCGACGGCTGCCGATGGCAGGTCACCCGAACTCGTCCCAACGGTGCCGGTACCGGGGCGGGAATCGAACTGCCGCAGATCGGAATCGATTTACGCGACTTCGGAATCGGCTTTCGGGAACGGTGAATCGCAGTGGCGCCGGCAGGAATCGCGGTTTCAGAGCTCCCCGTTGGTTTTCGTCAGGCCGGTGGACCGGGGGATGCGATGAGCAGGCGCGTGATCTCCTCGCCCGTCATGACCCTGACATCCGTCAACTGCGTGGCGATGGTGACCAGCGCGTCCCGCCTGTTCTCCAGCAGACTGCGTGCCATCGCTTCGGCTTCCATCAATCGACTGTTGACCCGGTCAGCCAGCTGCCGGTCGAGACTGAGCTCGTTGATGCTTACCGCCAATGACCGATAGAGCAACGGCTGATGATTGGAGAACCCGAGCCGGGTCTCGGCGGCGACCGCATGTTCGGTGGCCCTGGCCAGATCGCTATCATCGTATCCACCTCCCCCGGCCACCGCCTCGCCAAAGATCAGCAGTTCTGCCGTCCGACCTGCTAACATGCAGGCGATGCTGCGCATCAGCCAGTCCTGCGTCTGCGGGAGATGTTGACATTGCCGGCTGACCACCTGCCCCATTCCTCCGACCCCGATGCTTGCCGTGATGACCTCTGCGATCCCCATGTCACAGAAGGCGATCGCATGACCGACCTCGTGGATGGCGGTACGCCAGCGTACATCGTCCGAGAGTTTCACCTGGCCGGCAAGCAGAGCATGCTCGAGATCGCCCCAGGTCAGCGACCGCTGTTGCCGTCTGGTTTTTCGCCGAACGTCACGAACAAGTCGCTCAATGTCGGCTCCGGTGCTGCCGGTCGCCAGCAAGGCCAGCCGTCGAAGATCGGGATGCTGTGTTGTTGCGATCGTGTGGATCGGCTCAGACATTGTGGGGAGCTCCTCTATTGGATTGGTCAATGACGTCCGCATCACTGCCGACATCGGCATGGCGCTGCCGTGTCGCTTCGATCGTTTTGGGGCTGCCTGACGGCGCGGACGCCAACACAACAGCCAGATCGTCACCGAGATGATGAGCGAGGATGCCGGTCAGCGCCCCCAAATCCGGCAGGGGAATGGCGACATGCTTTTCGAGCCGTCCGGACCGCAGCAGGGCCGGATCGATCTTTTCGGGGAGGTTCGTTGCCGCCACGACGATCACGCCATCGGTCTTTGAAGTCCCGTCAAGAAGGTCAAGCAGCCGGTTGATCAGCGAGCGCCAGTAGTCATCGTGCTGCTCGCGTCTCCCGCCAAAGCGGCTACCGATATTGTCGATTTCGTCGATGAACAGGACGACCGGCGCATTTTCCCGCGCCAGCTCAAAGGCCTTGGACATGCGCTTCAGGACATCACCGAGATAGCCGGGTTCAAGCCAAGACGCCACCGATGTCACAAGCAGCGGAACCTGCAATGTATTGCAGAGCGCGCGGGCATAGGTCGTCTTGCCGGTGCCGGGCGGTCCCGACAGGATCAGTTTCGTACTCATCTCGCTCCAGGCCAGCCCACCGTCGCGCCAAAGCTGAAGGTCTGTCTTGAGGTCGAGCGCCCAATCCCGCGCCTCGCCATAACCCGAGAGCGTCTCGACCCGCAGATGGCGCAGTCGGCTGTGTTCCGGATTGGCCGGATCAACGGATGCGCCACCGCCGCCCTCCTTCCCGGATGCCTCCGCCGCCTTTTCCGGCTGAACGACGTCGATCCCGTCCACGGATTTTGGCGGTTCATCACCGTCCTTGATCAAAAATCGGCTCTTGACCTTCGGCCGCCCCGACCTACCGCTGCCGCGCCCGGAGCCGCGGCCATCGTTATCATCATCGTCCGACTTGTCGGCGGAGCGAGCCCGTTCGCCGAGGACTTCGAGGATCGACAGGATGTGTTCGAGACCACGTCCGGGACGAATTGCCAACGCCAGCGCATCGATCGAAAGCCCTTCAAGGTCGAGCGCCATCCTTTCCATCTGTCGCAGCGACTGCTTCGGCGCGATACCGCAACACGTCTGCAGGAGTTCCGCGATGAATTCATGATGGAGACCACCGGCCTCAAGAATAAGATCGGCCGTCATCGACACAAAAGGCGGAAGCGCGGTCTGTGTCTCATCGGCAAGAACCACGGGCGCTGACCGCTCCAGCAGGACATCCACGAGGAAGCGGCTCAACGACCGCTCGACCGCCTTCGGCACATCGGTGCCGGCGAGTGTCTTGATCGTCTTGCGGGTCTTTCCCCGGCGGCGATCACCGTAACCGTCCGAGAGCGGGCTGCTGCGATGAACGTCTTCGAGTTTCATCCAGTATGGCAGGATCAAGCCGTCCTCTAGCATAATACCGAAGCGGCGTTCGAAGCGGCCAACCGGCGCTTTGATCAGCACAAAGGCGCCAGGGGTTCGAAGGACGGTTGACAGCGCCGACAAGTCGGCAACGCTTGAGCCAACGGCACGGGCGACCAGCAGGGCGACGGCGACATGGGCGACGCTCGGCGGAGCAAGTTGCTCGCGAAGCAGCGCCAGGAATTCGCTGGATGCCGATGGTGCTTCAGAAGCGCTCGATGCATCGACCGGTTGCGATTCCAGGCGACCCTCGACGGCAAGGTTTTCCCGATCGGTCCTCTCCTTCGGGGCGGAACGGACGTTTTGATGGGGCGGTTCTCCTGGAAGGTCCTGGATCAGCACATCGATCGCCGTCGTCTTGTATGGCGCTTTCCCGAGACGCCGCACAAGTTCGGCCCGCACCTTTGCCGGGTCGGCGTCGAGCAATCGCAGGGATTCCTCCGGGACACGCCAGACCGTGCCGGTCGTCTCATCGCCCGCGACGATGAAGTCCGCCTCCAGCAATCCGACGACGGCGGCGCGCTCGTAAAGATCGAGGATGGCAAGCCGACGGATGCGGGCAAGCAGATAGCGCGTGATGCGATCGGTCAGGGTTTCCATCACGCGCCCTCCTCTGTTCCATGAATACAGTGAGGGGTGGGCATCCCATCGACGGCCAGCAGCTTGCGATTGCCCTCGAGCCAGTCGCGCAGCATCAGCGCCGTCGGATCGCCGGCCGCGCACAGCGTGAAGAGTTGCTCACGGAAGATTTTCGGGATGCTGGTCATGGCGATGCCCTTGCTCCGGGCAAAGCCGATCACGACCTGGGCGACGATTGCCGGATCGGGCAGGGCAGCGGGCATTGCCGCGCACATGGCCATGGCCTGAGGAATGGCTTGTGACCTGGAAGTCACGCCGCGGTTCGTCGCCCCTTGCAACTTCGTCAGTCGCTTCAGCTGGCTGGACGGCTTCGGCGTCGAAGGTACTTCGTGCGCAAGGTTGTTTGGGAAAGGGATCACGTTGGAAGGGTGTCGGCTCATGACAGACGTCTCCTTTCGCCGAACAGCGCGGTTCGGCGCGAACGAATGGAACAGAAAGCGGAAAGGAACGTCGGCGGGCCTGTCAGCCCATGCCGGTCCGTGGGATGCGGGCGAAGCCGACACGGATTTGGCCACGACCAACTGGCTGATGGACCTCGGTGATCGAGCCAGCGCCAGGATCGCACCTCTCCCTTTCGTTCGCGTCTGCAATGTCCGCCGAGGCACCGCGACGGACCCGTTCCTCAGTCGGTCCGGAAAAGGCATTTCGAGCCAGCTTCCAGTTCTCGTCGATCCGTGCATGGAAGCGTTCGCGCAGCATGCCGATCGCCTTCCCCGCCCCGCCGACCTCGACAAGATGATCGAGATCGCTGAGCGGCCAGACGCCGCCGGCAATGTCGGAGCGCTGGTTTTCCGCGTTCAGGATGACGACGCGGACTTCTTCGGCCACCAGCCGATGATGGTCGCGGTAGAGGAGATCGGGAACGACGAGTGCTGCGGCCAGCATGCGGCATTTCAGATCATTGATACGTGATACCTCGTACGAGCCGAGACTGCGTTTCACATCGATGACGTGCGCGAGTTTCGTCTTCCTGTTCACGATGATCAGGTCCGGCGTATATGTTTTGCGCCCGCCGGTATCCGCATCGAGCGTCAGGGACCGAAAGTGTTTCGGATCGTTTTTCTCGACCAGCTCGAGCGCCGTCTTCGTGACCGGCAACCGCAAATTTTGCGTCAGCACCACCAGGTCCGGGTTAAGGTCGGCAATGATCCCAATGCCGCGCTCGAGCAGCCTCCCTTCCTGGATAGGAATGGCGCGCAGGATCGCGGCGGCGTCAGAGACACCCCCGGCAAGCGCCTTGGAAAGAGCGCCGGCCGAGAAGGGTTGCGACGAAAGCTCGTCGATGAGGACTTCGAAGCGGGACTGGAGGGCGTCGGGATCGACGGTAGCCGGATAGGCGGGCGCGTCAGGCACACCGGAAGAAATGGTCGTCATGGTATTGCTCCTGCTGACGGTAGCGATCGACCCGCAAACTTCAGGCGCACGGCGTCCGACACGGAAATGATTTCCGCATCCGGGGACCGGCTGGCTTCAAACGAAGCCGTGTCCGAAGTCAGGGACGATCAGTTGAATGAGATCAGGCGAGCGCCAGCCCAGAGGCGTGGGCGATCGCACACGATGCCAACCGGCGCCGCGGCGACATGCGCTCATCAACAGGATCAGGAGACGGAGAAGCTTCCCGTTCGGAAGCGAAGCAGGTAAGGGTCGACATAGCCCATTCCTTAGAACACAAGGTTGCGGGTCAGGCCCTCGTTCGGTGTTCGAGCACCGGCGGGGGCCGCTAAGTGTCTGCATATATTCAGTTTCTGCTGACCCCGTCGACATAGCCCGGAGAATCGTGTCCGGCAAGCCGGTCAGAACGCATCCGGAACAGAGAGCCCCGGTATGGTTAACGGCATACGCGGCAACCAGCAGACAAAAAAATAGCCCCGCACGGCGGCGGGGCTCCTGGACGTCATCTTCAAGCTGCCAGCTTCTTGTATTGGCGTTTCATGGGCTTGGGATCGAAAACGATCTGGCTCCTGATCTCGTCCCGGCGCTCGGGTGACACGATCTCCAGAGCATTCGCAACGGTTTCCTGTACCTTGGAGGGCATGTCTTCGAATGCGAACAGCCCATCATCAGCCTCATTGTCGAGCGGAGCGGCGGCATCCACACTATCGTCCCCGCCACCGTCGCCTTGCAAGGCTTCACCGTGGACGACGAAGCGAAGCAGGGGAATGACCTCGGCCTGAAGCCAGGGGGCGAAATCTTCCCTGCCCGGCCAGCCGTTGGCTCCACCCATGGCGGACAGAAGCTCCTGCACCTTGCGCCAGGTCGTGCCTTCCGTCAGCCTGGCCGGCCGCCAGTTGACGCTCGCAACCATCGCCGGCTGCAAGGGGGCCGCGATGCTGTTGATCAGATCGTGCGCGTGCTTGCAGTCGTCCATGATCAATTCCTGCAACGGACCCTTGAACACCGCACGGTTTTGCGCCAGCGGTTCCATGGCCTTCTCGACGCGTTTCAGGATGCCGGTTGTCAGCTGGAGGAACTTCACCGAGTCCTCCTCGACTTTAAGCTCGGCTATCTTGCGCAGACCGGCCATTCCGCCGACGTCGAGGGCCGCTTCATTCGTCGCCTTCTTCGTAGGCACCGCGCCGACCATGGTTTTCACCTGGGCGACGGTGAGTTGTTCGCCAGCCTCGATTGCCGAGATAACCCGTTCGACGTCCGGCTGTTCGGCGTAGGCCAGCACGAACAGGACTGTCGGAGCGACCGCCGCGGCCTCAAGGCGCTCTTTGTACTCCATCAGGTTGGTATGGACCGCGATGTAGTTGCGACCGGTCTTCGGCGTGAACTTGCACACCGCCTTGATCCACGTGCCCAGCGCCCTCTCCGGGAGAATGGATTTTGCGCGCACGAGGTAGCCGCCGACCTCGTAAGCCTGCGCTGTCGTCCGACGTCCGAGCGACTGGAACGCGTCCCGTAGCCACTTCAACTCGCCCTGCTGTGCCCGGCTGAGGGTCTGCCCCGGCCTGGTCTCGGCAATTGCCTGCCTCTTCTTATGAGTGTATTTCGCCATTCGTCTTGTCTCCGTTTTAATCCGGTCTTCATCAATGACCGTAAGATAATGGTGACATGGATTTCGAAAATGCGTTACAACCGCGATTGTCAACACTATGTAATTTAACGGTTTTTCTCTATGCATAAGAGATTCCCGCCGTTTGCCGCGCTGGATTCTCAAATGAATTCAACGCGGCAAGATTTTTTAGTTTGCATTTTAATGACGTACTTTCTAATTCAATTTATGATTGATTCAGACTCACTCTCGCCGCAGATTTCTTGGTTCGTGCCGGTCGGGAAGAATGCGTAAGGACTGACTCGATCGGTCGGATCGGATGAGCCTTCAGATGCGCGGTCGGCATAGGCAATGTTGACAGCGCATCGGCCATGACACGCAGTCGCGCGGGGTCGGTGTAACGTCCCTCATTCACACCCTCGTTGGTGTGCCCCAGGATATCCTTTCGGTACTCCTCGCGAATGCCGGCCTGCTTCATTTCATTGTTGCACCAATGGCGCAGCGAATGCAGGACCTTCCCATCATCCTTGGCCTTGGGCAGCGCTGTCGATCGTATTTTTTGCCAACTGCCATCAAATACGTCACCCATTGGCGTCGTCGGGGATGCAGCCTTCAGTTCGGGGAATAACAGGACGTGACCGAGGTTGCGAAGCGCGTCAACGTATTCAAGGAAGCCGAGGCGGAGCAATTCCGGGTGGATAGGCACGCGCCGCTTCGATTGAGCGTTTTTCAGCTTGCGGACGGAGTTTTCCTCAATGCGGATGCACGGAAGCTCAAAATGGGTCTCGACCTCATCGAGGAGCAAGCCACACATCTCTTCACGGCGGGCTCCGATATAGATCGCCAGCAACGGAACCCAATAGGCGGCGTCATGGAAGATTTCTTGCCCGCCGGCGAAGCGCTCATCGAAGCTGGTCGAACCTTCCCACACTGGTAGCGAAAAGATCGTCTGCAGTTCCTCGGTGGAAAATCGTCCCCTTTCGCCTCTGACGTCTCCCTTCCTTTTGGTTCTCAGGCCAGAAACACCCTCGAAATTCCCGAATGGAAATCCCGCGTGTTTGCAGATGTCGACGATGTTGCCCATCTGTGTCATGTAGCGATTTATCGTCGCGGGCGACAAGCCAACCTCCTCGGGCGGCAACGTCGTGGCACGAGCCAGAAGCCCGCTCAGGGGCATGATATGGTCGTTCGGCGACTTTCCGTGATTTTTCGGAAGCTTGAACAACATGCTTCGGAATTCCGAAATGTTGCGCTGCCTCAAGCGTGCCGGCTGGTCGTGTCCCACGAATCGGACAAACAACTTGGCAATACTCACGTGCTGCTTGACCATGTTGTGTCGCCATTCTTTGGTCGCGACCCGTTCCTCTGCTGCCAGTTGGACGATTTCGACAAGTCCCTTGTCCGAATCCTGCAGTTCCAGTTCCGCTTCATCCTCGTCGTCGAGATCGAATTCGTCCTCCGTTTCCACCGGAGGAACCGCAACCGCGATCGCACGAACCGGCGCAGACACTTTCTCAAGAGCCGTTCCCGGTTGTGAAAACGACGGTGCTGTTCGGTTCGCAAATGGCACTGGCGACGTTTGCTGCGAAATGGCCTGAGGCGGCGTAGTATGCGATGCAGCCGTCGCTGCCGTATCGCTGCTAAGCGCCGCGTTCAAGAGGACGATATCGTCAGGTCGAACGCCGGACCAGCGCCGTTCAGTATTGAGCAACGCTGCCGACATGCCGCGCAAGCAAAGCTGCTCGGCTTGGAGGATGTGCGCCTCCGCCGGTGCGATGTTGTGGTCCTTGAGGATGGCCTCCAGTTGACGGCGACTAATTTGGCCAAAGCCATTGGTGCCGAGGAACGCCATTGTCTCACGAACGCCCTGGATCATCTCGTCATCAAGGCCGGCGGCGCGCATTTCGCGCTCTTCGTCTGGACCAACCCCTGCATTGATCCCCTGCGCGGCGAACAGACGAAACGCCCACCCGGTCCCAATCTCCGTTGACCGTTTACTTGCTGCGTCGACGCCTGCCCGCGAACCAGCCGCCATCATCGCATCCAGATGGAAGCTGTGCTGCTTGGCGGCTTGGATGAGGATTTTCTTTGCGTCTTCCGGCGATATCATCTTGTGTCTCAGGCTGGGCAGGAGACGATGGCTGGCAAGCGTCACCTCCGGAGCGACGACCCGCGCCCGTTCCAGTTCCTTGGTGTGCAGGCTGATTTCGAGCCTCACCCAAGCATGAACACCTGTTCCAAGTGGTAAACGCCGCCGCCACCAGTAGACGGAACCGCGCTTGTAGACGTGTTGAATCGTTGCCATGCTAAACCCTTTGCTAAGAGGGGGAGCAGGACTTGGTTCGCCTTCGTGTAAGACAGCTATGTACGACAGTCGTGTAAGACAGTCCTGTACGACAGCGCCCCGAATTTGATTCCCAGCTAATTCGGAAGTGCTGGAAAACCAAGATTCTGGCTGGAAAAGGGAAGCTTGGCTGGGGCGCCAGGATTCGAACCTGGGAATGCCGGTACCAAAAACCGGTGCCTTACCGCTTGGCGACGCCCCAGCATGCGGGCCGAAGGCCCTGCAGGCCGGAGCCTGATAGCAAAGGCAAAAGCGGCGGACAATCCATAATGTCGGTCGGGCGCAAGTTTCTTTGGCGA
>Ga0247819_10001643_pt1 | contig 11944 bp, 11 predicted proteins | sample 13C_Xylose_Day6_FD_193428 | JGI IMG/M metagenome (GOLD analysis project Ga0247819, IMG submission 193428) | Soil microbial communities from agricultural site in Penn Yan, New York, United States - 13C_Xylose_Day6 | ecosystem: Environmental > Terrestrial > Soil > Agricultural land | place: USA... | reverse complement strand
TGCGCGACGAGGGCCGCGTCATGCTGGTCTCGACCCACAACCTCGGCAGCGTGCCGGAATTCTGCGACCGGACCGTTCTCCTGAAGAACACGGTGCTGGCCTATGGCCCGACGGAAACCACCTTCACCCGCGAAAACCTCGAACTCGCCTTCGGCGGCGTCCTCAGGCATTTCGTGCTCGGTGGCGACAGCCTGCATGACGACGCGGATCCGCGGCAACTGTCCGTCATCACCGACGACGAGCGTCCGCTGGTGATGTATGGCGCCAAGGGGCAGATGGTGTCGCAACCGGCCAAGCCTGAGAGCGACCCGGAGGCAGCAGGCAAATGATCGCCACGCTCTTCGAGCCCTTCACCTACAACTACATGGTCAACGCCATGTGGGTCAGCGCGCTGGTTGGCGCCGTCTGCGCCTTCCTGTCGTCCTATCTGATGCTGAAAGGCTGGTCGCTGATCGGCGACGCGCTCTCGCACTCGATCGTTCCGGGCGTTGCCGGTGCCTATATGCTCGGCCTGCCCTTCTCGCTCGGCGCCTTCTTCTCCGGCGGGCTTGCGGCCGGCGCGATGCTGTTTCTCAACCAGCGCACCCGGTTGAAGGAAGACACCATCATCGGGCTGATCTTCACCTCGTTCTTCGGCCTCGGCCTGTTCATGGTGTCGCTGTCGCCAACCTCAGTAAACATCCAGACGATCGTTCTCGGCAACATCCTCGCCATCACGCCTGCCGACACGTTGCAGCTTGCGCTGATCGGCGTCATCTCGCTGATCATCCTGACGGCCAAGTGGAAGGATCTGATGGTCACCTTCTTCGATGAGAGCCACGCACGCTCGATCGGTATCCCGACGACCTTCCTGAAGGTGCTGTTCTTCACGCTGCTGTCCGCCTGTACGGTCGCCGCGCTGCAGACGGTCGGCGCCTTTCTCGTCATCGCCATGGTGGTGACACCGGGCGCCACCGCCTATCTGCTCACCGACCGCTTTCCGCGGCTGATCGTCATCAGCGTCGCGATCGGCGCGCTCACCAGCTTCTTCGGCGCCTATTTCAGCTACTTCCTCGATGGCGCTACCGGCGGCATCATCATTGTGCTGCAGACGCTGATCTTCCTCTTTGCCTTCGTCTTCGCGCCCAAGCACGGATTGCTGGCTGCCCGCAGGCGCAGCGCCGAAGCCCTGGAGGTCACGCAATGATCTCGCTCGACCTTTTGCTTGCCGTCTTCGAATTCGAGTTCATGCGCAATGCGCTGCTGATCTCGGTCCTGGTGGCGATCCCGACGGCCCTGCTCTCCTGCTTCCTCGTGCTCAAGGGCTGGTCGCTGATGGGCGACGCCATCTCGCATGCGGTCTTTCCCGGCGTCGTCATCTCCTACATCGTCGGCCTGCCGCTCGCCGTCGGCGCCTTTGCCGCCGGCATGTCCTGCGCGCTTTTGACCGGCTACCTCAAGGAAAACAGCCGCATCAAGCAGGACACTGTCATGGGCGTGGTGTTCTCCGGCATGTTCGGCTTCGGCCTGGTGCTCTACACCAAGATCCAGAGCGACGTGCATCTCGACCATATCCTCTTCGGCGACATGCTCGGCATCGGCTGGCCCGACATCATCGAAACCGGTCTGATCGCCCTGGTGGCAACCGGGATCCTGGCGGTAAAATGGCGCGACTTTCTGCTGCACGCCTTCGACCCCGCACAGGCCAAGGCCGTCGGCCTGCGCGTCAACTGGCTGCATTACGGGCTCTTGGCGATCCTGTCGCTCACGATCGTCGGCGCGCTGAAGGCCGTCGGCCTGATCCTTGCCATCGCCATGCTGATCGCGCCCGGCGCCATCGCGTTTCTGATCACCCGCACCATGGGCAGCATGCTCATCGTTGCGGTGCTGGTGGCAACCGTCGCCTCGTTCTCAGGCGTCTATCTCTCGTTCTTCATCGACAGCGCCCCGGCACCGACCATCGTGTTGTTGATGACCGTGATCTTCCTCGCAGCTTTCCTCTGGTCGTCCTGGCGGACGGCCCGCATCGAGGCCCAGCGAACGACGGTCGAATGAGGGCGGGGCTCCCCTCCCCCCGGGAAGGGAGCCTCTCCACTGCAACCTCAATGGCTCGGATGCAGCGCGTCGTTGAGATACATGCAGGTCAGCATGGTGAAGATATAGGCCTGGATGACCGACATCAGCAGTTCCAGACCCGTCAGCGCCACGGTCATCATCAGCGGCATGACCGCGCCGAGCGTACCGAGCGCGCCGAAGCCACTGAGGCTGACGACGAAGCCGGCGAACACCTTGAGCGTGATGTGACCGGCGAGCATGACGGCGAAAAGACGAACCGAATGGCTGACCGGGCGCGACAGGAAACGACCTCGATCGGGATGATGATCGGCGCCAGCACCAAAGGCACGCCCGACGGCATGAACAGCCTGAGAAAGCCGAAACCGTGTTTAATCAAGCCGTAGAGCGTCACGGTCAGGAACACGAGCAGCGCCAGCGCAAAGGTCACCGCAATGTGGCTCGTCACGGTGAAGGCATAGGGAAACATGCCGATTAGGTTGGCGACCAGGATGAACATGAACAGCGAGAACACCAGCGGGAAGAAACGCATGCCGTGCTCTCCGGCATTCTCGCGCAACGTCTTCGATACGAACTCGTAGAGGATCTCGGCCGCCGACTGGGCAAGGTTCGGCACCAGGCCGCGCCTGCGCGTCGAAAGGATCAGGAAAAGGCTGGCGATCGCCACGGTCACGGCCATGTAGACGGCCGAATTGGTAAAGCTGATGTCGTGTCCGCCGACCTCGGCGATGTGGAAGAGCGACTTGATCTCGAATTGTTCGATGGGTCCGGCCATCATGAACCTCGTGCGTTGGCAACGGAGCAACCACGGCGCGGCGGCCGCGGGCGCATCAATGTGTGTGGGAAGCGGGTGAAAGCCGATCGCGAGACGGGGCGCGATGGCGCCCGAAGCAAACGTTCAGCTCTGTCAGGAAGGAAAAGCTCACGCGGGCGTGCCGCAGGCCAGGATGCTGCATGATGCGATCGACTCCATTATCTCAAGCGGTCGAGATAGTGGGGCCGTCCCCAGGCGAAGCATCGACGCGGGTCGTCCCGCGTGCGCCTGACCTAGAGACAATTTTTGATGAGGTCAAGCCGAGACGATACCTGCCGATAGGCCTGCGGCATCGGGGCCGGCATCAATCTGCCCGCCGAGGCTCAGCCAAATTGCCGATGGTCGGCAAGCACCTGCTCGATCACCGCCAAGCTCTTTTCCGCTTCGGCGGAGTTGGTACCGGGAAGACCAGCATAGACGATCAGCGCCTTCCACAGGGTCCAGCCGCGACCGCGCGCCCAGGTGCCGGCGTCGAGCGCCACGCCGGCGCGAAACGCCTCCCGGCTTTGCCCGTGGAACAGCGTCCAGGCAATGGCAAGGTCGCAGGCGGGATCACCGATACCCGAGGTGCCGAAATCGATGACTGCGCTCAGGCGACCGTCTTCGACCAGCAGATTGCCCCAACTGATATCGCCGTGGAACCAGACCGGCGCGCTCTGCCAGCTTGCCGCCAATGCGGCCTCCCAGACATCGCGCGCCGCTTCCGTGTCGATGCGTCCCTCGAGCGCGACGAGCGCGCGGCGGGTTTCCTCGTCATAATGGGCAGGTGGCCCGCCGCGAAGGAAATTGTGCGGGCCAGGCAACGGCCCGCCGCGCGCATCGACCTGCCGCAAGGCGACAAGAAAGCGCGCCAGATCCTGCGCAAAGACCTTGAGGTCGCCGATCCGATCATCCGTCGCCGTCTCACCCGGCCGCCAGCGATAGACCGACCACGGCCATGGATAGCCCTCGCCTGGCACGCCCCTTGCCAAGGGCACCGGGATAGGCAGCGGCAGGTGCGGCGCCAGCTTCGGCAGCCAGAACTGCTCCTTTTCCACCTGCAGCGCATAGGACTCAGCACTCGGCAGACGCACGGTCATGTCTCGCCCGAGATGGAAGGTCCTGTTGTCCCACCCGCCGGGCAGCACCGGCCTGATGTCGAGTGCGGCCCACTGCGGAAACTGTGCAGCGATCAGGCGCCGGACGAGCAGCGCGTCGATGGTGGGAGTGATCGTCGATTGATCGGACATAACGGGACAAATGCCTCACGCCAGAAACTCGGACGCCTGTTTTAGCCGATCGTCGCCTGTTCGCAACTTTTCCGCTCGGGGATGGCGAACGGACAACCCGATCCAGCCGAAACGCGTCGCCTTCAACCTGCCTTCGTCGAGCACCACACCGGGCCGGACGCGTCACCGTCCCGATGGTCGCATGGATATTGTCTGCCAGGCGGATTCCGGGAATGATGGAAGTGGAAAAGGACAGGCCGTCTTCCGGTCGCCGTGGGATGATCGCTTTACCCCGCATCACAATCTGATATTTTCAACTCCACCGAATTTTCGGCCTTTTTGATAACCTGAGATCATGGAACACCGGCTGCTCGACCGCATATCGCTGGAGGCTTTTCGCGTTTTCGACGCGGCCAGCCGGCATATGAATTTTTCTGGCGCCGGTCGCGAGATCAACATCACTCATGCCGCCGTCAGCTGCCGCGGCAAGGACCTGGAATTGACGCTGCTGGGCGAGCGGCTGTTTCAGCACGTACGGGCGATCATCCCCGCTGGCACCTGTCGCCGCTGATGGCAGAGGAGCTCTCGTCGGTCACATCATCAGACTATCTCGCTTCGCGCGCCCTCGACGCGGAAAGGCTGGCCTCTCTCGGCCTGCCCCGCAACCGGCCATCGAGGGACGAGGCGCTGCGCCTGCACGCCGCACTCGGAAGATCGACATGAGCGGCGGACGCGGAAAGGCGACGACACCGCCAAAACAGCCGAGCCGCACCGGCATCGCCTTCTTTCTCGTTGCCTTTGCATTGATCGCAACAGTGATCCTGGCGACCGCTCTGCTCGCCAACGGACAGAGGAACCTGAGACAGTTGCTGAAGGCACTCGATCTTCCGACGACGTTTCTCGATCCGGAGAAGCCGGTGGCGCAGGCCCCGGAGGTCCACGTCAAGCGACAGCCGCCGCGCATCGCCCTGCCGGTCTGGACGTTTCAGGATCTGCAGACGCCGGAACAGCAGTTCCTGCGGGTGCTCCGCAGCGATCCCCGCGCTCTCTGCGATGAGCTGCGCGAGGCCGGATTCCGCGAACTCGAATGGAAATCGAGCGCCGGCGAGCGTGGCCAGTGGGAATGCTCCTCACTCGTATCCTTTCCGCGCCCTGGGGTCGACAAGATCTCGTCGATCTTCATTTTCATCAAGGGCAACGGCGAAGAAGAGATCACCTCGTTTCGCGTCAAGCTCAACATCGAGCGCCCGGAGGACGCGCAGGTGGTGACAACAAGCGCCGCGCGCGCCGCGTCGGTCTTCCTCGACCATGTCCGCTGGGCCGATGGCGGCAGCATTGCGCTGCAGATCCAGGCGTTGAAGGAATTTGACGTAAAGCGCTTCGGCAGCCGCGTGCAGTTCAAGCGCGAAACGGACGAGACCACGGCACGCTACAATTTCCTCGCCAACCAACCGGCCCGCGCCCGCCCGAAGAGCATCGCCGAACTCTATTTCGACCGTGAAAAATGGCTCGCCTATGGCAACGCCGATGCGCGTAGCTTCGTTCTCGGCCCGACGGCGTGGAATGGCCCGGCGAAGATACCCGAAGGCGGCGACGCCGTAGCAGACCCGGCATCACCAGAGGGTGCCGGCACTGCGAAGGCAAACACTGACGCAAGACCCTGACTTGAAGCGCGTCGCGGTCTCTACAGCGGCGCGCGTCTTATTGGACGCTGCGCTTTAAGCTCGTGTTTCGCGCATGTCGTTATCGCAAAGCCGCTACGCACTTTTGCGCGACATGCTTGAGGTCAGCGATCGATCCGGGTCGAAAGGATGATCGACGACAGCGTGCGGTCGACACCGTCGATTTCACCGATACGATCGATCAGCAGGTCGAGTTCGCTGATCGATGCTGCCGCAACGACGGCGATAAGGTCGAAGCTACCGCTGACGGAATGAAGGGTGCGGATCTCGCGGATGGCAGCAAGTTCCGGGGTGACGCGGCTGAGTGCCCTTGGCGCGATGGTGATCAGCACATGCGCCTTGACCAGACCCTTCTCATAGCTCTCCGACAAGCGGACGCCATAACCGGCGATCACGCCCTCGCGCTCCAGCCGCTCGATCCGGGCCTGCACGGTCGTCCGCGACAGGCCGAGCCTGCGGGCAATCGTTGCTGTCGGCATGCGGGCGTTTTCGCTGAGCACGGCGAGGAGCTCGCGATCCTTGTCGGTAATCTGCATTTCGTCGGTCCATATAGGCATTCTGCCGAATATCTATAGGCGATTTAGTCATATTACAGCTTCAAATCAACAACTCTCGGTCGGACAATAGGGTCTGAAACGCATTTCATACCCTGGGGGAAAGTCATGAAGGACATCGTCGTCATCGGAGCAGGCAAGATCGGCTCCACCATTGCTCGCATGCTCGCGCACACCGGCGATTACAGCGTCTGCGTTGCCGACCGTAGCGCCGAGCAGCTGGGCCAGATCGAGAAGCATGCCGCCATCACGACGGCAGCCGTCGATATCGGCGACAAGAAGGCGCTCGTTGCCCTTCTCTCCGGCAAGTTCGCCGTTCTCAGCGCCGCCCCGTTCCACCTGACGGTTGCCATTGCGGAAGCCGCTGCCGAAGCCGGCATCCACTACCTCGACCTGACCGAAGACGTCGAATCCACCCGCCAGGTCAAGGCGATCGCCGCCAAGGCCAGCACCGCCTTCATTCCGCAGTGCGGCCTCGCACCGGGCTTCATCTCCATCGTCGCCAATGACCTTGCCAGCCGCTTCGAGACGCTCGAAAGCGTGCGCATGCGCGTCGGCGCGCTGCCGCAGTACCCGTCGAATGCGCTCAACTACAACCTGACCTGGAGCACCGACGGCGTCATCAACGAGTATATCGAGCCCTGCGAAGCGATCGTCGAAGGCAGCCTGATCGAAGTTCCCGCCATGGAAGAGCGCGAAGAATTCTCGCTCGACGGCGTGACCTACGAAGCCTTCAACACCTCGGGCGGCCTCGGCACGCTCTGCGAATCGCTGAAGGGCAAGGTCCGCACCCTGAACTACAAGACGATCCGCTATCCCGGCCATGCCGCCATCATGAAGGCGCTGCTGAACGACCTTGGTCTGCGTCATCGCCGCGAAGTCCTCAAGGACATCTTCGAAAACGCGCTGCCGACCACCACCCAGGACGTCGTCGTGATCTTCGTGACGGTTTCGGGCTTCCGCGAAGGTCGCCTGATCCAGGAAACCTACGCCAACAAGGTCTATAGCGGCGTCGTCGCCGGCCGCATGCAGAGCGGCATCCAGATCACCACCGCCGGCAGCATCTGCGCCGTGCTCGATCTGCTCGCCAACGGCAAGATCGCATCCAAGGGCTTCGTTCGCCAGGAAGACATCGCTCTCGATACCTTCCTCGCAAACCGCTTCGGTCACTACTACGCCCAGAAGGGCGAGACAGAACGCGTCGCCGGCTGAGGCCACTCGGCTCGTCTGCGCTGACTATAATGCCCGGGTCCTGCCCGGGCATTTTTTATGTGTCGAACTGAACGTCGCCGCTTCGATTACCGCGGTTTCGACCCGAAACGTGTTGGATGGCCGTATTATGTCCGGCCGAACTCATCCTCGATGCGGATGATGTCGTCCTCGCCGAGATAGGACCCGGTCTGAACCTCGATCAGCTCCAGCGGGATCTTGCCTGGATTGTGCAGTCGGTGGACGGTCCCCTGCGGGATATAGACGGACTCGTTTTCATGCAGCAGACGGGTTTCGCCGGCCATGGTGATCTCCGCCGTGCCACGCACGACAATCCAGTGCTCGGCCCGATGATGATGCTTCTGCAGCGAGATCTTCTTGCCGGGGCTGACCTTCAGTCGCTTGACCTCGTAGCGCTCGCCGCTGGAGACCGAAGAGACCGCGCCCCAGGGCCTGTAGGACGTCGGGTGCTCCTGTGTAAGCCCTAAGGTTGCCTGCGACCGTGCGAGCACCTTGACGATGTTTCCAACGCTCTGGCTGTCTTCCAGGCGCCCGACATAGACGGCGTCTTCGCTGGCGATCACGGCGATATCGTCAAGCCCCTGCACAGCAAGGTGGATGTCGCGGGAGAGCACTAATGAGTTGCGCGTGTTCGCTACCGTCGCCTTGTCGGTAACGACATTGCCGTCACCGTCCTTGCGACCGATCTTCCACACGGCATCCCAGCTGCCCAGATCCGACCAGGCGAATGAGGATGGAACGACGGCAGCGCGAACGGTCTTTTCGAAGACCGCGTAGTCGACGGAAATATCCGGCGCCTTGGAGAAGGCCTTCGCTTCCAGCCGGCTGAAATCGAGATCCTTGCTGGCGCCCTCGACGGCCGCCTTTGTCGAGGCATAGACGTCAGGCGCATAGAGCTGCATCTCGTCGAGGAACACCTTAACCGGCAGCATGAACATGCCGGAGTTCCAGAGATAGCGCTCGGTCGCCAGCATCGCCTCTGCCTTGGCGCGATCCGGCTTCTCGACGAAACGGGCAACCCTGTTGGCGCCGGCCGGCAACGCTTCCCCAAGTTCGATATAGCCGTAGCCGGTCGCGGGCTCCGTCGGAGTGATGCCGAACGTCACCAGTTCACCGGCCTCGGCTGCCAGCTGCGCCCGCAGCATGCAATCGATGTAGACCGCTCCGGCATCGATCTCGTGATCGGAGGCGAGCACCTGCATGATCGCCGCCTCCCCGAACTTGGCGAGCACGACGAAGGCGGCCGCCGCCAGTGCCGGCGCCGTGTTGCGTGCCACCGGCTCGAGCAGAATATCGCTGAGCGGCGCATCGACGGCGCGCGCCTGTTCGGCGACGATGAAGCGGAAATCGCTGTTGGTGACGATGATCGCCGGCTCATACAGCCTGCTATCGCTCACCCGTTCCAGCGTCTGCTGGAACAGCGATCGATCGGACAGGATCTGCAGAAACTGTTTCGGCGCGCCCGAGCGCGACAGCGGCCACAGGCGCGTACCTTTTCCACCCGCCATGATCACGGGAACGATCTTAGACGTCATGCCAAGCCTCTGCGCGCATCGAACGAGAGTCCATCCATACAGGACCGATGCTAAAGAATGCCTGAAGCCGGCCGTGCAAACAAACCGCACCAAAGGTGAGGCATGCCCCTCACTTCGGATAGGACGCCAGCTTGCCCATCGTCTTACGCCGTACCAATTCGCATCGGCACAACGATGAGGCGGCTCTGTCGCGGCCATCGCGGGCAACAAAAAACCCCGCTCGAAGGCGGGGCTTTTTCATTGGTTTATCCCGTCGGGATGTCCCTTTCAGGCCGGGATCACGATTTCCCCGAGCTTCGTCAGTTCGGCGATGAACTGCTCGGCGCGCGTCTTCTTCTCGTCGCCGGCACCGTCCAGCTCGGCACGGACCGCCTCGATGCGCTTTTCAAGCGCGGTGCGGTCGAGTTCGTCGACGTGCACGGCGGATTCGGCAAGCAGAGTGCAGCCGGTCGGCAGGATATCGGCAAAGCCGCCGAAGACGGCGAACCGCTCGGTCTTGCCGTCAGCCGTTTTCACGGTAACGACGCCGGGCTTCACCGTCGTCATTGTCGGGGCATGATTGGCCATCACGGTCATCTCGCCCTCGGTCGCCGGAATGACGACTTCCGTCACCTTCTCGGAGAGGAGCAGGCGCTCGGGGGAAACAAGCTCAAAATTGAAACTGTCGGCCATGACCATTCACTTCTCGTGGGCGCGCCACCTGAGGTGGCAGGCTGTGCATGTCTTCCCTGCTCCGCAATATGGCGGAACGCAGGATGAAAGCCTCGGCGCATCGCTGCGCCGAGGCTCACGATGCTATCAAGCGGCTTCTGCAGCCAGCTTCTTGGCCTTTTCGACCGCTTCTTCGATCGAGCCGACCATGTAGAACGCGGCTTCCGGAAGATGGTCGTAGTCGCCGTTGACGAGGCCCTTGAAGCCCTTGATCGTGTCTTCGAGAGCGACGAGCTTGCCCGGAGAACCGGTGAAGACTTCGGCCACGAAGAACGGCTGCGACAGGAAGCGTTCGATCTTACGAGCGCGGGCGACGGCCAGATTGTCCTCTTCCGACAGTTCGTCCATGCCAAGGATGGCGATGATGTCCTGGAGAGACTTGTAACGCTGCAGGGTCGTCTGGACCTTACGCGAAATCTCGTAGTGCTCTTCGCCGACGATCATCGGGTCCAGCATGCGCGACGTGGAGTCGAGCGGGTCAACGGCCGGGTAGATGCCCTTTTCAGCGATCGAGCGCGACAGAACCGTCGTTGCGTCCAGGTGGGCGAACGAGGTTGCCGGCGCCGGGTCGGTCAAGTCGTCGGCCGGAACGTAAATGGCCTGAACCGAGGTGATCGAACCCTTGGTCGTCGTGGTGATGCGTTCCTGCATCTGACCCATGTCGGTCGCCAGCGTCGGCTGGTAACCCACGGCCGATGGAATACGGCCGAGCAGAGCCGAAACTTCGGAGCCTGCCTGGGTGAAGCGGAAGATGTTGTCGACGAAGAACAGAACGTCCTGGCCCTTGTCGCGGAAGTCTTCAGCGATCGTCAGACCGGTCAGAGCGACGCGAGCGCGGGCGCCCGGCGGTTCGTTCATCTGGCCGTAAACGAGGGCTGCCTTCGAGCCTTCGCCGCCGCCGAGCTTGTTAACGCCGGACTCGATCATTTCGTGGTAGAGGTCGTTGCCTTCGCGGGTACGTTCACCCACGCCAGCAAATACCGAGTAACCACCGTGCGCCTTGGCGACGTTGTTGATCAGTTCCATGATGAGAACGGTCTTGCCGACGCCTGCGCCACCGAAGAGGCCGATCTTGCCGCCCTTTGCGTAAGGAGCGAGAAGGTCGACGACCTTGATGCCGGTGACGAGGATCTGCGCTTCCGTCGACTGCTCGACGTAGGACGGCGCGTCCTGGTGGATGGCGCGCTTGCCCGACGTGATCAGCGGACCAGCTTCGTCGACCGGCTCGCCGATGACGTTCATGATGCGGCCGAGCGTTTCATCGCCAACCGGAACCGTGATCGGTGCCCCGGTGTCGGTGACCGGCTGACCGCGGACGAGACCTTCGGTCGAGTCCATGGCGATCGTGCGGACGGCGTTTTCGCCGAGGTGCTGCGCGACTTCGAGAACGAGGCGGTTACCGTGGTTCTCGGTTTCCAGTGCGTTCAGGATCTGCGGAAGCTGGCCTTCGTCGAACACAACGTCGACGACGGCGCCGATGACCTGCGTTACGCGACCGACAGCGCCGGCTGCCGCAACTGCGGTCTTGGCGGAAGCTGCCTTCCTCGGTGCAGCCGGCTTCTTCGCCGCTGCGGTTTCTTTCGGGGTAGCTGCCTTAGCCATAATCCTTACCCTCTTCTCGTAACCTTAGAGCGCTTCCGCGCCCGAGATGATTTCAATGAGTTCCTTGGTGATCTGAGCCTGGCGCTGACGGTTGTAGTTCAGCGTCAGCTTATTGATCATGTCACCAGCATTGCGCGTCGCATTGTCCATCGCGCTCATCTTTGCGCCCATTTCGCCGGCGACGTTCTCGAGCAGGGCCCGGAAGATCTGCACCGAAATGTTGCGCGGAATGAGGTCGCTCAGGATCGCGCCCGCGTCCGGCTCATATTCGTAGACGGCCGAAGCATCCGATGCTTCCACTGCGACCGGGCCGGCCGAAGCGGGGATCAGTTGCTGTGCCGTCGGAATCTGGGCGATAACGGACTTGAACTCAGAATAGAACAGCGTGCAGACATCGAACTCGCCCTTTTCAAAGAGCGCGATGACCTTGTGGCCGATCTGGTCGGCATTCTGGAAGCCGATCTTCTTGACCTCACGCAGGTCGATACGATCGATGATCAGCGACGCGTATTCGCGACGCAGAATATCGAAGCCCTTCTTGCCGACGCAGATGATC
>Ga0247819_10001642_pt1 | contig 11944 bp, 8 predicted proteins | sample 13C_Xylose_Day6_FD_193428 | JGI IMG/M metagenome (GOLD analysis project Ga0247819, IMG submission 193428) | Soil microbial communities from agricultural site in Penn Yan, New York, United States - 13C_Xylose_Day6 | ecosystem: Environmental > Terrestrial > Soil > Agricultural land | place: USA... | reverse complement strand
GAAATGCGCTTTGCCCGGGAAGTGGGGGACAAGCTGGTGTTCATGCACCAGGGCAAGGTGCATGAAGTGGGAGATCCAAAAGAGCTGTTCGCCAATCCACGGACGGCCGAGCTGGCGAATTTCATCGGCACGACCGAAGCGGCAGGCTGACCGTTCTACTGCGCCTGTGATGCCCTCATCGCGAGCAGGCTCGCTCCCACAGTGGTTCTGCGTCGTACACAGGATCGGTGGCGACATGGAAACCCTGTGGAAGCCAGCCCGCCCGCGATCGACCGCACCGCGCTCGCCAACTTTCAATGCGCCGGATCAAGGCTTTGAACACTGTGCGTTGGCGTCAGCCTTTGATCGTGGCACGATGTCAGGGTTATCGACCGAGACCCCCTGACCATGCCGCAATCCCAAGCCAAGAACCTGTCCCTGATCGCCGCAATCGACCTGGGCTCCAACAGCTTCCACATGGTCGTGGCCAAGGCCCAGAACGGCGAAATCCGTATTCTCGAACGCCTGGGAGAAAAGGTTCAACTGGCGGCCGGCATCGACGAAGAGCGCCGTCTCAGCGAAGAATCCATGCAACGCGGGCTCGATTGCCTGAAGCGTTTTGCCCAACTGATCAACGGTATGCCGTTGGGCGCGGTGCGGATCGTCGGCACCAACGCCCTGCGTGAAGCGCGCAACCGGGCGGAATTCATCCGCCGCGCCGAAGACATCCTCGGCCACCCGGTGGAAGTGATCTCCGGCCGTGAAGAAGCCCGTCTGATCTACCTCGGCGTCTCCCACACCCTCGCCGACACCCCGGGCAAGCGCCTGGTGGCCGACATCGGCGGCGGCAGTACCGAATTCATCATTGGCCAGCGCTTCGAACCGCTGCTGCGCGAAAGCCTGCAGATGGGCTGCGTCAGCTTCACCCAGCGCTACTTCAAGGACGGCAAGGTCACCCCGGCCCGCTACGCCCAGGCATATACGGCGGCGCGGCTGGAGATCATGAGCATCGAGCACGCCCTGCACCGCCTGACCTGGGATGAAGCGATCGGCTCCTCGGGCACCATTCGGGCCATTGGCCTGGCCTTGAAAGCCGGCGGCCACGGCACCGGCGAGGTGAATGCCGAAGGCCTGGCCTGGCTCAAGCGCAAACTGTTCAAGCTGGGCGACGTCGAGAAGATCGACTTCGAAGGCATCAAGCCTGACCGCCGGGCGATTTTCCCGGCCGGCCTGGCGATTCTCGAAGCCATCTTCGACGCGCTTGAACTGCAGCGCATGGACCACTGTGAAGGTGCCCTGCGCGAAGGCGTGCTGTATGACCTGCTGGGTCGCCATCACCACGAAGACGTGCGCGAGCGTACGCTGACCTCGCTGATGGAGCGCTACCACGTCGACCTGGAGCAGGCCGCCCGGGTCGAGCGCAAGGCCTTGCATGCCTTCGATCAGGTGGCCAGCGACTGGGACCTGGAAGACGGTGTCTGGCGCGAACTGCTCGGTTGGGCGGCCAAGGTCCATGAAGTGGGCCTGGACATCGCGCACTACCACTACCACAAGCATGGCGCCTACCTGATCGAGCACTCCGACCTCGCCGGATTCTCCCGTGAAGACCAGCAAATGCTCGCGCTGCTGGTACGCGGCCACCGTCGCAACATTCCCAAGGACAAGTTCGCCGAGTTCGGCAACGAAGGCATCAAGCTGATTCGCCTGTGCGTGCTGCTGCGCTTCGCGATCCTGTTCCACCACATTCGCGGCACCCAGCAGATGCCCCAGGTGGAACTGAACGCCAACGGCAACAGCCTGGAAGTGGTGTTCCCGCAAGACTGGCTGGACAACAACCAGCTGACCCAGGCCGACTTCGCGATCGAAGCGGAATGGCTGGCCCGGGTGGATATCGTCCTCAACATTCGCTGATACTGAAAAAGGCCTTCTTCGGAAGGCCTTTTTTTACCTGCGATCCAGCAAGCCCCTGTGGAAGCGGGCATGCCCGCTCCCACAGGTCTGGTGCGTCAGGTGACCGTCAGGATCGGACTGCCCAAGCGCTCCAGCAGGGTCGCCTGCGCACTGCGCGGGTTCTGGTTGCCGGTCGGCGTGTTGCGGATGTAGCGACCGTCCGCCTGCAGGCTCCAGCTGTGGGTGTTGTCGGTCAGGTACAACTCCAGCTCTTTCTTGACCCGCATGATCAGCTTCTTGCCTTCCACCGGGAAGCAGGTCTCGACGCGCTTGTCGAGGTTGCGTTCCATCCAGTCGGCGCTGGACAGGAACATCTGCTCTTCACCGCCATTGAGGAAGTAGAAGATCCGGGTGTGTTCCAGGAAGCGGCCGATGATCGAGCGCACGTGAATGTTGTGCGAGACGCCGGCGATGCCCGGACGTAGGCAGCACATGCCGCGCACCACCAGGTCGATACGCACACCGGACTGGCTGGCCTTGTACAGCGCGCGGATGATCTTCGGATCGGTCAGCGAGTTGAACTTGGCGATGATGTGCGCCGGCTTGCCGTCGAGGGCGAATTGCGTCTCCCGGGCAATCATGTCGAGCATGCCCTTCTTCAACGTGAACGGCGCATGCAGCAACTTCTTCATGCGCAGAGTCTTGCCCATGCCGATCAGCTGGCTGAACAATTTGCCGACGTCTTCGCACAAGGCGTCATCGGAGGTCAGCAGGCTGTAGTCGGTGTACAGGCGGGCGTTGCCGGCGTGGTAGTTACCCGTGCCCAAGTGCGCATAACGCACGATCTCACCGGCTTCGCGGCGCAGGATCAGCATCATCTTGGCGTGGGTCTTGAAGCCGACCACACCGTAGATCACCACCGCACCGGCCGCTTGCAGGCGGCTGGCCAGTTGCAGGTTGGACTCTTCATCGAACCGCGCCCGCAACTCGATCACCGCCGTGACTTCCTTGCCGTTACGCGCGGCATCCACCAGCGCATCGACGATTTCGGAGTTGGCGCCGGAGCGATAGAGGGTCTGGCGCACGGCGAGCACGTGGGGGTCTTTCGCCGCCTGACGCAACAGGTCGACCACCGGCGTGAACGACTCGAACGGGTGCAGCAACAGGATGTCCTGCTTGCTGATCACGCTGAAGATGTTCTCGCTGTTTTGCAGCAGTTTCGGGATCTGCGGCGTGAACGGCAGGTATTGCAGCTCGCGCTGGCTGTCGAGGCCGGTGATGCTGAACAGGCGCGTCAGGTTCACCGGACCGTTGACCTGATACAGCTCGGTCTCGCTCAGGTTGAACTGCTTGAGCAGGTAGTCAGACAGGTGTTTCGGGCAGGTATCGGCCACTTCCAGCCGCACCGCGTCACCGTAGCGACGGGAGAACAGTTCACCGCGCAGGGCGCGGGCCAGGTCTTCCACGTCTTCGGAATCCAGCGCCAGGTCGGCGTTGCGGGTCAGGCGGAACTGATAGCAGCCCTTGACCTTCATGCCCTGGAACAGGTCATCGGCGTGCGCATGGATCATCGACGACAGGAACACGTAGTTGTCGCCCGCGCCGCCGACTTCTTCCGGCACCTTGATGATCCGCGGCAGCAAGCGCGGGGCCGGGATGATCGCCAGACCGGAATCGCGCCCGAACGCATCGATGCCTTCCAGCTCGACGATGAAGTTCAGGCTCTTGTTCACCAGCAGCGGGAACGGGTGCGTCGGGTCGAGGCCGATCGGGGTGATGATCGGGGCGATCTCGTCGCGGAAGAAGCGGCGGACCCAGGTCTTGATCTTGGTCGTCCAGTGACGGCGACGGATGAACCGGACCTGATGCTTTTCCAGTTCCGGCAGCAGGATATCGTTGAGGATCGCGTACTGGCGGTCGACGTGACCGTGTACCAGCTCGCTGATCCGGGCCAGGGCCTGATGCGGTTGCAGGCCGTCGGCGCCCGCCTGCTCACGGGCGAAGGTAATCTGCTTCTTCAGGCCGGCTACGCGAATTTCGAAGAACTCGTCCAGGTTGCTGGAGAAGATCAACAGGAACTTCAGCCGCTCCAGCAACGGATAGGACTCGTCCAGCGCCTGTTCCAGCACGCGGATGTTGAACTGCAGTTGCGAGAGTTCGCGGTGGATGTACAGGCTGCTGTCATCCAGGCCGGGAATGGCAATCGGCGGGGCCGCCACAACGGGCTCGGCCACCACCGCCGGGGGAGCAGGCTCCAGCTCCGGCGGGGTCTCGTCGAGTTGCTCCACCACGGGTAGAGCCTCGTTTACGGCAACTTCAGTGAGTCCTTCGGTATTCATGGAATGTTCCTGGGAGGGCTATGGTTGCTCTCGTAGCAATTGAGCAGCACGAACGGCAAAGTACGTCAGGATGCCATCAGCCCCTGCACGTTTAAAGGCGGTCAGGGATTCAAGAATCACCCCTTCGCTCAACCAGCCATTCTGGATCGCCGCCATGTGCATGGCGTATTCACCGCTGACCTGATAAACGAAGGTCGGCACTTTGAATTCTTCTTTGACCCGATAAAGGATGTCCAGGTACGGCATGCCCGGCTTGACCATGACCATGTCCGCACCCTCGGCCAGGTCCGCCGCCACTTCGTGCAGGGCTTCGTTGCCGTTGGCCGGGTCCATCTGGTAGGAGGCCTTGTTGGCCTTGCCCAGGTTCAGCGCCGAACCCACCGCATCGCGGAACGGGCCGTAATAGGCGCTGGCGTACTTCGCCGAGTAGGCCATGATCCGCACATTGACGTGCCCGGCCACTTCGAGGGCTTCGCGGATCGCCTGGACACGGCCATCCATCATGTCCGACGGCGCCACCACCTGCGCGCCGGCTTCGGCGTGGGACAGGGCCTGCCTGACCAGTGCGTCGACGGTGATGTCGTTCTGCACATAGCCTTCTTCGTCAAGGATGCCGTCCTGGCCGTGGGTGGTGAACGGGTCCAGTGCCACGTCGGTGATCACCCCCAGCTCGGGGAACTGTGCACGCAAGGCGCGGGTGGCGCGTTGCGCAATGCCTTCGGGGTTCCAGGCCTCAGCCGCGTCCAGGGATTTGAATTCGGACGGCGTGACCGGAAACAGCGCCACGGCCGGAATCCCCAGCTCCACCCAACTGGCCGCCTCTTCCAGCAACAGGTCGATGGTCAGGCGCTCCACGCCTGGCATCGAGGCCACCGCTTCCCGACGGTTTTCACCGTCCAGCACAAAGACCGGCAGGATCAGGTCATTCGTGGTCAGGACATTTTCACGAACCAGACGGCGCGAAAAATCATCACGACGGTTACGACGCAGACGGGTGGCAGGAAACAAGCGATTGGCGGGGGTAAAGCTCACGGCAGACTCCTGAGCCCGCGCTGACGGGCGAGCGTGACAGTTATAAGCGGCCATTATGACCAACGTATGACAGTTGTGCGCATCCCTGCGACAGGTAGTCGCATTCCATTGTCCTTGTAGGAATTGTTCACGTCGAGACACATTTGGACACTTTCATGAATGTGTGCGAAGGGGTAGGCTGCGCGTTCATTTCGCCAGCACCCAGACAATGCTCCAACAATTTCTGCATGACTTCGGCTACTTTGCCCTGTTTATCGGCACGTTCTTCGAAGGCGAAACCATCCTGGTCCTCGCAGGCTTCCTCGCGTTCCGTGGATACATGGACATCAACCTGGTGGTGGTCGTGGCGTTCTTCGGCAGTTATGCCGGCGATCAGCTGTGGTACTTCATGGGACGCAAGCATGGCCGCAAGTTGCTGGCGCGCAAGCCACGCTGGCAAATGATGGGCGACCGGGCGCTGGAACACATTCGCAAGCACCCGGACATCTGGGTGTTGAGTTTCCGCTTCGTCTACGGCCTGCGCACGGTCATGCCCGTGGCCATCGGCCTTTCCGGCTATCCACCAGGCCGCTACCTGCTGCTCAACGGGATTGGCGCGGCGATCTGGGCGACCGCATTGGCCGCTGCCGCCTATCACTTCGGCGCGGTGCTCGAAGGCATGCTGGGCAGCATCAAGAAATACGAGTTGTGGGTGCTTGGCGCCCTGCTGGTGCTGGGACTGGGCCTGTGGCTGCGCCGGCGCTTCAAGAATGCACGCCTGGCCAGGCAGGTCTATGCCGAGGAGCAGGCCCTGAAAGCCGAACAGGCCAAGGCCGCCGAGGTCAAGACGCCAGGCGAGTGAAGCGGTTTCTGCAGCAGTAGAGACCGATGGCGCTGAGCAGGCTGTAGCTCAGCAGGCCGATCCAGCCCACGGCACTGGCTGGCCACAGTCCGACCACCGGCGCCAGCCACACCAGCGGCACGTTCGACACCAGCCGCAGCCACTCCAGCTTCAACGCCCACGGGCGATTCTCCAGGGCCACGCCCAGCGTGAACAAGCCCAGCGCCACCGCGCTCCAGCCGAGCACCAGCGCCGCAGTCGACAGGTGCGGTTCGGCGTTCATCAGGTAACTGCCCAGCGCGATGTAGACGCCAAACTGCAACACGATGTAGATCTGCTGGCGTGCGTCCAGCGGCACCTCGAACTTGCGGAACTGGCTCAGGTCCGGCTTGTTCATCGGGTACTTCGCCGCCACGTCGGCCGGTCGCCAACCGGTGCGCATGAACCAGATCCGCAGCTTGTCCCAGGGGCTTTGCGCCCGGCGCGCGTCATCCCAGAGCTGCATATAAAACTGCACGTTCGCCCACAGCGGATTCCAGCTCGCCAGCGGCGTGGTCACCCCGAAAATCACCGGCTCGTTGTCGTCCTCCTCCTGGAACGAACCGAACAGGCGATCCCAAATAATGAACACCCCGCCGTAGTTGCGATCCATGTAGAGAGCGTTCTGCGCATGGTGGGCACGATGATTGGAAGGCGTGACGAAAAACCACTCGAACCAGCCAAGCTTGGGAATATGCCGGGTATGCACCCAGAACTGATACAGCAGGTTAAGCGCCGCAACGCTGACGAACACCAGCAGCGGCACGCCCAGCACCGCCATCGGCAGGTAGAAGATCCAGCTCAGCAGGAAACCGGTGCTGGTCTGGCGCAACGCCGTGGAGAGGTTGTAGTCCTCGCTCTGGTGATGCACCGAGTGCGCCGCCCAGAGGATGTTGCGTTCGTGCCCCAGGCGATGCAGCCAGTAGTAACAAAAATCGTAGAGCACGAAGGCGAACACCCAGACCCAGGCGCGGTCCGCCGACAGTTCGAACAGTGCCAGGTGCTTGAGGGCGAACGCATAGGTCAACAGCCCCACGCCCTTGGTCAGCAGCCCGGTGGTGGTGGACAGCACGCCGGTGCTGATGCTGTTGATGGCATCGGCCACCCGATAATTGCTCATACCGCGCCAGCGGTCGGCCAGCAGCTCGAAGGCAATCAGCACAAAGAAGAACGGCACCGCATACAGAATGAAGTCCATGACGCGCCCTGATCGGAATCTTTGGGACAGATCCTAGGTGTAGCCGTGAATTAACCCTATGGCAACGAATGACAAATTAGTGGACATTTAACGCCATGAATCAGGAGAAAAGCCCATGAGCAAAAAAGTTGCAGTGATCCTTTCCGGTTGTGGCGTGTATGACGGCGCCGAGATTCAGGAAAGCGTGATCACCCTGCTGCGCCTGGACCAGCGCGGCGCTCAAGTACAGTGTTTCGCCCCCAACATCGCGCAGTTGCATGTGCTCAATCACCTGACCGGCGAAGAGATGCCCGAGTCGCGCAACGTACTGGTGGAATCGGCGCGGATCGCTCGGGGCGACGTCAAGGATATCCGCGAAGCCGACGTCGAAGACTTCGATGCGCTGATCGTGCCGGGTGGCTTCGGCGTGGCCAAGAACCTGTCTAACTTCGCCATCGAAGGCGCCGGCTGCACGGTTCAACCACAAGTCCTGGCGCTGGCCGAAGCCTTTGCCGAAGCCGGCAAACCGGTTGGGCTGATCTGCATTTCGCCGGCCCTGGCGGCAAAGATCTACGGCCCGGGCGTCGCCTGCACCATCGGCAACGACGCCGATACCGCCGCCGCCATGAACAAGATGGGCGCCACGCACACTGACTGCGCGGTGACCGACATCATCGAGGACAAGGCGCGAAAACTGGTGACCACGCCGGCGTACATGCTGGCGCAATCGATCAGCGAGGCGGCGTCAGGCATCAACAAGCTGATCGACCGCGTGCTCGAACTGACCCACGAAAACGACGCATGACAAGGCACTGGAGGTGAGAGCGAGCCGGCTCGCGATGGCGGTGAACCAGGCGACAGTCGTATCGCCTGACACGACCCCTTCGCGAGCAGGCTCGCTCCCACCGTCAAGACAGTGATCAGGGTTCGCGAGAGAGGCGGGTCAGGATCCGATCCAGCGCATTGGCAAATGCCTGCTTCTCGCGATCGCCATAGGGCGCTGGCCCGCCGCTCATCTGCCCCTGCTCACGCAGATCGGTGAACAGGTTGCACACCGCCAGTCGATCACCCATGTTCTGCGCGTCGAATTCCTTGCCTCTCGGATCCAGCGCCGACACGCCCTTCTTCACCAGCCGATCGGCCAGCGGCACATCGCTGCAAATCACCAGTTCACCGGGTTCGGCGTGTTCCACCAGATAGTCGTCTGCGGCGTCCGGGCCACTTGGCACCACGATCAGCTTCACCAGCGCCAGAGCAGGCTTGATCTGTGGCTGTCCCGCCACCATCACCACCTCGAACTGGCGCTTCAGGGCGAATTTCACCACCAGGTCCCGGGCCGGCCGGGGGCAGGCATCGGCATCGATCCATACGCGCATGATTCTTTTCCTCCGTCGAACGCTTCGACTTGTCCGCGCCGATCAGCGCAGCGATGCCGGTCAGGAAACCTGCACCCGCCGTTTCTCCGCCAGCCAGCTGCGCCCATACAGCAGGACGATCGCAATGATCGCCACCGCCTGGGCACTCAGCGAATAGGCATCGGCATGGATACCCAGCCAGTCGAACTCGAAGAACGGCACCGGCCGCGTGCCGAAGATCCCGGCTTCCTGCAACGCCTTCACGCCATGCCCGGCAAACACCACCGACAGCGCACACAGCAACGCGGCGTTGATGCTGAAGAACAACGACAACGGCAGCCTCGCCGAACCGCGCAGGATCACCCACGCCAGGCCCACCAGCAGCACCAGTGCCGTCGCACCACCGGCCAGCACCGCGTTGTGCCCCGCCGGCCCGGCCTGCAGCCACAGGGTCTCGTAGAACAGGATCACTTCGAACAGCTCGCGATACACCGAGAAAAACGCCAGCGTGGCAAAACCGAAACGCCCGCCGCCGCCCACCAGGCTGCTCTTGATGTAGTCCTGCCAGGCGGCCGCGTGGCGACGGTCGTGCATCCACACGCCGAGCCAAAGCACCATGACGGCCGCAAACAACGCCGTGGCGCCTTCCAGCAGCTCACGTTGCGAACCGCTGACATCGATGACGTAGGCCGCCAGCGCCCAGGTTCCCAGGCCAGCCAGCAGCGCCAGGCCCCAACCGACATTGACGCTGCGCACCGCCGACTGCTGGCCGGTATTGCGCAGAAACGCGAGGATTGCCGCCAGCACCAGGATCGCTTCCAGGCCCTCGCGCAACAAAATCAACAGACCGGAGATGTAGCTCAGGGACCAGCTCAGGCCATCGCCGCCCAGCAGGCCGGCAGACTCCTTCAGCTTGACCTTGGCCGCGTCCAGGCGCTGCTGGACCTCAGCCACCGGCAAGCCGTCCTGCAACGACTGACGGTAAGCCATCAGGGATTTTTCAGTGTCCTTGCGCACGGTGGCGTCGACGTTGTCGAGGGAGCTTTCGACCAGTTCGAAACCTTCCAGGTAGGCCGCCACCGACAGGTCGTAGGCCTGATCATGATCACCGCCGCGATAGGCGGCGAGGCTCTTGTCCAGGGTGGTCGCGGTGTAGTCGAGCAATTGCCCCGGGCCACGCTTGACCTGGGACGGCTGCGCACGCTGGGCACGGAAGGCTGCGGCCGCTTGCGGGCCTTCGGCGGCCAGCACCTCAGCCGGGGTCTGGCGGGCCAGTTCGGCGATATCGTAGGTTTTTTCGCGCGTTGCGGTCGCCGGGTCGGCGCTGAAACTGGCGATGTAGGTCGCCAGGTCCCAGCGCTGACGGTCGTCCAGCTGATCGGCGAAGGCTGGCATGTCAGTGCCTTCGACGCCCATCCCCAGGGTGTTGTAGATCGCGTACAGGCTCAGCCGATCCAGTCGCGCGGCATCGCGCAGATTGGCCGGCGGCGGTGTCAGGCCGACACCGGCCGGGCCATCGCCGGCACCGGCATCGCCATGGCAGACCGAACAGTGCTGGGCATACAGCGGTACCCCACGGGTCGGGTCCGGTGTAATGATCGGCGCCTGGCTCACCTCATAGGTCACGGCCAACTTCGCACCCAGCTGCCTGGCCTGACGTGCAATCTCCGCTCCGTCCTGACGTGTGGCAATGGCGCTGTGCAGCGCGCTGACGCCCTGCTCGAGCCCGGCTTTCTCCGGCTTGTCCGGCATCGCCGCGACCAGCCCCTGCAACACCTTGGCAAATTCCAGTTGTTCGCGGTATTCGGATTCGTTGATAACGTGACCCGCCTCGACCGACTGCGGGTAATCCGCGCCAATGTAATCGAGCAGATGCAGGGCCTGCGGCGCACCTTCCACGGTATCGGCCAGCAGATTGAAACTGCACAAGGCAACCAGCGGCATCGCCAGCCAGGCCAGGAAACGGGACGGGGCAGTCATGAATGAATCTCAATTGGAAATACGAAGTAACACATTGTTCACTTCGAAAGCCTTTCACTCAAGCTTTGTTGTGAAACGCGTGCCACGGAAATCGTCCGAGGTTTCCACTGGATGATGGCACTTTCTGGAGAACAGGGATTAAAAAGCCATTACGAAGCCATCATCCCTGTCTATAATGCCGCGCCTGTTATTGATCGACAGGCCATTCAAGCTCCCCGCTTCAGGGGGAATTGGCAGGACGCCAGTCTGCGCCGATAGGTCTCAACAGCCAGACCGGCAACCACGGCTGCTACATTCAGGGAAGAAGTATCCATGGCCTCCCGCGCCCTTACCTTGATCGCGCTCGGCGCTGTCACCTTGCTCTCCGGCTGTTCGGTGTTTCGCAATTACGATTCCGAACTCGCGCAAACCAACCAGCAACTGGCTTCCGGCAATGTCGACGCCGCACTGACCCTGCTGGAAAAGAACAACACGGGTGATGACAAGGACCTGCTCTACTACTTCGAGAAAGGTGAATTGCTGCGCGCCAAGGGCGACCTGTCCGGCAGCCAGAACGCCTGGGGCAGCGCTGACGTCGTGGTTGGCCAGTGGGAAGACGCGGTCAAGCTCGATACCGGCAAATACCTCGCTCAGTTCGGCAGCTTCCTGGTCAACGACAAGGTTCGTCGCTACGAGGGCTATGACTACGAAAAGGTCATGCTGACCACACAGATGGCCCTGAACCTGCTGGCGGTGAACGACTTCGACGGCGCACGCACCGCAATCAAGAAAACCCACGAGCGTGAAGCGGTGATCGCCGATCTGCGCGACAAGGAATACCTCAAGAGCGAAGAGGAAGCCGAGAAAGAAGGCATCAAGACCGAATACAAGGACCTGCAGGGTTACCCGGTCGCCAGCCTCGATGCGCCGGAAGTCGTCGGCTTGAAAAACAGCTACCAGAGTGCGTTCAGCCACTACCTGGCCGGGTTCGTCTACGAAGCCCTGGGCGAAAAGGACCTGGCCGCGCCGGGCTATCGCAAGGCCGCCGAACTGCGCCCGAACACCCCGCTGCTGGAACAGGCCCTGAAGGACCTCGACAAGAAAAGTGCCAAGGATGAGGACAGCGACATCCTGATCGTCGTACAAAGCGGCCTGGCGCCGGCCCGGGACTCGATCCGCGTGCCCCTGCCCCTGCCGATCAGCGGCAACGTGGTGATCACCCCGCTGTCGTTCCCGATCATCAAGCCTGACACCTCCACCACCCCGTTCGCCCAGATCGGCGTGAACGGTCAGCAACTGAACCTGACACTCCTCAACAGCACCACCGCCATGTCCCGCCGCGCGCTGCGCGACG
>Ga0247819_10001640_pt1 | contig 11948 bp, 8 predicted proteins | sample 13C_Xylose_Day6_FD_193428 | JGI IMG/M metagenome (GOLD analysis project Ga0247819, IMG submission 193428) | Soil microbial communities from agricultural site in Penn Yan, New York, United States - 13C_Xylose_Day6 | ecosystem: Environmental > Terrestrial > Soil > Agricultural land | place: USA... | reverse complement strand
AGATGATGAGCGGCGTGCGCGCCTCGTCGATGAGGATCGAGTCGACCTCGTCGACGATCGCGTAGAAGTGACCGCGCTGGACGAGGTCCTCCTTGCGCCACGCCATGTTGTCGCGCAGGTAGTCGAATCCGAACTCGTTGTTCGTGCCGTACGTGATGTCGGCGTCGTACTGCTGGCGGCGGATGTCGGGGGTCTGGCCCGCGACGATCGTGCCGGTCGTCATGCCGAGGGCCCGGTAGATGCGGCCCATCAGCTCCGACTGGTACGACGCGAGGTAGTCGTTCACGGTGATGACGTGCACGCCCTTGCCCGCGATCGCGTTCAGGTACGCCGAGAACACGGCGGTCAGCGTCTTGCCCTCACCGGTCTTCATCTCGGCGATGTTGCCGAGGTGCAGCGCGGCTCCGCCCATGATCTGAACGTCATACGGGCGCTGTCCGAGCGTGCGGCCCGCGGCCTCGCGGACCGCGGCGAACGCCTCGGGCATGAGCTGGTCGAGCGTCTCGCCGGCCTCGAGGCGCGCGCGGAGCTCGGCGGTCTCGCCGCGCAGCTCTTCGTCGGTCAGGTGCGCGTAGTCCTCTTCGAGGGCGTTGACCGCCTTCACGACCTGCTGGAGCCGTCGGAGGATTCGTCCCTCACCGGCGCGAAGCAGTTTCTCGAGCGCGTTGGCCACGAAGCATCTCCATCTGTCAGGTGCGGCGCCATCCGGCGCCGATGCCGCCCGGCGCCGAGCGCACAGGCATACACGGCCATGTTATCCGCCCGTGACCTTGGAGTGCGCTGGGTGAGCGACCGGCCGACACGCGGGACGCGGCATCCCCGGCGTGTGCGTCGAGGTGCCTATACTCGGCAACTGCATACCCGGTATGCATCCGAACGACGGGAGCCCGAGATGACGGTGCGACAGAGCCTGCTGGCGATCCTCGACCAGGGGCCCTGCTACGGGTACCAGCTGCGCGCCGAGTTCGACCGCCGCACCGGGTCCACCTGGCCGCTCAACGTGGGTCAGATCTACAACACACTTGACCGCCTCGAGCGGGACGGGCTCGTCGCGAAGGGCGCGACCGACGAGCAGGGACACGTCTACTACGAGATCACGGATGCCGGCTCGCTCGAGGTCGCCGCGTGGCTGCGTTCGCCCGTGTCGCGGGCGCAGGGCACCCGGGACGAGCTCGCCGTAAAACTCGCCGTCGCCGCGACGCTGCCCGGTGTCGACGTCACGGCGCTGATCCGCGCGCAGCGCGCCGAGTCGCGGGCGAACCTCGAAGCGCTCACGCGGCGTCCTCGCTCGATCGCCGAGACCGGGCCGGAGGCGCTGGTTCGCGCGGTGGTCGCCGATGCGATGATCGCCCACGCCGAGGCCGAGCTGCGCTGGCTGGACCGCACCGAGCGGCGGCTCGGCGCGCATCCCGAGCACGCGATGGCCCTGGAGCTGGCCACCGAACGGCCGAGGCGGGGTCGGCCGGCCAAGGCGCCTGCCGCCTGAACGCGCGGCGTCCTGTCTCCTCACAAGCGCGAGCACTAACCTGAAGCGTGACTTCCGCTGATGCCCCCGTCGAGGCCGAGGCTCCCGCAGAGCCCCCCGCGATGACGTTCGCCGACCTCGGATTGGGCGCCGCGGTGCTCAAGGCACTGAGCGACGTCGGGTACGAGACCCCGTCCGCGATCCAGGCCGCGACGATTCCCTCGCTGCTCGCCGGGCGCGATGTCGTGGGGCTCGCCCAGACCGGAACCGGGAAGACGGCCGCCTTCGCACTGCCGATCCTGGACCGCCTCGACGTCTCGCAGAAGACCCCGCAGGCGCTCGTTCTGGCCCCGACGCGCGAGCTCGCGCTGCAGGTGTGCGAGGCCTTCGAGAAGTACGCGGCCCATGTGAGGGGCGTGCATGTGCTGCCCGTCTACGGCGGCCAGGGCTACGGCGTGCAGCTCTCGGCCCTGCGGCGCGGCGTGCACATCATCGTGGGAACCCCCGGGCGCATCATGGATCACCTCGACAAGGGCACACTCGACCTGTCGGAACTCAAATACCTCGTGCTCGACGAGGCCGACGAGATGCTGAAGATGGGGTTCGCCGAAGACGTCGAGACGATCCTCGCCGACACACCCGACACCAAGCAGGTCGCGCTGTTCTCTGCGACGATGCCGGCGGCGATCCGTCGTATGTCGCAGCAGTACCTGCATGACCCCGAAGAGATCACGGTCAAGACGAAGACCACGACCTCGGCCACGACCACCCAGCGCTACCTGATCGTGTCGTACCAGCAGAAGATCGACGCCCTCACGCGGATCCTCGAGACCGAGAACTTCGAGGGCATGATCGTGTTCGCGCGTACCAAGAGTGCGACGGAGGAGATCGCGGAGAAGCTGCGGGCACGGGGCTACTCCGCGGCGGCGATCAACGGCGACGTGGCCCAGCCCGTCCGCGAGAAGACCGTCAACCAGCTCAAATCGGGCAAGCTCGACATCCTCGTCGCCACCGATGTCGCCGCTCGCGGCCTCGATGTGGAGCGCATCTCGCACGTCGTCAACTTCGACATCTCGACCGACACCGAGTCGTACGTGCACCGGATCGGCCGCACCGGGCGCGCGGGACGCTCGGGTGAGGCGATCAGCTTCGTCACTCCGCGTGAGCGCGGGCTCGTGACCGCGATCGAACGCGCCACGCGCCAGCCGCTCACCCAGATGCAGCTGCCGACCGCCGACGACGTCAACGTCACACGCCTCGCCCGCTTCGACGACCGCATCACCGCGGCCCTCGCGCAGACCGAGCGCATCGACGGCTTCCGCGACGTGATCGCCCACTACGTGCGCAACCACGACGTGCCCGAGGTCGACGTCGCCGCTGCGCTGGCGGTCGTCGCCCAGGGTGAGTCCCCGCTCCTGCTCGAACCGGAGCCCGAGCAGCAGCGGCGCGGCTTCGAAGACCGCGCCGACCGCGGCGACCGCCCGGGCCGCTTCGACCGGGACGTTCGTCCCGAGCGGCGGCAGCGGCCGAGCAGCAGCCGCATGGCGACGTACCGGATCGCCGTCGGCAAGCGCCATCGCGTCGAGCCCCGGCAGATCGTCGGCGCGCTCGCGAACGAGGGCGGTCTCAGCCGCGGCGACTTCGGCGCGATCCAGATCCGCCCCGATTTCTCGCTCGTCGAGCTGCCGGCGGATCTGCCGCGCGAGACGCTCGACCGGCTCTCCGACACCCGCATCTCGGGCAAGCTCATCGAGATCCGACTCGACACCGGCGGTCCGGGCAAGCGCGCCTTCGACGACCGTCCGCCCCGCAAGCCACGACACAAGGGCTCGTTCGACTCCTGAGGTCACGGCATCCGCCCGATCTTTCTCCGCCAGCCGCGAACCCGGGCATCCGCCCAGGCACGCGAACCTAGGATCGAGCTATGGCTGGATTGTGGGGCAAACGCAAACGCGAGGAGCAGGCGGCGCTCGATGCGCAGGACGCCGAGCTCGCCCGGCGCGCGAGAAGCGCGCTCGTGGCGGTGGACGAGCGCATCCGGACGACGACCGACGAGCTGGATTTCGCGGTCGCCGAACTCGGCGAGGCCGCGACGAAGGATCTACGCGACGCGCTGACGGCCGTCCGGACGCATCTGGGCGAGGCATTCCACCTCAACCAGCTCAACCACGATGAGATCCCCGACACCCCCGACGAGCTGCGGACCCGCAATGCACGCATCGCGCAGCTGTGCGAGTGGGCGGACGAGCTGCTGGATGACCGCACCACCGCGCTCGCGAACGACATCGAGCGCGTGCGGCGTGCACCCGAGATCCTCGCGCAGGTGCGGGCCGACACGGCCTCGCTCAACGAGAGGCTGCCGCATGCCCGAGACACGCTCCAGCGTCTGAGCCTGCGCTACAGCGAATCGGCGCTGCGTCAGGTCGCCGAAGGCGCCGACGAAGCCGAGCAGCTGCTCACCTTCGCGGCGCACAGCGCGGACGTCTCGGCACGCCGCCGGCAGGACGGCCGCCGCGAGGAGGCCAATCTCGCACTCGAGACCGCGACCGAGGCCGTTCGTCGCGCTGAGGCGATCATCGACGGCGTCGAGGACTTCGAGATCGAGGCCCTCCGCGCCGAATCGACGCTGGCCGACGTCATCGCGGACTCCCGCGGCGACCTCGTCGCCGCGCGACAGGCCCCGCAGGTTCCCGCCGTCACCGCTGCGGTCACCGCACTCGAGAACGCGCTCGCGGCGCTGCCCGCCTCACGCGTCAAGGCCGATCCGTTCGCCGAGCTGTCTCAGCTGCGCGAGGCCAACAGCGGACTGGATGCGGCGATAGCCGTCGCCCGGGAGCGTGCGGCACGACCGATCCCACCCGTGGCCCACGTGCGGCACGCACTGGATGACGCCGACCGGCAGATCGCGGTCGCCCGCAACGTGATCGCCGGCCATCGCGGCTGGATCGGAGCGGACGCGCGCACGCGCCTGGCCGAGGCCGAACGCACCCGAATCGACGCCGAGCCGCTCGCCGTCGACGAGGACACCCGCGAGCAGGCGATGGGCCTCGCCCGTCGCGCCGGTGCGCTCGCGAGCGAGGCACTGCAACTCGCGCAGCGCGACATCGACTCGTCACGTCCGCAGGATCCGGGCTGGGGCGGCCAGGGCGGCGGGCGACGCGGCGGCATGAGCGACGGCATGGGCGGCATCCTCGGAGGCCTCGTGATCGGCAGCCTGCTCGGCGACTTCTTCGACGGCTGAGCCCGCACCAGGCAGAACGAACGGGATGCCTCGAGGGAGGCATCCCGTTCGTCGTTGAGACGGGGTTCTACGCGACCGCCACAGGTGCCGTCTGGGTCGTCAGCGAGATCACGCCGTAGTCCCACCCCTTGCGGCGGTATACGACGCTGGGGTGATCGGTGCGCACGTCGATGAAGAGGAAGAAGTCGTGGCCGACCAGCTCCATCCGGTCGACGGCCTCTTCCACCGCCATCCACTCGGGCTCGAACTCCTTCGTGCGGATGACGACGGGCGTGTAGTCCGCCTCGTCCTCGTTGCCGGTGATGATCGGAATCTCGCCGGTCGCGACCGCGCGCATGACATCGATCGAGGCGGGCTGCAGGTCGATGCCCGACAGCTCACCGCTCTCCTTCTCGAACTTGGCGCCGCGAGGGTGATTACGAGCATCCACGCGCTTGTCCTTCGCGCGTCGCAGCTGCTCGCACAGCTTGTCGACCGCCATGTCGAGGGCGGCGAACTTGTCGGCATCCGTCGCCTCAGCGCGGACGATGGGGCCCTTGCCGGTGAGCGTGAGCTCGACCGTGTCGTCTTCCATGCGACCGTTGTGATACGCGCGGTGAGTCACCTTCACGTCCACGCGTTGAGCGCGTGGCGCAAGGTGCTCTATGCGGGCGGCCTTGTCTTCGACGACCGAGCGGAAGCGATCGGTGATACCCACTCCCACGCCGACGATGCTGGTTTCCATCCCTGACCTCCTTGTTCCGGTCCACCCGGCCAAGGGCGGACCCTGAGTCGCCTTGTCCCCCCCACGCTAGTCCGGTGTCGACCCGGTGTCACGCGATGCCGCGTATGTCTTCGCAATGAGTCAGCCCGGGGCGCGGCGCCGCGCGGTGGCCGCGATCGTGGCGGCTCCGATGACCTCCGCACCGCTCGCCCGCAGCGCTCGAGCGGCTTCTTCGATGGTCGCGCCGGTCGTGACGACGTCGTCGATCACCAGGATCCGCAGGCCCGCGGCGGGCTGCGCGCGCAGCGAATTCGCGACGTTGCGCCGACGCGCTTCACGGTCGAGACCTCGTTGATCGGCCGCGACACGCGAGGTGCTGAGCAGTCGTTCGGTGCGCAGTCCCGCGCGACGTGCGACGAGCTCGACGACGCGGTATCCGCGGCGACGGAAAGCCGCTCGCGAAGTCGGGATCGGCACCAGGACGATGGCGCCCACTCCGGGCGGATCGCCGGATGCAGTACCCACCGCCGCATCCACGGCGGCTCTCAGGGCGGGGGCCAGGGCACGTGCGAGTTCCGTGCGCCCCTCCTCCTTGAGCGCGCGCACCACGCGCGCGGCAACCCCTTCGAACGCGAGCCCGCTCCACACCCTCACGCCGTGGCCGCTCCGCGTGACGCCCGGTCTCAGCTGGTCACGGCAGGTCTCGCACAGCGGCACATCAGGCTCATCGCACCCCGCACACGTCACGGGCAGCACGAGGGCGAGGGCCTCGGCGAAGGCCGCCCGCACGGTTGCGCTGAGCCACTCTGCAGTGTCCATGGTCCACCGTCACGCATCGGACGATCGCCGCGGAGGCCGGCCGATGGTCTGGTGCACGGCCGACGAGGTGCCCGACCTGGGGAGGAGAGCCGACCCCGCTGCGCGGATTGCTACTGAGGCGATCCCTGCTGCGTCGCGAGGATCAGGATGCCGCTCGTCGTCCTCTGCCAGTTCGCGCCGCGCTTCACGAAGAGCGAGCCGTCGTCCGTGCGCAGACGCACCGTCGCGATCGACGTGGCACCGGCGACGGATGCCGCGCCCTGCGGAGCGTCGATCGCGGTTGCCGGGCCGCCGACGAGCTGCTCTGTGAACAGCGGCCCACCGGACTCGGTGCTCAGGACCCCCACCGTCGTGTCGTCGAGCCAGGCGAGCCCCGAGCCGGAGCCTGCGAGCGGACCGAGCGGCACGGCCTCGCCGAGCCGAACCGGCACTGCCTCGGTGCCGCGCACGATACCGGCGATCCACACCTCGGATCGTCCGCCGTTGACCAGGATCGCCGCCACCCGCGTGCCGTCGCGCGACACCGCCATCGCAACGATCTCGGAGGCACCGGGCCAGGCGTCGGCGACGGGGAACTGCTGTCCGGCGACCGAGAACGCGATGATGGACGACGGCTGGCCGCGCGGCACGCTCCAGATGAAGCCGAAGGGATCGGCACTCGGGTCGATCAGACCGCCACGCGTGTCGATCACGGCGACCGGACCGTCCGCCGGCACGCGTGCGATGCCGCCGTCGACCAGTCGCACGGCGGCGAAGTCGCGGTCGGGTGAGACCTCGATCGCCGCAGGTGCGACCAGCTCCATCGTCTCGGACAGGCCGGGGATCGGCGTCAGCTCGTCGCCCGCGAGGAAGCCGAAGCCGTCCTCGGTCTGGACGAGGGGCGGACCCGTGACGCGCGTCGAACGGGTCGAGACCGGCTCCGCCGTCAGCGGGGTCGAGGCGACCGACATCTGGGCACCCGACGCCCCGGCGGTCGCGAGGCTGGCCGCGAGCTGGGTCTGCATGCGGTCGAGCGTGGTGGACTCCACGAGCAGGGCCTCCGCGCTCAAGGTGACCTGCGCGATGCCGGACTCCAGCGGCACCGACGGACGCGCCAGCGTCACGCTCTCGGGGAACGAGTTCACCACCGAGGCGGCGAGCCAACCGCTCGGCGATCCGTTCACGAGCGCGCCCGCGATCCGTGTCGCCGCGTTCGTCGTCGGGAACCAGCGCACATCGGGCACGAGGAACTGCCACGTCGGGTCGAAGTACATGAGCGAATAGCGGTGGAACACGTTCGCGAACACATCGCGATCGATCACGACCCCATCAGGGGCTTCGGTGATCCGCCACTCTCCGTCGTCCTGCTGAGCGAGGCGGAAGGAGAGCTGCGTGACCCCGGCATCGGGCTGATAGGCGCCGGTGGAGTCGACCGTCGCGACCGTGACCAGCGAGAGCTCGACGGCGCCCTCCGTGGGCGAGACGGGCTGACGGTCATCGGGCAGGTCGATCGTGACGCTCGCCTCGGGCTTCCACGTCTCGCGGATCGAGGGAGCCAGGAACATCCGGGCGACCTCCCAGTTCGCCGCCGGACCCGGTCCCGAGCCCGCACGGATGAAGCCCTCCACGATCTGCTCGGGGGTCGCGCCCGGCTGAGGCTCGTCGGGTCGGAACAGGAACTCCGGGGATCCGGCATCCGTCCCGGCGGACAGCCCGGGGTTGACCGGGCCGCTGACCGGAAGACCCGCGCACGCCGAGAGCACCAGCGCCGCGACCGCGACGATCGCCGCCAGGATGCCGCGCCGTCTGTCAGCGGCACCCAGCCGCGTCACGATGAACCTCGGCGCTCTGCGATGCCGGTAGCGGCGTCGATGGTCAGGACCTCGATCGGCTGGGTCAGGCCGAGGTCGTCGTTCGCCGCGATCGAGTCGTCGCCCGGGTCGACCGGCACGGGCGACGGCGTGGTGAGCCGACCTCCCTGCCGGGGCAGGGTGAGCACGAAGTTGGACCCGCGACCCACGTCGGACCAGACCGCAAGGTCTCCGCCGTGCAGCTTCGCATCGCCGAGCGCGATCGACAGGCCCAGGCCGGTGCCGCCGATCGTGCGGGTGCGGGACGGGTCGGCTCGCCAGAAGCGGTCGAAGACGCGCTCGACGTCTTCAGGCTTCATCCCGAGGCCGAAGTCGCGCACCCCGATCGCGACGGCCTGCTGGTCACTGTCGACCGTGATGACGATCGGTCGCCCTTCGCCGTGCTCGATCGCGTTGCCGAGCAGGTTGCGCACGACGCGCCGCACGCGGCGCGGGTCCATCTCGACCGGCGAGTAACCACCGGGAGCGACCAGGCGCACGTCGGTGCCGTGCTGTTCGGCGAGCTGGTGCATCGAGCCGATGACGTCCTCGGCGAGGTGGGCGAGACTCGTCGGTTCGAGCTCGAGCTGCACCGACCCGGCGTCGTAGCGGCTGATCTCGAGCAGGTCGGTGAGCAGTGTCTCGAACCTCTGCACCTGCGCGTTCAGCAGCTCGGCCGCGCGGGCCGTCGACGGATCGAACTCGGCGCGCTGGTCGTTGATCATGTCGGCGGCGAGCCGGATCGTGGTCAGCGGCGTGCGCAGCTCGTGCGAGACATCCGAGACGAACCTCTGCTGCACGAGCGAGAGGTCGGCGAGCTCCTTGATCTGCGATTCGATGCTGTCGGCCATCGCGTTGAAGGACCGCCCGAGGGTCGCGAGTTCGTCTTCACCGCGCACCGGAAGGCGCACACCGAGCTCTCCGGAGGCGAGTTTGGCGCTCGTGTCTGCGGCTTCGCCGATCGGAATGGTCACCGAGCGCAGCACGAACCACGAGATCGCGCCGATCAGGAGGATCAGCGAGATGCCGACGATCCACAGCGTGGTCTGGACGAATCCGAGCGTCTGCGAGGCGCTGCCGAGGTCATAGGCCAGATACAGCTCGTAGCCGCCCACGTCGGGCACCATGAGCTGCTGGCCGACGATGATGCCCGGGACGGCACCGTCGGCGAGCGGGAGCGAGACCGACTGCCACCATTGCTGGTTGGCTTCGGACTGCACCGCATTGCGCATGCCGTCCGAGATCACGTCCTCGGTGAGTCCCGGTGTGGTGAAGTTCTGGGGTGCCAGCTGGGACGGCGTCCGATCGATGCGGAATGCGGCGATCATGTCGGTGGAGGAGCGCTCGGCCAGCGTGTCTCGCACGCTCGTCATCAGATTCTGGATCTGGATGCTGTCGCCCTGCACCGCGGCGGCATCCAGTTCCGACTGAGCCGCTTCGGTTGCCCGCAGCGATGAGGTCAGCACTTGATCCTTGCGGGCCTGGAACAGGTCGTTCTGGATCGCGAGGGCCATCCAGAGGCAGGCCACCAGGATCGCGAGGGCGGTCAGCGCGAGCGTGACCATGATCGTGCGGAACCTCAGGGAACGGCGCCACAGGTTCGCGAGGCTGTCGGGCCACGACCGCCAATCGCGCCACAGGGTCAGGGTCGGGCGAGGAGCCGCGACCGCCCTCGCGGGAGGCCCCGCAGCGCCGGGAGCGGGCACGGCGTGCTCACACCACGGCGCCGGCGCGGTAGCCCACGCCGCGCACCGTCGTGACGATCTTGGGGTTGTCCGGGTCGAGCTCGACCTTCGCGCGCAGGCGCTGGACGTGCACGTTGACGAGTCTCGTGTCGGCCTTGTAGTGGTAGCCCCAGACCTGCTCGAGCAGCATTTCGCGCGAGAACACCTGCTGGGGCTTGGAGGCGAGGGCGACGAGCAGTTCGAACTCGAGCGGGGTCAGGGCGATCGGGGCATCGTCGCGACGCACCTCGTGGGCCGCGACATCCACCGTCAGGTCGCCGATGCGCAGGGTCTCGTTCAGCGGCTGCGACGCGGGGCGCAGCCGCGTGCGGATGCGAGCCACCAGCTCCTTCGGGTTGAAGGGCTTGACGATGTAGTCGTCGGCGCCGGACTCGAGGCCTTTGACGACGTCAGCCGTGTCGGTGCGAGCCGTCAGCATGATGATCGGGACGCCGGACTCGGCGCGCACCCGATTGCAGATCTCGATGCCGTCCATACCCGGCAGCATCAGGTCCAGAAGGATGAGGTCGGGGCGCTCTTCGCGCCAGATGTCGACGGCTTTCAGTCCGTCGGCGCAGAACACCGTGTCGAATCCCTCGGTGCGCAGCACGATGCCGATCATCTCGGCGAGGGCGGTGTCGTCGTCGACCACCAGGATTCGTGATGTCATTTCGCGCGTTACGTCCTTTGCGTCCGGCCGGGGGCGCGGCGCTGCTCGCGCGTCCCCGTGCGCTTCCCACAGAGTAGTGGAAGACGCCTGTGGACAGGCCGAACGTCGCCCCCACACGCACTGAACGACCGCGGCAACGCGCGCGCGGTATGACACGATAGGGGCTCCGCCGACAGCACGAGGAGGGGCATCCGTGACCGCCTATCCGGCCTGGACGCCGGCATCCCGGCCCGGGATCATTCCGCTCCGACCGCTCACGTTCGGGACCATCCTCGGCCGCTCGTTCGCCGCACTCCGCCAGAACCCGCGCGTGCTGCTCGGTTTCGCTCTGTGCGTGCAGACCGCGGCATACCTGATCGTCCTGCTCGGCGTCGGCGCCGTCGCACTCGCGTCCTTCACCCGACTCGACACTCTCCGCGAGGGGACCGACGAGTTCGACGCGGTCATGGCCGGATCGATCGCGCTGACGTCGATCACCGCGGTGGTCCTGGGCCTTGCGGCCGGAGCCCTGGGCGTCATCGTGCAGGGCGTCGTCGTCAGCGAAGTGGCGCACGCCGCGGTGGCCGAGAAGCTGACCCTGCGTGCGCTCTGGCAGCGGGTCAAGCCGGTGGCGTGGCGCCTCGTCGGCTACTCGCTGCTTCTCACCCTCGCGGTCCTGGTGCTGATCGCCGTCGTGGCGGCGGCGATCATCGCGGTCGGGTTCGCCGCACTGCCCGTCGCCGTGGGCCTGACCGTGCTGGTAGTCCTCTCGGCGCTCCCCCTCACGCTGTGGCTGTCCACGAAGCTCCTGCTCGCCCCCGCCGCGATCATCCTCGAGCACGCGACGATCCGCGGCGCGGTCGCCCGCTCGTGGACGCTCATCCGCGGAAGGTTCTGGCCCGCGCTCGGGGTGATCGTGATCATCTCGTTCGTCTTCGGTGCGATCGCTCAGGTCGTCAGCATCCCGTTCTCCTTCCTGTCCACCGGGCTGACGACGATCATCAGCCCGACCGGCGACCCCGACCCGAGTGCGATCATCGCCATCGTCGTCGCGGTCGTGCTGACACAGGTGGTGACCCTGCTGATCCAGTCCGTCGCGGTCGTGGTGCAGGCCACGGCGACCTCGATCATCTACATCGACTGCCGGATGCGGCGCGAGGGTCTGGACATCGACCTGCTCACGTACATCGAGCGACGCGACTCCGGTGCCGTCGGCCTCCCCGACCCCTACCGGGAGAACGTCGGCCGCATCATCGCTCCGCGTCCCACGGCGTACCTTGCCCCTGGCTATCCCCCGCCCTACGGGGCACCCGTTTACGGGGCACAGGGCTACGCTCCGCAGGGGTACGCCCCGCAGGGGTATCCGCCCGCCGCACCGCAGGGATACCCCGCGTATCCCGCTCAGAGCTATCCGACGAACCCGCCGCAGGGGTATCCGGCCCCGCAGCAGGGTTACCCGACGCAGGGGTATCCGGCGCAGCCGCAGCCGCAGGGCTACCCGGCACCGAGGAGCTGTAT
>Ga0247819_10001638_pt1 | contig 11950 bp, 14 predicted proteins | sample 13C_Xylose_Day6_FD_193428 | JGI IMG/M metagenome (GOLD analysis project Ga0247819, IMG submission 193428) | Soil microbial communities from agricultural site in Penn Yan, New York, United States - 13C_Xylose_Day6 | ecosystem: Environmental > Terrestrial > Soil > Agricultural land | place: USA... | reverse complement strand
CTTCAGTGTCTGCGCACGTCTGGCCTCGCGGTGATCCTGGTCGGCAGCGATCCTGCCTCTCAGGTTTATGTCTCGCACAAGCGTAAAGACTGTGAAGAGGTCGGCTTCCTTTCCCAAGCCTACGACCTGCCTTCCGAAACCACTCAAGAAGCGCTGGCCGATCTGATCGATCGCCTGAATGACGATCCCGCCATTGATGGCGTGCTGTTGCAGCTTCCTCTACCAGAGCATCTGGACGCGTCCAAATTGCTGGAGCGCATCCGCCCGGACAAAGACGTCGACGGTTTCCACCCTTATAACGTCGGCCGCCTGGCCCAGCGTATTCCGCTGCTGCGCCCGTGCACCCCAAAAGGCATCATGACCCTGCTGGAAAGCACCGGAGCCGATCTGTACGGAATGGATGCCGTGGTCGTTGGCGCCTCCAACATCGTTGGCCGTCCGATGGCGATGGAGTTGCTGCTGGCCGGTTGCACCGTGACCGTGACCCACCGCTTCACCAAGGATCTGGCAGGCCACGTCGGTCGTGCCGACCTGGTCGTCGTTGCCGCCGGTAAACCTGGCCTGGTCAAGGGTGAATGGATCAAGGAAGGCGCGATCGTGATCGACGTCGGCATCAACCGCCAGGAAGACGGCAAGCTGGTTGGTGACGTGATCTACGAAACCGCCCTGCCCCGTGCCGGCTGGATCACTCCAGTGCCGGGCGGCGTCGGCCCGATGACCCGCGCCTGCCTGCTGGAAAACACGCTGTATGCCGCCGAAACCCTGCATGGCTGAGTGTTCACTGCGCAGGTAAAACGCGACTCAAGGAACCCCGCCCATGGCGGGGTTCTTTTTGCCCGCAACAAAGGGCGACCATCCGCCGGAAAATAACTTTTTTTTCATGTTTACCGGCACTTTCACCTGTTCATTGAACAACCATCGACAGTTATTCAGCCATACTCCAGAATGTCGCGCTTTTTAGGTAATAGCCCGTTACAAAACGGCTTATCAACACTTTATGAGTCTGCCAGCGTGAAAATCCGTCTTTCCATCCTGAGCCTAGTTTTTGCAGTTACAGGGACTTTCATCACGCCAATCGCCAGCGCTGGCGAAACCACCGCCGCGCCTCGAGACACCTCGCAACTCAAACTCGCCTCCGGCAGCTCTTTATTGCTGGATATGCAGACCAACAAAGTTATCTACGCCAGCAATCCGGACGTCGTCGTCCCCATCGCTTCGGTCAGTAAACTGATGACTGGCCTGGTCGTGGTTGAAGCCCGGCAAAACATGGATGAATACATCAACATCAACATCAGCGACACACCGGAAATGAAAGGTGTGTACTCGCGGGTAAAACTCAAGAGTGAACTGCCGCGCCGGGAAATGCTGCTGATTGCCCTGATGTCATCGGAAAACCGCGCCGCCGCGAGCCTCGCCCACCACTATCCGGGTGGCTACGCCGCGTTCATTGCAGCGATGAACGCCAAGGCTCGGGCTCTGGGCATGACCAACACCCATTTCGTCGAGCCCACGGGCCTCTCGGCGCGCAATGTTTCGACCGCTCGCGACTTGAGTAAACTGTTGATCGCCGCGCACAAGTACCCGCTGTTGACCGAATTGAGCACGACCAAGGAAAAAACCGTTACGTTCCGCAAACCCGTCTACAGCCTGGGCTTCCGCAACACCGACCATTTGGTCCGCAAGCCGGATTGGGACATTCAGCTGACCAAAACCGGGTTCACCAACGAAGCAGGTCACTGCCTGGTCCTGGTGACGCGCATGAGTAACCGCCCGGTGGCTTTGGTGATCCTTGACGCCTATGGCAAGTACACACACTTTGCCGATGCCACGCGCATGCGTAACTGGGTAGAAAGCGGCAAGAGCGCGGATGTGCCTTCCGTAGCCTTGCAGTACAAGGCCGACAAGAACCTCAAGCAGCGCCAGAGCGGCGTGGTTGAAGCGTCGAAGTAACTTTGCTGTGAACACATGAAAAAGCCCCGAACATTCGGGGCTTTTCTGCATTGACGATCAGATCCGTCCTTTCAACATTGCCGCATTCATTCGTAGCAGCTGGCGAAGCCTGCGGCTACAGGTATCGGGTGCTGCGGAACCGGACAGCGCTGTCAGTCGTTAGGCAGAGGCATCTGGTCATCGTCGGGAATGCCATCGCCTTTGCTCGGATCACGCCAGCCCTGTGGGTGTCCGGTTGGCGTCACGGTGGGACGAGCCAACGGATCTCGCATCGGACTGTCCGGGTCCATTACCGGATCAATGTCATCTTCCGGAGTCGTGGGCACTGTTTCCGGACGTTTGTCGTTGAAACTCGAATCGGTAGACATACGCACCTCCATGAGACCTAGGGTTTCAGATCGCCAAGTGGATCGTAGGGCTTAGCGGGAGCCTTGGGGTTATCGCCCGGCTTCACGTCTTTCGGCGCCTTGGCCGGTCCGATGGGGTCGACCTGAGGGTCGGCGAGGTCCGGAGAATCGGGGTCGAACCCTAACTCATCGCCGGACGAATGCTCAGACGAGTGAGGGCCGGCGGGAGTATTGGAATGTGCCATGAACGCCTCCTGATCGCGCGATCGCGGCCCGAAATGTCCGGGCCTTGATTATCAGAGGACGCTGATGTGTGGGGGTGCCCGGCAGATGACGAACGGGCTTATTGAGCGCTCAACGCTTTTCTGGCTGTCGCGGCAGCCTGCTCCTGGCCCGCCTGGGCAAGATCGTCCGCCGCTTTAAGCCAGCGCTGCTGATCGACCTGGGCGGGCACCTGCTTCGGGTTCTGAATCAGCACCGCCCAGCCCCCGGCGTCCTTGAAGGCAGACTCGAAGGAACTGAAACCCATCAACGCGCGCTGTTCCATGCCGGCACGCAACAACACGGTCTGCTTCTGCCGGTTGTACCCTGTGAGGATGGCATAACGCGGTTCAGACCAGAGCGCCGAGCCTTCCGTGAAGCGCACCATCACCGGGTACCCGGCGGCCACTTGAGTCAACAAGGCCGGCAAGTTGCTATCCAGCGGATAAACCACCATCCCGTATTCCCGGGCGAGGCTCTGCATGTTCTGCTGCAACTGGGCTTCGGCACCTGGTAAACGCAACGGTTTGTCGAGCAAGCCCGGGGTTATCACAATGCCTTGCTGAGACAACATGCTCGCCAGCACTTGCGGCCCACTTTGATTGGCTACGCCCTTGTAGAACCGGCCACTGAGTTCGACCCGTTCCGGCAGACGCTTGATTTCAGGCGCCACGCTTCCCGCGCAACCCGCCAGACCGACGACGCAACCCACAATCAATGCCGCCGAAAGCATTCGAGAAATTACCCGCACCATCATCACTCTCTCGTTCAGACGCCGGGCTATCCGCTTCCCGGCTTGGCCGTCGATCATAGGACGCCACGCGGCGTCGGTATAGCTTTAACCGGTAGTTGTTTGCGTTGCATAGAGCGAACTGGTTGATGACAGTCGACCTTCGGTCAATAGCCTGAAACACGACAGCGGCTAGACTGTCACTTGCATAGCGTGTCTGCCCGCTGCAGGGCAAAGAGGAGGCATCGATGAGCCTGACTATGACAATCGTAATGTTGATTTCCGGCTGGCTGGCCGTCGCCGCCGCCATGTTGTGGGGCGTTCTGCGCATTACCCGTCGACACCATCACCACCCTGTTCAATCGGCAAAACCCACCGACACACCAAGTCGTCCCGTCAGCGCCCATTGACATCCGCAAATAAAAACGCCTGAACTGGCTGTAGGAGCTGCCGAAGGCTGCGATCTTCTGATCTTGAATCAAAGGATCGCAGCCTTCGGCAACTCCTGCAGTTCGTTCAGGCGGCCGTTTCGTTTAGCGACGGTTAAGCTTCAGCGGCAATGCGCTTCTGCCTTGCCCGACGCGACATCATGTTCAGCACTTCAATGGCAGCCGAGAACGCCATGGCGGCATAAACATAGCCTTTCGGTACGTGGGCGCCGAAGCCTTCAGCGATCAGCGTCATACCGATCATGATCAGGAAGCCCAGAGCCAACATGACCACGGTCGGGTTGTCGTTGATGAACTTGGCCAACGGATCAGCCGCCAGCAACATCACCAGTACCGACACCACCACGGCGATGATCATGATCGGCAAATGCTCGGTCATGCCGACAGCGGTAATGATGCTGTCGATGGAGAACACCATGTCCAGCATCAGGATCTGACCGATTGCAGCAGCGAAGCCGAGGGTCACAGTCGAGGTGGCCGACTTCGGATCTTCCGGGGCCGGGTCCATGCTGTGATGGATCTCGGTGGTCGCCTTCCACAACAGGAACAGGCCACCGGCAATCAGGATCATGTCTTTCCAGGAGAACGCGTGGCCGAGAATCTCGATTACCGGTGCGGTCAACTGAACGATGAAAGCAATGGTGCTCAGCAAGCCCAGACGCAGGATCAACGCCATGCCGATACCAATACGGCGCGCCTTCTGCCGGTGCTGCTCGGGCAGTTTGTTGGTCAGGATCGAGATGAAGATCAGGTTATCGATGCCGAGCACGATTTCCATCACCACCAGGGTGGCCAGGGCAACCCAGGCTGTGGGGCTGGCGGCTAGCTGTAAAAGGTATTCCATGGGTCAGTCCTGACTCTTTGTAAGACGGTTTAGATTTCCTGGGAGGAAGATTCGGTTTTTTCCGAGTCTTTTTCCGATGATTCTTTTTTGCTGATCATCCCACCGGTGGCGTCACTGAGCGCTTGCTCTGCGGCTTTATGGGTATCGTCGATGGCCTGCTTTGCGCTTTCGGCGGCTTTGCCCATCAATTGCTGGGCACTTTTCTCGGCCTGGTCGCAACCGGCCAATACCAGTAAAGATGTGATCAACAATGCCGTGGCTTTAATTTTCATGATGCTTCCCTCGATATAACGAACGGGACCGAAACGATGGCCCGTTGATAGCGAGGCATTCTAGGGAAGCGGATACTTCAGGAAAATTCGTATTTTTGCCATGTATACTTCGGTTTTTACGAATGTAGGAGCGACCGGAGGCTGCGATCTTTCGTTTTTGTTTTTAACGGGCAGATCAAAGATCGCAGCCTCGTTTCACTCGACAGCTCCTACAGGGGACCGTGTATGTTGAACTATCGGCAATTGCATTACTTTTGGGTGGTGGCCAAAACGGGCAGCATCGTGCGCGCCTGTGAACAGCTGAACCTCACGCCACAGACCATCAGCGGGCAGATTTCGCTGCTTGAACAAACCTACGGCATCGAGCTGTTTCGTCGGGTGGGTCGGCAATTGGAACTCACCGAGGCAGGTCGACAGACTTTGCCCTACGCCGAACAGATGTTTCAGCTGGGCGGTGAACTGGAACTGATGCTGCGTGCGCAACCCAATGAACAACAGATTCTGTTCCGGGTCGGTGTGGCCGATGTGGTGCCCAAATCCATCGTCTATCGCCTGATCGCACCGACCATGGAATTGAGCGAACCGCTGCGCATCACTTGTCGCGAAGACAAGCTTGAGCGTTTGCTGGCCGACCTGGCGATCCAGCGGCTGGACCTGGTGATCTCCGACAGCCCCATGCCATCGCACCTGGACATCAAGGGCTACAGCCAGAAGCTCGGTGAATGCGGGATCAGTTTTTTCGCTACGCCTGAGCTGGCGGCACGCTACGGCGAGGATTTCCCGCGCAACCTGCACGGTGCGCCGTTGCTGATTCCGGGGCCGGAAACCGTGGTGCGCAGCCGTTTGCAACGCTGGTTCGCCGAACAGCAGATCCAGCCGCAAATCGTTGGCGAGTTCGACGACAGTGCCTTGATGCAGGCCTTCGGCCAATCCGGCAGCGGGATTTTCATCGGCCCGAGCGTGATCGCCGATGAGGTGAAACGCCAATGCGGCGTGGAGGTGATTGGCCAGACCGACGCGGTGAGCGAGTCGTTCTACGCCATCTCAGTGGAACGCAAGGTCAAGCACCCCGGCATTGTCGCCATTACCGAAGGTGCCCGACGCGAGCTGTTTACAGCGCTGTGATTTCTTCGCGCGGCTTGAAGGTCATCAGGGCGATGGCCAACAGGATCGAGGCGAGAATGAAAGCCGCGGCCGCAAAGCCAAGACCTTGCAGGCCGACGCTGTCGATCACCCGACCGCCGATCATCGCGCCAAGGCCAATACCGAGGTTAGCCCCGGCGATGTTCAACGACGCGGCAAACGCCGGTGCTTCCGGCGCCGCTTTCATCAAGCGCACGTGACTGACCAAAAACAACGCCGCCTGGGTCACGCCCCAGATGCCCATCGCCGCCGCCAGACCAAGCGGCGAATGGATGTTCGGCACCAGCGCCACCAGGCCGGCAATCATGAACGCACAGAACATCATCGATGCCATTAGCGGATGACGATCCACCGCCCGGCCGCCCAACGAGTTGCCGATCAACCCGACCGCACCGAAGCCCATCAGACACCAGCCGACCACCGTTCCGTTGAAGCCGGCCAGTCGCTCAAGAATGTCCGCCAGATAGGTGTACGCGGTGAACATGCCGCTGAACACGATCACCGACAGCAAGACGTGACCAATCATCAAAGGGCTGCGCAGAATCTTGAACTGCGAGCGGAAGTTCACCTGATGCTGGTGCAGGTTGGTTTTCGGTAGATAGATAAACAGGAGCAACGCCTTGGCAAACGCGATGACCGCCAGAATCGCAAAGGCACTGCGCCAGCCGAAAGCATCGGAAATCAATGTACCTACCGGAATGCCGAACACCGTGGCGCAAACAATGCCGAAGCCGATCTTGGCGACGGCGCGCCCGGCGTAATCAGGCCCGACAATGTCAACGGCTGTTTCACTGGCCAGGGACCAGTACACCGGCAACCCAAGGGCCGGAATCAGCCGCGCGAACGCCATCACCCAGATGTTCGGCGCCATCGCTGCCAGCAAGTTGGCCAGACCGAACATGATCAACACCGAGATAAACAGCTTGCGCCGCTCGAAGCGGGCGAAATATGCGGTGAGGAATGGCCCGAATGCGGCCACAGTGAAGGCGAACAGTGTCACCAGCAAACCGGCCTGCGGGATGCTGACCTCCAGGTCCCGGGCAATCGCCGGTAACAGGCCGACGATGATGAACTCCGTGGTCAGCACCGTGAACCCGGCGGCAGACAACAGAAGAATGGGTAACAGCATGCAAAACTCCAGAAAACGAAAACACCAGCGATAGCCCGAAGGCCCACTGGCAAATATGAAAATGAGGATGGCGAATCTTAACAGAGTGTTTCCGGATGCGGTTGCACGAACCTGCAATTCGCGTTGAATACCGGGGTGTCAGTTCGTCACAGGTCTGAAAGATCGCGCCTACCCTGTGATAAAGTCCGCGCCCTGAAAAACGTACACCCAGTGGTTAATGCCAATCGGTTAATCGACAAGACCTGTGGGAGCGAGCCTGCTCGCGATGGCGAACTGTCAGACAACGCAAGTGTCGACTGTGCCATCGTCATCGCGAGCAGGCTCGCTCCCACAAGGATTGCGGCGTTCTACACCCTGTGTTTCCTTCTCGGTTTCCTGCCTGCGGCCTGCCCTGTTTGTTGCTGCGCACCTGCGAAACCATGCACTTATAAAAAATCAGAGATGCCGTTTTATGACTGCTTCATCCCCTTCTCTATTGCACCGCCTTAAACGCCTGAGCCTGGTCACGCAAATCGTGATCGGCCTGCTTGCCGGTATTGCCCTGGCCCTATTCGCGCCTGACGCGGCGAAGTCCACGGCGTTCATCGGCAAAGTGTTTGTCTCGGCGCTGAAAGCCGTCGCGCCGATTCTGGTGTTCGTGCTGGTCATGGCGTCGATTGCCAACCACAAGCATGGCCAGGAAACCCATATCCGGCCGATTCTGTTCCTGTACCTGCTGGGCACTTTCGCCGCGGCCGTGGTCGCGGTGATTGCCAGCATGGCGTTCCCGTCGAGCCTGGTGCTGTCGACCCAGGACGTCGCGGTTTCGGCGCCGGGCGGGATTGGCGAAGTGTTGCAAAGCCTGTTGCTGAGCGTGGTCGATAATCCGGTCAGTGCCCTGATGAACGCCAATTTCATCGGCATCCTGGCCTGGGCCATCGGCATGGGCATTGCCATCCGCCACGCCGGCGACACCACCCGTGAAGTACTGGGCGACCTGTCCAACGGCGTGACAGTCATCGTGCGTCTGGTGATCAGCTTCGCTCCGCTGGGCATCTTTGGCCTTGTGGCCTCGACCCTGGCCACCTCCGGTTTCGGCGCCCTGATCGGCTATGCGCACCTGCTGGCCGTATTGCTGGGCTGCATGCTGTTCGTGGCGCTGGTGATGAACCCGCTGATCGTGTTCTGGAAATTGCGTCGCAACCCGTACCCGCTGGTGCTGACCTGCCTGCGCGAAAGCGGCATCACCGCATTCTTCACCCGTAGCTCGGCGGCGAACATTCCAGTCAACCTGGAATTGAGCAAGCGTCTGGGCCTGCACGAAGACACCTACTCGGTATCGATCCCACTGGGCGCGACCATCAACATGGCCGGCGCGGCGATCACCATCACCGTGCTGACCCTGGCGGCCGTGCACACGCTGGGCATCGCCGTGGACATTCCCACCGCGATCCTGCTGAGCGTCGTCGCGGCCATCTGTGCCTGCGGCGCTTCGGGTGTGGCCGGTGGCTCGCTGTTGCTGATTCCCCTGGCGTGCAGCCTGTTCGGCATCCCGAGCGAAATCGCCATGCAGGTGGTAGCAGTCGGTTTCATCATCGGCGTGTTGCAGGACTCGGCGGAAACCGCCCTGAACTCGTCCACCGATGTGCTGTTCACCGCGGCGGCTTGCCTGGGTGAAGAGGCAAAAGCAGAACGCCTGGCCTAACGAAGATCAAAAGATCGCAGCCTGCGGCAGCTCCTACATTGGCTCGCCGTACACCCTGTAGGAGCTGCCGCAGGCTGCGATCTCTTGCTCCACCAACGAAAAAGCCCGCCAAGGCGTAAACCTTGGCGGGCTTTTTTGTACCTGGGCGGTTTAGAACGCGCCCATGTAGTCGCGCTTGCCCACTTCCACGCCGTTGTGGCGCAGCAGTGCGTAAGTGGTGGTGACGTGGAAGAAGAACTGCGGCAGGCCGTAGGTCAGCAGGTAGGACTGGCCGCTGAAGCGCTTCTCTTTAGGCGTGCCCGGACGGGTCACGATCTCGATGCCTTCCTTGCCGTTGATCTGCTCCGGCGTGAACTCGCCGATGTAGGCCAGAACCTTGGCGATCAATGCTTGCAGCTCGGCGAAGGTGGTTTCAGTGTCGTCGTACTTCGGCAGTTCGACTTCGGCCAGACGCGAAGAAATGCCTTTGGCGAAATCAACGGCGATCTGCACCTGGCGTACCAGCGGGAACATGTCCGGGAACAGGCGCGCTTGCAGGAAGGCATTAGGGTCGATGTTTTTTTCGGTAGCGTGGGCTTCGGCCTTTTTCAGCACGCCGCTGAGGGCGTTGAGCATTTGCTGAAGAACAGGGATAGAAGCGTCGTACAGGGAAATGGTCATGGCAGTCTCGTGTGATGACAGGAGGAAACGTGGGGCCGATTATAGCCACCCGCGCCCTCCCGAGACCGTTCTTTTTCAGCTGCCGTAAACCGTCGCCGCCGGAACGGCTTGAGTCATCAGTTGCGAGATTGCTTCGCCTATCTCACCAACCGCGTTTAATCAGAACGAGCGATGCCGCGAACAATGAAGCACGGCAATACAACAATGCTCGACTAACCTCCCTGAACGAGGTTTTATTAGCCAGGATTTTTCAGATCAACCGTTAGCGAGGTTCCAGCCACTGTGAGCATTGAGCAAGAAACAACGTTCGACGAGCCACGGCTCAACAGCACGGAAATCCGCATTCTGGGTTCGTTGATCGAAAAGCAGGCCACCAGCCCGGAAACCTATCCGCTGACGCTCAATGCCCTGGTGATTGCATGCAACCAGAAAACCAGCCGCGAGCCGGTGATGAATCTCACTCCTGGTCAGGTTGGGCAGAGTTTGCGTGCGCTTGAAGGACGTGGTTTCACCAAACTGGTGATGGGCAGTCGTGCCGATCGCTGGGAGCACAAGGTCGACAAGGCGCTGGAACTGGTGCCGGCCCAGGTGATTCTGACGGGGCTGATGTTTTTGCGCGGCCCGCAGACGGTCAACGAATTGCTGACCCGCAGCGGGCGCATGCATGAGTTTGAAGATGCCGAACAGGTGGTGCATCAGCTGGAGCGGTTGATTGCGCGCGGGCTGGCGGTGTTGATTGGGCGACAGGCCGGGCAGCGTGAGGACCGCTATACCCATGCAATGGGTGATCCGGCGGATATTGAAGCGATCCTGGCGGCACGGCAAAACCCGTCTGAACGAGGTGCCGGCAGCGGTGTTTCGGTGGAACGTATCGAAGAGCTGGAAGCGCGGATTGCGGCGCTGGAAGAACGCTTGGCGCGCCTCGAATAAAACACACTGCCCGTAGCAGCTGTCGAGCTGGCTCGGCAGCTGCTACAGCTCCAATAATCCGCCCATCCTGTTTCTGGCTACTTGGCTTTAACTGCGGGCAAATGCCACCGCTTTCTGAAACTGCTCTTCCGTCGGCCGCACGCCGGTGTACAGCACAAATTGCTCCAGCGCCTGGATCGCGATGACTTCCAGGCCGGTAATGACTTTCTTGCCCTCGGCACGCCCTAGCACGATCAGCGGCGTTTCCGACGGAATCGCCACCACATCAAAGACGATGTCCGCCGCTTTGACCACGACGGTATCGAATGCCAATTGCCCGGCCTCAGGCCCGCCATCCATGCCCACCGGCGTCACATTCACCAGCATCTGCGGGCGTCGGGCGCCAAGTTCCGCTTGCCATTCGTAACCCAGGGAGTCGGCCAATGCCCGGCCGGCACGCTCGTTGCGGGCCACGATCACGCCGTTTTTGTAGCCGCCGTCGCGCAAGGCGCTGGCCACGGCTTTGCCCATGCCGCCGCTGCCGCGCAGGGCAAACGTGGTGTCCTTGGGCACAGCGTGGGTTTCCAGCAATTGGGCAATGGCAATGTAATCGGTGTTGTAGGCCTTGAGATGTCCATCGGTGTTGACGATGGTGTTGATCGATTGAATGGCCGCGGCCGATGCATCCAGTTCATCGACTAGCGCAATGCAGGCTTCCTTAAATGGCATGGAGACCCCGCAACCACGGATGCCCAAAGCGCGGATACCGCCCACGGCGCCCGGCAAATCCTGACTGCTGAACGCCTTGTAGTAGAAATTCAGCCCCAGTTGTTCATACAGATGATTGTGAAATCGCAAGCCAAAGTTCCCGGGACGCCCGGAGAGCGACATGCACAGCTTGGTATCTCGATTGGGGTTCATCTGCATGTATATCTCCTTCTAACGCACTTTCAGATGGGCGGGATTAGCCAGCCCATGGGTTCTGATCAATGATATTCGCGTACCTGCCGACGGCTTCTAATGACCGTAAGCAAACCGGTACAGACCTTACACAAAATTTACCCAGCGGCTGTGCTGATTTTCAAAAAAACGCTGTCTTAGAAGTATCCCCGCGACAATCCTTGAGTCTATTGCAGACGCAAGCGCCGGGTCGAAGAACCGAGGAACTATCATGATCCGTAAAATCCCCACAATCGCCCTGCTGATCGGCGCGCTCGCTCTCACAGGTCAGGCGCAAGCCCATGGTGGTGGCAATGACGCGGCGGTATTTGGAGCGATCGTCGGTACGGCCATCGTTGGCTCGGCTCTGATCAACGCCAACCGGCCCGTCTACGTAGCGCCGCAACCGGTCTACGCGCAGCCGGCACCGGTTTATTACGCGCCGCCACCGCCACCGGTTTATTACCAGCCGGCGCCGGTCTATGTGCAACAGCCGATCTACTACCGCCCGGCACCGGTCTATTACGGCCCCCCTCGCGGCTATTACGGACCGCCGCGTGGCTACTACGGCCCTCCCCACGGTTATGGCCGTTGGTGAGTTTTTTCATCAAGGCCCCGCCCGACAGCGGGGCT
>Ga0247819_10001636_pt1 | contig 11963 bp, 13 predicted proteins | sample 13C_Xylose_Day6_FD_193428 | JGI IMG/M metagenome (GOLD analysis project Ga0247819, IMG submission 193428) | Soil microbial communities from agricultural site in Penn Yan, New York, United States - 13C_Xylose_Day6 | ecosystem: Environmental > Terrestrial > Soil > Agricultural land | place: USA... | reverse complement strand
AGCCAGGACGAAGCCGAGGAGATGTGCCGTCGCATGGCGCGCGAAGAGGGCATCTTCGGCGGCATCTCGGCGGCCGGCGCCTTGTGGGTCGCGCAGCAGGTATCGGCGCAGGTGGAGAACGCCACCATCGTGTTCGTGGTCTGCGACCGCGGCGACCGTTATCTCTCCACGGGCGTCTTCCCTGCGTGAGCGCGGACTGGAAGTTCTGCCCGCAGTGCGCCACCGCGCTGCAGCCGATCACCGAGCTCGAGGACAGTGGTCCGCGCGAGCGCCTTCGTTGCCCGGCCTGTCACTGGACCCACTGGAACAATCCGACGCCGGTGCTGGCCGCGGTGGTGCAGTACCAGGACCAGATCCTGCTGGCGCGCAACGCAGCCTGGCCCGCCAAGGTCTATGCGCTGATCACCGGCTTCATGGAAGCGGGCGAGGCGCCGCAGGACGGCATCCGGCGCGAGCTGAAGGAAGAAACCAACCTCGACGCGCAGGAGGTCAACCTGATCGGTGTGTACGACTTCCAGCGCATGAACCAGGTGATCATCGCGTACCACGTGCGAGCGGAAGGCGAGGTGAAGCTCTCGCCGGAGCTGGTGGACTGGCGGCTGTATGCCTACGACCAGGTGAAGTGCTGGCCTGCGGGGACGGGCTTCGCACTGGCCGATTGGCTGCGCGGCAAGGGCTACGAGCCGGAGTTCGTGGAGTGGCAGAAGCGGGCGGAGTAGCGGCCGCTTCGGCTTCAATAGAGCGGCGCGGCGTCCCACCGCGACGCCGACCGGTCCCGCGCCGACAACGTGGGCGCCATGCCCAACTCATCCAGCGGCCATTGCACGGCCACGTGCGCATCGTCCCAGGCCAATGAGTGCTCGTCCTCGGGGTGGTGGTAGTCGCTGACCTTGTACAGCACGTCCGCCTGTTCCGAGAGCACGAGCAGGCCGTGCGCGAACCCCGGCGGCACCCACATCTGGCGCCGGTTCTCCGCGCTGAGTTCGATGCCGACCCACTGGCCCAGCCGCGGCGAGGCGCGGCGCAAGTCCACCGCGACGTCGAACACGCGGCCGCTCACGACCCGCACCAGTTTTCCTTGCGGATGCTTCAGCTGGTAGTGCAGTCCGCGCAGCACGCCGCGCGCGGACTGCGAATGGTTGTCCTGCACGAAACGCACGTCGGTGCCCGCCGCCTGGTCGAACGCGCGCTGGTTCCAGCTTTCCATGAAGAAGCCGCGCGAGTCGGCCATCACGCTCGGCTCGATCAGCAGCACTTCGGGCAGGCGGGTGGGCGTGACCTGCATGTGATCAGCCCTTCAGCAGTCCGGCCAGGTACGCGCCGTAGCTTCCCAGCGGCTGGGCCATCGCGAGCAGGCGGGCGTCGTCGATCCAGCCATTGCGCCACGCCACTTCTTCGGGGCAAGCGACCTTCAGGCCCTGCCGCTGTTCCAGCGTGTGGATGAACTGCGTGGCCTCCAGCAGGCTCTCGTGCGTGCCGGTGTCCAGCCAGGCGAAGCCGCGGCCCATGGTCCGCACGCGCAGCCGGCCGCGCTCCAGGTAGTGGCGATTGACGTCGGTGATCTCCAGCTCGCCGCGCGCCGAAGGCCGGATGCCGGCGGCGATGTCGCAGACCTGCTCGTCGTAGAAGTACAGGCCCGTCACCGCGAAATGGCTGCGCGGATGGAGCGGCTTCTCCTCGATGGACGTGGCGCGGTCCTGCTCGTCGAAGGCGACCACGCCGTAGCGCTGCGGATCGCGCACGTGGTAGGCGAACACGGTGGCGCCTTCGCGATCCCCGTTCGCCTGCTTGAGCATCGGCACCAGGTCGTGCCCATGGAAGATGTTGTCGCCCAGCACCAGGGCGCTGGGCGCACCGGCGATGAAGTCGCGGCCGATGATGAAGGCCTGCGCCAGGCCCTCGGGCCGAGGCTGCACCGCATGGGCGATGCTCATGCCCCATCCGCTGCCGTCGCCCAGCAACCGCTCGAAGCGCGACACGTCCTCGGGCGTGCTGATCACGAGCACCTCGCGGATACCCGCCAGCATCAGCGTGGTCAGCGGGTAGTAGACCATCGGCTTGTCGTACACCGGCAGCAACTGCTTGGAGATGGCCAGCGTCGCCGGGTGCAGCCGCGTGCCGGCGCCTCCGGCGAGGATGATGCCCTTGCGGGGCGCGGGGTTCGGCATGGTCAGGTGCTGGGGGCTCGTTGCCGCGCCAGTGCTTCGACGACGGCGCGAACGCCATCCTGCCATGGCGGCAGGCCGAGGCCGAACGTGTCCCGCAGCCGCGTCGTGTCCAGCCGCGAGTTCTTCGGGCGCGTCGCTCGCGTCGGGTGATCGGCCGATGCGACGGCCTTGACGCTATCAGCGGTCGTGCGCAGCGGCCATCCGCACGTCGCGGCTTCGTGCAACAACCGTCGCGCGTAGCCGTGGCGGTCCGTGAAGCCGGAGGCCGCCAAGTGGTACAGGCCGGCCAGCCGCTCCGGTTCGCCGGCAGCCGCAATCGCGCGCAAGACATGGGCGGTGACGTCGGCGATCAGCGCCGCGCAGGTGGGCGCGCCCCACTGGTCGGCGACGACCGCCAGTTCATTGCGCGTCGTCGCCGCCTCGAGGATGCCCCTGGCGAAGTTGCGCCCACTGCTGTCGAACACCCAGCTGGTGCGCAGCACCAGGTGACGCGGCGTTTCGCGCAGGATGGCTTCATCGCCCGCGAGCTTGCTGCGGCCGTACGCGTTCAAGGGATGCGGCGCGTCCGTCTCGCGCCAGGGGCGGTCGCCGCTGCCGTCGTAGACGTAGTCGGTGGAGTAGTGGACCAGCCACGCGCCTTGCCGGTCCGTGGCCCGCGCCAGGGCTTCGCAGGCGGCGGCGTTCACGGCGAACGCGAGGTCCGGTTCGTCCTCCGCGCGATCGACGTCGACATAGGCGGCCGCGTTGACCACCACGTCCGGCGCGACGCTCGCCACGGAAGCCGCCATGCCCGCCGTGTCGAGGAGGTCGCCGCAAAGCGGCTGGCTTGCCCGGTCCAGCGCGATGACCTCGCCCAGCCCCGCGAGGCTGTGGCGCAGTCGCCAGCCCACCTGGCCGTTGGCGCCGAACAGCAGGATCTTCATGGGTGCAGCGAGGGGTACTGCTGCTCGGCCCAGCGCCGGTACGCACCGCTGGTGACGGACTCGACCCAGTCCTCATGCGCGAGGTACCAGTGCACCGTTTCGCGCAGACCGTCCTCGAAGCGGATGGTCGGCTGCCACCCCAACTCGCCGGCGATCTTGCGATCGTCGATGGCGTAGCGCCGGTCATGGCCGGGGCGGTCGTCGACATGGCGGATCAGCCCGGCGTGGCGGCGGCCGGGGCGCGCTTCGTCCAGCACCTCGCACAGCGCGTGCACCACGTCCAGGTTGGTTTTCTGCGAGCGGCCGCCGATGTTGTAGGTCTCGCCCGGCCGGCCGCGATCGAGCACCGCGCGCAAGGCCGAGCAGTGGTCGTCGACGTGCAGCCAGTCGCGCACCTGCAGCCCGTCGCCGTACACCGGCAACGGTCGCCCGGCCAGCGCGTTGTGGACCATCAGCGGGATCAGCTTCTCGGGGAACTGGCGTGGGCCGTAGTTGTTCGAGCAGTGGGTCGTGATGACCGGCAGGTCGAACGTCTGGCGCCAGGCGCGCGCCAGGTGATCGGCCGCCGCCTTGGAGGCGGAGTAGGGGCTGCTCGGCCGCAAGGGATGCTGCTCGTCGAATCCGGCGTCGCGCGGCCCGAGCGAACCGAACACCTCGTCGGTCGACACGTTGATGAAGCGGAAGGCGGCGGCCTCGGCGGCGGGCAGCGCGCGCCAGTGATCGTGCGCCGCCTGCAGCAGCCGCCACGTGCCGACCACGTTGGTCTGGATGAAGGCCTCCGGCCCCGCGATGGAGCGGTCCACGTGGCTCTCGGCCGCGAAATGCACGATGGCGCGCGGGCGATGCTCGCCCAGCAGCCGGGCCACCAGCGGCGCATCGGCGATATCGCCGCGGACGAATCGATAGCCGGGGTGGTCCTGCACCCCGCGCAGGTTGCCCGGATGGCCCGCGTAGGTGAGCAGGTCCAGGTTGAGCACCGGCCCGCGCCGCTGGTTCAGCCAGTCGAGGATGAAGGCGGATCCGATGAATCCGCAGCCGCCGGTGACGAGGATCATGGGGTCCGCCGGATAAGTCTCGAACGATAGCAAAATGCCCCACGGAGCGGCGCCGCGCCGCGCTGCCTAGAATCCATCGCAGACCCTCGAGGGCGCACCATGAACATCGACAAGCAAATCGACACCCGCGGCCTGAACTGCCCGTTGCCCATCCTGCGCGCGAAGAAGGCCCTGACGGACATGCAGTCCGGGCAGCTGCTCAAGGTGGTGGCCACCGACCCGGGCTCGGTGCGGGACTTCCAGGCGTTCGCGCGCCAGACCGGCAACGAGCTGGTCGAGCAGCAGCAGCAGGGCGAGGACATCATCCACGTGCTGCGGCGCCGGTAGCGGCGCATCGCTCCCAAACGAAAAGGCGCCGATGGGCGCCTTTTTCGTTGGGCGGACCGGAAAGACCTCAGAGCTTCAGGCCCTTGAGGTATTGGCGGAAGCCCGGGCCGAGCTGCTCGTTCTTCAGCGCGAAGTCCACCGTGGCCTCCAGGAACCCGTCCTTGGAGCCGCAGTCGTAGCGGCGGCCCTCGTACTCGTAGGCGTGCACGCCTTCGGTTTCCATCAGGCGCGCGATGCCGTCGGTGAGCTGGATCTCGCCCCCCGCTCCGCGCGGGTTGGTGCGGATCATCTCGAACACCCCCGGGGTCAGCACGTAGCGGCCCGCCACGCCCATGCGCGAGGGCGCGCTTTCGGGATCGGGCTTCTCGACCATCTGGCGCACCTTGGTGAGTCGCTCGCCGGCGGCGTCGCCGGCCACGATGCCGTAGCGCTTGACGTGAGCCTGCGGCACTTCCTGGACGGCCAGGATGCTGGTCTGGGTGCGCTCGTATTGCCGCACCATCTGCGCCAGCACCGAGGAGCCGTCCGCCGGGCCGCACATCAGGTCGTCCGGCAGCAGCACCGCGAAGGGTTCGTCGCCGACGATGGGGGCGGCGCACAGCACCGCATGACCCAGTCCAAGTGCCCGGGGCTGCCGCACATACGAGCACGACATGTCCGACGGAGCGATGGAGCGCACCAGCTGGAGCAAGTCGTTCTTCTTGCCGTTCTCGAGTTCGGTCTCGAGCTCGACCGAGGTGTCGAAGTGGTCCTCGATGGCGCGCTTGCTGCGCCCGGTGACGAACACCATGTGCCGGATGCCGGCCTCGTAGGCTTCCTCGACGGCGTACTGGATCAGTGGCTTGTCAACGATCGGCAGCATTTCCTTGGGCATGGCCTTGGTGGCCGGCAGGAAACGGGTGCCGAGGCCGGCCACCGGGAAGACGGCCTTGTTGATCCTCGTGACATTTTTCATCGACTGGTAAAACGATCTTGGTTAAAGTGCGCGAAGTTTTTCACAACCCGGCCGTAGGGGATTTTCTCAACGGCTGATTGCTCTGTCGGACAAGGGCGCAATCGCGTGGACATCTTACTGGTCGAACGTCTCGTGCCCGAAGCGCTCGGCTGGCTCCAGGAGCGCCACGCCGTCGAATCCCGTCCCGAACTCGCCGCCGACGCCAGCGCGCTGCGCAAGGCGGTCTACAAGGCCCAGGCCGTGCTGCTGCCGCGCAAGGCAGTGGTGACCCAGGAGTTCCTCGGTTTCGCCCCGCGCCTGAAAGCCATCGCCCGCATGCACGGCGGCACCGACAACACCGACCTGGAAGCCTGCCGCGAACGCCGCGTGCGCGTCATCCAGGCCACCACCGCCAACGTCCGGTCCAACGCCGAATACCTGCTGGCCGGCCTGCTGATGCTGATGCGCCGCGGCATCGCCAGCGCGCTCAACGGCGAGCGGCATGCCGAAGTGCGGCTGGGCCGCGAGCTCAACGGCAGCGTGGTCGGAGTGCTGGGCCTGGCCCCCAGCGCCCACACGCTGGCGCTGATGTTGCATTCGCTGGGCGCCAGGTTGATCGGCTACGACCCCGCCGTCCATCACACGGCCCCGATCTGGTCGCGCCTGAACATCCAGCCCGTCGGGCTGCCGGAGCTGGTGGCCACCGCCGACGCCGTCAGCGTGCAGGTGATGTTCGCGTCGCGCTACCAGGGCTTCATCAACGACAAGCTGCTGGCGCACTGCAAGCCGGGCCAGCTGTGGGTGGGCATCAGCCGGTCGCCGCTGTTCGACGCCCAGGCCTTCGCCCGCGCGCTGAACGACGGCCGCATCGAGGCCGCGCTGCTCGACGGCGCCGACACCGGCTTCGCCGCGCGCGGTTCGCCGCTGCACGAGTGCCACAACCTGTTCCTCACGCCCCGCCTGGGTTCGCAGACCCGCGAGGCCCGCGCGCGCGCCAGCTGGTACGTGGCGCATCGCATCCACGAGACGCTGAGCCCGTCCCGGGACGGCATGGCCGAGATGCCCACCGGCCTGATGGACCTGGAAGACACCGGCCGGCGCGCGCTGCTGCGCCCCGAGCCCGACTTCATCATCCGCTGAAAAGCCGCGCAGGCGTGGACTTCAGGTTCCCGCGTCCTTGTGCTTGTCGGCTTCGGTGGTGAACGAGTCCGCGTAGAACTCCTCCGGCGGCAGCTTGCCGTTCGCGCTGTACTCGGCCCGCGCCGAATCCACCACGATGGGCGCGCCGCAGGCGTAGACCTGGTGGCCCGACAGGTCCGGGAAGTCCTCCATCACCGCCTTGTGCACGAAGCCCGTGCGGCCGGTCCAGTCGTCCTCGGGCAGGGCGTTGGAGATGACGGGCACGTACTTCAGGTTGCCCATCTCGCCGCAGCGCGCCTTCACCCACTCGTCCAGGTACAGGTCCGCCGGACGGCGCCCGCCCCAGTACAGCGTGGCCGGGCGCGAGATGCCCTTGTGTTGCATGTGCTCGATGACGGCCTTGATCGGGGCGAAGCCGGTGCCCGAGGCGAGCAGGATCATGGGCTTGTCGGAGTCCTCGCGCAGGAAGAAGCTGCCGTACGGGCCTTCCACCCGCAGGATCTCCTTTTCCTTCATCGCGTTGAACACGTGGTCGGTGAACTTGCCGCCGGGCATGTGGCGCACGTGCAGTTCGACGCCCGGGCCGTTGTGGGGCGCGTTGCCCATCGAATAGCTGCGGCGGGCACCGTCACGCAGGATGAACTCGATGTACTGGCCGGCGTGGTAGCGCAGCGTGTCGTTGGCCGGCAGCTGCAGCCGGATGATCATCACGTCGTGAGATTTCTTCTCCAGCGACATCACGCGGGAAGGCATCTTCTTGATCGGGAAGGCCGACTCGTCCGTGACCTGGCGCGACTCCAGCACCACGTCGGAGAGCGCCGTGGCGCTGCAGGTGAGGATGAAGCCGCCGGCCTCCTCCTCGGCGCTCAAGGCCTTGCTCTGGTGCGCGCGGTGCACCACCTGGCCCTCGAGCTTCCTGCACTTGCACGAACCGCACGCGCCGTCCTTGCAGCCATAGGGCAGGCCGATGCCCTGGCGGATGGCAGCGGCGAGCAAGGCCTCGTCGGCGTTGGCGCTGAAGGTCCGGCCGCTGGGCTGCACCGTCACCTGGAAGGGGCCTGCGGCGGCCTCGGCGGTGGTCATCTGTTGGGTATCCTCGGAGGCTGGTTGTCACTCGGCGAACCTCCTATTTTGCCCTCGAACCAGATGCCCCTAGGCGCCCTGCCGGCCCGCTTCCGGCGCGAGCGCGTGCTGTTGATCGGTTGCGGCGACGTGGGCCTGCGCGTGGCGGGCCAGCTGCGCGGCCGCGTGCGCCTGCTGGCGCTGACCTCTTCACCGGATCGCGTGGGCGCCCTGCGAGCGCAGGGCCTCGCGGTGCTGCAGGGCGATCTCGACGAGCCTGCATCGATCGCCCGGCTGGCCGGCCTGGCCACGCGCGTGGTGCATCTCGCGCCGCCACCGGGCGAGGGCGCGGCCGATCCGCGAACCACCGCCTTGCTGCGCGCGCTGCGGCTTCGCACGTCGCCCGCCTCGCTGGTCTATGGCTCGACCACGGGCGTGTACGGCGACTGCGGCGGCGACAGAATCTCCGAATCGCACCCGGTGGCGCCGCGCACCTTGCGCGGGCAACGCCGCGTCGATGCCGAACAAGCCGTGCGCTTCTTCGGCCGCTCCGCGACTGTGCGCGCCGGCATCCTGCGCATTCCCGGCATCTACGCGCCCGACCGCGAGGGCGGCACGCCCCGCGAGCGGCTGCAACGCGGCACCCCCGTGCTGCGCTCCGAAGACGACGTCTTCACCAACCACATCCACGCCGACGACCTGGCCCGCGCGCTCGTCGCGGCACTGTGGCGCGGCCGACCGCAGCGCGTGGTCAACGCGGTGGACGACACCGAGCTGAAGATGGGCGACTGGTTCGACCTGGCCGCCGACGTCTACGGCCTGCCGCGTCCGCCGCGCGTCTCGCGCGAGGAGGCGCGGCAAGCCCTGCCGCCCACGCTCCTGAGCTTCATGAGCGAATCGCGGCGCCTCGGCAACGACCGCCTGAAGCGCGAACTGCGCGTGCGGCTGCGCTACGCCACGGTGCGCGAAGGCCTGCGCGCCGGCTAGCCCGGCCGTGGCGGCTCAAGGGTCCCGGGTGGCCCACCCTACAATTTCGCGTTCGAATCCACCGCCGCCATGACCGACACCTCCCACATTGCCGCGCGCGACAAGGCCGAGATCCTGTCGCAGGCGCTGCCCTACATCCGCAAGTTCCATGGCAAGACCATGGTGATCAAGTACGGCGGCAACGCGATGACCGACCCGGAGCTGCAGGCCGACTTCGCCGAGGACATCGTGCTGCTCAAGCTGGTGGGCATGAACCCGGTGGTGGTGCACGGCGGCGGCCCGCAGATCGAGCAGGCCCTGAACCGCCTGGGCAAGAAGGGCGAGTTCATCCAGGGCATGCGCGTCACCGACGCCGAGACCATGGAAGTGGTCGAGTGGGTGCTGGCCGGCGAGGTGCAGCAGGACATCGTGGGCTTCATCCACAAGGCCGGCGGCAAGGCCGTGGGCCTGACCGGTCGCGACGGCGGACTGATCCGCGCGCGCAAGCTCAAGATGGTCGACAGCAAGGACCCGAACAAGGAGCACGACGTCGGCCAGGTGGGCGACATCGTGGAGATCGATCCCGGCGTGGTGCGCGCGTTGCTCGAGGACCACTTCATCCCCGTGGTCAGCCCGATCGGCTTCGGCGACGAGAACGAGAGCTACAACATCAACGCCGACGTCGTCGCCAGCAAGCTGGCCGAGGTGCTCAAGGCCGAGAAGCTGGTGCTGCTGACCAACACGCCCGGCGTGCTGGACAAGTCGGGCAAGCTGCTCACCGACCTGACGTCCAAGGAGATCGACGGCCTGTTCGCCGACGGCACGATTTCCGGCGGCATGCTGCCCAAGATCAGCGGCGCGCTGGACGCCGCCCGCGCCGGCGTGAACGCCGTGCACATCATCGACGGCCGCGTGCCGCACTCGATGCTGCTGGAGATCCTGACCGACCAGGCCTACGGCACGATGATCCGTTCGAAGTAACAGAGAGACGACCGGTTCATGCGCCTGCTGCTCGTCGAAGACGACGTGATGGTGGCCAGCGGCATCAAGCTGGGCCTGTCGGACGCCGGCTACGCGGTCGACTGGGTCGGCAGCGGCGAACGCGCCGAGGAGGTGCTGCGCACCGAGGTGTTCGACGCCGCCATCATCGACATCGGCCTGCCCCACATGGACGGCCTGGAACTCACCCGGCGCCTGCGCAAGCCCGAGATGGCCAGCCAGAAGATGCCGGTGCTGATCCTCACCGCCCGCGACGCGCTGCAGGACCGGGTGCAGGGCCTGGACCTGGGCGCCGACGACTACATGATCAAGCCGTTCGAGCTGCCCGAGCTGCTCGCGCGCCTGCGCGCGCTGCTGCGGCGCTCGCAGGCGGCCACCAGCGCGGTGCTGAGCTTCGGCCCGATCGAGCTGGACACGGCCAACCGCCGCGCCAGCGCCCAGCGCGGCTCCCAGAAGATCACGCTGGAACTCGGTCCGCGCGAGTGGACCGTCATGGAGTACCTGCTGATCCACGCGCCCAAGCCCGCCAGCAAGGAAAAGCTGCTGCAGGCGCTGACCGGCTGGGACAAGGAGATCACGCCGAACGCGGTGGAGGTCTACATCTCGCGGTTGCGCGGCAAGCTGGAGCCGCACGGCGTGGCCCTGCGCTCCATCCGCGGCTTCGGCTACCGGCTGGAACTGCAGGACACGGCGGCGCCGTGATCGGTTTCCGCGCCGGCGCCGCAGCGCGCCGTGCCGCGGCCGGCGAGCGCATGCTTTCGGGGCTGCGCCGGCGCCTGCTGGTGATGCTGCTGGCGCCGCTGATCGGCCTGGCGATGCTGAACGCCTGGTTCGATTACCGCTCCGCCGACAACGTGGCCCTGCAGCAGGACAAGCGCCTGGTGACCATGGTGCCGCTGCTGGCCGACTCGATCATCGGCGAGGACGCCAACGAGCCGGTGCTGCTGATGGCGCCGGCCGCCGCGGAGTTCTTCGTCGGGCGCCGCGTCTTCGCCTTCACCGACGTCGACGGCAAGCTGCTGCTCGGCGAACCCTGGCTGGCCGGCCTGCCGCCCTCGGACGACGAGCTGGAGTTCCACAGCGAGGAGAACGGCGGCACCACCTGGCGCATCGCCCGCCAGCGGCAGCAGACCATGGTCGGACCGGTGGTGGTCGCCGTGGCCGACGGTTCCGATCCCCGCCAGCAGTGGGCGCGCGCCATCCTGTTCAAGGTGCTGCTGCCCAACCTGGTGCTGATCGCGGCGGCCGGCTTCGCGGTCGGGTGGGCGGTCGAGCGGGCGCTCAAGCCGCTGCTGGAACTCAAGGACGCGGTGGAGCACCGCTCGCCGCGCGATCTGAGCGCGCTGGACGAGATCAGCTCGCCGGAGGAAGTGCGGCCGCTGGTGCGATCGCTCAATCGCCTCTTCGGCCTGGTCAACGCCCAGGCCGAGAGCCAGCGCCGCTTCATCGCCGATGCCGCGCACCAGCTGCGCACGCCGTTGGCCGGCCTGCAGGCGCAGGTGGAGGCCTGGGCGCAGGCCGCCCACCGCGCCGGCTCGCAGGGGAAGGTGGAACTGCAGGCCGACCAGGTCGACAAGCTGCGCGGCGCCACCCGCCGCACCTCGCAGCTGGCGCACCAGCTGCTGGCGCTGTCGCGTGCCGACGCCCGGACCATGGAGGCCCAGCCGATGCAGCGGGTGGACCTCAAGGCGCTGTGCGAGGACCAGCTGCAGGTGCACCTGGACGCCGCCACCGACCGCCGCATCGACCTGGGCCTGGACGCGCAGCCGGTGCAGGTCATGGCCCACGAATGGCTGCTGCGCGAGCTGCTGTCCAACCTGGTGGACAACGCCGTGAAGTACACGCCCGAGGGCGGCACCATCACCTTGCGCTGCGGCGTGCGCTACGGCCAGGCCTTCCTGGAAGTCGAGGACGACGGCCCCGGCGTGCCGGAGGCCGAGCGCGATCGGGTGCTCGAGCGCTTCTACCGCGTGCAGGGCACGGCGGGCGAAGGCAACGGCCTGGGCCTGCCCATCGCGCAGGAGATCGCGCGCGTGCACCACACCCGGCTGGAATTGCGCGCCGGCACCGGCGGACGAGGCCTGCGAGTCACGCTGCCGCTGATGTTGTGAGCGCGTACTTGGCCGCAAGGCCGCGTCTGTACGTCAATGGCCTAGGGGGAACCCGCAGCGTCGGTGTGCGAGAATGACCCGAACCCATCCATTGCCAAGCCATGCCTGAAGCCGACCTGAGCACGCCCGAACCCTCCGCCGCTGCCGAAGCCGCGGCGCCCGCGCGCAAGCGGCCCAAGCCGGGCGAGCGCCGCGTGCAGATCCTGCAGGCGCTGGCCATGATGCTGGAGCAGCCCGGCGCCGAGCGCATCACCACCGCCGCGCTGGCCGCGCGCCTG
>Ga0247819_10001635_pt1 | contig 11968 bp, 10 predicted proteins | sample 13C_Xylose_Day6_FD_193428 | JGI IMG/M metagenome (GOLD analysis project Ga0247819, IMG submission 193428) | Soil microbial communities from agricultural site in Penn Yan, New York, United States - 13C_Xylose_Day6 | ecosystem: Environmental > Terrestrial > Soil > Agricultural land | place: USA... | reverse complement strand
GGTCGTGGGTTCGAATCCTGCCAGCCGCGCCAAAAACGAAGGGTCTGGTCTCGCAAGAGGCCAGACCCTTTTCTTTTGTCGCGCCGGTCATCGCGCCGGTCAGCGCCTGGCGCGTGCGACCCGCTGGTCGATCCGCACCACCGGCCGCGCCGTGAAAGCGTCCAGGCGATTTCCCATCGCGGAGGCCAAGGCATCCAGCCGCTGCTGCGCCGGCGGATGGGTCGAGAGGGACAGCGCGAACAGCGGATCGTCCGGCGCCTGCCCGCGCAGCTGCTGCAGCACGCCGGGCAGGCCGTAGGGATCGAAGCCGGCCCGCGCGGCGAAGACCACGCCCTGGCGATCGGCATCGAACTCGTCCTGCTGGTCCAGGCCGCTGGAATACAGGTTGCGGGCCATGGCCAGCACCTGCTGCGAGACCAGCGAACCCACCGCGCTCGTACGGATCTGCGAACCGATCAACTGCGTGACCGCGCCTGCGCGCGCCTTCGTCCGCAGCGCCTGCAGATGGTGCCGCTCCGTGACGTGCGTGATCTCGTGCGCCAGGATGCCGGCGAGTTCCGCCTCGTCCACGCGCTCCACCAGGCCGCTCGTGATGAACACGTAACCGCCCGGCGCGGCGAAGGCGTTGAATCCCGGGTCGTCCAGCACGGTGAAAGTCCAGGGCAGCAGGGGCCGGCTGGTCTGCAGCGCGATCCAGCGACCGAGCTGGTTGACGTAGCGCTGCAGCGCCGCGTCGCCATGCATGGGCTTGCTGCCCAGCAGCACGGCGGCGAGCTGGCGGCCGATCTCGATCTCCTTCGCCTCATCGATCGGCCCGTCCTGCGACAGCAGCGCCATGAAGTCGATGCCGCCGGGCTGGGTCGCGACGGCGGGCTGTTGCGCCGGGGCGAGCAGGGCGCCGAGCGGATTGCTGGGTGCTGCCTTCCCGGGCTGCTGCTGCACCGCATTCAGGATCGAATTCAGCGCCCCCAGCGGGTTGTTCTGGGCGAAGGCGGGCGTCAGCGCGAGGGCCAGGCCGGCGGCAAGGGCAAGTCGGCGCAGGCTCATTGCTGGGCTCCCGGGTTGGAAGAGGTCGGCTGCACCGGAGCAGGCAGCGGCGAGACCGTCTGCGCCGCCAGGCCCGCTTCCCGCGCGAACTGCCGAGCCTGCGGCTCCGTGACCCGCAGGGCCTCCATGCGCGAGACCGCCGCCGTGTCCGGCTGCGCCTGCGCCAGATCCTCGGCGCCCAGGCCGCGGATGCCGATCGTGGCGTTGTTCGACGCGGAGGTCGTTGGAGATTTACCGAAGAGCCGGGTCACGCCGCGAAAGAGGCCGGAGGCTCCGCCGCCCGACGAGGTCGCCCCGGCGCTGCCCGCCGTGCCCAGATCGAACAGGTGCACCCAACCGACAACGCCCGCGCCGGTCCGCACGCGGACCCAGGGGCCCTGTCGATCAGCCAGCCGAGTCACCGACGCCTCGGCCTGCAGGGATGCCAGGCTGCGGCTCTCGCCAGGCTGCTCGCGGACTTCAGTGGCGCGCCGCACCACGACCGTTTCTTCCTGGGCCTGGGGTTGAGCTTGAGCGTGGACCGCCCCGCCAGCCACCAGGCAAGCCAGAGCCAGCAAAGCCCCGCCGAATCGCATGCGCATCGTTCGTCTCCTTCCCCGTCGGAGGTCACAGATGAGCGGAATTCTATGAAGCTCAGCAGTAGGCGTCCTACAAGACCACCTCGTCCATTCCGACAACCTCATCGAAAAGCCGCTTCTTACATTCGAAGCGTCGTGAAAAACCTGCTTACGTCCGGCTCAGCTTGCCTTGCGGACGGACGTGCCATGGGAGAGGGGACGACCATGATGGAACTCGTGACCGGCAGCGAACAGTCGTGGCGGCGATTCGCCTGGGCCGCACCGCTGGTGCGGCGAGGCCAGCCGCTGTCGCCGGACCAGCTCGCGATGCTGCACGCCGCGCCTCTGCTGCCGGACGACGAAACCGAGCGCCTCGCCGACCTGCGCGACCTCTCGGTGCTGGACAGCCAGGCCGACGCGGAGCTGGACACGCTGGTCGAACTCGCGGCGGCGACCTGCGGCACGCCGATGGCCGCGCTGAGCCTGGTCGACGGCGCGCGCCAGCGCTACAAGTCGCGCGTGGGCATCCCCGTGGAAGGCGTGAGCCGCAACGCCGGCCTGTGTTCGCGCGCCATCCTCGCGCCCGAGCCGGTCCTCGAAGTGCCGGACACCGCGCGGCTGCCGTGGTTCATGTCCGGCTTGCATGGGCCCGACAGCCTGCCGGTGCGCTTCTACGCCGGCGCGCCGCTGCGCACGCGCGAAGGCAGCGCGATCGGCGCGTTGTGCGTGATGGACCAGGCGCCGCGTCGCCTGACCGACTCGCAACGAACGGCGCTGGAGCGGATCTCGCGTGCGATCTGCAACCAGCTCTCGCTGCGACGGCAGTTGCGCCTGGCGACGCAGACCGATCGCCTGACCGGCCTGCCGAACTGGCTGCACTTCGAAGCGGAGTTCGAGGCGTTGAAACCCCAACGCGGCATAGCCTGCTTCGTGCGCCTGAAGGCGCTGACGCAGATCAGCACCGCGCACGGCTTTCGGGTGGCCGATGCGCTGGTGCAGCAGACGGCCGAGCGGCTGCGGGCCATCGCAGCGGGCGGCGCGTTCATCGGCCGCATCAAGCGCGGCCTGTTCCTGCTGTTCTTCCCGGAGATGGAGCCGGAGTCCTTCGCCCGCCTGCAGGCGCCGATGGTCGCCGCGCAGCTCCAGGCGCCATACGTGGTGAATGACCTCACGCTGGTCTGCCCGGTGCACCTGGGCTTCGCCGCCCATCCGCGCGATGGAGCGACGCTCGATGAGGTGGTGAACGCGGCCGACGCGGCGCTGCAGCTGGCGATCGAGCGCGACGAGCCCACGGCCTTCTTCGACAAGTCGGTGGACAGCGCTACCACCCCCACGCACTACCGGCTGGAGCCGCAGCTGCGCAACGCGCTGGCCCACGACGAGTTCGTCAACTACTACCAACCCAAGGTGGACCTCGCGACCGGCCGCATCCAGGGCGTGGAGGCGCTGATCCGCTGGGTGCATCCGCAGCGCGGACTGGTGCCGCCTTCGGAGTTCGTTCCCGCGCTGGAGGCGACCGGCCTGATCAAGGAAGTGGGCCGGCGCATCCTGGAGCGCGCGGTGGCCGACTGGCAGCGCTGGCGTGATGCGGGCCTCCCGGCGCCTCGCATCGCCGTCAACGTGGCGGCGGCGCAATTGCGCGACGGCGACCTGGTGCGGCACCTGCGCGAAGCGCTGGCGGCGGTCGACGGCAATCCGGCGGCGCTGTCGATCGAAGTCACCGAGAGCGTGCTGATCAGCAACATGGAGCGCGCGATCGAGGTGCTGACCGACGTGCGCAAGCTCGGCCTGCCCGTGGCCATCGACGACTTCGGCACCGGCTATTCCTCGCTCGCCTACATCGTCACGCTGCCGGTGGACGAGGTGAAGATCGACCGCGCCTTCGTCAAGAAGCTCAGCACCGATCCGGCCTACCGCGACATCGTCGCCACCTGCGTCCACCTGGCGCGCAACCTCAGCCTGCGCGTGGTGGCCGAAGGCGTGGAGACGCAGGACCAGGCCCGTGCGCTGCGCAAGCTGCGCTGCGACTACGCACAGGGCTTTCTCTACAGCCCGCCGGTGCCCGCCGACGAGCTCGCGCGCATGCTGGGCCGAGCGCTCGTGATCTGCTGAAGGTGATCGGAGCAACGCGACAGCCAGGTAGGACGGCGCCTACTGGAGCATGCAAAAGGGCGACTTAACATCACTGCGCCTGCCATGCATTCGACTGCCGAGCCTTCCACTTTCCACGACTTCCGCGCGCAGGACGACGACGTCGTGCGCATGCTGGAGCGCGCGGCCTCCATCGGGGTCTGGCGCCTCGAAGTCCAGGAGCCCCGGCTCGTCTGGTCGGAGCAGCTTGCCGCGCTGCACGGCGCGCCCGCCGGTTACGCGCCCCCGCCCGACGACCCGCTGAGGCATTACGCGCCCGGCTGCAAGTCTTCACTGGAAGCCCTGCTGCAGGCCTGCGCCACCGAGGGCCAGCCATTCGACGAAGAAGCCCAGATCCTGCTTCTCGACGGCCGACGCGCGTGGGTGCGTTCGCTCGGCCAGCCGGTTCGCGACGAGTCCGGTCGCATCGTGGCCGTGCGGGGCGCGGTGCAGGAGATCGCGCCGCGCGCGCTGCGCCCCGGCACGCTGCTGCGGATGGGCGCGGCGCTGGGAAGCGGCGAGGCCTTCGCCACGGTGGACCGCAACGGCGGGTACACCTTTCTCAACGAACAGGCCGAGGAAATGCTGGGCGCGCCGAGCACGCAGCTGATCGGCCGGCGTTTCTGGAACTCCTTCCAGAAGACCGTGCGGCTGCGGCTGGAGGAGCAGTTCCGCACCTCCCTCACGCGCGGCGTGAAGCTGGAGTTCGAGCAGCTGGATGCGCGGCTGTCGCACTGGTTCGAGGTGCGCGGATTCCCGTTCGGCGGCGGCATGGCGATCCATCTTCGGGATGTGACCGAGCGGCGCAAGGCGCAGGAGCAGCTGCGGCTGCTGGAAGGCAGCATCGCCCGCCTGAACGACATCGTGATCATCACGGAGGCCGGCCCCTTCAGCGAACCGGGGCCTCGCATCGTGTTCGTCAACGAAGCTTTCGAGCGCCGCACCGGCTACACCCGCGACGAGGTGATCGGCCGCACGCCGCGCCTGCTGCAGGGCCCCAACACGCAGCGGCGCTCGCTCGACCAGATCCGTGCCGCGCTGGAGGAATGGCGGCCCGCCCGGGTCGACCTGATCAACTACAAGAAGAACGGCGAGCCGTTCTGGGTGGACCTGGACGTCTCGCCCGTGTGGGACAAGCAGCGCAAACTGACGCACTGGGTGGCGGTGGGCCGCGACGTCACCGAGCGCAAGCTGGCCGAGGAGAAGATCCAGCACCTGGCCTTCTACGACGCGCTCACCAAGCTGCCCAACCGCCAGTTGCTGATGGACCGCCTGCATGCCGCGCTGGCCGATCCGGCGCGGCCGCGCGAAGGCGCGCTGATGTTCATCGACCTGGACAACTTCAAGGTGCTCAACGACACGCTGGGCCACCAGAAGGGCGACCTGCTGCTGCAGCTGGTGGCCGAGCGGCTGCGCTCGTGCGTGGCCAAGGGCGACACCGTCGCGCGCCTGGGCGGCGACGAGTTCGTGATCCTGCTGGAGAACCGCGGTGAGAAGCCGCTGGACCCGGCCACCGGCGCGCGTGCGGTGGCCGACCGCATCCTGGCCGCGCTGGGCGAGCCCTACGTGCTGCCGGGCTACCTGCACCACTCCACCTGCAGCATCGGCGTCACGCTGTTCAGCAAGAGCGACCGCACGGTGAGCGAACTGCTCAAGCAGGCCGACCTGGCGATGTACCAGGCCAAGGGCGCGGGACGCAACACGGTCCGCTTCTTCGACCCGGAGATGCAGGCGGTGGTCAGCGCCAATGCCGCGCTGGCGGCCGACTTGCGCCAGGCCTGGCGCGAGACCCAGTTCCGCATCGACTACCAGCCGCAGGTGGGCGCCGACGGCCGCATGATCGGCGTGGAGGCGCTGCTGCGCTGGCAGCATCCGCAGCGCGGCCTGGTGCCGCCCGACCAGTTCATCTCCGCGGCGGAAGAGACCTCGCTCATCGTCCCGATCGGCCGCTGGGTGCTGGACGAGGCCTGCGCGCAGCTGGTGGCCTGGGAGCAACGGCCCGACCGGCGCCACCTCACCATCTCGGTCAACGTCAGCGTCAAGCAGTTCCGGCATCCGGAGTTCGTGGACGAGGTGATGCAGGCCATCGAGCACTCGGGCGTTCAGCCGCACAAGCTGAAGCTGGAGCTGACCGAGAGCCTGCTGGCCGACGGCATCGACGTCACCATCGCCAAGATGGGCAGCCTCAAGGACATGGGCGTGACGCTGTCGCTGGACGACTTCGGCATCGGCTACTCATCGCTGTCCTACCTGAAGCGGCTGCCGCTGGACCAGCTGAAGATCGACCGCGAGTTCGTCAAGGACATCCTCACGGATCCGAACGATGCGGCCATCGCCAGGACGGTGATCGGGCTGGCTCACAGCCTGGACCTGGACGTTCTGGCCGAAGGGGTGGAGACGGAAGAGCAGCGCGCGTTCCTGGAGCGCCAGGGCTGCTACTCGTACCAGGGCTATCTGTTCTGCAAGCCGCTCCCGATCGACGAGCTCGAGGCCTTCATGGACCGGCTGCCGGCGATGGAGGCCGCGCCGGCCTGAGGCGCCGCGCTCGGCTCAGAGCGGCGCGATCTGCAGCGGCGTGGTCGCCACCATGCGCGGAACGCGCATCACGATCTGCTCCTGCGTGCGGAACAGCTCGATGCCTTCCGCGATGGCCAGGGCCTGCACGTCGGACCAGTCCAGCGCGCGGTAGTTGGGCTCGGCCGCGATGGCGTCGGGCGCCAGGCCGTCCTCGTCCTGCGGCTTGGGCGTGCAGCGGATGGTCAGCACCGCGAAGCCGGGTGACACCTCGGCCGTGGCGACCAGGTGACTGGGGCCCGGCGCGGCATCGGCGAGCGACAGGAACGACGCCGCCACCAGGTGGCGCAACGCGACGCGCGAAACCTCGAACTCGTTGTCGGGCACCTCGTTGGCCAGCGAAAAGCCGCGGAAGTTGAAGGCGCTGCGCAGCAACGCCACGCACTCATCCACGCCGTCGCGCAGGCGCACGCTCTCGTCCTCGGAAGGCGAGATCCACGTGGCGACCTTCAGGCAGGTCATCACCGCGTCGCGCGCGAGACGGTTCATCTTGCTGACGCTGGCTTCGAAGTCGGCGGGCGAGGGCGTGCCCTTCTCCAGGCGGGCGCTCAGCACCTCGGCCATCATGGCCACGGCCTGCAGGTTGACCACCATGTCGTGCTTGAGCGCGGGCGCGAGCCGGCGCAGCACGCCGTAGCGCGCCGCCTCCGCTTGCGACCGCGGACGGCGACCGTTGGCGGCCACACCCGCCGTGACGCCTTGGGACGAGGTGACGACGCTCATGAAGGGGCCCTCCCCGGCGAAAGCCGCGAAGTCGGTACTGCTGGATTGTTCACCCGTCGATTGTTGGCAGCCGGGCAGTTGAGCCTCGTCAGGGGATCGCTGTGGCGGCTGTAGGAGAAGGCTTTCGTTGGGCTTGGCCCCTCTCATCCACGAGCATGCGGTCGGCGGGACTATGCTTGCCGGCATGAGCAAGGCGTTCACGCGCGAGAGCGAAACGGAAGACGACGAGGACGATGCCCTCCCCGCGTTGCCATCGGGTGGTCGCAACTACATCACCCCGCAGGGCTACGCACGGCTGCGCGCGGAGTTGATGCAACTGATCGACGACGAGCGGCCCAAGGTCGTGGAAGTGGTGCACTGGGCCGCGAGCAACGGCGACCGGTCCGAGAACGGCGATTACCTGTACGGCAAGAAGAGGCTGCGTGAGATCGATCGCCGCATCCGCTTCCTGACCAAGCGGCTTGAGATCGCCGAAGTGGCCGACCCGTCGCTGCATCACGGCCACGAGCAGGTGTTCTTCGGCGCCACGGTCACCTACGCGGAGGAATCCGGCGAAAAGCGCACCATCACCATCGTCGGCATCGACGAGGCCGACAGCCTCAAGGGCCAGGTGAGCTGGATCTCGCCGATCGCCCGCGCGCTGATCAAGTCTCAGGAAGGCGACGTGGTGCGGCTGGTCACGCCGGCCGGCGCGCAGGAGATCGAGGTGCTCCAGGTGCGCTACCCCGCACCCGGGGAAGCGTCACTGGCCTGAGTGGCCCGCGCGCAGCCGCTGCGCGCGCATCACCGAGGGCGTGCGTTTCAACGTGCGCATCACCGTGTCCAGGTGGGCGCGATCGCGCACCGCTATCAGGAACCGCAGGTCGGTGGCGTCCTGGTGGCGCTCCTCGTCCATGTCGACGTGGGTGATGTCGGCCTCCACGCTGGCCAGCGCCGAAGCGACGCGCGCGAGCACGCCCTTGGTGTTGGCCACCGTCACGAGCACGGTGGTCTCGAACGGCCGAACCGGTTCGTCGGCCCATTCCACGCCGATGAAGCGCTCGGCGTCCTTGTGCTGCAGGCGGCGCGCCACCGCGCAGTCGTCCAGGTGCACGACGAGGCCTTCACCGCGGCCCAGGTAGCCGACGATGCCGTCGCCCGGCACCGGGCGGCAGCAGGCCGCGAACTGCACCGAGGCGTTCTCGCTGCCATCGAGCACCACGCCGCCCTGCGACACGTTCTCGTGCGCGGTGTAGCGCTCGCGCGTGATCAGCAATGCGTCGCGCCGCTCGCCGCGCTCGGCCATCAGCGTCATCAGGCGCTTGGCCACGATGCCGGCGATGCGCTTGCCGAGGCCGAGGTCCGTGAGCAGTTCCGCGCGACTCTTGTTGCCGGTGAAGCGCAGCAGCTTCTCCCAGATCGCGCGGTGACCCTCATCGTCGGCCGGCAGGCGCTCGATGCCTTCGGCGCGCAGCGCCTGGGCCAGCAGCTTCTCGCCCAGCTCCTGCGACTCGGCCTGCGCCAGCGACTTGAGGTGGTGACGGATCTTGGAGCGGGCGCGCCCGGTGCGCACGAAGCCCAGCCAGGCCGGGTTGGGCGTGGACACCGGAGCGGTGACCACTTCGACGATGTCGCCGTTCTTCAGCTCGGTGCGCAGCGGCACTTGCAGGCCGTTGATCTTGGCGGCGACGGTGCGGTCGCCGATGTTGCTGTGGATCGCGTACGCGAAGTCCACCACCGTCGCGCCGCGCGGCATGGCCATGATCTGGCTCTTGGGCGTGAACACGTACACCGCGTCGGGGAACAGGTCGATCTTGACGTGGTCCCAGAACTCGGCCGCGTCGCGCGTCTCGTGCTGGATGTCCAGCAGCGATTGCAGCCACTTGGTGCCCAGGCGCTCGGCGCTGTCGCTGCCCGGATGGCTGGCCTTGTAGAGCCAGTGCGCCGCCACGCCCGACTCGGCCACCACGTGCATGGCCTCGGTGCGCATCTGGAATTCCACGTTCACGCCCGAGGGGCCGACCAGCGTGGTGTGCAGCGACTGGTAGCCGTTGACCTTGGGGATCGCGATGTGGTCCTTGAAGCGGCCCGGCACCGGCTTGTAGATCTGGTGCAGGACGCCCAGCGCGGTGTAGCAGTCGGTCACCGTCGGAACGACCACGCGGAAGCCGTAGATGTCGGTCACCTGCGCGAACGACAGGTGCTTCTCGTCCATCTTCCGGTAGATGGAATACAGCGTCTTCTCGCGGCCCGCGATGCGCACCTTCATGCCGCCCTGCTCGAAGGCGCTCTCCACTTCCTTCTGCACCTTCTGGATCAGGTCGCGGCGGCGGCTGCGGGCCTTGGCCACGGCCTTGTCCAGCACCTTGTGCCGCCAGGGCATCAGGTGGCGGAAGGCGAGTTCCTGCAGCTCGCGGTAGGTCTGGTTCAGGCCCAGGCGGTGGGCGATGGGTGCGTAGATGTCCAGCGTCTCGCGCGAGGTGCGGCCCCACTTCTCGCGCGGCACGTCTTCCAGCGTCCGCATGTTGTGGCTGCGGTCGGCCAGCTTGATCAGGATGACGCGCACGTCGCGCGCCATCGCCAGCAGCATCTTGCGAAACGACTCGGCCTGGCTTTCCTCGCGCGTGTTGAACTGCAGCTTGTCCAGCTTGGTGAGGCCGTCGACCAGTTCAGCCACCGCGGCGCCGAAGCGCTCGATCAGCTGCGGCTTGGTGACGCCGCAGTCCTCGATGGCGTCGTGCAGCAGGGCCGCCATCAGCGCCTGCGCGTCCAGCTTCCATTCCGCGCATTGCGCGGCCACGGCGATCGGGTGGGTGATGTAGGGCTCGCCGCTGGCGCGGATCTGCCCCAGGTGGGCCTCGTCGGCGAACTTGTAGGCTTGGCGGACCTGCTCGATGTCGGTAGGGTCCAGGTAGTCGAGGCGGGCGGTGAGCGCGGCGAAACTCGCCGCGGCCGCGTTCACGGCCGCGGGGCTCGGCAGGGCCGCCGCCGGGCGCTGGCCCTTGCCGGTGGCGGAGGGGAGCACGGCACTCATGCCCCCAAATGTACCGTGAGCGCTCGCTCGCTGCCGACGCCAACAAAAAAGCACCGCAGAGCGGTGCTTGAATTTGGATCTGGATCCCCGCCTTCGCGGGGATGCCGGGCGCGCGGTGCTTAGCCCGGCACCTTCTTCAGCATTTCGAGGCCCACCTTGCCGTCCGCGATCTCGCGCAGGGCGGTGACGCCGGGCTTGTTCTTGCTCTCGATCTTGGGCGCGTGGCCCTGGCTCAGCATGCGGGCGCGGTAGGTCGCGGCCAGCACCAGCTGGAAGCGGTTCGGGATCTTCTCGAGGCAGTCTTCGACGGTGATGCGGGCCATGGTGCTCTTTCGCTGTGCGGTGTCAGGGGATGTGCAGGGCCTGGAAGGTGTCGGCCCGGGCCCGGCGCTGCGCGGAATACTTCAGCCGCTGGGCATGAACGATGGCTTTGAGGTCGAAAAGCGCTCGTTCGAAAAGCTCGTTGATTATAACGAAATCGAACTGCGGCGCCTTGGACAGCTCCTCGGCGGCATTGCGCAGGCGCAGCTCGATCACCTCCGCGGAATCCTCGCCGCGCCGCTCCAGGCGCGAGCGCAGCTCTTCCCAGCTCGGCGGCAGGATGAACACCAGCACCGCGTTGGCGAAGATGCGCTTGATCTGCAGCGCGCCCTGATAGTCGATCTCCAGGATCACGTCCGCGCCCCTGGCGATCCGCTCCTCGATCGCCCGCTTGGAGGTGCCGTAGCGGCGACCGTGCACGAACGCCCATTCGACGAAGGCGTCGGCCAGCACCATGTTGTCGAACTCCTGCTCGGACACGAAGTAGTACTCGCGGCCGTGCTTCTCCTGGCCCCGGGGCGCCCGCGTGGTGTGCGAGATCGACGGCTGGACCTGCGAGTCCAGTTCCATCAGCGCCTTGACGAGGCTGGACTTGCCGGCGCCGCTGGGGGCTGCGACGACGAAGAGGTTGCCGGGGTAGTCCACGAAAGCCTTCTCTATTCGATGTTCTGCACCTGCTCGCGCATCTGCTCGATCAGGACCTTCATGTCGACGGAAATCCGCGTCAGCTCCAGCGCCGCGGACTTGGAACCCAGGGTGTTGGCCTCGCGGTGCAGTTCCTGGATCAGGAAATCCAGCCGCTTGCCGACCTCGCCGCCCTTCTTGATCAGGCGCTCGATTTCGTCGATGTGGGCCGCGAGGCGAGTGAGTTCCTCGGCCACGTCGATGCGGATGGCGAAAGCCGTGGCCTCGGTGAGGGCGCGATCCTGTGCCGTCTCCGGCGAAGCGCTGCCTTCGGCCAGGCCCATGGCCTCGTTCCAGCGTTCGAGGAAGCGGGCGCGCTGCTGTTCGACCAGCTGCGGCACCAGCGGGCGGGCCTGTTCGGAGAGTTCGCGCAGCTGCTGCAGGTGTCCGAGCAGCATCTTGGCAAGCCGCGCGCCTTCGCGCTCGCGCGAGGCGACCAGGTCTTCGATCGCCCGTTTGGCGACTTCCTGCAGCGTCGGGCCCAGGTCGGAGGGCGGCGCTTCTTCCGCCGCGCCCAGGCGCAGCACGTCGGCCACGCTGAGCGAACGGGCGTCGGGCAGCCAGGTGCGCACCGTGTCCTGGACCGAAGCCAGGCGCTGCAGCATGCGCGCGTTGGGCTCGCGGACGGCTTCGGGTTGCGTGGATTCCACACCCGCGCGCAATTCGACCTTGCCTCGCTTGAGGCGGCCTTGAAGCAGTTCGCGCAGGGCGGGTTCGTGCTGCCGCAGGTCCTCGGAGAGGCGGAACGACAGGTCGAGGAATCGGCTGTTGACCGAGCGGATCTCCAGGCCGAGGCGACCCTGGGCGTGAGCCCTGGCATCCTGGCCGGACGCGGCTTGCGGCAGGCTGAGTTGCCCGCTGGCGTAACCGGTCATGCTGTAAACTGGCATCGACTCTCGAGGGTGTTGCGGGATTGCGA
>Ga0247819_10001634_pt1 | contig 11971 bp, 8 predicted proteins | sample 13C_Xylose_Day6_FD_193428 | JGI IMG/M metagenome (GOLD analysis project Ga0247819, IMG submission 193428) | Soil microbial communities from agricultural site in Penn Yan, New York, United States - 13C_Xylose_Day6 | ecosystem: Environmental > Terrestrial > Soil > Agricultural land | place: USA... | reverse complement strand
GGGCGCGGGCGCTGAGGAAGGCGATCCGGCGCTGAGCGCGCCCCCGCCGCCCGCCGCCTTCCCGGGGGCGCTGCCCCCGGACCCCCGCTCCTCGAACGCCGGAGGGGCTGAGAGCAGCCCCTCCGGTGCTCGAGTCGGGATGTTGGAGGCCGACTGTTCACCCCTTGTCCATACGGACGCCACCGCCGGCCCGCCGCGCTCGGGCACGCTCGGCCTCCGATCGGAGGACGGTGGAACCATGACGAACCCCCTGGCGGGATTGTTCACGGCCCGGCAGAAGGAGGCCGCCAGGCGGGACCTCTACGCCCGGGGCGTGCGGCTGTGCGGTGAGTACCTCGCGGCACGGGACGGCCGGCCCACCGCCCGGGACACCCGCCTCACCCAGGCGATCGGCGTCCTCACCAGCTCCTTCGACGCCCCGGGGGCCGATCCCTTCGACGCCCTGCTCCAGGTCGGCGAGCGCGCTCTGGAGGCCGGCGGACTGGATCTGGCCCTGGGCGTCGCCGAGACGTCCACCGAGCTCCGGCAGCGGTCCAAGGGCGCCTGGCGGCTGCGCGGACGCGCGCTGGACGGGCTCGGCCGCGGGGACGAGGCGCTGGAGTGCTACGAGCGTCATCTCACGCTGCTGCGGGACGGCGAGACGGCCGTGGAGGTCGCCCGCAGGATCGACACGCTGCGGCGCCGGCGGGAGTGCCTGGAGGAGGCGGCCGCACTGTTCCCGGAGTCCGGCGGCCCGCTGCGCGGCCTCACCGCACGGCCCGCCTCGGTCGCGGTGCCGGAGTTCACCGCCTTCGTGCGGGCGCGGATGGCCGACCCCGGCCCGGCCGACCCTGCCGTACGGCGCCTGCTGGACCTGTACGGCGCCTACCGGCGGCTCGTCGAGCGGTCCGGGTTGCCCGACCCCCTGCTCGGCGGGAGCGCGCCCGTCGGGGTCGGCGGGCTGCGCGGTCTGGTCGCGGGGCGCACGGTGTGTCTGGTGTCGAACGCCTCGGAGGTCGCCGGGAGCGGGCTGGGCGCCGAGATCGACGGCTACGACCTGGTGGTCCGCTGCGACTCCTTCCGTCTCGAGGCGGACGGCACCGGCGAGCGCACCGGGCTGCACGCGGTCTCGCTGCGGGGCGCCGCCCCGTGGGACGGCCCCGCCTGGACGCAGCCCGCCGGCATCCGGCTGGTGTTCGGCGACCCGGCCGCCGCCTGGCGGCGCGCCACCCGGCAGCGGCTCGCGCCCGGGGCGCAGGAGCACATCGGTGACGCCTCCCTGCGCCGGCCGCTGAGCGACCCGGCGCTGCTGGGCGAGGACTGCCGGGACCCGGGAACGAGCACCGCCTTCACCGTCCTGCGGCTGCTGGACTTCCTGGACGTCAGCCCCCGCCTGGACCTCATCGGCTTCGACAAGCCAGGCCGGCTGCGGCCGGAGGAGGCCGAGTGGGTCATGGAACGCGCGACGCACGTCGACGACAGCAAGATGAGGATCGCCCTGCGATGACCCAGACCTCCGCATCCTCCGCGGACGACCGGAGCACCGTCACCGGCAGACGCCGGATCGCCTTCGCCGTCCACACCGGCGCCGACGGCCTGCCCGCCCTGCCCGTGCTGCTGCGCAGCCTGGCGCTCACCAACCCGGGCGTGTGCGAGGACTTCGTGGTGCTGCACCCGGGGCTGCCGGACTCCGCCTTCGAACCGCTGCGCCGGCTGCACCCGCGGGTGGTCGCGCGCCGCGCGGACGACCGCCGCGACGTCCACCGGCTGGAGGGCTACGACACCGTCGTGGCGTTCGCGCCCGGCATGGTGGTGCTGGGGGACCTCGGCGAGCTGCTGCGGATGCGGCACGGGGTGGGCGCCGTACCGCAGTCGCTCTGCGACGGGGAGGGGCGCGAGCGGCGTGAGGTCCTGCCGGACGGGCTGCGGGTGATCCAGCGCGCCGACACGGACGGCGCCGGCCCGGACGCGGGGGTGCCCGAGGGGGTCCTGACGCCGGTCGACGCGCGCTACGACTTCCTCACCCGTCGGCTGTACGACGACACGCCGGTGCCCCCGCACGTCGCCGTCCTGCACTTCACCGGCCCGCCCGACGAGCCCGGGTACGGTCCGGCCGCCGAGGCGCGGCGCCGCTTCGAGATGGGCGACGAGGAGTTCCGGGCCGCCTACTGCGCCCTCCCCGGCGAGAAGCACCCCGACCTCCTGGCGCACCTCGCGCCGCCCCTGCTGCGGGCGCGTCCCTCGCTCGACCTGGCCCGTACGGTCGCCGACGTGTACCGCAGGCAGGGCCGTTACGACGAGGCCGTCGACGTCCTCGCCCCGGTCGTCGGCGACCGGCTGGACGCGCCGCGCTGCCAGGAGACGCTGGGCGTCTGCCTGATGGCGCTGTCGCGCTACGACGAGGCCGAGGCCCGGCTGCTGCTGGCGGCGGCGTCCCCCGACGTCGCCCCGCGCGCGTTCGCCCAGCTCGCGCGGCTGGCGTGGCTGTGCGGGCGGGAGGCGCAGGCGCACGCCTACGCCCGCGCGGGACTGGAGGCCGACCCCACCGACTCCGGCTGCCACGCCTGGTACGTCCGTACCCGCGCGCAGGACCCCGGCGAGCAGCCGGAGCCGCTCCCCGCCGGGGAGCAGCTGGCGCACGTGGCGCTGTTCGCCGAGGGGCAGGAGAACGCGGGCGACAAGGTGCTGCCCGAGGCCGTGCGGAGGTGCTTCGGCACCGACACCGGCCCGCGCCACTGGTACCGGCAGCCGGTGCACCGGCTGGTCGACGAGGCGGCGCTGGAGGAGCTCAACGCCCGGCGCGGGGTGGTCGTGGGCGGCGGCGGGCTGTTCCTGCCGGACACCTCCCCGAACGGCAACAGCCACTGGCAGTGGAACGTCCCGGACGACCTGCTGGCCCGGCTCACCGCGCCGCTGGCGGTGTTCGCCGTCGGCTACAACGTGTTCGACGGGCAGCAGTACCGCCGCGGCCGGTTCGCCGAGAGCCTGCGGGTGCTCGTCGAACGGTCGGCGTTCTTCGGGCTGCGCAACCACGGCTCGATCGAGCGGGTCCGCGAACTGCTCCCCGGGCCGCTGCGCGACCGGGTGCGCTACCAGCCCTGCCCCACCACGGTCGCCCGCCACCTCGACCCCGCCCTGTCCGGCCCGGTGGAGCGGGACGACACCGTCCTGGTCAACTGCGCCTACGACCGCGCGGGCCTGCGCTTCGGCCACGACTACGGCCACTTCCTCGCCCAGATGGCCACCGCGCTCGGCGGCCTGCGGGAGCGGGCCGACGTACGGTACGCGGCCCATATGCCCGCCGACGAGAAGTTCGTGCACGACCTGCGCCGGGAGCACGGCATCGCGCTGCCCGTGGAACAGCTGTACGACATGACGAACGACGGCATCCGCGGGCTGTACCGCCGCTCGCGGCTGGTGATCGGGATGCGCGGGCACGCGGGGATGATCCCGTTCGGCTGCGGCACGCCGATCCTCAGCCTCGTCTCCCACCCGAAGCTCGCCTACTTCCTCTCCGACATCGGCCGCGAGGAGTGGGGGCTGTCCGTGCACGACCGGGGACTCGGCCCCCGGCTGAGGGAGCGGGCGACGGCCCTGCTCGACGACCACGCGGCGGCGGTGGCGGACGTGCACGACGCGCAGAAGGCCCTCTGGGAGACCACCCGGGCGAACCTCGACGAGCTGGAGAAGACCTTCGGCCGGGGATGAGCCGGGGATGAGTCGTCGCACCACCGCCGCTTCGCGCTCCGAAAGTCCGAAAGAGAGAATGACGTGCCCAAACTGTCCGTCGTCGTCCCGATGCACAACGTTGAGGCGTTCGCCGAGAGCACGCTGCGCAGTCTCGCCGCCAACGCCCACCCCGACTTCGAGTTCCTGCTCGTCGACGACTGCTCCACGGACGCCACGCCCTGGGTGATCGACCGCTGGGCGGAGAAGCTCCCGGGCGCGCGGGTGATCCGGCACGAGACGAACCAGGGCATCGCGCAGGCCCGCAACAGCGGTATCGACGCGGCCGACGGCGAGTTCGTCACGTTCCTCGACGGCGACGACTGGTACGGGCCGCGGCACCTCGCCGGAATGGTGCGGGCCATGGAGGACCTGGGCTGCGACTTCGCGCGCACCGACCACGTCCAGGCCACCGGCACCGAGCGGGTGATCAAGCGGCCCCCGGCCCAGGCGCGCAACGCCGTGATGGACCCGCGCGACGGGATCGCGCCCGCCGACACCGAGACGATGGTCGACTACCCGTTCGTCTGGGCGGGGATCTACCGCCGGCACCTCTTCGCCGACGGCGGGATGCGCTTCGCCACCGAACTGCGCACGGCCGAGGACCGGCTGTGGATCTGGCGGCTGCACCTGAAGGCGCGCACGTACGCCTCCCTGGGGCTGCACGGGGTGTTCTACCGGCGGGGGGTGGCGACCTCGCTCACCCAGATCAAGGACGACCGCCAGCTGGACTTCATCCCGGCGTACGACGCGCTGCTGGAGGACGTGCGGCAGGACCGGGAGGCCGACCGGTTCCTCCTCAAGGCGGTACGCACCTACTGCGCCATGATCGCCTTCCACATCGGCAAGGTGAACGAGTACGAGCCCGCGGCGGCACAGCGGCTGCGGCGCGAGACGCGGGCCGCGCTCCAGCGGATGCCCGAGGAGGCGCTGGAGGAGACCCTCAAGACCATCGACAGCACACGGAGCAGGTTGCTCAGCCGCCTGCGCGACGGGCGGAAGGCTGCCTGATCCATGCCCCACACGACCCAGATCTTCCAGGTCTCGACCCTCTACGGAGCGGCCACCCTCGCGGCGGCGCTGGACGCGGGCCGCTACGGACCGCGCGGCGGGGCCCGGCGCGTCCTGCTGGTCTCCAACAACGCCGGCGTGCCGGAGACGGCGCTGCGGCTGGACGAGATGCACGGCTACGAGCCGATAGCCGCGCGGTTCGACTCGGTGGTCAGCTGGAACGAGGCGATCAGCCCCTACCATCCGAGCAGCTGGGGCCCGCGCGGAAACGACACGGCACTGTGGCAGCGGGCGTTCCGGCTGCGGTGGGACATCGACGAGGACGACCTGATCGAGCTCGCCGTCGAGTCGATCCAGGCCAACCCGGCCCGCGCGCTGGCGGCGATCTTCTCCGAGGCCGTCGTGGACGTGTACGCCGACGGTCTGATGAGCTACGGCCCGACACGGGAGAAGCTGCCGCTGACGATCGCGCGCCGCATCCGCCGGCTGCTCCACCTGGACCTGATCCCCGGTCTGCGGCCGCTGCTGCTGTCCGAGTACGGCGTGCGGCCCGAGATCGTCCCGGACGGGGCGTTCCGCGGCGTGCTCGACGAGATCTCCCGGGAGGCGGCGGACGATCCGCGGCTGGCGCCCGTGATCGAGGAGGCGCCGACGGCCGTGCTCCTCGGCCAGTACCTGGCGGCGATCAACATCCTGAGCGACCGCGAGGAGGAGGACCTGCACGTCCGCATGCTCACCGGGGCGGTGCGGGCCGGGCACCGCTCCCTCGTGTTCAAGCCGCATCCGACGGCCCCCGCCGGCTACTCGGCGGCGCTGAGCAAGGCGGCGGCGGACGCGGGGGTGCGGCTCACCGTGCTGGACGCCCCGCTGCTGGCGGAGACGGTGTACGAGCACTGCCGTCCCGAGCTGGTCGTCGGCTGCTTCTCCACGGCGATGGTGACCGCCTCCGCCTACTACGACGTGCCTGTCGCCCGGGTCGGTACGGGGCTGGTGACGGGCCGGCTGAGGCCCTATCCGAACAGCAACCGCGTGCCGCTGGCGGTGGTCGACCATCTGGTCCCCGACCTGGAGCGCGAGGAGACGCCGGCGGTGGTCGGGCCGGCTCCCGAGTCCCTGTCACCGCTGGTCCGCACGATCGGCTTCTGCATGCAGCCCAAGACCTACCCGGCGCTGCGCGAGCCCGCGGAGACCTGGCTGCGCGCCCACCTCCCCGACACGCCCGCCTACTACTTCCCGGAACTCCGCCTGGCCGAACTGGGCCTCCCCGGCAGCACCCCCCGCACCCGCGCCCGCATCCAGGCGGCCCGGGCCAAACGAGTAGTGGGCCGAGCAGTCCGCCGCACCAACCGAAAGAAGTAACCACCCAACTCCCGCGCAGCTGCGGGCAATGGCACCCGCATAGCTGCGGGCAGTCGTGCCGCTGGGGCGGCACGGGTGGGCGCAGCGGCACCCCGTAAACGCCGGGCTGCGCGACACCCCCCGCCCAGCCGCCCCCACCGGCAACCGAGACGCACCGGCCACGACAGTGCCACCTGTCCGTCAACTCCCGTACACCACACCAACCGACAGTTGCGCGGTGCCGAACGACATCGCCGTACGCCTGCCGCAGCAACAGGGCAGTGCCACCCCCGACAAGAACACCCCCGCGCGAGAGCACCGCTTCGACATCGACCTGATGCGGCTGCTCTGCTCCGCCATCATCATGCTGGGCCACGTGGGCGCCCAGTTCATCCGCTCCACCGGCAACAACCCGTCGAACGGCGGGGGTTCGTACTGGGCCGGCCATGTCGCCGAGGCCATCAACCCCTTCGCCGTCCCCATGTACTTCGCCATAGCCGGCTGGGCCGTGCTCGTCGGCGCGCCCCCGCGCGACGGCGCCCGCATGTGGCAGCGGGTCGTGCGCAACACCGTGCCGCTCTTCGCCTGGACGGCGGTCTACCTGACCTGGGCCTGGCTGCGGGACCGCAACGACCGGCCGATGGCCGAGCTGGCGGAGAACTCCCTCTTCGGCTCGGTGCAGCCCGCCTACCACCTGTGGTTCATGTACAACTACATCCCGATCATCATGCTGCTCGCCTTCGCGATGCTGATCAAGGCGGGGAAGCGCCCCTGGGGCCTGGGAGCGGCGCTGCTCGGCATCGCCGTCCTGCCCAGCGCGCTGACCACGGTCGCCGAGGTCACGGGCCGCGAGATGCCGCCGGTCGCCTGGGGAGTCGGCACCTACTCGCTGGTGTACGCGGTCGGCGGCGCGCTGCTGTTCGCCCTGCCGGCCGGGGTGCTGCGCAAGCGGTGGCCGCTGTACCTGCTGCTCCCGCTCACCATGGCCGGGGCCCTCTGGTACAACACGCAGATCCACTACGTGCTGCCCAACGCGCATCTGTTCGTCGCCGCGATGAGCGTCTGCGTGCTGCTCCTGATCAGCAGGGTCCGGGTCCCGGAGAAGTGGCGTCCGCTGCTGCAGAAGCTGGCCGGCGCGGCGCTCGGCGCGTACATGGTGCATGTGCTGTTCGTCGAGGAGATCGTCACGCCGCTGGTGTCGCCGGACCTGAGCGGACCGGTGGCGGGGCTGCTGCTGGCCGGTCTGGTGGTCGTGGTCATGGCCCTGTCGTTCGCGACCAGTCTGCTGTGGGGGAAGCTGAACCTGCGGCGGCTGCTCGGCTGATCCGGGCGGCGCACGCGCCCGGTGGGCTCCATACGGAGTTCGCCACTTGTTCGCGCGCCGCTCAACTCCGCACCCCTCCCGCACCGCCGGGGCGCACCTAGCCTGTTCTCCACCGCGAACCGCACCACTCTCACCCTGCTCCCGACGGATTGAGGCCTCCGGTTCATGAACAGCCGCGCCCTGCTGACCAGTTCCGTGTCCCGGCGTCTGCTGCGCCCGGTCGCCGACCTCATCGACCAGCGCATCGACCGGCGCCTGCGCGCGGCGGCCGCGGCGGACGCGGCGGGCAGAGAGGAGCTCCGGGAGACGGCCGAGGCGGTGAAGCGCCAGCAGCTCACCCTGGACCTGCTGCTCGGTCCTGCCGGACGCGGACTGTCCAGGATCGTGAGCCCGGGCCCGCTGAGCCGCCTGCACGCCGAGGTCGGCGAGCTGGCCGGGGACCGGGACGCAGCCGTCCGCAACGTCGCCGCCGCGTACCGGCTGCTGGTCGCCCTGGAGTCGCTCGGGGCCGGCCGGGTCGCGGGCGGCACCATGAACATCTGCGGCAAGCTCGGCACGATTCCGCTGCTCGACCCGCCGAACGACGAGATCCTGGAGATCGGCACGCTCTACGGCATGTTCTCCGCCGGGCTGATCCGGATGATGGAGCGCGACGGCCGGAGCCCGAGCGTGACGATCGTCGACCCGTTCGCCGGGGTGCAGCTCCAGCCCGGCACCCCGCGGCGCTCCGACCCCTCCGGCACTCCGGTCGACGAGGACGCCGTCCGCACCAATCTGGCGCTGGCCGGTCCGGCGGGCGTCGCCGCCCGCGTCCAGCGGGGCTTCTCCGAGGACCCCGCCACCCGCGCGGCCGTCTCGGACCGCCGCTACGGCGTGATCGTCGTCGACGGCGACCACTCGGCCGAGGGCGTCGCCAAGGACCTGGAGTGGGCGGAGGAGATCGCCGCGCCGGGCGGGATCGTCGTCCTGGACGACTTCGGCGACCCCAAGTGGCCCGGCATCGAGGAGGCGCTGGACAAGCACCTCACGGGCGACACCCGCTTCACCTACCTCGGCAAGGCGTCCCTGTCGGCCTTCCTGCGCGCGTCCTGAGGCAACTCCGCGCCCGGGGTCTAGGCGCTCGCCACCGACAGCTTCGCCGCGAAGCCCAGGAACAGGGCGCCGGCCGCCGAGGTCGCCCCGGCCGCCAGCCGCCGCCTGCGGCGGAACGCGTCGGCCAGGCGGGTGCCGCCGAATATCAGCAGCGACAGGTACAGGAAGCTGGCCGTCTGGAGCAGGGTGCCCAGGACGACGAAGGACAGCGCGGGATAGGCGTAGCCGGGGTCGACGAACTGCACGAAGAAGGAGATCAGGAACAGGATCGCCTTCGGGTTGAGCAGCGACACCACCAGCGCACGGCGGTAGGGGTGCTCCTCGGCGGAGGCGACGGCTTCGGGCGCCTCGGCCGGCGTCGGCTCGCCCCGCGTCCTCCACATGCTCCACGCCGAGCGCAGCATCCCGTACGCCATCCAGGCCAGGTATCCGGCGCCGGCGTACTTCACCACCAGGAACAGCACCGGCGTCGTGCTGAGCACCGAGGCCGCCCCGAGCGCCGCCAGCGTCATCAGGACGGCGTCCCCCGTCCACACGCCGGCCGCCGCCGCGTAGCCGGTGCGGACACCCTTGCGGGCGGCGACGGAGAGGACGTAAAGGGAGTTGGGGCCGGGGAGCAACACGATGAGCACGAGGCCCGCCAGATAGGTGGGCAGATCGATGACGCCGAACATGAGGGGAGTGTCGCACGCGAGTACGACACTCCGCTCCGGTGTTTCAGCCGTCGAGAAGGGTGTCCGCCGAGATCTCGGCACGCACGCCGACCGACTCCGGCACCGTCACGTCCTGGCCCCGCTTGAAGCGCTGGGGGTCGGGGTACTTGCCGTCGGCCGGTGCGGTGTAGAGCAGGACCTCGTCGTGCTTGCGGTCCACGATCAGGTAGGCCGGGATACCGGCCTGGGCATAGCACTCGACCTTGGGCCCGAGGTCGTCGGACCAGTTCGACGACGTGATCTCGACGACCATCCGGAAGACGTTCGGGGCGTAGTAGTTCTTGGTGACGTGGGCGTCGCCGATGTCCTCGTCGACGATGGACAGATCAGGGATCGCGAAGTCCGCCGGCAACGTGGGCAGCCACAGGCCCACGCCCTGGATCCATTCGGCGCCGCTTCCCGCGATACCCGCACGCTCGAGTGCCCGGCAGAACTTCGTCAGCGACAACCCGTGCGAGCTATCCGGCGGCGGTGTCACAGTGAGCCTCCCCTGGAGAATCTCCACGCGGTGGCCAGGCAGTGCACGGGCGAGCTGGTCGGCAGCCTCGCCCAGGGTCAGCTCCTGCTGCAGTACGGCCATGGCGTCCTCCTTTTCGGGGCCCACTCTCCACTGAGGGTAACCGGGGACGGACGGCTTCCGCCCATGATCACCCTTAGGGAGTAATCGACCAGGTCAGAAGGCGTCCGACGGCACGTAGGTGCCCCAGATCCCGCGCAGGGCGTTGCACACCTCGCCCACCGTGGCGCGGGCCTTCAGGGCGTCCTTCATCGGGTAGAGGACGTTGTCCTCGCCCTCCGCCGCCTTCCTGAGGGCCGCCAGCGCCGAGTCGACGGCCTGCTGGTCGCGTTCCGCGCGGAGCTTCGCCAGGCGTTCGGCCTGCTGGGCCTCGATGGCGGGATCGACGCGGAGCGGCTCGTAGGGCTCCTCGGCGTCGAGCTGGAAGCGGTTGACGCCGACCACCACGCGCTCGCCGGAGTCGGTCTCCTGGGCGATGCGGTAGGCGCTGCGCTCGATCTCGTTCTTCTGGAAGCCGTGCTCGATGGCGTTGACCGCGCCGCCGAGGTCCTCGACCTTCCGCATCAGCTCGACGGCCGCCGCCTCGACGTCGTCGGTCATCTTCTCGACGACGTAGGAGCCGGCGAACGGGTCGACGGTGGCGGTCACGTCGGTCTCGTAGGCGAGGACCTGCTGGGTGCGCAGGGCGAGCCGCGCGCTCTTGTCCGTCGGGAGGGCGATCGCCTCGTCGAAGGAGTTGGTGTGCAGCGACTGGGTGCCGCCGAGCACCGCGCCCAGGCCCTGCACGGCGACGCGGACCAGGTTCACCTCGGGCTGCTGGGCCGTCAGCTGCACGCCCGCCGTCTGCGTGTGGAAGCGCAGCATCAGCGACTTGGGGTTCTTCGCGCCGAACTCCTCCCGCATCACCCGCGCCCAGATCCTGCGGGCCGCGCGGAACTTGGCGACCTCCTCCAGGATCGTCGTGCGGGCCACGAAGAAGAAGGACAGGCGCGGGGCGAAGTCGTCCACGTCCATGCCGGCCGCGACCGCCGTACGGACGTACTCGATGCCGTCCGCGAGGGTGAACGCGATCTCCTGCGCGGGCGACGCGCCGGCCTCGGCCATGTGGTAGCCGGAGATCGAGATCGTGTTCCACTTCGGGATCTCGGCCCTGCAGTACTTGAAGATGTCGGCGATCAGCCGCAGGGACGGCTTCGGCGGGAAGATGTACGTGCCCCGCGCGATGTACTCCTTCAGCACGTCGTTCTGGATCGTGCCGGTGAGCTTGTCGGCCGGGACGCCCTGTTCCTCGGCGACCAGTTGGTAGAGGAGGAGCAGCAGCGCGGCGGGGGCGTTGATCGTCATCGACGTGGAGACCTTGTCCAGCGGGATGCCGCCGAACAGGACCCGCATGTCGTCGACCGAGTCGATGGCGACGCCGACCTTGCCGACCTCGCCGTGCGCGATCGGGGCGTCGGAGTCGTGGCCCATCTGGGTGGGCAGGTCGAACGCCACCGACAGGCCCATCGTGCCGTTGGCGATGAGCTGCTTGTACCGGGCGTTGGACTCCGTCGCCGTGCCGAACCCGGCGTACTGGCGCATCGTCCAGGGCCGTCCCGTGTACATCGTCGGGTACACGCCCCGGGTGAACGGGTACGCCCCCGGCTCGCCCAGCTTCCCGGCCGGGTCCCAGCCCTCGAGGGCCTCAGGCCCGTAGACGGGTTCGATGGGCAGTCCACTCTCGGTGGACCGGGCACTGCCCGACTCGCGCGCCATGGTGTGATGCCTCCCGTTGAGCGGCGTTGCTCGACTTGCTCGTCCGGTACCCGTCAGTTACTCGTCAGTACAGGCCGGTCCTTCGACGGACTGTAGCGGTGCGCGTGCGGCCCGGAGGAGGGGCGCACGCTGGGACCTTCCTCACAGCCTCGGTGGGACCCCGCTCACAGCGCCACTCGCGGCCGTCTTCCGGTCACTCACCACCATGCCCCCTGGTTCGGCGCCGGTCACGTCCGGGGAACATCTCAGGTGACGTCCGGCCGGGCCGGTGAGACGACGGGGGGCTGCTGTGCGTAGTACGGGCATGCGGAGGAAGGGCGTGCGGAGGCAGGGGATCACCGCTCTCGCGGCCCTGGCCGTGCTGGCCGGCGGTGCGGGAGGGTGCACGGTGCGGCCCGCCGGCGAGGACGGCCGGGGCGGGTCGCCGGTGCGGATCGAGGTGCCGAGCCGTACGCCGTCGGCAGCGGGGACGGAGCCGAAGTCGCCGGAGCCGAAGCCGGAGTCACGGGCTCCGGG
>Ga0247819_10001633_pt1 | contig 11972 bp, 12 predicted proteins | sample 13C_Xylose_Day6_FD_193428 | JGI IMG/M metagenome (GOLD analysis project Ga0247819, IMG submission 193428) | Soil microbial communities from agricultural site in Penn Yan, New York, United States - 13C_Xylose_Day6 | ecosystem: Environmental > Terrestrial > Soil > Agricultural land | place: USA... | reverse complement strand
GGCGGTGCAAACAGCCCTGCCATGGACGCGCCCATGACGGCGACGGCAGCAAGCGAGGCGAGTGCGAGACCACGCCAGAGCGCAAGCGATTGCCATATGCCTGCCCGCACCGGGGCCGCGGCAGGCGGGGCCGTTTCGAAGAGCCGGCGCTCGATCGCCGCGAAAATCCGCGCCGGCGGCACGACGGGATCATAGGCTTCGTCGAAGGAGGAGAGATTGTTTTGCCAGCGCGTCACCATGGCGGCGAAATTGCGGTCGGATGCAAGGCGGGCCTCGACTTTGCGGCGGTCGTCGGCGGATAGCACACCCAGCACATATTCCCCGGCGATCACCTCGTCGCGGCGGAAATCTCCTTTGTCTGGGGTGGACGCTGTCATCGCTCCATGCACTCTCTCAACTTCAACAGGCTGCGCCTCAACCAAGTCCTCATCGTGTTCAGCGGCACAGCGTACATTTCAGCCAGTTCCTGGTAGCTCAGACCTTCGACATAGGCACGCCGCACGGCGTCCGCCCGATCGGTTTCGAGCTCCTCCATGCACGCATCGATCCGCCTGCCCTCTGCTCTGACCACTGCCGATTTTTCCGGATCGGCAGCAGGATCAGCCAAATCGTAGGCTTCGTCAATCGCGTTGGCTACGGGTTTTCGCGCCCGGATCAGATCGATGGCACGGTTGCGCGCAATCGCCGCCAACCAGGACATCGGCGTTGACTGGCCGGGCGAAAAACGGTCGGCGTGCTGCCAGATTCTGACGTAGATTTCCTGGAGCGTTTCTTCCGCTTCACTTCGGTCTCTCAGGATACGCAGGCAAATGGCGAAAAGTTTCGGGCTGGTCAGCCGGTAAAGTTCGGCAAAGGCCGCACGATCCCTGAGCGCAACACGGCCGAGCAGTCCGGAAATTTCCTCGTCGATCATTGCCAACCCGACCCGATGCATTCTTGAGATAGGACATAGAGCACAAATCGCTATCCGCCAGCGCGCATCGTCATTGCTGTTTTATGTTGCTCGCCGATCATTCCATCGACGGGAAACTTGCGTTAAACAGCAGCCGGTATTTTTCGAGGGTCCGCCATGTCCGCTAATGAAAGTGAAATCCAGGCACGCCTGCTCACCCAGGCCCTGCCCTACATGCAGCGCTACGAGAACAAGACGATCGTCGTCAAATATGGCGGCCACGCCATGGGCAACGCCGAATTGGGCCGAGCCTTTGCAAGCGACATCGCTCTGTTGAAGCAGTCAGGCGTCAACCCGATCGTCGTGCACGGCGGTGGCCCGCAAATCGGCGCGATGCTGACGAAGATGGGCATCGAATCGAAGTTCGAAGGCGGCCTGCGCGTCACCGACGAAAAGACCGTCGAGATCGTCGAGATGGTTCTGGCCGGCTCGATCAACAAGGAAATCGTCGCCCTCATCAACCAGACCGGCGAATGGGCGATCGGCCTTTGCGGCAAGGACGGCAACATGGTCTTTGCCGAAAAGGCACGCAAGACCATCAAGGATCCGGATTCCAACATCGAACGCGTGCTCGATCTCGGTTTCGTCGGTGAGGTCGTCGAGGTCGACCGTACCCTGATTGACCTGCTCGCCCGCTCGGAGATGATCCCGGTGATCGCGCCGGTGGCACCTGGCCGCGACGGGCACACCTACAACATCAACGCCGACACCTTTGCCGGTGCAATTGCCGGTGCGCTGAACGCCACGCGGCTCCTGTTCCTCACCGACGTTCCCGGCGTGCTCGACAAGGAAGGCAAGCTGATCAAGGAACTGTCCGTAGCGCAGGCACGGGCGCTGATCGCCGACGGCACGATTTCCGGCGGCATGATCCCGAAGGTCGAAACCTGCATTGATGCGATCAAGGCCGGCGTCCAGGGCGTCGTCATCCTCAACGGCAAGACGGCGCATTCCGTGCTGCTCGAAATCTTCACCGAGCGCGGTGCCGGCACGCTGATCGTTCCCTGATCGACAGCAAACCGAAAACACGAAAAAGCGGGATGCGGTTTTCAGGCCGCATCCCGCTTTTGTTTTGGGCTGATTGATCAGGCCTGATAAACGGCCTGGGCCTCCTGCTTCAGCTTTTCCATCATCGCCCGGTAGGGGAAAGGTCCGTAACTGACACGTGCGACGCCGGCGCCGGCGAGCGTCTGCAGGTCCGGCGCACCCGGCCGCATCATCACGTTGACCGGCAGGCTCGAAGCGGCGCAGACCTTGGCAATCAGCGCGGCATCGACCAGCCACGGCACGAAGAAGCCGCTGGCGCCGGCTTCGGCAAAGGCCTTTCCGCGCGCAATCGCCTCATCGACAAGACCGGCATGGCGGCCAGCATCGCTTTCCTGCAGGAACAGGTCGGTGCGGGCATTGATGAAGAACGGCACACTGCGGCGGTCCGCCATTTCGCGGATCGCGCGGATGCGGGCGGCCTGCTTTTCGACCGCATGCACGCCGGATTTGCCGACAACCTGATCTTCGAAGTTGATGCCGATGGCGCCGACGTCGATCAGACGCGAGACATTGGCAGCCCCCGTTGCCGGGTCGTCGGAATAGGCGCCCTCGAAATCGACCGTGACCGGCAGTTCGGTCGAGGCGACGATCAGCCGGGCGATATCGGTAAGCAGCGCCAGCGGAACCTTCTCGCCATCGCCAAACCCATGCGCGGCGGCAATCGACCAGCTGCCGGTCGCAAGCGCCTTGGCTCCAGCCTCGGCCACGGCCTTGGCGCTGCCCGCATCCCAGATATTGTAGAGCACCACCGGATCGCCCTTGCGATGCAGAGCGGCGAATTCGGTGGCCTTTTCAGTCTGGTTCATTGCATTTCCTCCGCAAACAATCCCACAGGTTTCATTTTGCCTTCGTGCCGCAGCAGCCATTGCTTGCGCCACAACCCGCCGCCATATCCCGTCAGCGAACCATCGGAGCCGATGCAGCGGTGGCAGGGAATGACGATGGCGATCTGGTTGGACCCGTTGGCCTTCGCCACGGCACGCACGGCCTGGATCGTATCGACCTCGCGCGCGATGTCACCATAGGAACGTGTCTCTCCGAGCGGAATTTTCACGAGCCTTGCCCAGACCTCACGCTCGAAGGCAGTGCCGCCAGGCGCCAGGGGCGTGCGAAACTCTGCGATATCGCCCGAGAAATAGGCTTTCAGCTCCGCCTCCATCTGGTCGATCGGCGCCGTGCGGCCTGGGACGATCGCCGAGCGGGTCTTGCGCTTCAGGTTTTCGAGCTCGGTCGGCAACGCCTTGCGATCGTGAAACTCGAGAATGTGCAGATGGGTCTTGTCGGCGACCGCCACCATCGGGCCAAGCGGCGTGTCGATGCGGTCGGCAAACAGCAGCACACGGCCCTGCGACATAGCCGGCGCTTCGCCGAGCAATTTGGCAAAGGCGGCGCGAAAGCCGCTCGGCGATTCGTATCCGGCGTCGATCTGCGCATCAATGACCCGGCCGCCCTCGGCGAGTTGGCGGGCGGCAAGGCCCAGTCGCCGATGTCGGGCAAGATCGAGAAAGGTGATGCCGAGATTGCGCTTGAAGGCGCGGCGAACGGTCGACGGATCATGGCCGCGGCGAACCAGGTCGTCCTCGGTCCAGCGCCGTTCGGGTGCTGCCTCCAGTGCCTGCAGCAGGTCATCGACCAGCGGATCCTTGGCACCGACGGTTGCAAGCGGCTTGCAGCGCTGGCACGGGCGAAAGCCGGCTTCGAGGCAGGTGCCGATCGAGCCGACGAAGATGGTGTTCTCGCGCTTCGGCTTGCGAGCGGGACAGGAGAGGCGGCAGAAAATGCCCGTCGTCTTGACGCAGACATAGGCAGCGCCCTCGTATTCGGTGCTGCGCGCAATCAGGGCATCGTAAAGCGTTTCGTCGGAAGGAAGATCGAACAACATGCGGCCCTTCTACCATGTGTGCGAAGGGACGGGCGCCGGTTTTCGGGCGTCTATTTTTCCGGCGATGGTTTGGCGACAGTTCAGATAAGCACGAGCGTCACCACGCCGAGCACGATCAGGAGGCAGCCGAGGAGTTCGAGACGATTGATCCACTCGCGGAAGATGAAGAAGGACGAGGCGAATGTGAAGAGCATCTCGACCTGCGCCACTACTTTCACGATCGCCGCCTGCTGCAGCGTCATTGCCATGAACCAGCCGAAGGAAGCGGAGGCGCCGACGAAGCCGACGACGAAGGCAGGCTTCCACGCAGCGGCAATGCGCTTCAGCTCGGCCGGCTCGCGCAGCACGATCCAGATCAGCATCACCACCGTCTGCAGCAGGATGACGAAGCCGAGCGTGAAGCTCGCCTGCATCATGTAATCCGGTGCCGGCAGGCTGGGCGCGAGCACCAGCGAGGCCGAACGATAGGCCACGGCCGAAAGCCCGAAGAACGTGCCCGAGAGAAGGCCTATCCCGGCCGTGCGGCTGAAAACCGAAGTGACCAGCGAGCGCGGGCTCAGCGTCGTACGCGCAACCGAAATCAGCATGACGCCGACGACGGAGATGGCGATCGCCACCAGCGTGCCCTCGCTCGCCCGCTCGCCCAGGAAGATGAGGCCGAAGAGCGCTGCCTGGGCCGGCTCGGTGCGCGAATAGGCGGTGCCAACCGCAAAGTTGCGGAAGGAGAAGAGGTGCACCAGCAGGAAGGTCGCCGCGATCTGCGCCAGCCCGCCGATGACCGCCCACAGGAAGAATGTGCCGTTCGGCACCGGCAGCGGATGGCCCGCCACGCGCCAGAGCACGATGAGATAGAGCAACGCAAAAGGCAGGCCGAAACCGAAACGCACGAAGGTCGCGCCGGTCGTGCCCATGACGCCCTTCAGGTGTTTCTGCATGGCGGAGCGGACATTCTGAAGGAAGGCCGCAGCGACGGTGATGATTACCCAGGTTTCCATGGCTGCGAGCTAGCACGCGGGTCCTGATATTGCCAAGAACTCCGTACAGTCTCGCCGATATATACCAACCTGCGCTGATATCAGTCCGGCTTTTCCTGAACTTCCGCCAGGTCGACCGCCCGACTGAACGTGAGCGGCTGACCTTCGTCTTCGAAGGCCTTCACGCGCTGATCGTAGTTCGGCGAGATCGTGCCGAGCACGCGATCCCAGAACGAAAAGTAGTTGCCGTAGTTGTACTTGAAGCCGGAATGATGCTGGTCGTGGAACGTCGTGCACAAGAGAGGGGACGGATATCGCGCCGTCGATGAGGCGAAATACTCGAACCCGCAGTGCCCGAACATGCCGTTGAAATGTTCGAACAACCGGTGCCCGATCAGGATCGCCGGCGGAAACGGGACGGCGAAAACGACGACGGCTGAAAAACTCTGCAAGAGGAAGTTGTCGAAGAAATCCTCAGAATAGGTGCTCCAGATCGTTGGTGCGACGCTTCTGTGATGAAGGGCGTGCAGTGGAAACAGCCACTTGGTGTGCAGCAGCCGGTGCATGAAATAGAACCAGGTATCGTAGAGGAACATGCACAGGACAAAGAGCGGCACCGCCGCCCACCAATTGAAGGTCCAGGGCCCGGGCGCCCAGCCCTTTTGCTGGACATAGAGGCCGATCGTCAGCGGCAGGCAGGCGCTGAACATCGACACCAGGCTCTGGCGGACTTCCGCCCTGCGGCGCTTGTCGGAACCGCGTCCCTTCTGAATCTTTCGCTCGGGATTGCGGTCGTTGACCCAGGTCAGGCCATAACCCAGGGCGAAATAGGTAACGACTGTCGTCGCGTAGAATCCGAACAGAAACAGCAGGTAAAACAGTTCGTCCGACATCGGCATCCGGAACCCCTACGTCAAAGCCGCGCCGGCCGAACGATGCCATGTTGTTTTGGCAATTCAAAGTGGAAACGTCTGCGCCGGTAGGGTAGCCCGTGCGGCGGGGTGAATTTTCTCGTTTGTGGCCGCCCATACCCGTGTCATAAGGCGGTCATGAAAAAGCTCGATCGCCTGCCGACCCACGACGAATTCGCCCATGTCACCGACTGGGTCTTCGATCTGGACAACACGCTCTACCCGCACCACGTCAATCTGTTCTCGCAGATCGACCGTAACATGACGGCTTACGTTTCGGCGCTGCTGTCGCTCGAGCCGGCGGACGCGAAGAAGCTGCAGAAAGACTACTACCGCGATCACGGCACGACGCTCAAAGGCCTGATGATCCATCACGGCATCGACCCGAGCGACTTCCTCGAAAAGGCGCATGCGATCGACTACAGCATCGTGCCGCCGGATCCGACGCTGGGCGAAGCGATCAAGGCGCTACCGGGGCGCAAGTTCATCTTCACCAACGGCAGCGTTGCACATGCGGAAATGACCGCTCGCGCACTCGGCATCCTCGATCACTTCAACGACATCTTCGATATCGTCGCTGCCGATTTCGTGCCGAAGCCGGCCGGCGAAACCTATGACAAGTTCATGAGCCTGCACCGGGTCGATACCCGCAATGCGGTCATGTTCGAGGACCTGCCGCGCAACCTTCTGGTTCCGAAAACGCTCGGGATGAAGACGGTTCTACTGGTGCCGCGCAACTTCGAATACGAGTTCGCCGAATCCTGGGAGCAGTCCGGAGACGAGGACGAGCAGATCGATTACGTCACCGAGGATCTCGCCAGCTTCCTCAGGCGCGTGGTCGCCGACCTCTGACCCCGACACATTTTGGCCCGGGAAAAACCCCTTTCCCGCCAAAGACTTAAATTACCAAAGTTTAACTGGTGCTCGCCGTCCCGCTGCCTATCATTCGTTCGGGCATAACCCGATCGAAAGGAAGCATGATGCGGAACAGAACCCTGATCCTTGGCGTAACCGCCCTTGCCGTCGCCGTTACCGGATTGGCTGCGCCATCATTTGCCGCCAGAGACAAGATGACGCCCGAACAGCGGGCCGAACGGATGATCAAGCGACTGGACACCAACAGCGATTCCAAGGTGTCACTCGACGAGTTACAGGCGCACATGACCGCGAACTTCAAGGCATTCGACACCAATGGCGACGGCCAGATCAGTGCCGACGAGATGCAGGCGAAGCGCCAGGCGTTCCGCGACGCCCGCAAGGCCTGGCAGGAAGCCAAGAGCAAGGACGGCAAGGAGCGCGACGCAGCCCTTGCCCAACTGAAGGACGCGCGGCCGGCCATGGTGCCCGGCATGCGGCCAAAGGCCTTCAAGCGCGTCGACGCCGACGGCAACGGCTCTTTGAGCGCTGCCGAGGTCGCAAGTGCTTCAGAAAAAATGTTCAAGCGTCGTGACAAGAACGGCGACGGTGTCATCGACGCCGCCGACTTCACCAAGAAAATTTGATCCATCGGTGCCCTTTCCCGCCGCCCGGTGAAAGGAGTATCCGACGACACCGCCGCGCGCCTGGATTGGCACGCGGCGGTGTCGAAAGCTCCGTGTCAAACAGGGCGGCGGAAATGCACAATCCTTGTTTTGACGCATTGCCGTTACCGAAGCACTAGGCGCGGCTGCTGGCTCAACGACTGGCTCGCCGGCATTGATTGCTGGCGCTGGTTCCGGTTTTGGATGCAGGGCTTAGGGCGGCATCAAACCGAATGACGAAGAAGGCTCTCGATCAGGAACCCGATCGCTCCGGCAAGCGTCATCGCGGCACCCAGGGCGAGGGAGATTGTTTTTCTGACTGATGATCGATTGTCGTTCTGCATGGGCACAAAATACACGAGAACCGGAGGAAATGAAGATGGCCTCCCCTGAGCGAAACCGCTTCGCAAGTTTACCGGAGAGGCGCTATCGCCTGCCGTTCGCCATCGGCACCGACCGCGGATCGACGGTCTCGTAGAAGCGGGAGATGATATCCCAGGCCTCATCGGCGGTTTCGACGAACTGCACCAGATCGATATCGTTCGGCGCGATCGTGCCGAACTCGGCAAGCGCCTCGAAATTGATGATCGAGCGCCAGAACTTTTCCCCGAAGAGAATGAGCGGGACCAGCGCCAGGCGACCGGTCTGCATCAGCGTCATCGTTTCGAACAGCTCGTCCAACGTGCCGAAGCCGCCTGGAAACACCGTGACGGCCTTGGCGCGCAGCAGGAAATGCATCTTGCGGATGGCGAAATAGTGGAAGTTGAACGACAGCTCCGGCGTCACGAAGCGGTTCGGCGCCTGCTCGTGCGGCAACACGATGTTGAGGCCGATCGACGGCGCGCCGACATCGTCAGCGCCACGGTTGCCCGCCTCCATCACACCCGGCCCGCCGCCGGTGACGACGACATATTCCTTGTAGTGCAGCTTGGCGGAATGTTCCGAGACGATCTGCGCGAACTTGCGCGCTTCGTCGTAATAGACCGAGGCTGCTTCCAGGTTCTTGCGCTGGATATCGTTCCTGGCGGCCCAGGCGTCGCCGCCCGGCTCGGGAATGCGCGCGCCACCGAACATCACCACGGTCGAGTTGATGCCGTACTCCTCCAGCATCATTTCGGTCTTCAAGAGTTCGAGCTGCAGCCGCACCGGGCGCAGTTCCTCGCGGCAGAGAAAATCGTCGTCGATATAGGCAAGGCGATAGGAAGGAGAGGCCGACTGCGGCGTCACCGGCACCGTCTGCGCCCGTTGCCGGCTCTGCGAGCTATCGGCCAGCGGATCCCAAACCCCATCCTTACGGCGCAGATTGCGCTTCTTCATGCGTGCCATGCTATCGTCTTTCCCGTCGCGTTCCGGACAATCGGCATCTCGGGCGGACGCGTCCTATCCTGTTTCATCGGTCATGAATGCCCCTGATGCCGCAGTCGACCGCGCTTGCCAAGCCCTGCCGGCAGCGTCGAGCCGAAAAGCGGTCCAACTTTTCCGGAACGGGCCTCGGGCGCCGCGCATTCCAGCCGATACAGAACACCCACGGGCGCACATCGCGTCGCTGCCTAATTTTGTCCTTAAATCGATTCCGATTTTCGGAATTATGCAGTAGAGCTTTCGCAGGATAACCGCCGAACTTTAAGGAATTCCGATGACGAACCACAACCTCGCCTCCCTGTCGCAGACGATCGACGCCGCCTTTGATGACCGCGATTCCGTAAACACCGGAACGCGCGGCGCGGTGCGCGACGCCGTGGAAACGGCACTGAACCTGCTCGACAGCGGCAAGGTGCGGGTGGCAGAGCGTGGCGCCGACGGCAACTGGACCGTCAATCAATGGCTGAAGAAGGCCGTTCTGCTCTCCTTCCGCCTCAACCCGATGGAAATCGTCCGGGGCGGCCCGGGGGAATCCGTCTGGTGGGACAAGGTCGCCTCCAAGTTCGACGGCTGGAGCGTCAACGAGTTCGAGAAGGCCGGCTTCCGCGCCGTGCCGAACTGCGTCGTGCGCCGCTCGGCCTATATCGCGCCGAACGCCATCCTGATGCCGTCCTTCGTCAACCTCGGCGCCTATGTCGGCGAAGGCACGATGGTCGACACCTGGGCCACGGTCGGCTCCTGCGCCCAGATCGGCAAGAACGTGCATCTCTCCGGCGGCGTCGGCATCGGCGGCGTGCTGGAGCCGATGCAGGCCGGCCCGACGATCATTGAGGACAATTGCTTCATCGGCGCCCGCTCCGAGGTCGTTGAAGGCTGCATCGTGCGCGAGGGCTCGGTTCTCGGCATGGGCGTGTTCATCGGCAAGTCGACCAAGATCGTCGACCGCGCCACCGGCGAAGTGACCTATGGTGAAGTCCCGCCCTACTCCGTCGTCGTCGCCGGCTCGATGCCGTCGGGCTCGACCATGGGCAACGGCCAGCCGGCACCGAACCTCTACTGCGCCGTCATCGTCAAGCGCGTCGACGAGAAGACCCGCTCCAAGACCGGCATCAACGAACTGCTTCGAGACTGATCCGATGACACCGGAGGGGCGACGGCCGAGCATGATCTGGCTGTTCTTCAGCCCCTCCGGCCGCATCACCCGCCTGCCCTTTTTCCTGTCCTGGCTTTTCTGGCTGCTGATAGGCGGTTTCGTCGTCGCGCAGATGCTCGCCAACGAGAACCACAGGACCGCGCTGGCGCTCTGGACGCTGGCGCTGATCGTGTCCGGCATCGTTTCCACGCTCTCGATCGCCATGCTGGCGATCAAGCGGCTGCACGATATCGGCTATCCCGGACCGCTGGCGATCTGCCTGTTCATCCCTGTCCTGAGCCCCATCGTCTTCATCGCGCTCTGTCTCTGGCCGGGCACCGAGGGGCCGAACGAATTCGGCCAAACCAGCGATGAACCCGGCGCTTGAGCGGCGCACTGTACATTTCGGGCCCGAACGCGTATGTAGCGCGCCATGAACAGGCCGGCGATAAGATGCTGGCCGCGGCAATCGGCGCCTGATGACGACCTGATCCAAGGTCTTGTTCGTTTACCGGCGCGAAAACCGAAATCCGAAAGACGAGAGATGACAGAATTCGAAGGGATCGCGCCTGCGATCGCCGAGGCGTTGGCAAAACGCGGTTACAACGAGTTGACGCCGGTTCAACAGGCGATGCGCGATCCTGATCTGGCGGGCAAGGATGCGCTGGTATCGGCCCAGACCGGCTCCGGCAAGACCGTCGCCTTCGGCCTGGCGCTGGCACCGACCCTGCTTGGCGACCAGCGCCGCTTCAGCGCGCCCGGCGCGCCGCTGGCGCTTGTGATCGCACCAACGCGCGAACTGGCGCTGCAGGTCAAGCGCGAGCTCGAATGGCTCTATGAGCAGACTGGCGCGACGATCGCGTCCTGCGTCGGCGGCATGGACATGCGCACCGAGAAGCGCGCGCTGGAGCGCGGCGCCCACATCGTCGTCGGCACGCCCGGACGCCTATGCGACCATATCCGCCGCAACTCGCTCGATATTTCTTCGTTGCGTGCCGTCGTGCTCGACGAGGCCGACGAGATGCTCGATCTCGGTTTCCGCGAGGACCTCGAATTCATCCTCGAGGAGTCTCCCGACGACCGCCGCACGCTGATGTTTTCGGCGACCGTACCGCGCTCGATCGCGACGCTTGCCAAGAACTACCAGCGCGACGCCGTGCGCATCAGCACCGCGTCCGAGCAGAAGCAGCACGTCGACATCGAATACCGCGCCCTGACCGTTGCGTCGAACGATCGCGAAAACGCGATCATCAACGTCCTGCGCTTCTACGAAGCGAAGAATGCGATCGTCTTCTGCTCGACCCGTGCAGCCGTCAACCATCTGACTGCCCGCTTCAACAACCGCGGCTTCTCGGTGGTGGCTCTGTCGGGCGAACTCAGCCAGAACGAACGCACCCACGCGCTGCAGGCCATGCGCGACGGACGCGCCCGCGTCTGCATCGCCACCGACGTTGCCGCCCGCGGCATCGACTTGCCGGGCCTCGAACTGGTCATCCACGCCGACCTGCCGACCAACCCGGATACACTGCTGCACCGCAGCGGCCGCACCGGACGCGCCGGCCAGAAGGGCGTCAGCGCCCTGATCGTGCCGGTGAGCCAGCGCCGCAAGGCGGAGCGCCTGCTCGAAAACGCCCGGATCACCGCCAACTGGGCCCGCCCGCCGTCGGCCGACGAGGTCAGCCGCCGCGACGACGAGCGCCTGCTTGCCGACACGAGCTTTGCCGAACCGATCCGCGAAGACGAAGAGGCGATCGTGCGCGCGCTCATCGAGCTTCATGGTGCCGAGCAGATGGCTGCCGCCTTCGTGCGCCAGTTCCGCTCTGGCCGCTCGGCCCCGGAAGACCTGATCGAGGTTGCCGTCGGCGACAGCCGCGCAAAGCCGCGCCGCGATGAGAAGTCTGCACCGCGCGAAGACTATGACGCGCCGCGCGCCGATTTCAGCGATGGCAGCTGGTTCTCGCTCTCGGTCGGCCGCAAGCAGAATGCCGAGCCGCGCTGGCTGATCCCGATGCTCTGCCGCCACGGCAAGCTGACCAAGCGCGACATCGGCGCGATCCGCATGCAGCAGGAAGAGACCTTCGTCGAAATGACCTCCGATGGAGCCGAGCGCTTCCTGTCGTCGATCGGCAAGGAGGGCATGCTGGAGAAGGGCATCCGGGTGAAGACGCTGCCGGGCGCTCCCGATCTGTCGCAGC
>Ga0247819_10001630_pt1 | contig 11987 bp, 11 predicted proteins | sample 13C_Xylose_Day6_FD_193428 | JGI IMG/M metagenome (GOLD analysis project Ga0247819, IMG submission 193428) | Soil microbial communities from agricultural site in Penn Yan, New York, United States - 13C_Xylose_Day6 | ecosystem: Environmental > Terrestrial > Soil > Agricultural land | place: USA... | reverse complement strand
TCACGGACGCGCTGCGCGATGTTGCCCTTGAACGGGATGCCGAGACGGTCGGCTCCGGTCGGCCACTGCGCCCGCGGCTCGATCGGGACCCCCACGCGCGCGAGCGATGCGTCCGCCGACGCGGCGGCTCGCTCCGCGACGTCGGTCGGGTACCAGTCGCCCGCGCAGTTGTCGCAGCGTCCGCACGGTGCGGCCGTGCCGTCGTCGAGCGTGCGCTGCAGAAACTCCATGCGGCAACCGGTCGTCGTCTCGTAGTCGAGCATGTACTGCTGCTCGACCTGCCGGGCGGCAGCGATGCGCTCGTAGCGCTCGGCGTCGTACGTCCACGACTGTCCGGTCGACACCCACCCGCCGCGGACGCGGTGCACGGCACCGTCGACGTCGAGCACCTTGAGCAGCAGCTCGAGCGGTGTGCGCCGGATGTCGACGAGCGCTTCGAGTGCCGGGGTGGAGATCGGCCGCTCGCCGAGCTCGGCGATGACGCGCTCGGCGCGCTCCTGGGTGGGCATCGAGGCGGTCGCGAAATACCGCCAGATATCAGGGTCTTCCACGCCGGGAAGCAGCAGCACGTCGGCGTTCTCGGTCGCGCGACCGGCGCGGCCCACCTGCTGGTAGTACGCGACGGGAGACGAAGGAGCGCCGATGTGCACGACGAAGCCGAGGTCGGGTTTGTCGAAGCCCATGCCGAGTGCGCTGGTCGCGACGAGCGCCTTGACCCGGTTGGTCTTCAGAAGCGCTTCGGATTCTTCGCGCTCCGCCGCATCCGTCTGACCCGTGTACGCGCGTACGTCGTGCCCAGCCTCGCGCAGCAGCCGCGCGACGTCCTGCGCGCCGCTCACCGTCAGGCTGTAGATGATGCCCGATCCGGGCAGGTCGCCGAGATGCGTGAGCAGCCAGGCCAGGCGTGCCCGCGCATCGGGAAGGCGGAGGACCCCCAGACGCAGGGATGCCCGCGCGAGCGGTCCGCGGATCGTCACGACGTCGACGCTTCCGCCGGCCAATTGCTCGGCGATGTCGGTGACCACCCGGCTGTTGGCCGTCGCGGTGGTGGCGAGGATCGGCACGCCCGCGGGCAGGCGGCGGATCAGCTCGCCCAGCCGCCGATAGTCGGGCCGGAAGTCGTGGCCCCAGTCGCTGATGCAGTGAGCTTCGTCGACGACCAGCATCCCCATGCGGTCCACCAGGGCGGGCAGCTGCTCATCGCGGAAGGCCGGATTGTTCAGGCGCTCGGGCGAGAGCAGCAGCACGTCGACGTCGTCGTTGCGCAGCCGATCGAGCACGTCGGCCCATTCGTGGGCATTCGTCGAGTTGATCGCGACGGCCCGCACACCTGCCCGCTCCGCCGCGATGATCTGGTCGCGCATGAGGGCGAGGAGTGGCGAGACGAGCACGGTCGGCCCCGCTCCGCGCTGTCGCAGCAGGAGCGTCGCCACGAAGTACACGGCCGACTTTCCCCAGCCGGTGCGCTGCACGACCAGCGCTCGGCTGCCGTCGTCGACCAGCGCCTCGATCGCCTCGAACTGGCCCTCATGGAACTCGGCATCGTCGCGGCCGACGAGCACCCGGAGGATCTCGAGGGCTGCCGCGCGAGTGTCGTTGCTCATCCTGCCGAGTCTGTCAGCACCCACCGACGGCGGAGTCCTCTCCGGGATATCACCCCTTCTGCATGACGACCCGCGGATGCGGCATCCTTAGCGTGATGATGGAGCCGTAGAGGGCTCATCCACAGAGGAAGGTATTCCATGGCCGAGAACGAACTGGACGGAATCGGGCCCGTCGACTTTCTTATCGTCGAGTTTCCGGCAGGCGCATCGAACTTCACCGGTGAGATCGCCGAGGAGATCGTCCGCCTGGTCGAGGCCGGAACGATCCGCGTCATCGACATGATCGTCATCACGAAGGATGCCGACGGCAACATCGACGCCGTCGAGATCAACGACACCGAGGACCTCGGGCCCCTGACAGCGATCGAAGCGGGTCTCGCCGGCCTGCTCGCCGAGGACGACGTCGCGTACCTCGCCGCCGCGATGACCCCGGGCAGCGTCGCGGGCGTGCTCGTGTACGAAAACCTGTGGGCGCAGCCGTTCGCCGCAGCCGCGCGTCGCGCCGGAGGCGTCGTGATCGCCGATGGACGAGTCAACGCCGAAGATGTCGTCGCCGCCTTCACCGCACTCGCCGAGCTCGAGGCCGAGGTGGAGCTCGAGGAGGGCCGCTAGACCCACCGAGCAACGGGTAGAACCGGCCCGTGCCCGCGCGTCGACGCGCGTGGCACGGGCCTTTCCGTGCCCGCGCATGTCGCGCGGAGGGGACCTGCGCGGCGCGGGCCCCCCTGTGCCGCGCAGGTCCTGCGGCGGGGAATGCCCACCGTGGCGAAGGCCCCGAAACCTTCGTCATTCCAGACGAGGCCGGTGGCGGATTCTCATACGTCCGCCGCTTCGTCGGTCCCTTCTTCGCCCAACTCTGCTCAGTCGTGTGGGCCGCCGATAGGGTCCTTGGTCCTATCCGGTTCGACTCACCCCGACGTACACCGTGTTCGACGACACGCCTGCCGTGAGGGGGTTGTCGAAATCGACCACGTGGGCGGCGGCATCGTCGAACACCGTCGCCAGCACCCGCATGAACTCATCGTCGGGCGGGTCGTCCGACCACAGTGCGAACACGCCCCGGGGACGCAGGTGCCCGTCGAGAGCCGTGAGGCCCTCGGGCGTATAGAGATCGGAGTGGGTCGGGTCGAGCTGATGGCGCGGTGAGTGATCGACATCGAGCAGGATCGCGTCGTAAGTCGGCTCGGCCGCTTCGGCCGGGCGCCGCATGAGTGCGAAGAAGTCGCCGAGCACAAGGGTCGTCCTCGCATCGCGCACGAGCTCAGCGGAAACCGGGAGCAGCTCTCGCTCGTGCCAGCCGATCACCGCGGGCAGGGCATCGACCACCGCGAGAGTCGCGACGCGGTCGTCCCGCAGCGCCGCGACGGCTGTGTACCCCAGGCCCAGCCCTCCGACCAGCACGGCGAGGTCATTGCCGGCCGCGGCGGCCAGCCCCAGGGTCGCCAGCTCTTCCTCGGCGACCGTGAACAGGCTCGACATCAGGTACTCGTCGCCGAGCTTGACCTCGTAGATCAGATCACCGGTCGTCGGCTCCGTCCGCCGCCGAAGAGTGAGGTCGCCCATCCGGGTCGGCTGCCAGTCGAGCTCTTCGAACCGCGCGATCACGAGGCCGCCTCTCCGTCGCTGCTCACCCTACCGAGTGCCTGCGTGCGCCAGACTCCTCGGAGGGCCTCGGCCCGCAGAGAGGGAGCGAGAATGAGCGATTCGACGTCGACGCAGCGAACGCACCGCTACCTGAGACTCGCGATCGGCGGCACCGTTGTCGTGATCTTCGTCGCGATGCTCACCGCGGTCCCCATCGTCGGCTGGCTCGCCTCGATCAGCGAGTACTTCTACACGCCCGCGCGCAATGCATTCGTCGGGGCGCTGGTCGCGGCTGCCCTCGCCCTGCTCGCACTGTCGGGACGCGGCGCCGAGCGGGCGATCCTCGATGCGGCCGCCCTGTTCGCACCGCTGATCGCGCTCGTTCCGAGCGTCGTGGGGGCGGACTCCGTTCCGGGGGTGACGGTGCCGTGCGGAACGTGCGTGCCGCCCGCATTCCGCCTCGATGTCGCGAACGGGGTGACGACCTACCTCGTGGTGCTCGCCGGCGTGCTGATCCTCGGCATCCTGCTGTCGTTCGCCGGCCAGGTGCAGGGCGCGCGCTTCTCGCTCGTCCTCGGCGCGGTGGTCTTCGCCGTCGTGCTCGTGGCCGGCGTCGCGTTCCCCGATTGGTTCCTGGACTGGGCGCACTTCCTCGCGACGATCCTGTTCTTCGCTCTGATCGCCTCCGATGCGATCCTGAACGCGTTCTGGCGCACCACGAGCGAGACCCCGCCCACCTGGCTGCGAGTCGTCTACATCGTGATCGCGATCGTGCTGGTGGTCGACATGATCGTGCTCATCATCGCGACGTTCGTGCTGTGGGATGCCGCGGGCGCGGCCCCGCCGTGGATCCTGGTGGGCGAGGCGATCGCTCTGGTCGCGTTCCTGTCGTTCTGGTGGCTGCAGACCTGGCAGCGCTGGAACGAGGTCGACCCGGCATCCCTGCTGCCGGTCGACAACCGGCTCCCGCCGCTCCGAGTGATATAGCCCCGATTTTGCACACAGGACGCAATAGTGCAAGAATGCACTTTGTGACTAATAGTGCATCTACTCTCCGCGATCGTCGCGCTGCCGAGACGTCTCTCGGCCTGCGGACCGAAGCGCGCCGCCTGACGGCGGAGCGCGGACTCACGGGATTCACGATCGAGGAGGTCTGCTCCGAGGTCGGGGTGTCACGCCGCACGTTCTTCAACTACTACGCGTCGAAAGAGAACGCCGTTCTCGGCATCCCCGTCCGCTCCGACGCATCCGACCTCGAAGAGGCCTTCCTGACCGGCTCCGGCAACCTGGTCGACGACCTCGCAGAACTGCACATTGCACGCTGGGAGCGCCTCGCACTCACCCGGGCGGAGGCGGAGGAGATGGGCCGCATCTTCGAGCGTGAACCAAGACTCTTCGCGCACTTCATCAGCCTGAACGCCGAGGGCGAGCGCGAAGACATCGCCCTCGTCCGCCGCCGCCCCGATGCGCCCGCCGACGACATTCGGCTCGCGACGCTCGTGCAGGTGTTCGGCGCCCTGCTCCGCCCCGCGATCTTCGAGTACTTCGCCGACGACCGCCAGCCTTTCCGCGCTCTCCTGCTGCGCCGCCTCGACGCCACCCGCAGCATCTTCTCTCTCTGACCTCCCCCTTCCGAACGGATCCCGCATGACCGCCCTCTCCCAACCCGCTCCCCTGCTTCTGACCAAGCGGCGCGTCTGGATCATCTTCAGCGCACTCATCGCCGGGATGCTGCTCTCGAGCCTCGACCAGACCATCGTCTCGACCGCCATGCCGACGATCGTCGGCCAGCTCGGCGGCGTGGAGCACCAGGTGTGGATCACGAGCGCCTACCTGCTCGCCACCACCATCGTCATGCCGATCTACGGCAAGCTGGGCGACGTCCTCGGCCGGAGGCGTCTGTTCCTCATCGCGATCGCGCTGTTCACCCTGGCGTCGATCGGGTGCGCCTTCGCCGGCGACTTCTGGATGTTCGTCACGTTCCGGGCCATGCAGGGCCTCGGCGCCGGCGGCCTGATGATCCTGTCGCAGGCGATCATCGCCGACATCGTGCCCGCATCCGAGCGCGGCAAGTACCTCGGCCCGCTCGGCGCGGTCTTCGGGCTCTCGGCGATCGCCGGTCCGCTCCTCGGTGGCTTCTTCGTCGACAACCTCACCTGGCAGTGGGCGTTCTACATCAACATCCCGGTCGGCATCGCCGCGTTCGTGATCGCCCTGTTCGCCCTCACGCTGCCGAACAAGAAGGCCACGAAGCGGATCGACATCCTCGGCGTGATCTTCCTGTCGGCCGCGACCACCTGCCTGATCTTCTTCACCGACTTCGGCGGTGACAAGGACTTCGGCTGGAGCTCGCCCGCGACGTGGGCGTGGGGCGTGGGGCTGCTCGCCGCCGTCGCCGGCTTCATCATCGCCGAGGCGAGGGCCGAGGACCCGATCATCCCGCTGAGCCTGTTCCGCAACCCGGTGTTCGTGAACGCGACCGCGATCGGCCTCACCCTCGGGCTCGGCATGTTCGCCGCGATCGGGTTCGTACCGACGTTCCTGCAGATGTCGTCGGGCACCTCGGCGGCGGCATCGGGCCTGCTGATGATCCCGATGATGGTCGGCCTGATCGGCACCTCGATCGTCTCGGGAATCCTGATCACCCGCACGGGTCGGTACAAGATCTTTCCGATCGTCGGCACCGTGCTGACCGGCATCGCGATGATCGCGATGACCACCCTGACCGCGGCGACCCCCATCTGGCTGATCTGCGTGTTCCTGTTCGTCTTCGGTGCGGGCCTCGGCCTGATCATGCAGGTTGTCGTGCTGGTCGTGCAGAACGCGGTGCCCGCCTCGGAGGTCGGCACGGCCACCAGCACGAACAACTACTTCCGCGAGGTGGGCGCCGCGCTCGGCACCGCGGTGTTCGGCACGATCTTCACCACACGCCTCACCGAGAACCTGCAAGACGTGTTCAGCGCGGCCGGAGCCTCACCGGCAGATGCGGCGAACGCGACCTCCACGCTCGACCCGCAGACGCTGGGTCAGTTGCCGGACTCGGTCCGCGACGGCATCGTGAACGCCTACGCGGACGCCCTGGCGCCGGTGTTCTGGTACCTGGTTCCCTTCATCGGGCTGGCGTTCATCCTCGCCCTGTTCCTCAAGCAGATCCCGTTGTCCGACGTGGCCGGGCTCGTCGCCCGCGGCGAGGCGATCAGCGGCGACGAGGCCGAGCTTCTCGAGGCCGCGCAGCGGTCGGGAGCCGTCACCCACGGCGCGGGCGAGGTCGAGATGGCCGTCACCGGTTCGGTGCGGACGCAGCGCGGCGACCCGGACGGCCGGTAGCGCTCAGGCGCGCGTCGACCGATAGACGCGCGCTTCCCACGGAGCCAGAACACCGGATGCCGCATCCTCCGGAAGATTCGTGAGCACGAGGTCGTCGCCGCTCAGGTCGCACGGCGCGGCCTGATCGGACAGGTTCGCGACCACCACAAGGGTCGTGCCCTCGAGCTCCCGCGCGAACGCGTAGACGGACGGGTCGTCGGGCAGCAGCATCCGGAAGTCGCCGTGCACGACGACCGGGTCCGAATGACGCAGCGCGATGAGTCGGCGGTAGTGCGCGAAGATCGAGTTCGGGTCGTCGATCTGAGCGGCCGCATTCACCCGGTCGTGGTTCGGGTTCACGCCGATCCACGGCGTCGCGGCCGTGAAGCCGGCACCGGGTTCGGCGGTCCACTGCATCGGGGTGCGGGCATTGTCGCGGCTCATCGCCCGCAGGGCGCCGAGCACGGCGGCGGGCTCCTGCCCGAGCATGTCGACGGCCACCGCATAGTGGTTCACCGACTCGATGTCGCGCAGCGCGCTGATGTCGTCGAACGGAACGTTCGTCATGCCCAGCTCTTCACCCTGATAGACGTACGGCGTGCCGCGATGCAGGTGCAGCACCGTGGCCAATGCCGTCGCCGACGCATACCAGTGCTCCCGGTCGTTTCCCCACCGCGAGACGATGCGGGGCTGGTCGTGGTTGTTCCAGTACAGGCTGTTCCAGCCATGGTCGGCGAGCGCGCTCTGCCACTTGCCGAAGGACTTCTTCAGATCGCGGATGTCGAGTTCGCCGGCATTCCACTTGACCCCGTCGTGATCGAGACCGACGTGCTCGAACTGGAAGATCATGCTGAGCTGTCCGGTGCGCGCGTCGGTCAGCGAAGCCGCGAGTTCGGGCGTCGCGTCGGGCATCTCGCCGACGGTGAGGTAATCAGCCGACCTGCCGTCGAACACGGCGGCCTTCATCTCGGCCAGATACTCCTGAAGACGCGGGCCGTTCGCGAAGAACGGCATCCCGTCGCCGAACCCGGTCTCCAGAACCGCGCCGTCGGGCAGGGCTGCGTCCTTCGAGATGAAGTTGATGACATCCATCCGGAAGCCGTCGATGCCCCGGTCGAGCCAGCGGTTCATCATCGCGTGGATCGCATCGCGGACGGCCGGGCTCTCCCAGTTCAAGTCGGGCTGCTTCCTCGAGAAGAGGTGCAGGTAGTACTGACCGCGCGCAGGCTCCCACTGCCACGCCGAGCCGGAGAAGAACGAGCCCCAGTTGTTCGGCTCAGCCCCCGGCTGGCCGCCGACCGCGCCGGGACGCGGATCGTGCCACATGTACCAGTCGGCGCGGGCTGAGTCGCGGCTCGATCGGGAATCGATGAACCACGCGTGCTCATCGGAGGTGTGATTGACCACCAGGTCCATCACGAGCTTCATCCCCCGCGTGTGCAGCTGGGCGATCAGCTCGTCGATGTCGGCGAGGGTGCCGAACGTGGGGTCGATGTCCTCGTAGTCGCTGATGTCGTAGCCGTTGTCGTCGTGCGGCGACCGGTACACCGGCGAGAGCCAGATCACGTCGACGCCGAGCTCGTGCAGATAGTCCAGGCGCGAGATGATCCCCGGGATGTCGCCGACGCCGTCGCCGTCCGAATCCTGGAAGCTGCGGGGATAGACCTGGTAGACGACGGCGGAGCGCCACCATTGCGAACCGGGATCGCTGTGAGACATGCGCCCCAGCCTGTCATGCGGCCGGTCGGTCGCGCAGGTCCACCGCGGTGCTGACGGGCCGTCCGATCTGCCGATACGATCCTCGGTTGCCGATACGATCAGAGTGACGATTGGATAGAGGTCGCGATGTTCATACTGTTCGCTCTGTACCTGGTGCTGTTCCTCGTGGGGTTCTTTCTGTTCGGCGCTGCGTTCACCGCGACCGCTTTCCAGGGGCTGATCTTCACCGCCGGCATCCTGTCGATCTCGCTCGCCGTCGCGCTGCTGTTCCACACGCAGCGCAGAACCTGAGCCCGCGCGCGACGCGCTGCCGCACCTGATCGCGACTACGCGGTGATGAAGTCGTACTCCTGAAAGTCAGCGACTTCGGGCACCCAGCGTTCGGCGACGAAGCGCACATGCTCGGGATGGTCGTTGTACGCCCGGTAGGCGGCCTCGTCGGCGAACCGCATCGAGAACTGGTGCCGCAGATCGCTCTTCGGGCTGACCTGACGGTTCACGACGAATTCCGTCACGCCGGGGATCGCAGTCAGGGTCGCGCGCGCCGCCGCGAGGAACTCGCCCTCCTCGGCGCTGCCCTCGTCGTGGGCGAGGCGGAAGACCACCGTGTGCTCGATCATGTCTACGTTCCGTTCGTCGATGCTCCGTGGCGATATGCGCCGGGAGGACGCAGACTATCCGAATGAGCCAGGAGGGCCGCCCGTGGGTGCTGCACGTCGACCTCGACCAGTTCATCGCGGCGGTCGAGGTGCTGCGGCGGCCGGAGCTCGCGGGCAAGCCGGTGATCGTGGGCGGGCGGGGGGACCCGACCGAGCGGGCCGTCGTGTCCACGGCATCCTACGAAGCACGGGAGTTCGGCGTCGGGTCCGGGATGCCGCTGCGGATCGCGGCGCGCAAGGTGCCCGACGCGGTGATCCTGCCGGTTGATCACGAGGCGTACAACGCGGCGTCCGCCGAGGTCATGGCCACTCTGCGCGCTCAGCCCGGCGCCACCGTGCAGGTGCTCGGCTGGGATGAGGCGTTCATCGGTGTCACCACCGACGATCCCGAGGCGTTCGCACGCGCCGCGCAGAGCGCGGTACTGGAGCGGACGAGATTGCACTGCAGCGTCGGGGTCGGCGACACCCTGGTGCGGGCGAAGGTCGCGACCGGATTCGGCAAGCCGCGCGGTGTCTTCCGGCTGACCGCCGACAACTGGCTCGAGGTCATGGGGGCGCGGCCCACGATCGACCTGTGGGGCGTCGGCACGAAGATCTCACGTCGGCTCGAGGGTCTCGGCATACGGACCGTCGCCGAACTGGCTGCGGCCGAGGAGGCTCCGATGGTGGCCGAGTTCGGACCGCGGATGGGGCTCTGGTACGCGCAGCTGGGGCGCGGGGAGGGGGCGAGCGTCGTGGACGACACCCCGTGGGTGGCGCGCGGCCACGGCCGCGAGACCACGTTCCAGCAGGATCTGGTCGACCGGGACGCCGTTGAGCAGGCTGCGCGCGATCTGCTGGGCCAGGTGCTCGAAGATGTCGCGGCCGAGGGGCGCCCCGTCGTCGGCCTCGGACTCAAGGTGCGGTACGCGCCGTTCTTCACGAAGACGTTCACGAAGAAGATCGCGTCGACCTTCGACCGCGATGTCGTGCTCGAAAAGACGATGGAGCTGATCGGGAAGATCGAGCCCGACCGACCGATCAGGCTGCTCGGCATCCGCGCCGAGATGGCCATGCCCGACGATGCCCGCGAGGGCCACTCTCCGACCCGCAGCGGTTGGTGAGGACTCGCCGAACTCGGATTGTCAAGCCCCTGTACCGGAACCGCGCGCCGACGTGTGATGGACTCACGAGTCGCGCAGACCACGAGTGGCGCGACCATGAACGAAGGAGTACTTCATGGGTATGGACGACAAGATCAAGAACGCTGCTCAGGACGTGACCGGCAAGGGCAAGGAAGCCGTCGGCAAGGTCACTGACAACGAGCGACTCGAGGCGGAGGGCGAAAAGGACCAGGCCGCCGCCAACATGAAGAAGGCCGGCGAGAACGTCAAGGACGCTTTCCGCTAAAGAGTCGCCACAGCGTCATACGTACGGCGGTGGCCGGAACCGACAGGTTCCGGCCACCTCTGTGTGCACGGGCCGGTCAGAGCAGGTATGCATCCACCAGCAGCGGTCCGCGGATATCGCGGAACGCGTCCAGCAGCCGATCGATGCCCCGGCGCCCGACCGACGACAGCTGCAGGTCATGCGGCCCGAGCTTCTCGAGCTTGCCCGTGCGGATGCGCACGACCTCCCAGCGCGCGGCGCGCAGCATCCGGTCCTTGCGTCGATCGGCGTCTTCGCGCTTGCCGACGTGCTCGAGTCCGTGCCTGCCGGTGCTGTCGTATTCGACGGCGATGCGCAACTCGGGAAGCAGGATGTCGGGCCACACCTCGACGTGATCGAAGAACGGCCTGCTCACCCGCACCGCGTTCGAACCCGGGGTCACGCCCAGCCGCGCGAAGAGATCCGCGCTCAGCTTCGCTTCGACGGCGGATGCCGGCCGCGGCGCGCATTCGCTGGCGAACGGCTCGCCCACCGGAAGCTCCGGCGTCTTCGGGCACAGGGCACGGGCCGGCCGCGGTCGCTTGACCCGCGGCTGCCCGGCGGGCGTGACGCGCGGGGGCTTGGCCATGAGCGCGCACTCCGGGCACCAGGCTGACCGGCGGCGCTCCCTGCCGGGGCGGGCCCGCTGCTCGGCGGGCGTGGCCGCGAACAGGTGCCCGGATTCGCACTGCCAGAGCAGCAGTACATCGGCGGCGGGCGGCACCTGGGTGAGCGTGATGCCCGCGTTGAGCTCGGGGTGATACTGCCTGATGAGCATCGGGAACGGCGCCCACGCCTCGCGGTACGTGCCGATCGGGTAAGGCACCTCGACGCCGCGCGAGAACTGACGCCGCGCCCACCATGCCTCGACCCGCTCGACCATGCAAGGGACCGTACCGGCGACCACCCCCACTGCGGGGCGTGTCATCGACGCTTGGGCCGCCTGGGCTGATCGAGACCGAGCCGGATGCGGGTGCGCTTGCGCTCGAGCACGATGAAGAACGCACCGATGAGCCAGAGCGGCACCTGCGTGAGGAATGCGATCCGGAACGCGTCGAGCGTGAACGTCGCCGGCGTTCCCGCGCCCTGGAGGTCCAGCGCGAGGCCGATGAGGAAGATCGCGATCAGGCCGGCGAGGAAGCCGCCCGAATTGGTGATGCCGGTTGCGGTGCTGAGGCGGTGGCTCGGATTGTGCGTGCGCGCGTGATCGAACGCGATCATGGATGCCGGTCCCCCGGTGGCCAGGGCGATGACGAGCACGAACAGCAGCCAGAGCGGCGCCGGGCCCGGCCAGGCGATCACCACCAGCCACGCGATCAGCTGCACCGCGACCGTCGGCAGCACCAGCGCATGCGATCGCCGATGCGGCATGCGGCTCGAGAGCATGCCCATGACCGGGCCGATCGCGATGCCCGAGAGCACCAGCACTGTGGTGATCGCCGTGGCCTCGGCCTGCGTCCGCCCCTCCCCCGCGGTCAGGAACGGGATGCCCCACAGCATGATGAACGCGGTCCCGGCGAACGGCGTGGTGAAGTGCGACCAGAACGCGAGTCGCGTGCCCGGATGCGACCAGGCGGCGCGGATGCCGACGCGCGTGTCGATCGCCGAGGTGACCACCCGGATCGAGCCCGTGTCGGTGTCGACGGAGACATCCGCCTCGCGGTCGGGCGGGTGGTTGCGGACCACGGCGAAGACGAGGACAGCGAAC
>Ga0247819_10001628_pt1 | contig 11996 bp, 19 predicted proteins | sample 13C_Xylose_Day6_FD_193428 | JGI IMG/M metagenome (GOLD analysis project Ga0247819, IMG submission 193428) | Soil microbial communities from agricultural site in Penn Yan, New York, United States - 13C_Xylose_Day6 | ecosystem: Environmental > Terrestrial > Soil > Agricultural land | place: USA... | reverse complement strand
GATCATGAAAGCGGATGGGCGGGAGCGGCATCCGCATCGCCACCTCGACCGCAGCCTCCGTTGTACGGAACTTCCGGGCGATCCGCTCGACCGGCCACTTCTCCGCAGCCTTCGCCCGGATGTTCCCGTACCGCTCGATCAGGATCCGGAAGCGGCTCGACAGGTATTCCACCTTCAGCGCGGTGCCGTCCTCGTAGGTGAACACCCGGCCCGCGTCCTGGTAAGCCTCGCCCCAGGCGAGGCGTTCCTCCAGCTTCCGCTTGTGCCAAGCCCTCAGGACGCGAACGGTCTCGTCGTCGAGGGGAATCTGCCGATAGCCAGCCTCGGTCTTGGTGTCGTCCAAGTCGTCGTCCGACTGGGATTGCAGGACGTGCAGCCGCTTCCGTGTCAGGCTCAGGTCTTTCTCCTCGGCGGCGACCAGCTCGCCGCGGCGCGGCCCGTAGTAGGCGTCGAGGTGGAATGCCGGGTACAGCCGTTCCTCAGAGGCTTCGGCGAAGTCGAGGAACGCGCCGCACTGTTCGGACGACCAGACCATCACCTTCGCCGGAATGCTGCCGGTCTTCTCCCACGACTCGACGCGCTCGGCCGTCCACAGCTGTGGCTTGGCACGCCCCTGCTTGCGCTTCCCACCCTTGGACCGCCAGACCCCGTCAGCCGGGTTGTCCGGCCGGATCTTGGAGAGCTTGACCGCGTCCGTCAGCGCGCCGTGGAGGACGGCGTGGACGCGGCGGATACGGCCCTCGGAGATCGGGCGGGTGTGGAGCCTGCGGCCGTGGCGGGTGGCGCGGGCGTCTTTGAGGCGGCGCAGGATCTCCGACCGGTCGCCCTGCTCCTCCGGCCGGTTGAGCTTCCGCATGGCCGCGTACAGCTCCCGGAAGTGCTCGTCGGTGAGGTCAACGACCTTGATGTGGCCCAGGCCGGGCCTCCCGTACAGGTCAATGGCCTCACGCTCGGCGTCCAGCGTGCTCTTCTTCAGGCCCTCGCCGGTCTCGGCCTCCGACGTCCGCCAGGTATAGCGCCGCTCGAGGTACTCGCCCAACGTGGTCTTCCGCTCGTCGTGCGCCTTCGGGTTGGCGGCCGTGCCGAGCACCTTGCCCAGCTCGACCTTGCATTCCCGCTCGGTGTCGAACGGGCCGATGCGCGGTTGCCGGCGCTTCCCCTCGGCGGACGGCGGTGCTTCGTATCGGGCGTACCAGCCGCCGTGTCCCTTCTTGCTGATGTTGGGGCACTTCTTGCCGAGGAGCCGTTTCGTCTCAGGGTCCCGGCAGGAGCACGATTTGTACGGTTTCAAGATTGGTCCCCTTCAACCTCTGTGTCCTGCTGCTCCCCTGCAGGGGGCGTCTCGCCGGCGCGGCGATACACCTCGCGGACAGCGTCGTGCAGGCTGACCCGCTTGACGTCCGCGACAGTGCGCGCCAGGTCATCGAGCGTTGTCTCCTCGAAGGAATCAGGTTCGATGTATGCCTCCTCAAGCCCGAGACGGGGTGGAGTGAGCCCAAGCGCACGCATCTCCTGACGGATGGCCTGGACCGCTTCCTCGGCGTTGCGCATGGCCTCCGACGCGTCCCGCATCAGAAGGTCGTCGACCATGTCCGGGTCGTCCTCCGACCGGAACTTCTTCAGCTCCGGGTCCCTGGACGTGGCGAGGATGCTTTGCAGCTTTCCGCGGCTGGCCCACCACTGTGTGATCAGCCGGTCGTGATCCCGGTACAGCCGGATCGTCCTGTTGTCCGCCGTGAACTCATCGTCCTGGGGGAGACGGTCACTCTCACCGGTGAACCACTTGAGCGCGCCCCATGTGTCTGTCGACATGCCGGGGAGTACCTCGGTCTCGGCTTCTCGCCCCACAGGGAAGAGGAGCTCCGTGGGAGGCACGCACAAGATCCGGGCGAACACGAGCAACTCCACCACGCTCAGTGCGGGGCGCCGGCCGCCTTCAAAGTTGGCGAGCACTGATCGTTTGAGCGGGAGTCCGTACTCCTCGCTGCAGATGTCCGCGAACTTCTGAACGCTGAGACCGAGCTCCAGTCGACGTCGCCGGACCTGTTGGGCCACGACCGGAATGAGTCGTGACCTCCACTCTTCTTCACCCACGCGCATCCGCCTTCACCGTCATGTCCGTTTTCTCAGATGACGATACAGGGTTGTTTGACACCTGCGCACCCCCTCGTGCACCCTTAGCATCGTGGACAACGAACATGCCGCAATCGGCATCTCAGAAAACGAGTCCGCAGGGATGACAAGACTCGAATTCGCGAAGCTCGCCCGAGTGCACCCCGACACCGTCAAGCGGTGGGCGCGACTCGGCATCGGCCCTCGACCGCGCAAGGTCGGCCCCCGCCTCGTGCGTTACGACCGTGGTGAGGTGCTCGACTACGTCCAGGGCGGCCGTCGCCGGGAGTCGGCGTCATGAGCGCATGGACCCGTGGGGCGATCGAGGCGCTCGGCCCGATCACCGACGTCCCGACGACGGCGTCGATCCTCCATATCTGCGCGGACACCGCGTACGCCCAGATCCGGCGCGGCGAGTGGACGGCAACCCGCGTCCTCAGGCTCGGCCGGAAGATCAAGATTCCGACGCGGGACCTGATCGCACTTCTGTATGCGCCGGACCCCGTCGCTGTGCCCGTTCCACACGGAATCCCGGCTGTGCCAGCACAGTGCCAGCACCCCGAGTACCCACAGCTCACGGCCAACGAATCGCAGTCTCAATGCGGTTGCAGGGTCGGGGAATCTGCGGTGATTCGCCCCCTGCGGGGCGCATGAGACAGCCCCTCGGCGCCGGTGTCATCACCACCAGCGGCGAGGGGCTGAACGCCCACCCACTGAACGACGAAAACCCCGGGGCAATCGCCTGGCAGCGGCCCGGGGCTCGTCTCCTACCGAAGGAGGAACGCTGTGTACCAGCGTACGGGCACACCGCCCGACCAGACCACACCGGATGACCCGCCGACTGCCGCGCACGAGAACCGTGCCGCAACCGCAACCGGGTCTCCGCTGCGCGCCGCACTCGATGCAGAGATCACGAAAGCCGCCGCAATCGGCACCAGGGTGACCATGAAGGACCTCACCGTCCTCGCCCCGCAGAACGACCCGTTCCGGGTGGACACCCCGGCGCGGCACCGCGACGGCGAATGGCTGGCCGAGACCGCCCAGGAACTCGGACTCGGCCAACGGAAGATCCACCTTCGCGGACTCCACTACATGGTCATCGGCCGCCCCAAGCCTGACGGGACGCCGTACACCAACACGGACGACGACTGGACGTGGCTCCAAGCCGACGCCGCCAAGGCGGCCCGCTGGCTCGGCTACATCCCGTTCGAGCAGATCACCGACCAGCGCAACTCCGAGCCGACGGTCCGTCTCTTCGAGCGGCCCGAACCCGTGCCGTACGTCACGGTCGACTTCGACGTGACCATCCCGGACGCGGACAGTCTCCTGCCCAAGGTTTTCGCAGCAGGCTTCAGGGGGGTGCAGCCCTACCGGCTGATCCTGATCGGTGAGAAGTCCTCCCTGGAGGACGTCCTCGCCCCGATCGCCGGCCGGTATCAGGCAGACCTGTACCTGCCTACCGGAGAGCCGTCCGACACGATGCTCCACCGGATGGCCCAGACCGGCGCCGAGGACGGCCGGCCGATGGCGGTCCTGTACTTCTCCGACGCCGACCCGTCCGGCTGGCAGATGCCGATCAGTGTCTCCCGGAAGCTCCAGGCGCTGAAGGAACTCACCTTCGGTGACCTTGAGTTTGAGGTGCGCCGGGTCGCGCTCACTCCGGACCAAGTCGGAGAGTACGGCTTGCCATCCACTCCGCTGAAGGACACGGAGCTTCGTGCCGACAGGTGGCAGGCAGCGATGGGCGTACAGCAGACCGAGATCGATGCCCTCGCTGCTCTGCGTCCTGATCTGCTCCGACGGATTGCGAACGAAGCGATCCGCCCGTTCTTCGACTCGACGCTCGATGAGCGGGTGTGGCAGGAGCATGCGGCCTGGACCGTCGAAGCACAGCGCGCGGTCGACGAACAGATCGACAGCGATATGCGCCACCGCCTTCACGCGGAGGCTGCCACGAAGCTGGACGCGGTGCGGGTCCAGATCGAGGAGATCAAGGACTCAATGCGTCTCGACGCCAGCGAGTTCAGGGTTCCGCAGATCGTGGTTCCCGAGGCCGTCTTGAACGGGGCTCCGCCCGGTTTGCCGCTGGTCGATTCGCGGTTGCCGTTCGCGGAGCAGTGCCGTCGGCTGATCGATTCGAAGAACTACCGGGCGGAGGTGGCCCGGTGAGGAAGCGCCACGGGCATCGCCCTCGTTCGGCCCGGATGCGACACGGGTCGCGCAAGTCCGGCGCGCAGCTGCGTGCCCTGGACACCCCTCCTCGTACGGCGGCGCGCGCCGAGCTGCGCGTGACCCGACTCCTGGCGAGGTCCGTGTGACGAACTTCCGTAGGACCGCCGACTCCTCCGCCACTAAGACACGGACGGCCGGCGCGCACCAGACCAGCCTTTTCCCTGCGTCCGACGCAGTGGACGGCCTCCCGATCGTGCGACCCATCGCCCTCGCCACCCGCGGCCGTGTCGAATTCACCGGCCACTGCCCCGGCTGCGATGCCTGGCACCGACACGTCCACCTCGGCAAGGTCGCCGGACCCTGCGGTACCCGGTACAACCTCCAGCCCAGACGAGGACGTCGAGGGAGGGACGCATGAGCACCCAGCCTCCGCGCGCCGCCTGGATCCGCGCGTACGAGTCAGCACATCAGGCCGCTGCGCGCGGACTCCACTCGTTTCCGATCGGACGGGCCAAGCTCCCCGCGATCCGGTCTCCGCACCGAGACGACCCGCCGGGCACACCGCCCTGCCGCGGAACGTGCGGGCGCCCCGGACACGGAGTCCACGACGCGACGACCGACCCGAAGCGCCTCGACGAACTGTTCGACGCAGCGCCCTACGCCACCGGATATGGGATCGCCTGCGGGCGCGGTTACGAACCGCTCCTTGGTGTCGACCTCGACCGGAAGAACGGTGTCGACGGCGTGGCCTCCCTCGATGGTCTCGCCGAGCAGCATGGATTCACGGTGCCCGAGACGGCCGTCATCGCCACCCCGTCCGGCGGCGAACACCGCTGGTTCACCGGTCCGGCCGGCGCCCCAGTACGGAACAGCGCGGGCAAGCTCGGTCCGGGCATCGACGTCCGGGGCTACGGCGGATACCTCGTCGGCCCCGGATCCTGGACCCCGAAGGGCATCTACCGGTTCGTCGAGCGGCGGCCGGTCGCCGAACTGCCCGACGCGCTGCTCTCTCTGATGCTCCCTCCGCCACCGGTACGGCCTGCCCCGGTCTACCTGCCTGGTCCTCGCAGGGGCGCGGCCCTGGTCGGCCTGGTCAAGTTCGTGCTGGATGCAGGCGAGAGCGAGCTGAACAACAGGTTGTACTGGTCGGCCTGCCGGGCCTTCGAGACGGGCGCAGACCCCGTCTCCATCAGCCGCGCCCTGGTCGCCGCCGCCGTATCTCTCGGGCACCCCGAACGTGCCGCCGAACGCACCGTGAACAGTGCCCGCAACGCACCCATGAGGACCAGCGCATGAGCGACGACGAGAACAACATCGACGAGCAGGCCCGGGAACTGCTCCGCAGCGCTGGGCTCGCCGACGAGGTCGAGGAGAGCGGCAAGAAGGAACGCGGCCCGTCGCAGGCATCGCAGCTCGCCGCTCTGGCCCGTGAACGGTACGAGCTGTTCATGTCCGAGGACGGCCGTCCCTATGGCAGGAAGACCGACGGTCCGAACATCGCCCTGCCGCTGCGGGGAAAGGCCGGCCTGCGCTCTCAGCTCGCCAGGATCTACACCGACGCGAACGGTGGCTCGGTGCCCTCACAGAGCGCGCTCGCCGACGCGATGACCGTCCTCGAAGGCGTAGCCAGTGATGCCGATCCGCGCGTACCGCACCTTCGAGTCGCGCGCCACGGCACGGACATCGTGGTCGACCTGGCCACTTCCGACGGAGCGTGCGTCATCATCACCCCCGCCGGATGGGAGCGTGCGCCACGCTCTCCGGTCCTGTTCCGCCGGTCCGGCGCCATGAAGCCACTCCCCGCACCCATCCGCGACGGCGACGGCCTGGCCAAGCTCCGTGACCTGCTCAACACCGACGAGGAAGGTTTCCACCTGCTGGTGGCCTGGCTCATCGCCTGCTTCATCCCGGACCTGCCCCACCCGATCCTGACGTTCCGAGGCGAGCAGGGCACCGGCAAGTCGTACTCGGCGAAGATGGTCATCGGCATCATCGACCCGTCCGGCGCACCGAAACGCACTGCTCCCCGGGACATCAAGGCGTGGGCCACGCAGGCGTTCAACTCCTGGGCTCTGTGTCTAGACAACGTCTCGGTCATCGCGGATTGGCTGTCCGACGCCCTATGCCGGGCGGTCACCGGTGACGGCATCGTGGACCGGGCCCTGTACACCGACGACGACGTGGTGGTCCTGGAGTTCCGGCGCGTGCTGGCCATGACCACGATCGACGCTGGCGCCCTCGCGGGCGACCTTGCCGAGCGGTTGCTGACGATCGAGTTGCATCTGATCTCGGACAGTCGGCGTCGGGAGGAAGCCGACCTCGACGCGGCTTACTCCGAGGCGCACGCCTCGATCCTGGCGTCGTTGTTCGACCTGTTGGCCAAGGTGCTCAAGGCACTGCCGGATGTGCAGTTGACCGAGCGCCCGCGCATGGCCGACTTCGCGCGCATCCTCGCTGCCGTCGACCAGGTCCAGGGATGGAAGACGTTGGACTCGTACAAGAAGAGCGCGCAGGAAGCCGTTGCCGACGTCCTCGACGGCGAGCCGTTCGCGCAGGCCGTTGTCTCCCTCGTCGACCAGGCCGGGCCCGCCGGAGTCACACTCACCACTCAGCAGATCCTCGACTCCGTCGCGACGCCGGACAAGCTGCCGAAGAAGTGGCCGAAGGACTCCACCCGCGCCGGCGGCCAACTCAAGCGCCTCGCACCCGCGCTGCGCACAATCGGAATCGAGGTGGACGACAGCCAGCGCGGCCCGGCCCCGAAGCGGCAGCGGCTGTACAAGCTGACGGCGACAGCAGAGAGAAGGTCCGCCACAGCGTCCACAGCGTCCAGCGCTGGCGGAAACCAGCCTCCGACCTGCGGTGATGGGGTGGACGCTAGCAAGGGCGTCACAGCGTCCACCCCCGAGGCCGGTATGGACGCTGGGGACGCTGGCATGGACGCTGGCCTGTTCGCAGCGTCCACCCCGAGCATGGCGCCTGACCTGCGGGAACGCGCCGACATGGACGCTGGGGACGCTATGGACGCTGCAATGCAGCCCCTCTCTAATCCCGCCCTCTGCTCGGTCTGCCACGAACCCATGGACACCTCCCTGGGCGGCACCACACACCCCACCTGCTGAACACAGCGAGCGGCCGACCCGCGCATCCGGTTCGGCCCTGCACCACACGAAGGAGATGACCGCGGATGTCCGTAAGTGGCCTGGACGCGAAAACCCGCGTCGCCCTGCTGCTCGCCCAAGGGCACACCGCCGACAAGGCCGGAGAGGCCGTGGGCGTGTCGGGCCGGACCGTCCGGAGGTGGCGCGAGGACCCCGCCTTCGAGGCCGAGATTCAGAAGGCCAGGCAGGCGATCCTCGCCGAAGCCGTCGCCGCCCTCGGCGCAGCTGCCCGCGATGCCGTGGCCACCCTGCACGCCGCTCTCACCGAGGACTCCGCCGCCGTACGCGTACGAGCCGCCGCCGTACTGCTCGGCGCCCTCCCCAACCTGGCGGAGTTCGCTGAACTCTCCGACCGCATCGCCGCCCTGGAAGCCGCTCTCACCCCCGAAGGAAGGAACGCAGCATGAACCGCAAGATCGGCGCCCGTCTGGAGCGCCTCGAACAGCACCTCGGCACCACCCCCGACCTCACCGCCGAAACCGCCCTGTACGGGCCGCGACTGTGGTCCGTACCTGGCTACCGCTGCTACGCCCAGGATGGCCCGGACGGGGCACGGCTGGCGGTCGTCGGGGCGGCCGGGACCACCGTGTACGAGGTGGTCGGTGTCAGCCTCGGGAGCCTCTCGTGAGCCGGGCTCGGCTGGCCGGCCGGATGGCCCGCCTGGAGCAGCGCAGCGCGGAGGCGCAGGCCCTCGGCGCGGAGGTTCTGGCGCTGGTCGACGAGTACCTCGCCGAGGGCGGGGACGTGGCCGAGCTGATGGAGCTGTTCGGCCTCGACGACACGGAGGGGAGGACGCCGTGAACCGGCGACTCACGACCCGCCTCGCCCGCTTGGAGCAGGCCGCCCCGCCGCCCATCGACGCGCCCGAGTGTCGGTATCACGGCACGTACTGCCAGTTGGGGGCGAACTGGCCGCTCGACCGGACGGTCGTCGACCCCGCCGGGGTGCAGATGGACGACTTCCTCGACCTGCTCCACCAAGCCCACCGTAAGGCCGGGCTCCCCGTCGGCCCGCACCCGCGGGAGCTGTGGGCGGTCGACGCGCATGAGCGGGTCCCGGAGGCGGAGATCGCCCAGCGGGACCGCGAGACGGCCGAAGCACTCGCCGAGGCGCACGCGAAGAACGAACGGATCCTCGCCGAACTCGACGCCGCCCACTCGGCCGGCGGATAACCCCCAGACCACAACCCGCACGCCACACACACCGAGAGGAACGACATGGCCAAGCCGATCGAACTCAACATCCTGCGGGCGGGCAGCGTCCCGTTGCACATCAACCTCGTCGCCGACCACCTGCCCGCCCCCGTCCGGGACGCCCTGCACCACCTGATCGAGACGCGCACCGAACTGGGCCAGGCCGAGGCCGACCTCGGCTCCGCGCGGGGCGACGCGTGGGCGCCGGCGAACCAGAGGGCGGAAGCAGCCCGTACCGCGGCGGCGCAGGCCCTGGCCGACTTCGCGGGGGTCAACGCCGCCTCGACGACGGCCATCAAGGACGCCACGGCGTGTTCGTTCGAAGCGGCCGTGGCGTCTGCGGGCGAGCACCTGCACGCCGCCCTCGACGCACTGGCGGACGCCGACCGTGCCGCGCAGCTGTGGCACACCGTCCGGCCGGGCAAAGCCGCGCTCCGCTTCGAGTCGCGGACGTCCGCAGAGTCGAAGGTTCACATGCGGCTGGCCATGGTGCGCTCCGATCTGCGGGAGACCGTCTCGCAGCTGCCCGACGCCCTCGACTGACCAGGGAGACGAGATGAGCAGTAGGCCCAACTGGGCGGAGCTGGCGGCGGCCCGGCTCGCGGGTGATGAGCCCACCGTCGAGGAGACACCTGCGGTGACCCCGAGGCCAGCGTGGGCGCGGGCGGCGGCCGACCGGCTGACGGGCCGTACGCCCGACCCGGAGACCGTGCGGGAGGCGCGTGCGGGCGCACACAGGCCCCGCGCCGAGTGGGAGAACCGTCTCCTTGCCCGGCTCGGCCACACCGACCAGAACACCGACACCGAGTAGGAGAACCACATGCACGTCGACTTCAACGGCACGCCGGTATCGGCCAACGTCGCGGGTGACCGCGAGCACCGCTTCATGATCCCGCGCGACCGGTCCACGATCCCGCCGAAGACCCTGGAGGCACTCACCGCCATGCGGGAGGCCGTGGACGCGGCGGCGAGGGAGACGACCCCCAAGGCCAGGCAGGAGGCCGCCGACAACATCCGCGCAGCCGTCGGGGACGCGTACGACCGGGCGGCCTCGACGAGCCGGGCGGACCGCGAGCATCACCGGGAGGGCTACGGGTACGGTGCCGCGAAGCTCGCCCGGGCGCTGGCCGAGGTCCAGGCCGCGGTACAGCTCATGGCCGACCACGCCCAGCAGTACGACAACGCGGTGGGCATCGGATTCCGGGCGGACCGGCGCGACCGGTCGAAGGCTGTGATGCAGCTACAGCTGATCGCGGACACGCTCGGCAACCTGCCGTCTGCGGCGGACCTGGACTGAGGGAGGGGCCGTGGAGCGGAAGATGACGACGCGCCGGCCGACGCCAGCGGAACGGCATGCGGCCAGGGCGCTCGGCCTGGCCGAGCCCGAGGAAGTGACCGAGGACGTGACCCCGACGGCGGCCCTGCTGGCCGAGCGGCTGACTGCCCCGAGGTCGACGCGGAAGCCGGCCGGGATGCAGACGTACGAGTGGTTCGCACTCCGTGCCCGGGGCGAGGACGAGCCGCCCGCAGCCTGACGTTGTGAAGTCACCACAGAAAACATGGTGAAGGCCCGCCTCTGGGAGACCTGGGGGCGGGCCTTCTGCCATTCACCTATCGACCGGTTCCAGCTTACCTCTTTCTGGTGTTTCTGCTGGTCAATCGGCGTAAACTGAATGAAGCCATTCGACTTTGCCGCATGTGAATGCGGTCCTTTCGACCAGAGGGAGACGATTGTGGTAACCGAACAGGACATCGCCGAGGCTGAGGCCGCGGTCGAGGCCGCCGAGCAGAAGTTGGACGTGGCCGAGCAGTACCACCACCAGGCGGGTGGTGAGAAAGCCGTGGCCGAGCTGAAGGCCGCCCGATTCGATTGCTACGGCGCCCGCGACCAGGTGCGCCGGCTGAAGTCCCAGTGGGCGGCCCAGCACGAAGCTGAGGCTCGTCGGGCGGAGGCTGAGGCAGCGTTCCCGGCGAGGCGGCGGGAGGCGCTCACGCGGGACCTGGCGGACGCGCGGGATGAGGCGGCGCACGCGATCGCTGCTCTCGATGGGGCGGCGCGTGAGGCGCTGGCGGGGGTGGCCGCGTACGCCGCGCTCGTGCAACAGACGTCCGCCGAGTTCGTCGCGGCGGGCCTGCGGGCCGGTGAGGGCGGCGCGGACGGTGGTACGACGGCCGGGACGGTGGCCTTGGGCGGCGAGACGTTCCGGCCGGCGGATCCGGGTTCGCTGCTCGGGGCGGTCGTGCGGTCGGTGGTGGCGGCTCAGGACGCGCGGCATCCGGTGGCGCAGTGGCGGCAGGCGGCTGGCCTGGCGGACCGGGCGGCGCAGGCCGCGCTGTTGGAGCGGGCGGCCGAGCGGTGAGCGGGCGGTACGGCGGTCCGCCGGATGGCGGTCTGACGGTGGGCATGACCGAGTTCGCCCACCGCCTGGACGGCGCCCGCGGGGAGTTCGTCGAGTCCGGGGAGCCGTTCGGAGTCGACAGCGTGAGCCCGGTCGTACGGGCCCTGTCCGCCGCTCTGGAGGCGGTAGGCGAGGTGCCGGTCCCGGAGGCGCCTGACCTCGGGTGGTCGGCACGGCGACGGAGCCAGCCGTCATGATCCGCAGGCCCCCTATGCAAGGCGGTCCTGGTCGTCGAGCTGCGCCATGGCGTCAATGACTTCCTGAAGCATCCGAACGAACTGTTCCTCTGTGGGACGAACACCGGCGAACATGTTGTTCGGCTCCCGCTCGGACTGGACGTAGTAGTCCACGGCGAACCCGAACCAGCCGTAGCTCCTCGTGGCCAGTACGAGGGCTGTGGCCTCAGGCGACTTGGAGCCACTTCGGCGGTCGTCCTCAATGAGCTGCAGGAGCCGGAGGAGCTGGTCGTACAGACGGCGCCGAGCGAACGCCCGGCCTTCGACGGCTTGGGCCTCAGCGGCGCCCTGATCGGAACGGCGACGGTCCTGGGTGGCGATCAGGAACGCGACGGCAACGGCGATGATCGCGGCCACAGATTGCGCGACCCCAGCTGCATCACCTCTTGCCCAGCCACTCGGCGGCGATGCGACGAAGGCTGCGGCTCCTACTGCTACGACGGCTGAGCCGACGACGACGAGTCTGTCTTGTTTGTCCACGCCCGGATCATTGCTCCCCTACGTACGCGGCGAGGGTACTTTGCAGAATCAGGTAGGGGTACAACCGCATGAGGTCTGCGGTTCGGTGGCCTTGACCTGTGATTTTCCTGGCAGATGGCACGCCATTGGCACACGTCTCACCATCAGGCGCCAGACATGGAGCGGCCCCGGTCGGCAACGGGGTGCCGGCCGGGGCCGCGGAACCGTCCGCCCCCAACGGCACGGGGTACGGGGGCGGGCGGT